>OCTX012171172.1_pt1 | contig 19974 bp, 15 predicted proteins | sample 1539691 | NCBI WGS metagenome assembly OCTX01 (sample SAMN02144231, study PRJEB22623) | gut metagenome | biome: sheep rumen | host: Ovis aries | place: New Zealand
CCGCACGAGGTATGCCGCGCCCCGTGTCGGAGACGATCAGCCGGGCGTAGCGCCCCGCGCTCTCCACCGCAACGGACACGCTCCCGCCGTCCGTGTACTTAACGGCGTTGTCGACGAGGTTCCCGACGACCTCTCCGACGAGATACGGATGGGCGCGGACGAATACGTCCTTCTCGGGGACAGAGCACCTTATATCGACATCCTTCCCCTCGTGAACCTTCGCGTCCGCGACGACCCTGCACACCACAGCCGAGAGGTTGACCGGCTCCGCATTCGAATCGTCGAACCCGGCAAAGCCCTTCACGAGCAGCATGTACGCGGATATCATCTCCGCCTCCTTGACGCTCAAGGACTCGATGGCGGAGGCGGTTTCGGCAGCCGCCATACGTCCGCTTCTTATGCCGCCAGCCTCCTCCCGTATCGCGGAGAGCGAATGGGACAGCCGGTGCAGCGTGTTGCGCACAAGCCCCTCCATCTCGTCTCCGAGCTCCGCCTGTCGGCGGGCCATGCGCAGGGCGACGAGCAGCATCACCGCCCCGAGCGCCGCGCTGCCCCAAAAGTATCGCGCAGACGTCCGTACGGACGCCTTCATGAAGTCGACGATCTTCTGCGCGTCGGCGTCAGCGAGGTTCGGGCGGGCGATTCGGCACGCGGCCGCGCATGCACGGTAGTGGCCGACCGCAAGCGCCGCCAAGACGAGGGGCACAGCGAACGCCAGCGCAGCTCGGCGAAGTCTTCTCCCGAAACCGCTTCCGTCATGCCTTGAGAACATATCCGGTCCCCCTGTTGGAGTCTATCAGGTCGCGCGGCGCACCAACCTTCTCGAACTTGTCGCGAATGTACGATATCTTCGTCTCAAGGCGCTTGGACATGCGCTTGACGTCGCCCCACGCCGCCGTTTCAAGCACGTCCGGGTCAACCCGCCGCCCATGCGCCTTGACGAGCGGCAGAAGTATGTTGTACTCCTTCTCCGAAAGATCGACAACCTTGCCGTCGTAGAACACGGTCCGCGTGGAATCGTCGACGCGAACCTCGCCGCATCTGAGCATCGCGCCCTCCCCGACGAGACTGCCGTGCCAGATGGCGCGACCGACACGCGCCTGGAACGTCTTCTCGTGGAAGCTCTTAGAGATGAAGTCGTCCGCGCCCAGGTTGATGCATTCCGCCTCCGCCGCCGGGCCGACGAACTCGCTTACGACGACTATCGGGAGATACGGCTTCGTACGCCGAACAGACTTGAGCACCTCTATCCCGCCGAGGCGGGGAAGGTTGACGTCAAGGACGACGACCGCGTATCTGCCGGCCTTGGCCATCGCGAGTGCGTCGACTCCGTCGCAAGCACGCTCCACGCGAAGCCCCATCCCCGACAGGAGCGCGGCGTACCTCTCGTAGTGTTCCGAGTTGTCCTCGGCGACAAGTGCGGTTTTAGTTTCCATATCGCGCATTATAGCAAATCAACCGTCGTCTGATGTGCAGAACTTATATTTTTGCTTAGCTCACATAGATCTGAAACAACTATTACTAGACACTTAAAATGCATGCGCAAAGTTCCTTAATGATCTGCGGGATCATTGGAATACACGAGTGACGACAGAATCTCCGGCCAATAGGGAATATATCTTCCGGTGCCCGGCACCTCGATGACATCGCATTTCTCGAACTCCAAGTCCGAATCGTCAAACTCGCCTTTTATGACTACATCGCCACCAACGACAGGAGAACTCTCCGACGGTGACATCCATACAGTTCTGGAAGTTCCTCGCCGCAGGCAGGCATCTGCAGCGCCGCACAGAACGAGGTTCTCGACCGATTCTGGTACTGCTGAGGCATGCTCAACAAAGAAAAACGTAGGCATGTTTAACTCAGCCGCAGCTTCGCGCAGGACACGCGGATAATGCTCTCCTCCCAGCACAGACTCGTCCGCTACAATCCAGCAACATTCCGCAGCACCACCGAAGCGCACGGTCACGCCTCTTTTTGAGACACGTGAATCACGATACACCAGGCAGGAAATGACAAAGCACACGATCATAAGTGGCGCGCCGAAGACAAATACTGCACGCACACTACGCATCATTCGTATAAGTGGACGATTTGCGCCTAACCCGGCCTCGCAGATAAGAACAGCGCCAGGTATAAGCCATAGCCAACCGCTTTCCATCACAGAACTGAAAGCTCCCGCAACAAAGAAACATGCCAGCTCGGCCAGAGATAGCCAGCGTCCGTCTTTACGCCCAGAACAGAAACCCCAGTGAAGCAAAGCACCCCAGACCAAAGTCCATATAGAAAATCCAAGCCATCCTGTTTCCACTATCCATGTCAGATGACTGTTCACAAGCGTCCTGTATCGCTCTTGCCCTGAAAGCGGCTGATACCAGTCCATGTATGCGTCGCCAGAACACCCAAGCCCCCAGCCCCCTGGCGCGTCGTGCAACATGCGCGGTGCCGCGCTCCAGAGTTCAAGACGGTTTCCGACAGACCTGTCACCTCCCGACAATCCATATGCCATCCGTCCGCTCAGCCCAAGCCAACAGGACATGACAAGAACAATGCAGACACCAACCGCCGCTATTGCGCAACGTCTCCGCCAAACGCGCTCCCTTAACTTCCCCAAAACAACTATCGCCGTCCCCGCAAGCCATGCAATCATGCCCCCACGTGAAAAAGTGTGGACAAGCGCCAGCGATGGAATCATGAACATTGCCAGCCCTGCAAGCGCTTTCTTTCGTCCACCGGAAAAGAAAAGCGCCAGTCCGACAATGGCAATCTGCGCCAGAATGACCGCCGCCTTGTTTGGGTTGTCAAACCAGAGTTGCCAGCGCTGCATGCCGTCGTAGGTGAACATGCCGCCGAACCAGTTCATTCCTTCTTCCATTCTTTCGCAACCTCCGACGACGGCAAACGAATCGCAAACTCAATCGGGACGCCAGATTGTTCTGCGACCTTTTCCACCCGCTGGTTGACGCAGTCGGCGACATATGGCCATGCCGAATACTCCGGAATCGTTGCGCCGGGGCAATTTACAACATAGTCAAAAACCGCCTTGCCAAGCTCACACGCAAGCATTGAGTCGGAATGGCCAAGTCCGGGATAGGCCTTGTAGATGATTGGGTATCCGCTTTTCTTCGCAGCCGCCACGAATTTCAGGGACCTTTCATATCCGCTTTCGTTCTCTCCTGTAGTAAGACACCACACAATTCCCCTTGCCGCCGGAACGGGAGTGTCAAAGCTGCTCGGAACATGCACCGCAACTGCAGCGAACTTTGACGGGACATGAAGTGCAAGTCGCATGGCGAACTGCGCGGCGCGGGAAAATCCGATCATCAAATAGCGCCCGTCTGGAAGACCGTGCTCGCGCGACACGTTCTCGACAGCAGACTTCCAGGCAAGCGCAACGGAATGAAACGACAGCGAATGCCCCCTGTTGTCCTTGCGTCCGTATTCGTCCCAGTTTGAATCCTTCTTCCAAAGTCCGCTTGGCGCAGCCCAGGCCAACACCGCAAAGCCATTCTCCTCGGCGTACCGCAGCCATTCACCGACAACGCCTTCCCGATTTTCCCCCTTGAGCAATGCTTCTATGTCGCCAACGTCGTTTGCGATAAGAGACAGGCATATGACGCCCTTTGCCTGTCGGTCTTCTGGCACGCTTCCGTAAAGCGTAATCCTAGGCGCTGATTCGACCTTTGTCCGTATCTCGCGGCTGAAAACATCCCCGTAACGGGCAGGTGCCCTTACTTCGAGCGACTCAGCGGACATCTTTTTTGTCGCCGGACGCTCTTCCTTCCGTGCGAAAAACCTGCCTTTCCACAGAATGCTTGCGGCCTTTGAAGGAAACCAGGAAGAAACAGTCCGAGCAGTCTGATCATCTGCGGGCTTACCATCGAGATTTGAAACAGTGACACCAACCCCACCACGGACGGCTCGTCGCGACTCTTCGTCAAACCACTGCCGGACGAAATCCTCGACAGTCGAGCTTCGCGCATGGCCGAGCCCGCGCGCCTCGGCCCATGTCAAATTCCATCCCTTAGACCTTGCGTCCTTGAACCACGAAAGAGACGCGCCAAGTCGCGGATCTTCCGCTCCGCACGCAACGATTCCATTTGGACCTTTCGATGCCGTTGGTTCGGGGATGTCTCCCATTCCGAGCGTTGCGAATGCCGCAACTGAAGAGGGGAATGCGTCCGCAAAGCGAGCGGCAAAACGAGCTCCGCCGGAAATACCGTAGATAAAGATTGGCAGTTTGCCAAGTCCCTGCCGCGACAATGAATCAAGCAGCATTCGGCCTGATTCCTCTGCGGGATTGTAGTATCCGCCGTTCCATTTCAAGATGTCGACAGGTGATACAAATGTCGCGCCGACGAGTGCCCAGCTCCGTTCCGACACGAAACGCTTCCACGACGTCTCTTCAAGAAAACCGCTCCCGCTGTCGTTCACTCCTGGCACAAGAACAAGCACCGCGCGTGGCTTTTGCGGCTTGAGAATGTCGAAGCAAGCCTTTGACACGTCGTCTGTCGGGACACACTCCTCATGGCTGCGAGCAAGCGAATCACCGTAGGCCGCCGCCAAAGATGCTACGCAAATCATCAGAACCAGGAGAATCTTCATTTGCCGGTCTTGCCTTTCGATGCGGCATTATCTGTTTCTCTGACGACTGTTCGCGAACCATCCGAAGCATATACGAACTTCTGCGTAGTCTTGTAATCGCCGTTGTACCGAACCTTTTCCAATTTTCCGTTGGAGTTCATCCAGTTTTCCGAATATGTGTTGTCGAGAAGATTGATGCGCTTAAAGTATATCAGACACTTGTTTTCGTCGTACGTGCATTCTGTTCTTTCGGCATACGACCCTGGCACATGCGTTTCATACCAGCGCATCAAGCCGCGGAGCTTCCCGGATGTAAACAGCCTCGCTATTTCTTTGACGCCCTTGTAGATCTTCACCTGCATCCCGGTCCGCGCATCATAGGAATACTCGTTTTCCTCCCCTCCGGCACTCCTTCGGCGCAAGCGCCATATACCCCTGTCCGGATCATGACCAGAAATGTCATATGTCCAGTCACCGTGCGTAACAATAGAGCGGGTTGCCGGGTCCCAGGTAATTTCAGTCCGTCCGTCGAACATACACCCCCAGACACCTTTCATGCCATAGGAGAAGTCATAGCGCTCTTCTTTCGCCGTCTGCATGGCTACTACCGTCGAGCGCTCCGACATGACGGGCGATCCCGCCTTGAACCCCGTGCAGACGGTCGTCCGACCTGTCCACACGCGGGCAGGACGATCCCTCTTTCCGTTAAAGAATATCTCTATCCGCCGTGAATCCTGGGCGGCTCTCTCGACAGACAACACCGTTCTCCCGCCGCACGTCATCTTGCTAAAACACCCTTTTTCGTAGGCGATTCTAAACGACTTCGAGTCATAGGCGAACTGATCGAGACGCCCACCAACAAACACCAGGTCTGGCGCGGAGACAGGCGTGGAGCGCAGATAGACTTTTACGACATCTTTGGAAGCTGTGGCGCACACGTTCTTCCCGTGTCGATACAGCTTTGTGTCCTTTGGATCCTTCCTGAAACGCAGACGCTCGCCGAACATCGACCGGAGCTCGTAGGTCGACTCGTCTACGGGAATCATCCGGCATTCGAACCATGGCACGTGCCAGCCGTATCCAAAATGAGATTTCGCGACATCATTCTCGGAACTCCAGTAGGCGTAAAGAGGAATCTGCTTCCCTGATAGGTCAAACTCGCCTAGACGATACAGTTCCAGTGCATGGCCATATTCATCAACAGACTCGATATGTCTGCTGCCTCCGCAGAAACCCGCAGAAACGTGGATGTCCGCTCTTGCGGCAATAGGCATACAAACAGCCAAAAGAAGCAGAATTCGACTCATCGCCTGCAAATCATTTCAGCACGATGTCCGGAACGTAGATCACATTGTTGGTGCTGACCGGGAAGTCGGTCATCGGAGCAGGGCGCGGCCAGTCCTTGCCCGTCTTGCGCTTGTACGCGGCGAATATCCGCTCCGCCGCCGCGCGATCCCTTGCGGTGACATTGGGAACCACTATACCACCTGCTGCATCGATTCCTTTTTCGCTTTCAAGGATCGCACTCACTTGGATCCCGTACGGCGGCATTCTTGAATCATACCGATCGACCACATTCGTATCTGTAATCCGTTTTAAAATCTGTTCAAACGATGGTGTTTCGATTCCGTCAACACGCCAGTATCCTTTCGTGTCCGTTCGTGAATATTGAATCTTGTTGAGATAAGAATTTTCCTGCTCGGTGGGCGTTCTTATATAATGAATCTCGACTACCGCATTGCTAATTGGTGCCCCATCTGTTCCCAGACAACGGCCAATTGCGGAATTGTAATCTGCTCGCAACTGCACATGTTGGCCAAATCCCTCTTCTACGCCAGCCCAATCGATACTGGCAAATCCCGACAATACAGTACCTGCGATTTCACGACAACAGAACAGCCGACAATCCGGTCCCTCATCGGGAATCTCAATTGCAAAATTTCCATCGGAGCCTACAGTGGACGTCCTCAACTTCTTGCAACCTGGCACTGTCTGCAATTCAACAACAACCTTATTGGTACTGCAGTAATTCTTTGGTACTGTTCCTCGTCCCCTAAATAAATCATCCGCAACTCTTAGCAGGCTTTTTTCGCTAGACTTATCGTATGCTGCAGCAAGTTCTTCGATGGTCGGACACAGGGAGAAGCCGACACTCCCTTTTATAGTTTCCGCATTAGCGGAAATCATACTTATTATCACCACGGCACAAAACATACAGTTTTTCATAAAGGCACTCCTATTCATGTACTTACTCGACATAATCTGAATTTGTAGTCTTACAGCCATCAGGTGTGTCATTCGCAGAACAACCATCAGAACCCAACACACCCTGAATTTCGCACTCGTCCGAGTCTCTCACGTCAGACAAACATACATCTGTCGATGGACCATGCCCAGGGCATTCATCTTCATCACTCATGCCTGAAGTACATTCATCCATCAAGGAACCACCCCCAGGACATTCGTCTGGGTCTTTAGCACCAGGAATACATTCATCTACCTCCGGCATTCCGCCAGGACACTCATCCTCGTCTCCTGCTGATGGTTTGCACTCATCAGAATTTGGAAGCCCATTAAAGCAATAATCAGGACTACCTATATCAATTCCTCCTTCCATAACCTTCCCGCAGAGATCATCTTTCTCGCCTGCCGCAGACGGCAGACACACATCGTACTCTACACTCTGCGACCCATTATAATCGCCATTAACGCCACCACAATCATCTTGCGCAGCCGAGCCATCTAGACATGTATCACCACCATGTCCGCGAATTTCCTGTTCCAGCTTACTCCCCATGCAGATATCCTGACCTCCATCGAAACCCAGCGTCGCCGGGTGAGCGTTCGTTCCTTCGTAGCAAACATCTGCCGACCACAGATAACCGCATTGATCTTCTGGCCAAAGCAGGCCATCCACCCCTCTAGGCGCACATGAATCAGCGCTCAGCGGATTGCCACCCTCGGCCGAACATTCATCGCCTTCTGAGTCCAAATTAGTAACGATTGCGCCGCCAACCACAGTTTGACTGACACCTTTGACATAGCAATTATCTCTATCAAACCCTCCCCCTGGGCATTCATCAGTCGCTTTGCCACCGTTAAAGTCGCATTCGTCATCAGATTGAAGTCCCGAATAACAAACATCAAATTTGGCACTTTGAGTTGCATTGCACACATCAGTTGTCGGATTCTGGGCAGGACACTGATCCGACTTTTCTATGGTATTGTCACATATATCCGCATCCGAAAAGCCCGTATCACACTCATCATCGGTATGATTTTTCAATACTTCTCGCGCACCAGATGGCGAGCATTGATCCTGGGGCATTTTTTCACCGGGGCAAGCATCATCTTTAAGCTTCTGGGGCTCGCATTCATCCTCAGTCGGTCCGCCGCCAGGGCAGTAATCCGTCTCAATAAATCTATGCCTGTTTACAACTTTACATTCATCGTACTCAACTCTTCCTCCCGGACAATCCTTACCCGTATGCCTTACTGCTGCACGCGATGAAAGTCCAAAGTTAGTCAAACCTCCGAATACAAGTAACTTAGCGAGATTCTTTGAAAAATCACGACGCGAAATTTCGTTATTCTTTTTCATTGCACTGTCCTTTCTTGAAATTAATCATGCCATTGTACATCGCCTCGAACCAAGCACCCTGCTTGAACCACGTCATTGTCTCCTCGCAATGATGTTCATTAAGTTTGAATGTGCCATCCGCCTGCGCAACCTCCCACGGACAAGGACCGTGGCAAAACGGATATGCCCAACACTTGAAGCAGTGCTCTTTTACGAGTTCACGGTACTTGCGCCAGAAGTCCTTGCACTTCTCTATATCGGGACCGTTTTCGATCGAACCTACAACCCAATTCTCCATGCCTACGAAACGATGGCACGGATAAAGCGTTCCGTTTGCACCGACGGTAGTGGTTCCACGGCAGGCACCGCAACGGAACGGGGAAATCGGCTCCGCAGGATCTGCCTTCTCATCCTTTTCGAGAACCCCAGAAAACGGGAAGTACTTCGGCGTGCGACCGGCCTTGAGCTCCTCAAGCATCCATGGCACTACCTCGGTTTTCATCTGTCGCTCGAGTTCGGCAAAATCATCTTTCTGAAGATCGCAGCAGCTTGGATAGACTGGATTGTAAACACGTCCAAGGACTATTCGCGTGAAGCCGAAGTCCTCGAAGAAATGGACAAGCTCCATCATGTTAGGAGCCGGATGGGCCATCGTGCAGCGCACTGTCACCCGGCGGCGACGCGCCATGAGCTTTTTTATCCCTGCGACCGCTAGATCATAGGACCCCTCGCCTCCTCGAGTAGGGCATTGCCTGTTGTGAAGTCCTTTGGGGCCATCAAGACTCACCATCAGCCCAAAGTTGTACTTCTTGATTATCGTTATGATTTCATCGTCAAGCAACGTGCCATTAGTGGTCATCGAATACGTGACCTTCTTGCCGTGGAGCGAGGCAAGCTTCTGGCTATATGCCACGGCAAACTTCAGCACTGGCTTGTTCATCAGCGGCTCGCCGCCGAAGAACGTCATATGAACGTCCTTTGACTTGCCGCTTACGGCGAACAGCCAGTTTATGGCCTGCCGCGCCACCGACTCGGCCATTATTCCCTGGTTCGGCACCTCCTCGCGGCATGTGCCGCAATAGCAGTAGCGGCAGGCAAGATTGCAAACCTCCGAGAGGGCCAGCTCCAGCTTCGTCCATGCGGTTGAGTACCGCTTGTCGAGAAGGAATTCGAACTGCCTGCCGTCCGGCACCAAGACTGCCGATGCGTCGAAGAACCCGGACGCCCTCAACTTCGCAATCTCATCTGCAAGACATTTATCTTCGACTTTGCAAGTGTCTGCAGTCATCATATTGGAAAGGCAGTCGTAGGCTGCGCATGAAAGCCGCACACTCATTCCCAAATTGTAGTGATATGCAAATCGCATGCCTTCATATTCAAAAAGATGGAACGGCTTGCCACCGACCTTAGCCCAGTTCAAAGACATCTGTGTACAGATGAAACCATTTTCGTACATCTCCTTCCTCCGCGTATTATACCATAATCTGAGTAAGCCAGATTACCGTGCAGAAGCATTCTACAGATGTCTCGGCACACCGATTCACGGTTAGGGAAACACGCGGGTAAGAAGCTTGCGAGAAGTCGACGCGCTCGGCGGCGACGGTGACAAGCCCCGCCATAACGACAAAGGCCAATGCGATTTTTTTGATGTGTTTCATGTTGACGTTTCCTTTCTGCGTCTTGCAGACGGCGCAGAGTATACCACAATTCAAGGCCAAACGAAGCCCTGAAAATACAGATTTTCCGCGAAGTATACGCAAACGTATACTTCAAGGCCGTTTTTCTTGCAAACGTATACTTCACATATACTTGCGGAATGCCGTATTCTGCTATACTCTCGCCGCCCGCACGGGGAGGCCGTGCGAAGAGGAAATCATTAGGAGGCATTGCAATGAACTGCACAAACTGGAATCTCGTCGGCACATTTTCCGCTCTCGCGTTCTGCGGGCTTATTGCAGCGATGTTGATGCGCAAGCCGCTCAAGGCGGCGTGTGCCAGCTTCATGGCGATGCCACACTTCCTTAAAGTCGCCCTCGTGAGCATTGCAATCGTTGCGACAGTGCAGGCGCAGAAACAGAACGGCGGCGATGGCACGCAGGGGCTGCCGACGCCGCCGCGACTTTCTCCAAGGATGCTTCCGCAGACAGTGTCTGACGAGGAGATCGCGCAGGGCTACCGTTTCGCCTACGAGACAAACGACATCGCCCACAGCTACACGATGCCGGCGAATGCGACATACGTCGGCAACGCACACATCCATGGAGCGGCGTCGAGCTTCGGACGCAACCTCGTCGACTTCGGCGGATGGTCGTTCCATTTCGGGCCGAGCAACACGCGCTATTCCTCCGCGTGGTGGTTCATCGACGGGCGTATCCGCTTCGCGCCGCACGACGCAGAGCGCGAAATTTCCACCGGCGTCTCGGGCAGTGTTCTCGCGATGCAGGGCCGAAGCCGCATCTGGCACGGGCCATGCGACGGCGGCTACGCAATCTGCTGGGAGAATGTATTTCTCGGCGGCGACACAAACGCCGCGGCGAATGCGCAGATCATAATGAAAGACAACGGATGGTTCGAGACATGGTCAAACGAGGTTGGACGCGTCTACAAGTCCATCAACCCATACGATTGGGATGACGATGGCCTCGACAATACGATTGACTCCGCACCTAAGACATACGACGGCGACTGCTTCGGCACAGGCGTAGACTGGCTCAACGCCAACTGCGGCGCAATCCTCTCCGCATCGCTCGACGCCGACGACGCAATACGAATCGACTGGAACCCCAACTCCAGCGAAAACGCCTACTACTGGCTCTCCTTCACCGCGACTCACGACAGCACACGCATCACAATTACATGCGACGGGCCAAGCAACCTCGGCGACATGGTTGTGATCGCGAACGAAGGCCAGGCGTGCTCTGTGCCGCTTCTCATTGGAGCCGTCTACAGGATACGGTCGGACTGGCCGGTTGACGAAATCTCGGCAAGCGACCCTGCGGCCACGATAAGACTGGCCGAGCCCATGCATCTGCTGCGCGGCGGAAACGCCGCGCCGCGCGGGTCTGGCAGTGACTTCGATATCGAAAGACCGCTGGACTTTATCATGTCGGACGGCGAGAGCGGCGGGCATATCTCCACCGTCCCGGATGTCGGTGCCGCCATAGAATCGATAGTCGGCAGTTGCTGCCCCGTCAATCTAAACGGCAGCAACTATGTGTGGAACTGCACTGGTTGCCACTGCACCGGATACTGGCAGTCATGGCAGATTGGGGCAACATGGGAGGGATACAGACGATTCTTCTGGACGACAGTCCAATGTCCGTGCCAGCGTAGCAACGAGCAGAATCCCAACGCCTGGTTCTCGCTGTCATGCCCCTCAGTGATCATAAAGGGCGGGAACAGCCATGTCGTCGCGGGATCGTTCAATCCGCCGTGCGAGACGAACGCAACGATGTCGCTCGCCTGCATCGCCGGAGCAGAGAAGATAGAAGTCCTCGACTCGGGCGACGACTGGCTGGAAATACGGGGCGTTGCGAAAAGCGGCTCTATTGGCGATGTCGCATTCGAACTGACGCTCACAATTGGCGAAAATTCGTACCGCAAGACACGGTCGCTCACCGTAGCGGAAGTCGTGCAAATGGACGTCTCATCTGCCGTCCAGGGCGAAAGCGCAAACCCGCCGCCGTTCATGACCGGCGTAGACTATCCTTTCTCTGTCACCAACAGCCCCCTTCCCGACAAACACCTCGTCGTTCCGTTCTGCAATGTCGCGACGCTCGGCGAAGACGGATTCAGCGTCGCAGATTTCTGCGTAAACATGAATCTCGTCCTTGAGCCTGAGGGCGCCAACGCCTCCTCGCTTCCCTGTGAATGGGAACTCGTCGAAGCGCGACCCCAGATGAGCGGGACCCTCTCCCATACTGGCGCGCTCATGGCTCAGTTCGTCAACCCAAGGCAAGGCGGCGTTTACCGCTTTAGGGGGCGCTGCGACGGCTCTCCATGGACGCATGCGAACATCGTGCTGCCGCTATGCGGAGCGAGCATCGATTCCGTATTCGACGCCGACATGGCCGTTGTCGCCAGCGCCATGCAGACGCTGCGAGACACGAAATCGTGGTATCAGAAGCAAGACGGAGACTTCGGCGACAAGTGGTTCTACGACCACAACGTCATGGACTACATCGGACGAGTCGACAACACATCATGGCCGACAGTCTGGCGATACAACCAAATAACCGACGACGTTCTCAACGAATACTACAGAATGGGTGCCGTCGCAACGTTCCGAGGCGTACCGACACCTGTTGCCAAACTCGGCAACTTCATGGCGGGGTATGGGACGGAAACCGTAGGAGTGTGGCGCATTCTGCGCTGGGCATCCCAATTCATGCGGGGGATGGTCAACGACGCCACGGGGAGCATGAGCTGGGCTGTCGGCGAGGACTTTGCGAGCTCTGCAGGGACCAACCTCGTCGAATGCACGACGACACTTGCGACAAACATGTGGTCTTTGGTCGCCGGCGGACAAGTGGAAAACGACAAGGTCTTCGCTCTTTGGCCAAATCCTGCGAATACCGACAATCATGCCGAGACTCTGACGACAGACTTCGACCACAACCGGCAGTTTCTGTCACCTGGCATCGTTCGCCAGACCCCGCACAGCAGCAGAACTAACACACAAAAGGAAAGACAAATGAAAGCAAGAACAACGATCATGGCCGCATTATCAGCTACCGCGCTCGCCATCAATGCGGCACCGACCCAGAACACCTACCATGCCGTCACAAACGACTGGCGAAGTGGCATGTATTCAAATGTCCTTGAACTTGCGCAGTCGCGGCTTGCGGCGAACACGAACGACATCGTCGCGGCGTACATCATGAAGGACTACGACATCATGTTTTCCGACTTCACGGCAATGTCGAACTCATTTCAGCGCCTCATACGCGCCGGTGCGCTCGTCACGCTCCCCGCCTACACGAACAGATTCCCGCGATTGCGGCAGGGCTACGAGGATTTCCTAGAATTCGTCATCCCAGCCCACGACGACAACTTTCGGATCCAGGAGCAGCAGCGCCCCATCCCGCCCGGAACGCCGATGAACAGCGAACATCTCCTTCAGCTCTTCTGGGAGAACAACCTGTGGTAGTCAGTCAACAAACTTTTGAGACGCCCATCTCTTATCGCCCTTTTTTGCAACCAGCGATGCAACTCGAGTCATAGTCAGAACAGTAGATTAAACATCATGAACCAGACATCAAGCGACATGTCGCAAAACTTCACTATCGGCGATCTTGCTTATGACGTCCAGCTTCAGGCACTACGGCATGGTAAACGCATGGAGTTCCTCACACTCTGCGAGTCAAAGATCGTCGCCTATCTTTTTCGCAATCCGGGGCGGCACATCTCGTCCGACGAGTTACTGCGCACCGCCCTCGGAAGCAATGCGCGGCGAAAGACAACCGTTGTAGAGACGCGCATCTGCTACATCAGAAAGAAAATCGCCGCAATCAGAGCGACGACAACAATTAGAACGAACCGCTATCGTGGATACATCATCGAATAGACATAGTAGACAGTCGCCTTTGTCACGAGATAGTATATTGTGTATATCGCCAGGCAACTTCCCGTCCGCTTCATAGGTGCCGTTTTTACGCCCTCCAACAACATTTCCTCTAAAAGCACAGCCTTCGGCCTTCTCAATGCGGACGAGAATATGCGAGATACAGAGACGTTCCTCCTGAGAACCAATGCCCATCGGACACGAGCAAAGGCAATGCGCATAGCCACACAAAGCGCGGCATGACATTGTCCACGATCCATGCGTAATGCGCCGACTCGTTAAAGCCCAAGATGGCGATTCCAGCCAGCAGCGCGGCAAAACACGCAAGAAGCCATTTTCTCGCGAGAATTCTCTCTCCGTGCACAATCGATATCGCGACGGCGATTGCAACAAGGCATAGGGGGACGAGACCGTTTCGAAGGAACAGAACGCTTGCAAATGCACTCTCGGAAGCGACGCAAATCCGATGTGGCGACGGGAAAGAAAAGAAATCGAAGCCCTGCACATGTGCCCCATGCAGTATTGCAAAAACATTCCACGCCACGCCAGGGGAAAGACAGAGCGCCGTGCGCAACCACCACTTCAAGTCATTCTTCCCGGACTCTCGGCAGACGCCGCCGCAGAGCAGCAGCGCCGCGGCAAGAACCAAGCATTCCAACCTAAACAGCGCCGCGACACCGACCAGCGCCCACCCGCGCATCGACCGCCCGCGCTTGACGGCATTCAGCCCCATCGCCACGAGCAGCGCCGCCATCGGCTCGGCATAATACCCCGCCGCCATCCTCATGGCGAGCGGCGACAGCACGAACGACAAGGCGATCAGCGAGCGAATCGGCGAACGCGGCCCTTCGCCGACGATCTCAAGAAACAGCAACGCCAGCGCAAGCGGAACAAACAGCTGCAGCAGACTTTCGCCGAAACCGCCGGATACTGCGAACGACACAATCGCGGGGAACACCATTCCCGGGGGATACGACGGCTGGCATACCGCAAACTCCGGGCTTGTCCAGAAGCCCTGCGGAACTCCGCCGGCCGCAAGAAGAAGCTTCGCCTTCCCCGCATAGACGGCAAAGCCGTTCGGCGCGGAAAACCCCACCTTGAGTGAAACGGCTGAAAGCACTGCAAACGCAAGTGCAGCCAACGAGAGATCCAGCACCTTGAAACGAAACGCCCCGCCGCGGGCCGCAACCCACGAATAGACAAGCAATGCCAAAGCGGCGAGCGCTCCACCGAACTCCCTCGCGAGCGAGACACCTCTGCCGCAAGGACGGCGGAAGGCCTCTTTATCCCGCCTCCCCCACACCGTAGCCGAGCCATTCGAGGCAAGCGGCACAAATGAGGCCCTTTCAAAAAGCATCTTTCGCCGATCGGAAACATGGACCGAGTCCACGACAACCCCATTCCATTCCGCGAGCGCAGACTTCGCAATGGGCAGCACAGCATCGGGGAACAGCTCCCAGTCAAGAACGGCAAGCTTCGTCCGCTCGATAGGCGAGACATCGCCAGCATCATCGCACAACATGGCGACAGGCCCGGACGGCACGTCGCGGGCAATCGCACGATAATCGCCGACGAATTCCGGAGTCCGCTCGCGGCAAAAGACGTCATAGACCCTCGCCGCCCCAACGGCAACCGTAGCGACGGCAACCACAGCTGCGGCAACCCGCAGGATCCTCGCGCCTGTCACGCGGCGATTCATGGCCTGCCCGGGAAAAGGGAGACGGAGTTAACGGCGAACGGAACCGGCTCTCGTCCCGTCACACCTATCCGCAACGCCCTGGCCTTGTTATGAAGCGAAAATTCGCAAATGCGCTCCTTGCCCTTCTGGAAGGACACCCTTCGCCACGTCCGCCCATCATAGGTCGCCTCGACGACGGCACCATGGGGGACTTTATTGCCAAGCGAATCGCCAAGCACGACTTTTACGCGGCCGCTCGCCGGGGCGGCAAAGTCTATCCGCCACCAATCGCCTTTCGAAAACGGCCGAGCTGCGACATACGCCGTCGCCTTCAGGCCGTCGGCGGCCCGTTCAGGGCCATGCGCAGTGTCTTCACCCGAGACCGACGACGTGCAGACGGATTCTGCGAGCGAGACAGGCGCGGCCGCGGCGCCATCCCTGCGACGACGCGACGCGCCGTGCGCCGTAGACTTTGAGAACATCCAGTCCCACAGCTCGTCCTCGCGCCACGCCGCCGTCCAGGCGTCGTGCCCGGCCTTTGGATAGGTGCCCATTCTGAAATCCCCGCCAAGCGCATTCACCCGGTCCTTGAACGCATTGAGTTCGGCGAACATCCGCTCGCAGCCCGCGAAATCGAGCTCGTTGTACATGTGCCACCAGTTGCCCGGGGACGACTCGCTAACGTATTCCGGATGCGGACAGCCAGAGGAGATGGGGACTGCGGCGGCGAACTCGCCGGGATAGTGGTTTGCAAGCGCGTACACTCCGTCGCCACCATATGAAAAGCCGACGAGATAGATTCGGGACGCGTCCACCTTGGGCGCCGCGGCGTTGGACTCCATCCACGAGACGATCGCGCGAAGCATCTGCTGGACGCGGCTGGGGCAGCCGAGGCCGCCGCCTACAAGCGTCGTCGCCTCCGCGGGAGGGGAGAGCGCGAGAAGATGGCATGGATGCCTCGACTGGAACTTCTGCGAAGTGACGAGGTTGAACAGCGTCCGCTGGTGGAACTGCTTGAGCAAGTCCGGCCCGATCTCGCCTTTCCCTGGGATGTAGACGACGAGTGGGATGGGCTTTCGGCCGGCATTTGGCGGAGTGTAGGCGAGGCACGAGAACTTCGGACCCATGTTAACCGTCCGCCAGGCGGTCATTCCATATCGCCCAAGTTCCTTCGCAAGCTCGCCCTCCGCCGCAACAGGCGTCATCTCGACTGTGCGGTAGGGCGCGGCGGCATACACTGCCATAGAAGCGACGCACAGGCTTTTGGCAATCAAGTTTATCATATGGCAAGCAACAGGCAATCGTCAATGTTCGTCATGCGGAGCCTTCAACCCATCACGGAGTTTTTGCAAATTCTCTTCCGAATGGTTGCTTAGTGCGCACCTCCAGAAACTTCTCATTTCTTTCAATATTCCCCCGATTCCCAGTTCCTCCATTCTAACTCGTGCGTCATTTTTGTTAATGTATTCAATCTTATCTGTGCGCACATCCAGCAAAAAGACATACGACACGTAATAACCTCCGTTTGGCGACCGAATTCCTCGCTCTGTTAACTCCTTGGGCAATGGTACTTTAGGATCGCGGCTCTCCCCGCAAAATCCTGCTATCCACGGATATTTTGAAGCAATGCAAATTCCGCCTTGGACAAGAGGCTTCCCGTTTCGCGACAACATAGTATCCCCTCCCGGGCCAACGACGGTCCATAAATAAGGGCCCACTTCCAAAGTCATCCCCAATGGCGGAATGTACTCCTTGTCAATAATACGACGATTTGAAGGCTTTCGCTTATTTGGCAACAAGACATCACCTGCGTCATAACACCGAGGGACCCCCACGGCCCTCCCGCCAGCAAAATCAAACTCTATCCTCGAAACACTATTAGACTCTATACTATGGATATAAATCGACATGACCCCATCGACGGCGTTCGAGGACGAAACAAACGATGCCGCAAGCTTACCCTGCTTGAACTCGTAGCCAGTCATCCCGCCGTCGTTGCGAAACACGCGAACTCGCGAAAGCGAATCTCCTTTGGCCGACGACTCAAACTGAACACGACCCTCTTCCCTGTCGATTGTTCGCACACAGATTGAACCATTCGTTGCCGGTGCCAAGCCCTTGACATCAGAAAACACACGCTGATACTCGTCGGCGTCCCTATTCACCGCGCCATAAGATGCCGACGCCACCAACAGCGCCGAGCAGATAAACAATATTTTTTTCATTCCGCGCTTCCCCTCACAAAGTTAAGATACATCAAATTCACATACAACACGATCGGAGATGCATAGTTGCTGGGCGCAGAGATTCCCATATAACCCTCAACCAACTCCGACAAGTCGCCCGTCGGATTTACGATTCTGATTATATCGTCGATCCCAGAATGGGGCACATCTGCGGACGCCGCTTCACCAACCTCAATTACTGCATGCGTGCAATTATATACCTGCAAATCATACATGGCATTTCTCCGTTCTTTTGCGCAACGGAGAGCAGAAATACAATCTTCAAGCGTTACATACCAAGTATGCTGAGCCGTACCCCTCTTATCCTCTATACAATTGCCATAATGCTCATGGTCTGCTTCTTTATCTATATGACCAGGCACATTAAACAGTCCTCCGCCGTCCGGATAAAAGCCCTTGGGGGTATTGACCTCCTCGCGAAGATCTGCTGGTATAAGATCTATATGCTCGGCGTCAATCTCAAGCATCCAAAAAGAATGCCCAAAATCCTCACTGATATCCCCCCACACCTCTTTTAATCCTTTAGCCAACAACTCGCTGCAATCGCTATATGCCGTAAACTTGCATTCGTACGCCCTATATCTAATTTTATCCACGGCATCACTTGGACAATGCGTAACCTTTACGTCCTTATCGCCAGGCGACACCCCTAAAAGATGAAACTCTTCCTCAAGGAATTCGTCAAGAGCATATTCGCTCTTAGCTTGCTCAATCGAAAAACCAAGCATCGTCTTGACAACCACTTCGCCATCTTGGAACTCAAGGGAAATGGCGTCGTCGTCTTTGAGTGTGGCAGGGAGTATCTCTGACAGAATAACATGTGCGCTCACACTCTCCTTTATCTTGCCAGAAAAACTACCTGGCAAAAAGCAGGGGACCAAGACAAGCCCCGATTCATCCGCCATCTCGCCCCAATTATCTGCCGACACATCCACCTTCACCACCGTGAAGTTAGTTGCGCAGACGACCGAGGAGTCCATCCCCGCGAGCGTCACCGACGCGGCAAGGCGCTCTGCAAGATACTCCCCGCTCGCCGTCTCGCTGTCCTTGTTCTGGTAGGAAACGGACCACTGGTTCTTCGCGCCGACGAACTCGCATATCCCGCACTCCGTCCACTCGACGCTCGATGAGCTCGGGAGCGACGGGTCCGACGAGAGTGTCGCGGTCTTTACAACGTGACCCTGCCTTCCTGCGTCAGTCCTATCGAGACCCAGGTAGTCAGGGCGAGAAATGGACAGCTCGTACACGTCGATTTCAACCGAATCCGTCGCCTTGTCTGACTCCACTTCGCCGTCGCAGATGCCGCAAATCTTCCCGACGACAGAAAAGCTCAGCTTCTTGTCCTTCCCTTTCGTCAGATTTACGACGAACGTATGCGTCGACGAATCCGTCTCCGCCTCGCCAGTCGCTGCGCCAGTCATCTTCCATACATAGCGCTTGGGCGAGAACTCCTCCTCCTTCACGACATTGCCGTTCGCATCGAGCTTGCGGTGCTTGCCCTTCGTCGTGACCGTCGCGGACAGCGATATGCTGACGTTCGTGCCGCCGTCAAGGACGGAGTAGGCGACGACCTTCGGCGCCGTGGCCGTCAGGGAAAGGACCGGCTTCTCGTGGTCGACGGAACCCTCGTCATTCTCGTCGTCGCCGCTCTCATCATCGTTCACATCAACACCCGGGACATAGTTCTCCGCTCCATTGCCTTCACCTTCGATCGCGGGGCTTTTCGCTGGCTCTCCCGCCGCCTTGTTGAGCGTGACGGACGTGCTCCCGTCGCGAAAGCGCCATCCAGGCCGAGTCTCCAGCTTCACCTCCGCGGCGCCTCCGCCGACGACCTCGAGCCCAAGGCCGAGCCCGCGGTCCGAGATCCTGAGCTCCGCGTCGCTCGTCGCGACGACGACGTCGTTCGTCACCGTGTTGGGCAAGGCTATGATTGCGGCGGCCATTACGGTTAATAGTATACCAAATTTCCGCACGCCACATCCCAAAGGCCGGCGCGCTTTTGCCATAAGAATCGATGTCTTCGTGTTCATATGGCAAAATTGTTTATCACATCGCACGCGCCCCATGTCAAACTTTTAGTTTACAATTTCGTAAAGTTGAGGATGGTTGAAAAGCGATTGAAGTGTTGGGAAGCGGGCGAGTGGTGGTTGAGGTTGAATTGAGGTTGATTAGCGGTTGGAGTTGGAGAATCACGGATGTGGGATGGTTGAGTCGGAATCGTTCTTGGATTCGCCACGAAGGATGGTTGGGCCGTGGTTGGAGCGTGGTTGGAGCAGGACAAGGACGGTTAGAACGCGGCCGAGGGGTTGCTGTCGGACGGACG
>OCTX012274977.1_pt1 | contig 19971 bp, 14 predicted proteins | sample 1539691 | NCBI WGS metagenome assembly OCTX01 (sample SAMN02144231, study PRJEB22623) | gut metagenome | biome: sheep rumen | host: Ovis aries | place: New Zealand
TGGTGGTCATATAAGCCTCGAAGGGATGCACCGTGCGGAGTCCTTTCACGAACTTGCTACCCATGTCGTCTGAGGTGTATCTCACGTAGTCGTTGTTTACGTTGAGTGCCATCACCGACGCATCGTCCACATTCGTGAAGCAGGGCACAAACGTCCTGTCGCCATACTTGGCGCTGTGCAGGTCGTCGGAGGCCTTTACTTCCACATTCTCCGAAGAGAAGGTTACCTTGCCCACGATCCTATAGTCGGTCAGATACAGGCTGTTGTTGGGCATGCTTATCACATACGGTGTGTTCGCCTTGATGCCGTCAGCCTCCTGGTAACCGCTGGCTGTCAGCTCATAGAGCCAGAAAGGCTTCGTCTCACTCTCGGCAGTCCACGCCTTGAACGGCGTAATGGTTCCTGCACTGGCGTGACTGATAGTCTGCACGTCGTAAGGCAGGGCGATGGTCTCCCATCCCTTTGCCTCGGTGATGCCTGTTTCCATCGCATAGTTATGGGTGTAGGAGATCTTCTGGGCGGTGAAGGCTCGCGGACAGTAGAAGTCGTTGCCGTCGGCAGCGTCTGTCAGTGTGATCGTCCCAGCCTTACCGTCGATGACGGCATTCTGGTCTGCCCAGGCCACGTATCGTGCATCGCTCACGTATAGCAGGAAGTTAGGATTGCCTACGAGTGCCTTGAATGGTGTAGACGGGTTCCATATTAGGGCTGCCAGGTCGGAGCAGTCTGCCAGGGCGTCTTCTCTGATGCCCGTCACCTGCCACGTACTGCCATCGTATGTCACGCTTGCAGGCACCTCTATCAATTGCTTGTTTTCGGCCGAGGTGATTATGACCTGATGGTCGGCAAACGATGATACCTGATAGTTGATGCCGTCGACGGAGAATCTCATCTCTGCCGCGGCAAACGACACGTTCACGTTGATGTCTGATCGAATGCCGGTGATAGTGTATTGGTTGTCAGCGATGGCGGCAGTCACGTCGCTGCCGTTCACTCGCAGGTACTTTGTCATATAGCCCTCGTCGGGTCTGAAGGTGAGCACGGCTGTGGTGTCCTCGTTGAAGAATGCCGACCATGAGTCGTCGCGTATGACCGTCTCTCCATCGACGGCCACCTCACCGCTGCCGGCTACATACACCGTCAGGATATATTTATTGATAGGAATCTCCTCATATTCAGCCACGAGCGTCGTGTTCTTCTTGATGTTCTTGATGTTGTACTGGTATTTAGCCAGTTCCGAGGTGATCTCCTCTTCATCGAGGGTGACACATTTGATGCGCCACTTGTCGGCAGGACTGAAGGTGACAAAGGCGTCGAGTCCGTCTTCTATTCTGAACACGGCCGTCGTGTCCTCCACCGACTGCTCCTGCAGATTGACCGAACCTTTACCGATGGCGACGACGGTCAGCCGATAGTGTATGCGCTCGTAGGCCACGCCCACCGTATAGTCCTGGTCGACGTAGGCGATGGTGTATTCGCCGTTTCGGGGTTTCTCCGTGCTGAGCGTGTCGGCGGCATATATGTCTGCAAAGAGGCTGTCGCTTACCACGCGCTCGTTCACCGTCACATCCATGATCTGATAGCCCTCGTCCGAGATGAAGGCTACCCTCACCGAGTCGCCCTCCATGAAGGTCAGCTCCAGCGTGTTGTCTCTTACGGCAAGGGTGTCACCGTCGCTCAGTTCCATATTGACAGGTTCGCCCAGCAACGAATCGCGCAGGCAGACAGCCTCGCCGTCGCCGGTAGACATGATAGTCACTTTGAATTCTCCGCCGACGATCTTAGCGAAGTGTGTGGCCCAGCCCTCTGCCTTCATATAGACGGCTCGCGAACCCTTGGGCACCTTCAATATGGCCTCGTCGTGGATGCCCTCAAATGTGCTGACGCCAATGTTGAGGGGCTCGGCGAGCATCACCTCCACCCACTCAAGCTGCTTACAGCCCGCAAAAGCCTGTTCGCCAATCGTCTTCAGCCCCTCGCCCAGGAACAGGGAGTCGACAGCCTCACAGCTCTTAAAGGCTGCCTCACCAATCGCTGTCACCGTTTCTGGTATAGCTATCTTTATCAGGGCTTTACAACCCTCGAAGGCTGACTTGCCGATCATCTCCAGACCCTTGCCCAGGTCGAGCGTTTCGATAGCCTCACAGTCCTTGAAGGCAGCTTCGCCGATGGTTGTCACCGTCTTCGGAATCACCAGCTCTGTCAGACCGCTGCAGCCCTCGAAGGCACTCTTGCCGATCTCCTCCACGCCCTCTTCTATGGTAAGCGTCTTAAGACCTGTGCAGTTCTTGAAAGCCCCGTCTTTTACGATCTTCATCGAGGCGGGGATAGTCATTTCTTCCAGGCTACTGCCCTCAAACACAGACTCGCCAATCTCTTTCACAGAGGCAGGGATAGACACCATCTTCAGTTCGCCACAACCCTCGAAAGCCGAATTTCCAATCTCCTCGACGCCCTCCTCCAGTTTCACTGTCGTCAGTTTCACGCAGTCCTTAAAGGCCGTCTCGCCCACCCTCTTCACGGTGCTGGGGATGGTTATCTCCGTAAGGCTCTTACAACCCTCGAAGGCCGACTCGCCAATCTCCTCGACGCCCGTCTCTATCTCTATCTCGGTCAACTTCTCGCAGTTTTTGAAGGCCGTCTTCTCGATTACCTCTACGCTGCCTGAAACGTAAAACCTCTCAAGACTCGTACACCCTTCAAAGGCCGATTCACCGAGCTTCTTCACGACCTTTCGCTTGTCGAGGCCGAATGTCTTCAGGCTCACACAATCCTTAAAGGCCTTCTTACCTATCTCGTCCACGTTGCCGCCGAGTGTCACCGTCGTCAGCCGCTTGTGACCTTCCATCACCGACTCGGCTATCAGCTTGATGTCGCCCTGTATCTCGAGCGTTTCCAGGTTCGCGCAGTTCATGAAGAGGTTTTTATCTATCTCCTTCACGTCGCAGCCTATCACCACCGTCTTCAGGCGGCCACAGTCCTTCAGCAGCGTCTTGCCGAGCTCCTTCACACTCTTCGGGATGGTCACGCTTTCCAACAGCTGACAGCCTTCAAAGGCAGCGTCGCCAATCTTCTCCACACCCTCGCTGATGTCTACCTTCGTCAGTGTGGCATGCCCGCCAAAGGCTTTCTCCACAATAGAGGTCACCCGATAGGTCACGTCCTCATATTTCACCTCCTTGGCGATGGTGATAGCCGTGGCACCCGCTTCGGCGCCTTCCACCTCCACGATGCCGTCGCCCGTCACGTGATACATCACGCCGTCGGCTGCAAAGTTCTCTACGGGTTCTTCCTCTTCGGGCTCCTCGCTTTCAGCAGCCGGGCCGTCTACAGTCTCTGTCTTATCGTCGGCAAAGGGGTTTGCGCCATAGGCCAGGCCTGCTCCGAATGCGAAAGCAGACATCGCCATGATGAATAAAAGTACAAATAAAGATGATCTTCTCATTTATGCAGACTTACTAAGTTTGCTGCAAAGATAGTCATTATATTCGTAATAGCCAAATATTTTCCATCTTTTTCGCCATGCCCGACCCCAATTCTGTCATTGTGTCGGCAGTCGGCCATAGGCTGGCCGTCCACTATAAACAGAAGCCGATGCCGACGGAAAAGGCTCTGCTCTTCGTCAGGATGGCCATGTCATCATTATTGTGTGTCACATAGTTCCCGGCTATCCGTATGGTGTGGCCTTTCACTGAGATGTCGGCGCCGATGCCAACATAGTAGCCCATGCCGAGCCTGGTTCGGAAATCCTGTTCGTGTCGTCCGATCTTGTAGTGTTCCATATTCTCCGTCTTGATGCCAAGCATTTCGTTGACAGAAAGACCTCCTCTGACGAATGGTCGCACCATGCTATTAGGAAGAAACCGGACCGCAAGGCCAAGTTGCAACTCCAGATCGTAGTATTCGAAGTGCATGGAGGTCACCTTCTTCAGATAATCCACCTCCTCGTGTGAACCACTCTTCTTGTCAATCTTCAGCAAAGTTTCTAAGTTGAGCAGTCTGCTGAAGCGAGGGAGGTTCAAGTCTGCCCCTATGCCGAAATATGGGTATGTGCAACTTGTTTCAATCCAGTTTTCGCCTGTATAGTGCTTGTTCCTGACGGTGTTGAAATCGACACCTGCCTCCACCCGCAGCCTGACTTTAAGGCCAGTCCTCTTCTTCGTGTCAGACTTGAACTGTATGCAGTCGCCAGCATCCGTACAGTATGTCTCGTCATATTCTCGAGTCAGGTCTATCAGGTCAGATGCACTGTAGTTCGTCTTCCACAACCGCTTTTGGGCTTCGGCACTCCTGCCCAGCAACTGACTAACCTCAATAATTCTGCTTTTCCTGAGCTGACGGTCGTCTGAGGACAAGCTGCTCCTTTCTCCGTCGTAGACCATCCTTGCCGTCTTGCCGTCCTCGTCAACCCAGAAATAATACTGGGTATGGACATCGCGTGCATAGTACAGGCTGACGCCTCCTTGAAGCAGGTACTCGGCAAACACCGCCCTTTCGGCATCACCAATGACGAAGGTGCGTGTTACATAAAAGATGCCGCTGGTGCTGAGGCGGTAGCCACTGATATCAGCGGGCTTGTATTCTCGATATGTCTGAGCACCATCTGCCTTGAACAGGCAGGCTCTCTGGTTCTGAAAATCCGACAGATAGTCGATTGTACCCCAGATCGTATCGTTTTCATTGGTGATGATGTACCCGGGTTGGGGGTTAGTCTGTGCATGGGCGGCTACTGCCATTCCAAGCACCATGATGATGCAGATGATTTCCTTTTTCATACCGATATTTTTTGCGTTGATAGTCATGACATATAGTTATTTAGATTCTGTTGCAAATTTACGAACTTTTTCTGAATACTCCAAATATTTTAACGAAAAAATGATCAGCAGAACCGTTCCTGTGATCAGGAGACAGTCACCACCGTAGAGGGTATCAACCGCCAGACTAAGGGCTCTGTCCCCTCTATACTTAAGCCCCCCTTATAGGGGGCCATAAGTAGAGGGGGGAGCATCAGTCTGGAACTCCCGAATCTTCATTTTTCTACCTTCAATGATGCGTAAACAATCATTCTGGCAGCCGTGCTGATGCCTTCCACGGTATAAAGAGATGCCTTCCACAACTCATGGAAGGCATCTCCATATAGGTATGCAAGGCATCGGAACGACCTGTGGAAGGCATCGGAACAACCCGTGCAAGGCATTGCCATGACTGATAACGGATAAGAACATGTTTGAACGTCAATGTCCGTAAGGAAACGTGGGAAGTCGTGGTCCTAACCTCCTCTTGTGCTTTTTTCAGAACACGAAGCAGAGTGAGGCATAGAGTTGGATGGCGAAGATATAGATGATGACGAGCGGTGCGCCATGAGCGATGCCCGAACTGAGGGCATCGAGCACGTCGGCCAGGCTGTGCAGCCGACCCGACACGAGTCCGAAGGTGCAGCTGAAGAGGCAGATGCCGAAGGCGACGGCAGGCACGAGGCTCCGACTGAATGCCGAGGGGAAGAGATGGCCCGTGGCCGAGAGCAGGATGGCATGAGGTGCCAGGGTGAGAAGGGCCAGGATGGTGATATAGACGACCAGGATCACGACGGCCACGCGGAGGGCGAGACGGTCGCGGAAATTTGAGCTGAAGAATGAAGCCCGCGACATGAAGATCCTGCTACCGCTCTTCTGTATGCAGCCAAAGGCGCTGAGCAGCAGCAGGAGCCACACCAGCAGCGGCGAAGCGACGATCGTCTCGAACGAGCCGAAGAACCAGCGTATGCCCTCGCTGGAGAGCAGCGAGCGCACGCCCTCCATCCGCGTGGCAGAGAGGAGCCACGAGAGGATGACAAGCAGCACCTCGGCCACCACCAGCACGAAGGCCAGCAGGGCAAGACGGTCGCGGGTATGGCGGACGACGCTATTCTTCATCGGGATGCAGGTTGTCGATGTCGAGGATGCGGAGCTCGATGGCCCGCACGACGAGACGCGTGGCATTGATGCCGCCGCCACCCTCGGGGAAGAGCTTCTGGATGAGCTCGTTCTGCCGCTTCTCAAGACTCTTCACGCCGAAAGGCATGCCCCGCAGGTTGGTGATCTGCTCCTTGGTATAGCCCAGGGCGAGATGACGGAGGAACCGCTCGTCGTACTCGTCGACCTCGTAGTTCACCAGCGCCTCCTGCTTGAAGATCTGACCGCTGACGGAGGCCTTGAAGCGCTCGACGATCTTCTCGAGGATAGGCTCGTTGAACACCAGTTGCTTGCCGTCCATCACGGCCGACACGTCGCGGCGCGTCAGCAGCTCACCCGTCTTGAGGATGATGCCGTCGGCACCGGCATCGAGCACGTCGACCCACAGCTTCTCGTTCAGGATCTCACCAGTAAAGATGAGCACCTTCACCTGAGGGTGCAGCTCCTTGGTGTGGCGGCAAATCTCCACGCCGACGGTGGTAGAGCCGCCCAGGCCGAGGTCGAGGAGCACGAGGTCGGGCACCTGCTGCTTGAGCAGCCGCCAGAAGGCCGGCTCCGTATCGGCCGTACCAATCACTTCGGCCTCGGGGATGTCGGCGCGTATGATTCCAAGTGTGCCTTTCAGTTCGAGGGGCACATCCTCTACGATAATGACTTTGAATGGATCCATGATGCTATTTACGATTAACGGATTTACGATTTATTACACCGGCGGCGGGAAGGATGACGACGATGGTGGTCACGGCATCGACGACCTCAGCGTAGATGCCGCAGCCGCGACGGTTGGTGGCCTCGCCGTGGTCGCGAACGATCTGCCGGCAGAGCAGGAAGGGGATATGGTCGCGCGAGGGGGTGAAGAGGTCGGTGGCCTGCCCGGGGGTGAGCCGGAGTTGGGGCATGGGGATGCGCACCTCTATATACTGGTCGTCGCGGACGGTGAACTGCTTATCGAGTTGCTGCTGGCCAGACTGGCGGCGCAGTATCTCGTAGAGATAGCGGACGAGCGTCTCATCGCCCAGCACGCCGCCTTCGAGGGGCTTCAGGTGCAGCGAGGCCCGTTCCACCTGTCGCATGGCCTGGCGGCTGAGCACGCCATAGAGCTCACGATAGTAGCGGGTGACCTCGACCAGCGCCTCCACCTGGTTGGCATCGAGCAACTGGCGGATGCGGGAGGGGTAGTACATCGTCTCGTGCTTCAGCGTGGAGAGGCAGTTGTCGAGCACGGCATTAGAGACATGCAGGTTGCCGTCCTCCAGTTCGGCCTTGCGTATCTCGTCGTCGAGCATCTCCAGACTGTTCTGCCGCTGCTGCTCGCGCAGGAATCGGTCGTAGAGCCTGTGGCGGTAGTAGAGCAGATAGTAGGCCGGCACGATGGCCAGGAGCAGCAGCACGAGCAGGATGACGGCGATGGTCTTGTTGGTCTGCGACTGCTGCATCGTGCGACAATAGTCGCCCAGGGTGTTGTCGGCTGACAGCTCCTTGAACAGTTGGGTGTAGATGCGGTTGTTGTAGCTGTAGAGCTCCCACTGGTGGAGCGAGAGGGCTGCCACGGCACTCTCGTTACGGATGTCGAGGATCACCCGATAGTCGGTCTTGAGACTGTCGTGGAACCACTTGATCTCCGGTGCCAGCAGCGACGGGTTACCCATCGGCCGCATGAGGAAATGGCCTCCGGGCCGCAGCTGCCGGTAGTGGGCGTTCAGGTAATGGCGACAGGAGTCGGCATATTGCATCGTCAGCTCGTAGGTGCCGTTAATATTGGAGTAATAGGCCGAGTCGGCAAAGGCGGCGGCCTTGGAGAGGTGGACCGTAAGCGGCAGGGACTGAGAGGTATGCCCGGAGGCTTTGGTCTGCGCTGCCGCTGGCAGACAGCCCGTCGCAAATCCGCCAGCCGTAAACAGCGCAACGATCAGCCTCACGACCCCCTTGGGCAGGGTGAAGCTGATGCGGCTGCCCAGTCCGGGGGTACTGGCGGCACGCATGGCACAGACGGAGAATATCTGACTGACCTTGCGGTACTTCTCGATGATACCCTTGCAGTTGAGCAGTCCGAAGCCGTGGCCACCCTCGATCTTGTGGTCGAAGAGATGGTCGAGCTGTTCGGTGGTCATCCCCTGTCCCGTATCCTCGACGGCGATCTCCACGCGGTCGTCCAAGTCGGAGGCGGCTATGGTGACACGCCCGTCCTTCGGTGTGAATTTCCGTGCATTGTCGGCCAGCGTGTTGAGCATGAAGAGCGTGAGCACCTTGTCGGCCTTGACAACGGTCTCCGTAGGCTGCACCTCAAGGGTGACACCCTTCATCTGGAACGATGTACGCCCACGGGCCAGCAGATCGAAGAGCGACTGCAGGGGGAAGCTCTCGATATGTAGGTTGAGGTCGCCCTGCCGCAGCTGAATCCAGTAGGTCAGCACGTCGTTGTAGGCATTGATCTGGTCGGTGAGTTCCCGGATATAGTCGAGCTTATCCTCCCGCAGATTGCCAGCGGTCAGGTTCTTGTCGGCCGTCTCGTGGATGATGCGGTCGATGAAGGGCGTGATGCTGTTGACGAGTGAGATCTTGGCCCGCTGCTCGAGGCTGAGCCGCTCGCCGTTCTCTACCCTGAGCCGCTGCACGGCCAGCTGCTCGCGCTTCTGCTCGAAGAGGTCGTCGGAGACATCCTCGCGGCGCTTGCGGCGGTTCATGTGGTTGAAGAGCCAGAGCAGGAAGACGAGCAGGCAGATGGCGATGACGACGGCTCCCAGCATGATATTCAGCTGCACCGAGGTCTTCTCGTACTGGCTGGCACGAGCTTCCAGCTGACGGTCCTGGCGGGTGGTCTCCTGCAGGTCGAGGTAGAGGTTGCGGTTATAGTCGCTCTGCGGCTTGTCGTCGATGGCGGCATAGGCCACGCTGAGCTGCTCGCGGATAGATGCCACCAGGTCGGGGGCCTGATAGATGAGCGAGTCTGACAGTGCCTGTTCGAGGTTGTAGAGCGCCGACTCGTAGTCGCCGATCTGCCGGTAGCAAGAGGCGAGTGTGCGGTAGGCGCCGGCGATCTGGTAGATGTCGCCATACTGTTCGAAGATGTAGAGCGCATTTTCCGCGAGCCAGCCCGACAGCATCTCCTCGTCAACACCGTCGGGGTTGATAAACTTCAGGGCAGGCAGGTTGTCGGAGAGCAGCTGTCGGCGGTACTCCGCATTCATCAGGTGCTCAGAGAGCGCCTCAAGGGAGTTGGCGGCAAAAAAGGGATAGTGTCCCTGTCGGGCCATCAGGAAGCAGTGCATCAGGTGGTCGAACTCCTGCTGGTTGATCTGCTGCTGAGTGCCCTGGGTGATGATACCGCCTGCACCGACATTGTAGAAATAGTTGAGAAGTTGTGCCGTATCACGCTGAAGATCATCGAGATGGATGGAGCGAAGCGCCTCGACAGACTGCTTCTCAAGACCTACATAATAATAATAGGTAGAGTTGACGATGGCATACTCGCTCTCGGCATAGCGCAGCCGGCGCTGCTGGCGGGGGGAGAGCAGATGGCGCTCTTCGTTGATACGCGCCAGTGCCTTGTCGGCAAGTTCGCGGTACTCATGGTATTCGCGGTTGTGGGAGCGGCGCTGGCAGAGACGCATCTGCTGCACGTAGGCCACCATGCGCTCCACCTGGTTGTCGCTGGAGTGTAAAGCCTCGTTCAACAACTGCTCGGCCTGGTCGTACTCCATACGGATGATACAGACAAAGGCCTGGTTGTTGAGGGCCTCCGCCCTACCCTCACTATAGCCCGCCGACATAGCATAAGCCTTGTCAGAATAATACAAGGCCGAGTCGAGGTTGCGATAATGAAAGTCATAGGAAAGCGTATTCAACTTGTCAACGGTGTCCCGATCCGGACGCGAACAGGCTGAAAGTAGAATGGTTGATATGATGAATAGCCAGAACCTCATGAGTAAGAACAAAATCCCCCCTGCCCTAAGAGACAGAGGGGATTACGATTGATTAAGCGCGGGCCTTGGCTACGTAGCCGAGTGCTTCGCGGCACTTATCGGTCACGTACTGCCAGTCGCCGGCCTTCACCTTGTCTGAGGGGAAGAGCTTCGAGCCCATGCCGACGCAGAACACACCGGCCTTGAACCACTTCGTCAGGTTCTCCTCCTCGGGAGCGACGCCACCCGTCACCATGATCTTCGACCAGGGCATCGGAGCCTTCAGACCCTTCACCATGTTCGGACCGACAACGTCGCCGGGGAACACCTTCGTCAGGTCGCAACCCAGCTCCTGGGCCTTGCCAATCTCACTGACGGTCATACAACCCGGGCAGTAGGGAATGAGACGGCGGTTGCACACGGGGGCGATGTCGGGATTGAACAGCGGTCCGACCACGAAGCAGGCACCCAGCTGGATGTACATCGCTGCGGTAGGTGCGTCGACCACAGAGCCGATACCTAAGGCAAGCTCGGGGCACTCCTTGTCGGCCCACTTCACCAGCTCGCCGAACACCTCCTGTGCGAAGTCGCCACGGTTAGTAAACTCAAACGCGCGAACGCCACCTTCGTAGCAGGCCTTCACCACATTCTTACAGGTCTCGAGATCCTTGTTATAGAAGACAGGCACCATGCCAGTATCGCCAATCTTCTTCAGGACAGCAATCTTATCAAACTTAGCCATTTTGTGATTTACGATTTACTGATTTACAATTGATTAACGCTGCACGCGGCCGCTGGCGTTACCACCGGCGAGAGACTCCACCTCGTCGACAGATACCAAGTTGAAGTCGCCGTTGATAGTGTGCTTCAGGGCTGAGGCTGCCACGGCGAACTCGAGGGCCTCGCCCTGAGTCTGCTTCGTGAGAAGGCCGTGGATCAGGCCGCCAGAGAAGGAGTCACCGCCACCTACGCGGTCGATGATCGGGTTGATCTCGTAACGCTTCGACTGATAGAACTCCTTGCCGTCGTAGATCAGAGCCTTCCAGCCGTTGAACGTAGCACTGAACGACTCGCGGAGTGTCGAGACGACATACTTGAAGCCGAACTCAGCCATCATCTGCTTGAAGATGCCCTCATAGCCGGCGGCATCCGTCTTACCACCCTCCACGTCGGCATCGGGCTTGAAGCCGAGGCAGAGCTCTGCGTCCTCCTCGTTGCCGATACACACATCGACATACTTCATCAGCGGGCGCATGATGGAGATGGCCTTCTCAGAGGTCCACAGCTTCTTGCGGAAGTTCAGGTCGACCGACACGGTCACACCATGACGCTTGGCAGCCTCACAAGCGAGCTTCGTCAGCTCGGCAGCCTTGTCGCTGATGGCAGGGGTGATGCCACTCCAGTGGAACCAGGCGGCTCCCTCCATGATCTTGTCGAAATCGAAGTCTGAGGGATCAGCTTCGGCAATAGCACTGTGAGCACGGTCGTAGATCACCTTCGAGGGGCGCATCGACGCACCGGTCTCGGCATAGTACAAACCTACACGGTCACCGCCGCGGGCGATGAACTGCGTGTTGACACCATAGCGGCGCAGGGCGTTCACGGCAATCTGGCCGATCTCATGCTTCGGCAGCTTGCTCACGAAATAAGCCTCGTGACCATAGTTTGCCACAGAGATAGCGACGTTTGCCTCACCACCACCGGGGATGATACGGAATGATTCACTCTGAATGAAACGGTCGTTTCCTTGCGGAGACAGGCGAAGCATAATCTCGCCCAATGTAACGATTTTAGCCATTTTCTTTTTCCTTTTTAATTTGTATAGATAAACTAATTTTTGTTTGCGACCACAAAGATAGCAAGATTTTCTGATTCACACAAATATTTTAAAAGGATTTATAGAAAAAAATACGGAAACGATTTCGCCACATTTTCTCTTTTACCCTTGTAAGTATCAGAAATTCTTTGTACCTTTGCCGAAAAATAAAATAAGATATGTCGAAAGAGAACATAACTATCAAGGATATCGCCGCCCGCGCCGGGGTCTCGACGGGCACTGTGGACCGTGTGCTGCACAAGCGTCCGAATGTAAGCAAGACGGCTCTTGAGAAAGTGAACAAAGCCTTGGAGGAGCTCGACTACCGTCCGAACATGTACGCCTCTGCCCTCGCCTATAACAAAACGTACAACTTCTATGTTGTGCTGCCCAAGCATGAGCAGGAGGCCTACTGGGACGAGATTGAGGAAGGCGCCCAGGCGTGTACCGACTTCCGCAGAGACTTCGGCATCAACCTGAAGTTCGTCTATTACGAGCGATTCAACAATGCCGCTTTCACACGGATGGTCAGAGAGTTCTTTACAGCCAAGATTGACGGGGTAGTTATCGTGCCCACAACGCTGGAACAGACCCAGCGCTTCACCGAGAAGCTGACGGAGCGACAGATCCCCTACGTGCTGCTCGACTCGTATATGCCCGACCTGAAGCCCCTGACATTCTTCGGTCAGGACTCTTTTGCCAGCGGCTACTTCGCAGCGAAGATGCTTATGCTCATTGCCAACAAGGAGAAGGAGATAGCCCTCATGAAACAGACCCGCGACGGCAAAGTAGGATCGAAGCAGCAGGCCAACCGTGAAACCGGCTTCCGCCACTACATGATGGACCACTTCCCTGAGGTCAAGATCACCGAAGTAGACCTGCCTCTCGACGAGGAGCACAAGGCCTATGACAATATCCTGGAGTCGTTCTTCAAGGCTCACCCACAGGTACACCACTGCATCACCTTCAACTCAAAGGCACACATCGTGGGACAGTTCCTGCAGAAGACCAATCGCCGCAACGTTCAGATCATGGGCTACGACATGGTGCCGAAGAACGAGGAGTGTGTCAGACAGGGCAGCATCTCGTTTCTCATCGCCCAGCATGCCTACCAGCAGGGCTATTCCAGCATCGATGCGCTCTTCAACGCCATTGTCATGAAGCGTGCCGTCAATCCCGTGAACTATATGCCTATCGAGATCCTGACGAAAGAGAATGTCGACTTCTACCGTCGGACCGCAATCTGACATACGCTTGATTACTAGAACAAACAAATACAAGGAAAAATGAATTTAGCAACTTACTTAAAGATTAATCCGGCTGACAGCGTGGTGGTATGCCTGCAGCCGAAGAAGAAGGGAGACATCGTCGAAGTGGACGGCCGGAACATCGTCCTGAACCAAGACACGCCCGCCGGGCACAAGGTGCTGATCAAGGATGTGAAAGAGGGTGACGACATCATCAAGTACGGCTACCCCATTGGTCATGCCAAGACGGACCTGAAGGCTGGTGATTGGGTGAACGAGAACAACCTGAAGACCAACCTGTCTGGCACGCTTGAGTACACATATAACCCTGTAAACGAAGAACTTGATATCAAGAAGGAGAACAGAACCTTTAAGGGCTATGTCCGTAAGAATGGCGACATAGGCGTGCGCAACGAGATCTGGATCGTACCCACCGTAGGTTGTGTCAACGGCATCGCAGAACGGTTGGTAAAGGAGTTGAAGCGCGAGACCCATGAAGAAGGTGTCGACGCCATCTATGCCTGGCACCACAACTTCGGCTGCTCACAACTCTCTGGCGATCACGAGAACACCCGTAAGGTGTTGCGCGACATCTGCCTGCACCCCAATGCCGGTGCGGTGCTTGTGCTGAGTCTTGGCTGTGAGAACAACCAGCCCGATGAGTTTATGAAACTGCTCGGCGATTACGACCAGTCGCGCATCAAGTTGCTTGTCACCCAGAAGGTAGAGGATGAAATGGAGGCAGGCATGGCTATCCTGCGCGAGCTCTACGAGACGGCGCGCCACGACAAGCGTGAGGAGATACCCGTGAGCAAGCTGCGCGTGGGACTGAAGTGCGGTGGATCCGACGGTTTCTCCGGCATCACTGCCAATCCGCTTGTGGGCGAGTTCTCCGACTGGCTGGTGGCACAAGGTGGCACGTCGGTACTCACGGAGGTGCCCGAGATGTTTGGTGCCGAGACCATCCTCATGAACCGCTGCCGTAATGAGCAACTCTTCAACCAGACCGTGTCGATGATCAATAACTTCAAGGAGTATTTCCTCTCCCACGGCGAGCCCGTTGGCGAGAATCCGAGTCCCGGCAACAAGGCCGGCGGTATCTCCACCCTCGAAGACAAGGCCCTCGGCTGCACACAGAAATGTGGTAAGGCACCTGTGAGTGGTGTGATGGAATATGGCGACCGCTTGCAGAACAGCGGGCTGAACCTGCTCTCTGCTCCTGGCAACGACCTCGTTGCCGCCACAGCCCTGGCCTCCTGCGGCTGTCATATCGTGCTTTTCACTACCGGACGCGGCACACCATTCGGCACATTCGTCCCCACCATGAAAATTGCTACGAACCCCGACCTTGCCCGCCGCAAGAGGAACTGGATAGACTTCTCTGCCGGTCAGTTAGTAGAAGGGCGCACCATGCAGGAACTCGTGCCGGAATTCATCGACAAGGTGCTGGCTGTTGCCAGTGGCGAGAAAGCCAAGAACGAGGAGAACGACTACCGCGAGATCTCCATCTTCAAAAACGGCGTCACGCTGTAGTTTACGGTTTAGAGATGATTTGTTCGTAGGATGAAGAAGGGGCTCATAGCACTATCGCCGTTAGGCGTATTTATCGCATTCTATTTAGTCACCAGCATTGTTGCTGGTGACTTCTACAAGATACCTATCACCGTGGCATTCATGGTGTCGAGTATCTATGCCATTGCGATATTCCGCAACAAGCCCCTTAACCAGCGTGTAAACACCTTCAGCCATGGTGCTGCCACAGAGCAGATGATGCTTATGATCTGGATCTTCGTGCTGGCAGGGGCCTTCGCCCATTCAGCCAAGGCGATGGGGTGCATCGATGCGACGGTAAACCTGACACTCGCACTCCTGCCCCCCCAGATGATCCTGGCAGGCATGTTTCTCGCTGCTTGTTTCGTGTCGATATCCATCGGCACCAGCGTTGGTACCATCGCGGCCCTGGTACCCATCGCCGCCGGAGTGGCCAGCGAGACCAATACCGACATTGCCCTGATGACAGCCATCATCGTAGGCGGCTCTTTCTTTGGCGACAATCTCTCATTCATCTCCGATACGACGATTATGGCGACACAGACACAAGGCTGTCGACTGAGCGATAAGTTCCGCGTGAATATCTACTTCGTCTTCCCTGCCGCACTCATCGTACTGCTCTGCTATGTGTTCATGGGCACCGACATGGGGGCGCCCAAGCACGTGGCACAGGTGGAATGGGTGAAGGTCATCCCCTACCTCGTCGTACTGTTTACTGCCATCTTCGGCATGAACGTGATGGCAGTGCTCACTTTAGGCATCCTCCTGACAGGCATCATTGGCCTGCTGACAGGTTCGATCGACACCTATGGATGGTTTGGCAGTATGGGTGAAGGCATCCTCTCCATGGGCGAGCTGATCATTGTGACGATGATGGCAGGTGGCATACTCGAGCTAATCCGTCAGCAAGGCGGTATAGATTTCATCATCCGTCTCCTTACGCACGGCGTGAGCAACAAGCGCGGTGCAGAGATGAGCATCGCCGTACTCGTGTCGCTCGTCAATATATGTACGGCCAACAATACGGTAGCCATCCTCACCGTTGGCGACATCTCCAAACAGATCGGCGACCGCTTTGGGGTAGACAACAGAAAATGTGCCTCCATTCTCGACACCTTCTCCTGCACCGTTCAGGGCCTGCTCCCCTATGGAGCCCAATTGCTTATAGCGGCAGGACTGGCCTCGCTGAGTCCGGTCAGCATCATACCCTACCTCTACTATCCGTTTGTATTAGGTATCGTCGCCTTCCTGTCGATTCTCTTCAGATACCCACGACGGTATTCGTAAATAGTGAATAGTAAATCATAAATCATCCCGTGGAAATCATACAACGCAATCTGTTCAGCCTGCTAAGAAGCGGCGCCTTCCAGACACAGGAAGACATTGAGCCAATGTCGGCCTTCAAGTGGAACAAACTATACCAGCTGACCGTCATGCACAACATCACACCGTTTGTATATGACGGTATCCTGCGTTGCAAGAACAATTTCTTCCTCCATCTGACGGATAAGCAGAAACAAGACTGGGAGAAGGCCGTGGCCGACTATCGCGTGAAGGAGAAGAGACAAAGTGAGCAAGAAGAAGACGAGTTTCTGCGGCCTGACCGCCTCACCAACCCCCTGCTCAACCGCAGGCTTCAGGCCATTCTTGACGACGAGCACTCAGACCTCACCTCGCGCCAGCTGCTGCTGATCCTGCTACGCGTCGTGCGACATCTCTTCAATGAGGGTATGCCTATCCGTCAACTGACGGAGCTTGCTATCTTCCTTCGCAGCAACAGTCAGAGGATCAATTTCGATGTCGTCGGACAATGGATAGAGCGGCTGCAGCTCACGCAGATGGCTCAGTTGTCTGGCGAGTTCCTCATCAGGCTGTTTAATTTCGAAGAAGCCGACATCCCCTTCCTCAAAGGCCGTAAGGAGAAAGGCATAGAGCGCATAGCGAAAGAGCTGATAGAGTTTACCGACACCAGGTCGCAGGACTGGTATTTCTCACAAGAGGATGGTGGTATCTTCGTCCACAACACCAACTCTTCGGCGACATTCAGTCATGTGCGCCGTTCGGCCCGGTACTTTAAATACTACCCCTCAGAGAGCGTTACCAACTTCTTCTCATCGTTCATTCACTCCCTGTCGCACATCGAAGAGTAAAGGGATTGATGATTTTAGTGGCGGAAGCGGATGTCCCTCAGACCGTGACGCCCCATAAATCGGCTCTTGTCCACGTAGCCGCTGATGCCTACGATACGCCCCTTGCTGGTGTACTGCCACATGGTGATGTCCCTGCCGTCGGCTAGCACAGGTTCTTCTTCAGTGTACATGGCGATCATGAGCTTGTAGTCGTCGATCTCTCCTAACAGATGTTTATTATAGAAATTGCGGAAGGTATAGAGCAGCGGTTGCTGGCGATAGGCGCGTTCCACCATTCCCAGGAAGCGGAACAGTGAATCGCGGAACTCCCTGTCGGGCAGTCCGCCTGTCGTCTCGATGTCGATCATCGGTATCAGGTCCTGTTCGCCTGGCAGGCACTGCGTCATGAAATTCCTTAGCTGCTGATGCAGCGGAGTCTTCGGACGGAAGAAATGATAGGATCCCACTTTCAGACCGTAGCGGTGGGCCAGTTCGATATTCCGCTCATAGCGTTCGTCGATGCGGTCGCCGCCCTCTGTGGCCTTCAGATAGACATACGCCATCTTCGTGTTCTCGCCCACTGTCTCCCAGAACACCTGACCCTGGTAGTGTGAGAGGTCGATGCCATGCACATGGCCGCAAGTATCCTCGCACATGATATTCGGATCGTAGTCAGGATCGTTCAGACGAGGGTCCACGGGCTTCATGACCACTGTCCGCTTACGCTGTGATTTCTTTGCGCGATGTTTTTTTGTCACTCTATGCGTCCTTGCACGACGACGCTTATTTGCTTTCGACCGCTGTGCATACACCTCGCCAATCGTCATCATGGCTACCAGCAATGCCAGCAGTATATATAGTTTTCTCATTTTAAATATTCTTTCTTTTAAATTACGCCTTCTCATGGATGACCACCTTGATCTTAGAGATACGGTGGCCGTCGAGTTCTGTCACATCGAAAGAGAAGTTCTTATAGACCAGGCGCTCATGCAGCTCCGGGAAGTCGCCCTTAATCTCCAGTAACAGACCTGCAAGCGAGTCGGCATCACCTTCCACGTCCTCGAAGGTGTCATCATCGAGGTCGAGTATCTTGAAGAAGTCGCTCAGAAGCGTCTTACCTTCAAAAATATAGGTGTTGGCATTAATGCGCACGTAATTCTTTTCCTCCTCGTCGTATTCATCGTTGATCTCTCCGACGATCTCCTCGAGGATATCCTCCAGGGTGATAATGCCGCTGGTGCCGCCAAACTCGTCGACGACGATGGCGATATGCACCTTGTTCTCCTGAAAGTCACGCAGCAGGTCGTCGATCTTCTTCGTCTCTGGCACGAAATACGGAGGACGTATCAGCGACTGCCATCGAAACGAGGACGGCTTGGAGAGATGAGGCAGCAAGTCCTTGATATACAGGATGCCTCGGATATTGTCGATAGAACCCTGATAGACGGGGATACGCGAATAGTTGTTCTCAACGATGCACTTCAGCACGTCTGGGAAGCTGGAGCGGAAGTCGAGGTCTACCACATCCTGACGGCTGGTCATCACCTCCTTGGCAGTCTCGTCGCCGAAACGCACGATACCCTCCAGCATGTTCTTCTCTTCCTTCAGTTCCTCCGTGTCAGTCAGCTCAAGGGCCTGCTCCAGGTCGTCTACACTCAGCACATGGTTCTCCTTCTGCACCACCTTCTCTGCGAGGATGCCAGAACGGATAAGTACTGTCGACAGCGGATAGAACAGTCCGCGAAGCCTTTTGATGCCAGATGCCGAGAAGCGGCAGAAGGAAAGTGCGTGTTGTGTCGCATAGACTTTGGGCATAATCTCGCCAAAGAGCAGCAGGAGGAATGTCAGCAGAACGGTAATCACAAGGAACTGTAGCCAGTAGGCATTACCGAAGTCAACGACATGGCTGAAGAAATAGTTGCAGAGCATGATGATCGTCACGTTCACCAGATTGTTCGTGATGAGAATGGTGGCGAGAGTACGTTCAGAGTCGTCACGCAGCTCCTTGATCATACGGTCGGCCTCGTTCTTATCCTCATCCAGGTCGTTGAGGTCATTGGGCGACAGTGAAAAGAAGGCTATCTCCGACCCGGAAGCATAGCCAGAGAATACAAGAAGAATGCATGCCAAGACGGCACACACGATCGCTCCTGTAGTGGGAACCAGAAAAGTGACTTCGTTTAGGATTTGTTGAAGATAGTCCATGTTCAGAACGGCAGTCCCTCTTCAGGCTTTGTGTCTGGCTGAGGAGCAGCCAATGATTCATTGACGGTTGTGGCGGCAGGCTTGGGCGACAACAACTCGAGGTTATCAGCCCATATCTCCGTCGCATAGCGACGCTGTCCTTGCTTATCGTCGTATGAGGTATAGCGGATGCGTCCCTCAATGTAAAGCTTGTCACCTTTGTGCACATATTTCTCTACAATCTCAGCCATTCGGCGCCACAGTATCACGTTGTGCCAGTCTGTATGGTCGGGTACCTGCGTACCATTCTGAAGGGTATAGCCGCGCTCAGTTGTAGCCAGTCGCAGACGGGCCACAGCCACGCCCTGATCTACGTACCTCACCTCAGGCTCCTGCCCCACATTACCAATAAGCATCACTTTATTCATAGCATTCAGTATTGTTTTTGATGGTTTTACTTAGCATAGCCCAGGAATCGGAACTTAAAGTTCTTTCCCTTGGGTGATGGGAACTGACTGCGCTCGTCGACACGCTCACGTAGATATTCTACGATACGCTGATAGCAATCCATGCCCGAGGCGGCCTTCAGCCGAGCCACGAACAGCGTGTCGCGATACTGGAACTTCCCTGTACCTGGCACGAGCAGCACGCGCTTGAAGTTGACGGAACCCTCATACCATCCTTCGCACACCTCGTTAAGACGTGTCAGCACAGGCGAGACGGCCTTTACGGCAGGCCCCTCATGGACTGCTTTCTTATCCTTGAAATCCTGCATCGTGGCGGCCTCTGTCTTGATGACAATAAAGTACACGCGCGGATGAACCTTATAACGTTTGGGATAGAAAATATCGCTGGCGGCATACTCACGGATGTCGGCCTCCAACTCTGGTGTCATACCTATCTCGTCAATAGCTTTGAGAAAATCAATAGCCTCATCTACTGTGGAAACGAGCGTTTCACGGTCAAAATATCTAAGATATAAATTCATCTGAAAAAGTTGTTTTCCTAAAAGAGCGGAAAACGGGACTCGGACCCGCGACCCCAACCTTGGCAAGGTTGTGCTCTACCAACTGAGCTATTTCCGCATAATCTTGAAAAAATTTGTGAAGAGGAGGAGACTCGAACTCCCACGTCGCAATTGACACTACCCCCTCAAAGTAGCGCGTCTACCAATTCCGCCACCTCTCCAAC
>OCTX012116588.1_pt1 | contig 19962 bp, 16 predicted proteins | sample 1539691 | NCBI WGS metagenome assembly OCTX01 (sample SAMN02144231, study PRJEB22623) | gut metagenome | biome: sheep rumen | host: Ovis aries | place: New Zealand
CGTGAAGGCGCGCGCGTCAAAATCATGTCGGTGGGGCGTCCGCAAACTGCGGGTCGGGCGAGCAGGTCGGGCGCAGGCCTCGCTTTCGGGCGGCGCGGCGAAGGCAAAAGCCACGGCGGCGGGCAGAATATGGTATAATTTCATTTTATGCGCGACAAAAGCGGAATAGAGTGCCTGCGGAAGGCGATCTTTTTGTACGGCGCGCCTGCGAGCGGAAAGTCTACGCTCGGCAAGGCGCTGGCCGAGCGGCTTGGCGCTGGCTTTGTCGACCTTGACGAGCGCATTGTCGCTGAAGCGGGCATGTCGATCCCAGAGATTTTCAAGACACGTGGCGAGGCGGCTTTTCGCGACATTGAAAGCAAAGCTCTTAAAGAAGTTGTTTCGGGTATTATCCCAAAGCTTCCAACTTCAAATTCAACTCTCGCTGTCGTCTCGCTCGGCGGCGGAACTCTTCTGCGCGACGAGAATAGGGCGCTTTGCGAAGAGAGCGGCACCGTCTTCTGCATTGACACACCGTCAGACGAAGAGCTCGCGCGTCGCATCGGTGCGGCGCCTGGGTCGCGGCCTCTCGGCGACAAGGCCAAGGAACGCGCCGTGCATTACGCGTCTTTCCCGAACCGCGTCGCCGCGTTCTTCGACGCGCAGTCGTCGCTTGTCGTTGTTGGCCGTGGCATCGCGCCTGCAATTCTCGCTGGGCGCAACGTAGTTGCAGACGAGACGGTTGCTCGGCTCTGGGCTGGTCGGCTTGGAATTTCGCCTTTTGCCATCATTCCATCGGGCGAGGAGCACAAGACGCCTGTTACTGTCGCCAAACTTTGGCGTGCATTCGCAGAAAAGGGGCTTGGCCGCAAGGACACTGTCGTTGCGCTTGGCGGCGGCGTCACAGGCGATTTGACTGGCTTCGCCGCAGCTACTTGGATGCGCGGCATCTCCTGGATCAATGTTCCGACCACGCTTCTTTCAATGGTTGATGCGTCGACTGGCGGCAAGACGGGGTGCGATCTTCCGGATGGCAAGAACCTTGCTGGCGCTTTCCATTTCCCTCGGCTCGTTGTGATCGACACCGACTTCCTTGAAACGCTTTCCCCGAAACTTGTCGCCGACGGCCGTGCCGAAATGATCAAGCACGAGGCGATTGGGGGCAGGAGTTGGAGTTCAGAGTTGGAGTTGGAGAGTGGTGAGGGATATTTTAGTTGGAGTAAGGGGTCAGGAGTCAGTGCGAAGGAGATTGCCGAGAATTTGATGGTGAAGGTCGGGATCGTGCGCGAGGATCCGCTTGAGACGCTTGGTCGCAGAATTCTCCTCAACTGCGGGCATACGGTTGCTCATGCAATCGAAAAGGCAACTGGTTACCGCGTCTCGCATGGCGAGGCGGTAGCGATCGGATGCGTCGAAGAGGCGAGGATCGCCGTTCGCCGCGGCCTTGCCCCGGCTTCTTGGCCTGAAGAGTTTGCCGTGCGCTTTGCCGCTGCGAATCTTCCGACTTCGCTCCCAGCCGGGCTTTCGCTCGATGAACTTGTGCCATTGATGCGCGGCGATAAGAAGCGAGAGGGCGGCGCTGTGACGTTTGCCTTGCCGTGCGGCTGGGGCGATGTGCGAGGAGTTAAGATAGATCTTTCGAAGGAGAGTCTTTGATGACCACGATTCAGCCCGGCAAACGGACCGGTTCAGTCACGATACCACGCTCAAAGTCGCACGAACATAGGCTTCTTGTCGCTGACTTCCTCGCCGGCGACTATTCTCGCCTTGCTCCCGCCGAGGGCGATAGTGAAGATATCATTGCCACGAAACGGTGCCTCGAGGCGCTGAAGGGCGACAGCCAGCTTGCTATTCTCGACTGCGGCGAAAGCGGCTCAACGCGGCGCTTCCTCGCTCCTGTTGCCGCGGCGCTTGGCAAGTCGGTGACGTTCCTTACGCGTGGGCGCCTTTCCGAACGGCCGCAGCTCGACTACTCCGATCTCAAGAGCGGGCTCCACGAACTCGCCGGCGACATCTCGTCGCAGTTCGTGACAGGACTTCTCTTTGCACTTCCTCTTCTCGAGGGGGATTCGCAGATACGCTTCACGACTCCGCTAGAGTCTCGCGGCTATGTCGACATGACTCTTCGCGTCCTTTCCGGCGCCGGTATCTATGTCGCAATCAGAGACGACGGCTTTGATATTCCTGGCGGCCAGAAATACATTCCCCAGCCCGACGCCAAAGTCGAGCTCGACTGGTCTGGCGCGGCGTTCTGGTATGCGATGAACTCGATGGGCAGTCTCGTCATGTTCGAGAAGCCCGACGCTCATTCATCGCAGCCCGACCGCGCCATAGTCGAGCTTGCGCCGAGGATCGCCTCGGCGTGGAAGGGCGAGAATGTCGACGTCAGCGTCTCGGGATGCCCCGACCTCTTTCCTGCCCTTGCCGTGCTCGCGGGCGCCTCTGCGGGCGTGACGCGCTTCTCCGGAACGCGCCGCCTGAAGCTCAAGGAGTCGGACCGCGTGTCTGCGATGGCTGATGTCTTGAAGCGCTTTGGCGTCGATACAGAGGTGGACGACGATTCGTTCCTCGTCCAAGGCGAAGGCGGCAAGTTCGACGGCGGCGAGTTCCATGCGTTCGACGACCACAGAATCGCCATGGCGATCGCTGTTGGCGCGACGATTGCGGACGGTCCCGTCGAGATCGACAACACCGAATGTGCTGCGAAGTCCTACCCTGGGTTCTTCGATGAGTTCGCCCGCCTGAGGAACATTTGAATTTTTCTGAAATTTCACCCTTGCGCCGAGCGGTGAAATTATGTATTATTCAACACAACACCAAAGCTTGTCCTAAGGGAGGCATACCTGAATTGAGCAACGATTTTCTCGTCTTCGATCATGTAACGAAGCGGTTCGGCGCGTTGACGGCTGTCAACGACGTCTCTTTTTCGGTGAACAAGGGCGAGTTCTTCTCGCTGCTTGGACCTTCTGGATGCGGCAAGACGACGCTCCTTAGAATGCTCGGCGGCTTTGAGAAGCCCGATTCAGGTCGCATCTTCCTCGAGGGCAAGGACATAACGGACCTCGCCCCCAACGAGCGGCGCGTCCACACGGTGTTCCAGAACTACGCGCTTTTCCCCACGATGACGATCTGGGACAACATCGCGTTCTCCCTGCGTCTTGCAAAGCTCCCGAAGAAGGAAATCGAAGAGAAAGTCGACGCAATACTCGCCATGATCCAGATGAGCGAGCACGCGTGGAAGTATCCGAACCAGCTCTCTGGCGGCCAGAAGCAGCGCGTCGCGATTGCGCGCGCCCTCGTCGACCGTCCGAAGGTGCTGCTCCTTGACGAGCCGCTCGCCGCGCTCGACCTGAAGCTTCGCCAGCACATGCTTCTCGAGCTCGACACGATCCACGACCAGGTCGGCATCACGTTCATGTACGTCACGCATGACCAGGGCGAGGCGATGTCGCTTTCCGACCGAATCGCGGTCATCAACCGCGGCACGATCGAGCAGCTCGACGGCCCCGCGAAGATATACGAGGCGCCGTCCTCGCGCTTCGTCGCCTCGTTCATCGGCGACACAAACTTCTTCTCCGGCGAAATCGTCGCGACGGAAGGCGACTACTGCACGATCCGACCCGAGGGGTTCCCGGACATTCGCGCCTACAACGACAAGCAGCTTAAGGTCGGCCAGAAGGTCGATCTCTCCGTACGCCCCGAGAAGATCCGCGTGACGCTCGCACCGCCTCCGCCAGAGAAGGGCGCGTCCATCAACGTCTATCCATCGACGGTCCAGGACATCGTCTACCAGGGCGTCTACACCAAGTACTGGATCAAGAGTTCCGATCTCCGCATCGCGGCCCTCAAGCCGCATTCGCGCTTCCTTCTCGACCAGGAGCCGATTACTTGGAACGACAAGGTCTTCGTCTGGTGGCATCCTGACGACGGTTACATGGTGGAAGCGCAGCAATGAACAGTCCGCTTCGCACACGCAGAGCCGAATGGCTCGTAACCGCGCCGTCGTTCCTCTGGCTTGCGCTCTTTTTCGCGGTGCCGGCTGTAATCGTTCTCGCGTTCACCTTCCACGGGCACGACATCTCGGGCGGCGTCGGTGAGTGGTCGCTTTCGACGTGGCGCGAACTTGTCGACCCAGACTATCCGACGATCATCTGGAACACGATCCGCATTTCCGTCGAAGTCACGATCTGGTCAATTGTCCTCGCCGTTCCCTGCGCCTACGCGATAGCCCGAATGAACAGCCGCTGGCGCGCGATTGTTGCGGGCTCAATAATGCTTCCGTTCTGGACGAGTTTCGTTGTCCGCGTCTTTGCGTGGAAGACAATGCTTCATCCCGACGGCTGGCTTCAGGCGTGCTACAACTTCCTCTCGATCAGCGGCGAGCAGTCGACAATTCTTGACTCCGAGACTGCGGTAGTGCTCGTGTCGGTTTATTCGTTCCTGCCGTTCGCGATCATGCCGATCTACACGGCGGCCGAGAAGTTCGACTTCTCGCTCCTCGAGGCGGCGCGCGACCTTGGGGCAAAGAACTTCTATGCGTTCCGCAAGATATTCCTCCCCGGGATCAGGCAGGGGCTCGTCTCCGCAGTCCTCATGGTGTTCATCCCGGCGATTGGCTCGTACGTCATCCCCCAGATGCTCGGCGGCACGAACTGCGTCCTAATCGGCAACAAGATATTCATGCGTGCGATCCAGAACCGCAACATCCCGCATGCGTCGGCGCTCGCTACTGTAATGGCGGTCAGTGTCCTTATTCCGATAGGGCTTTCGATGTGGTGGAAGAAGCGGCAGGACATGCGCGACCGCCAGCGCCTCGAGGCGCAGACGGCGCGGCTCTTTACGGCGGGAGAGGGGGCTGCGAAATGAAGCGCTCGATGGTCTCCGTCATGATTCTCGCCGCGGTCCTGGCGTTCCTCTACGTTCCGATTGTCCTCGTGGTCGTCTACGGGTTCGTGCCCAACGGCATATCCATGAGCTTCTTCGGGTCGGACGGCTCCTTCCTCGGCTTCACTGGGAAGTGGTACAAGTACATCTTCACAGGCCACCAGTCCGTCAGGTCGCTTCTGGAGAGCTTCTGGCTTTCGCTGATCATCGCGGGACTCTCCACCCTTGCTTCGTGTGCAATCGGCACGACCTCGGCGCTCGCCCTCCACAAGTGGAAGGACCGCCTGCAGTCGGTGCACCACGCGCTCGTCTACACGCCGCTCATCATGCCCGACATCCTGATCGGAATTTCGCTCCTGATGCTTTTCGCGGCGTGCCACGTGAACTGCGGCTTCTGGACTATCCTCATCGCCCACATCACGTTCTGCGTCTCGTATGTCGCGATGACTGTGCTTGCGCGCCTTCAGGACTTCGACGACCGCATCACCGAGGCGGCGTACGATCTTGGTGCGGGGCCGTGGTATGCGTTCTTCCATGTCGAACTGCCGATACTGCTCCCCGGCATCGTCGCAGGCGGGCTTCTAGCGTTCACGCTTTCCATCGACGACGTCGTCATCACTTCGTTCGTGAATGGCGCGGGCACAAACACGTTCCCGACATACGTCTCGTCGATGACTAAGCATTCGCGCAACCTGCCGTCGGTCTTTGCGCTCTCGACCCTCATGCTCGTCTTCACGTGTGTGCTCGTGGGCCTTTCGAAGTTCATTACTTCAAAGGGCCAGGCGAAGGTCAAGTCGAAGGCGTCGTGATTTGCCGCGATTTGCGCGTCACAAGTCGCCTCGTTTTTGTTATAATGTTCCCCAAGCGTGGCAATGGTGCCGCGCCTTGAAATAGGGAATGACGAAATGATGAATCTGTGGAAAGTCTCCGCCGTCGCCGCAGCGGCCGTTGCCGTCGCGGGCTGCACCCAGTCTGAATCCGTGGACCTCTCGCCGCAGGCGCTTGCAGCCGCGGAGTCGAGCGGGATAGCTACCGATAACGTCAAGGGCGGCGAGCTCCACATATACACCTGGTCCGACTACCTCGCGCCCGAGCTTATTGTCGGCTTCGAGAAGGCCCTTGGCGTCAAGGTTGTAGTCGACACGTTCGATTCCAACGAGGCGATGTACGCCAAGCTCAAGGCGGGCGGCACGGGCTATGACCTGATGACGCCGAGCTCCTATCAGATTCCGCAGATGGCGCGGGAGGGGATGATTGAAAAGATCGACCACTCGAAGTGCCCCAACGTGAAGAAAAACTTCGACCCGTCCTTCGCGGCACAGATCGTCGATCCTTCGTTCACGTACAGCGTGCCGTATACCGTCACCTACACCGGCTTCATGTACGACAAGAGCAAGGTTCCGGAGGGTGCCGACGTCAATACTTGGAAGATTCTCGAGAATCCCGCGATTAAGGGACGCATCACGCTCTTGGACGATTTTCGCGAAGTCATCGGGGGTGGCCTCATGTCGCTCGGGTATTCGATCAACTCGGCCGACCCCGCCGAGATCGACGCGGCTGTCGCCGAGGTGCTCAAATGGCGCCGCAACGCCCGCAAGTTCGACGCCGAGAGCTACAAGACCGAGGTCGCCGCCGGCTCGATCTGGATCGGCCATGGCTATTCGACCGACGCTACGCAGGTTATCGTCGGCGACGAGGAGGAGGGCATGGAGCCGCGCGACGACATTGGCTTCGCGCTTCCGAAGGAGGGCTTCACGATTTCGTTCGACGAACTGGTCGTCGCGAAGGACGCGAAGCGCAAAGATCTAGCCTACGCGTTCATCAACTTCATCTACGAGGGCGAGGCCGCGAAGGTCAACATGGAATATCTCTGCGGTCCCAATCCCGTAAAGCCCGGCATCGAGCTTCTCGACGACGAGACGCGCGGAATCGTCCTTCTCGACCCGGAGGTCCTCAAGAGCGGCCAGGTGCTCAAGAGCATCGACGATCCCAAGGTCATGGAGCTTTACAACAAGGCGTGGGACAGGATCAAGGCTACCGAGACAAAGTGACTCTCGACAACATACGCAACTTCTGCATCATCGCGCACGTCGACCACGGGAAGACGACGCTTTCCGACCGCATTCTCGAGCTCACGCATGCAATATCAGCGCGTGAGCTCAAGGAGCAGACTCTCGACGCGATGGACCTCGAGCGCGAGCGCGGCATCACGATCAAGTCGCATCCCGTCTCGATGCACTACACTGCGAAGGACGGCAAGAAGTACCTCTTCAATCTACTCGATACGCCCGGCCATGTCGACTTTGCCTACGAAGTCAGCCGCTCGATGGGCGCGTGCGAAGGGGCGCTTCTCGTAGTCGACGCCGCGCAGGGCGTCGAGGCGCAGACCGTTGCGAACACATACTTCGCGCAGGACGCGAAGCTCGAGATCGTTCCAGTTCTTAACAAGGTAGACCTTCCAGGCGCTGACGTCAAGGAGGTCTCACGCGAGATCGAGGACATTCTCGCGATTCCCATGGACGACCCGCTTCTCGTTTCTGCGAAGACGGGCATGGGCTGTCCCGAGGTTCTTGAGGCAATCGTCAACCGCATACCTCCGCCTACGACGCTTGGCATAGACGCACCGCTTAGGGCTCTCGTCTTTGACTCGGTGTTCGACGAGTTTCGCGGCGTGATAACTTATGTCCGCGTAATGGACGGCTCGCTGAAGGCGGGGCAGAGCGTCGTCTTCATGGGGAGCCATGTTTCGACTACCGTTCACGAAGTCGGCATCTTCTCCCCGACGAAGAAGCCCGTCGACCATCTCGAGGCAGGGCAGGTCGGCTACATCGTCGGCACGGTGAAGGACCCGAGCGAGATCAAGATCGGCGACACGGTGACGACGGCGAAGCTTGGCGCGACCGAGCCGCTTCCCGGATTCCAGGACATCCACCCGACTGTGTTCTGCGGAATATACCCGATGTCGACTGACGAGTTCCCGAAGGTCTCGGCGGGGCTTGAAAAGCTGCACTTAAACGATTCGGCGTTCACTTTCCACCACGAAAGCTCGCTCGCTCTCGGCTTCGGTTTCCGCTGCGGCTTTCTCGGGCTTCTCCACATGGAGATCGTCCAGGAGCGCCTAAGGCGCGAGTTTGGCCTCGACATAATCTCGACCTCTCCAGGCGTAGTCTACAAGCTGAAGCTAAAGGACGGCGAGGAGAAGGATCTCGACAACCCGCTTCAGATGCCCGATCCTTCCGCGCTTGAGACAATATCCGAGCCGATTCTAAAGTCGCGCATCATCACGCCGTCGGAATCTATCGGCGACGTGATGCGCATTGTGATGGACCGCCGCGGGCAGGTCGAGGGAACAGAGACGATTGACGCGAAGCGCGTGATGCTTCACTGCATGCTTCCTCTCAACGAGATACTCATCGATTTCCACGACACGCTGAAGTCGGTGAGCCACGGCTATGCCTCGATGGACTATGAGCCCGCGGGCTACCAGGTCTCCGACATCGTGAAGATGGACATTCTCCTCAACGGCGAGACCGTCGACGCGTTCGCGACGATGGTACACCGCGCCAAGGCGCGAGCGAGGGGACTCCAGATGTGCAAAGCGCTTGCCGATACGATTCCGCCGCACCAGTTCAAGATTCCGGTGCAGGCCGCGATTGGCAAGGAGATCATAGCGCGCGAAGACATCAGGCCTTTCCGCAAGGACGTCCTCGCAAAGCTCTACGGCGGCGACGTTACGCGCAAGATGAAGGTCTTGGAAAAGCAGAAGCGCGGCAAGGCGAGGATGAAGGAGTTTGGCCACGTCAACGTTCCGCAATCCGCCTTCATCGCGGTGCTGAAGGGCACCATCAAGGACAAATGACGCTTTCCATAGCGGCTGCGATTGTCGTTGGTGCGGCGCTTGCCGTGTCGGGTGCAGTTCTGCAAAGCGTTCTCAGGAATCCCCTCGCTGAACCGTACATCCTCGGCATCGTCGGCGGAAGCGCGCTTTTCTCGGCGCTCGCGACGAAGCTAGGCCTTGTCGCTCTCGCAGCGTGGGTTCTTCCGGCGTCGAGCTTCCTTGGAGCGTGCTTTTCGCTTTCGCTTCTTCTCCTCGTCGCGTGGTTTGCCTCAAGGGCGCGCGACTTCAACGGATCGGACGCGCAGCTCAGGTCTAACTTCTCGACTGTCGTTATAGCTGGTTTCGTTGTTGGCGGTTTTACCGGCTCGCTTGACTGGCTTGTTCTTTCTTACTGCTCGCCCGAGGACTTCACGCGCCTCAACAAGTGGCTGTATGGCTCCCTATCCGAAGTCGGGTTCGCCGCGCTTGCCTCTGGTGCGCTCGTGCTCGCGCTAGTGATGGCCGTCCTTGCTTTCTTCCGTCGTGAACTCAATGTAATGGAGCTCGGCCACGACGAGGCCGAATGTCTCGGCATCGATACGCGCACGACGATGATTGCCGTGATTGGCGCGGTGTCGCTTGCCACAGCTGTGTCGGTGTCTCTTGCTGGCGCGATAGGTTTTGTGGGGCTCGTCGTTCCGCATTTCGTCAGGCGCGTATTCGGGCCGCGCATGCAGCGTCTCCTGCCGCTTTCTGCGCTCTTTGGAGGCGTGTTCCTTGCAATAGCCCAGATTGTTGCTGCAAAGTTTCTTCCCGAAGTCGGCGTGGGCGTAATCTGCGCCATATTCGGCGGGCCGTTTATCCTATGGCTTCTCGCCTCTCGCCGCAACGGGGAAGGGCGCGATGTCTAGCTTTTTGCGAACCGCCTGTCGAGTTCGCGCGTAGACGTGAATATCATCGTCGGCTTTCCGCCTGGGCTTATGTATGGCATACGGCACGAGGCAAGTTCCTCGACAAGTTTCGTCGCCCCGGCTTCGTCGAGCGCTAACGACATCCCTGCAAAGGAACGCGCTATCGACTTTGCTATGAGTTCTTCGCGCCAGCGTTCGCCACGTCTTGCGCCGCCTTCCGAGAGATCGCGCGCGACCGTGGAAATGACGTCTGCAGGGGAGAGGGGGCCGATAAGCTGCGGAACGGCGTCGATCTTGAAGGTATCGCGCCCGAACGGCTCGATCTTGAAGCCCATCGGCTCGATGTCGCCGAGTGCTGCCGTGATTCGCGCCGCGTCGACAGGCGAGAGGTGGATCGTCTCAGGGATAAGGAGCTGCTGAGAAAGGGCATCGCCTTGTCCGGAGCGCGAAAGAAGCTGTTCGAAGGCGATACGCTCGCGGGCGGCATGTGGGTTTATGGTGACGAGCCCCGCATCGGTCTCGATGAGAAGATAGCCGCTCGCCGTTGTCGCAAGGAACTTGAACCATTTCCATGGTCTTGCGCCAGTATCGTCAGCGGCTAGAGGAAGCTCTACCGCAACAGGTTGCGGCGTAGGGTCAGTTAGGGTCGGCCTAGTGTCAGTTAGTGTCGGTGCGGGTGTTAGAGTTGGAGTTGGAGTTGGAGTTGGAGTTGGAGTGGGGGAGTGAGGGAGTGGGGGGGTCGGGGGAAGTGGAATTCCTGTCCCGTTCGTCTCGGCTGTCCTGTTAGTCCCGTCTGTCTCGTTCGTCCCGTTCGTCCCTCTAGTCCCGTCCATCGTCGGTCTAATCCCAAGCGCCCCTTCAATCGCCTCTGTAATTGCGCGCTTTACCGCGATGTTGTCGCGGAAGCGAACTTCTCTCTTTGTCGGATGGACATTGACATCGACCTGGTTTGGCGGCAACTCGATGAAAAGGAAAATCGCGGGCTTTATGTCCCCTTGCCTGTGCGGGTACGCCTCGCGTACGGCGTAGGCAATCGAAGGTGCTGTCGCAGGGCGTCCATTCACGAACACATATTGGTCGCGCCGCGTCGGCATCGAGAGGTTTGGCTTTTCTATGTAGCCAGAGACACGCACGACATTTCTCTGCGCGTCAGGCGGCGGCGGAAGGGGAATCAAGCTCTCGACGAAGTCCGCTCCGTAGATGTCGAGCAGACGGTCCGCGAGCGAAGTCGCAGGCGCAAGGCGGTAGAGTTCTCTGCCGTCTACGACGAGCGAGAAGCCGATGCCGGGATGCGCGAGCGCATGTACTGTGAATATTCCCTTTACGCGGCCTTCCTCCGTTGCGAAAGAGCGCAGGAACTTACGCCGTGCTGGAACGTTGCAAAAGAGATCTCGCACCTCCACGAGCGTTCCAGGCGGGCATCCCGCCGTGCTCGTCTCGACGAGCTCGCCCGCGTTCACGACAATCTGCGTTCCCTCGTCCGCGTCGTGGCGACGGGTCACGAGAGAAAATCGCGATACTGACGCGATTGACGGAATCGCCTCTCCCCTGAAGCCGAGAGTGTCGATGTTCTCGATGTCGTCAACGTCGAGGATCTTCGAGGTCGCCTGTCTCTCAAGCGAGAGAAGGGCGTCGTCCTTCGTCATTCCGCAGCCGTCGTCGCGTACCGAGACGAGTTTGCGCCCGCCTTGCGCGATGGAGACCTTGATGTTGGCGGCGCCTGCGTCTACAGCGTTCTCGACAAGCTCCTTCACGACGGACGCAGGACGTTCCACGACCTCGCCTGCCGCGATCTTGTTCGCGACGTGCAAGGGGAGAACGTGAACGTGTCCGTCGCGTACAGCCATGTCACACGTCCAGGCTTATGCCGCGCCTTAGGTATGTCGGAATGTCGAGATCTTCGCTGTTCCAGATTGTCGGCTCGGCGTTGTTGAAACGGCCTCTTCCCTGCGGCCCGACGCCAAGGGGTTTCGCGGCGCGCTTCTTGCGCTTGTTGCCCAGGACGCCTGCGGTCTTCTCCTCGGAATAGTCATCCTTCGCGTTTGCCTCGAAGAGGAGAAGGACTACGGAAATGCGCCCCGAGAACGTGTCCTCGTCGTTTACCGTCGCAAGCTCGAAGGTTGTCGCCTGGTTGCCGAACGCGGAGCGCACCCCCTCGGATATCGTGCTGATTTCGCTGAGACGCAGGTCTTCGCCCGCGAGCACGCCGCACAGTATCGACCTCACGGGCCCCGATCCCATCGTGAGAAGTGGAGCCCTGGCGATCATGTCGCTTATGTCGCGCGCGCGGTCGGGGCCCATTGACGAGACCGCGGCAAATCTGCCGCGCCCGGCCTTTGCGACCAAGTGGCGTATGCGTTCGGCGTCGAGCCGCAGGTATCCCGGCTTTTCGACGAGACGCCAGAAGAGCGTGACTGCAGACGCCATTGTGTCAACGGCGCGGCGCATCGCGTCGTCCAGGCGCTCTGCGTTTCCGACGATCTTGTCGAGCGGCACGAAGAACGTCGCGCCGGCCGCCTCTTCGATCATCGTCATTACGCCGCGTGCCGAACGCTGGCGGTCTTCGCCCTCGAACGTGAACGGCGTTGTGGCGAAGACGATCGACGGTATGCCTAGCGAATCGAGTCGCTTCACCGTCTCGAGCGTTGCGCCACCGCCTGTGCCGCCGCCGAGCGACGTCACGATGATCGCGAGGCGCACGCCTTCTATCTTCGGATCAAGCGAGTTTATCGAGTCTTCGGTTGCGAGCCTTGCTGCGACAACGTCGCCGCCGGAACCGCGGCCGGAAAGACGGTTGCCGCCGAGGAGCAGGAAGTCTTCGCAGTCCGCCGCCGATGCGGCGTCGGTGTCTATCGCGAGGAACCTCAGCCCCTCTCCAAAGGCGCGGCGAACACCGCGGGCTATTGCCGAGCCGCCGCCGCCTATGCCGATGAGCATCATTGAAGACGAGTCGCTCATTTGAAGATCCTCCCGAAAAACCCGCCGAGGAACGACCTGTCCTCGTCAGTGCGGCTTGCATACATCAGCGCGCCGGCAACGGCCGCGAACGATGCCGGGAATTTTTCGCCGTCGAGTCCGTCGACATGGATTGGCTTCCCGGTGCGCACCGGCATGCCGAGCTCGCGTTTTACGAGGTCGTCGATGTCGTGCATCGCGGCGCCGCCGCCGGTAAGGACAACGCCCGCATGAAGCCGGTTGAAGAGATCCTGGTCCTCAAGCGTCTCGCGTATGACGGTCAACAGCTCCCTGAGGCGTGCGTTGACTACGGTGTCGAGCGCGCGGCGGGAGATTGTGCGCGTTTCCATCAGCGGAGAGGAACCGGGCACCTTTACGCGCGGCTCGCCGGGCCTGCCGATGATCGCGGAGGCCGATTCTATTTTCAGCTGCTCCGCCTGGGCGTTGGTCGTCTGGAATGCATGGGCGATGTCGTTCGTGACATGGTCGCCGCCTACGCCGATAACCCCCGTGGTCACGAGATGGCCGTCGGAATAGGCCGCGTAGCCAGTGGAACCGCCGCCTATGTCGAGGACGAGAACGCCGTTCCTCTTCTCGTGCTCGTCAAGCACGGCGTCCGCCGCGCAAGTCACGGCGAAAAGCGGCTCGCGTATCTCGAGCTTTGCCTCGTCGGCTGCCGTGCGCGCGTTGTCGATCCTGTTGCGGTCGGCGTGGATCTGGAGCGTATTGAGCTTCAGTATGCGGCCCGACATTCCGCGCGGCGCCGTTATGCCGCGAAGGGCGTCGACTTCGTAGTCTTGGTCGACGATGTCGAGGAATTCCCGGTCCTTCGGGATTTGCATCGTGCGCGAGCTTCTGAAGACGGCGTCAAGCTCCTCTGGCCCGACCTTCGCGCCCTCGATTGGCACCATGCCCTGGAAGGGGTCGGCCTTGATGTGCTGGCCTGAGACGACGAGGTAGGCGTTGCCGAGCGTTATCGTGCTCCCGGCTTCGGACTGCTTTTTCTCGATTGCGTGGAGGACGCTCTTGATCGAGCTTGTCGCCTGGTTGATGTCGAGTATCTGGCTCTTTCTGACGCCAGTCGATGGGATCTCGGCGTGGCAGGTTATCTTGAGACGGCCGCCCACTTCCTCCTCGCCGATGGCGAGGACCGTCCGCGTCGTTCCGATCTCCATTGCGGCATAGAAGTTGCTCATAGAAATCCTTTCTTCGTGTCGCCGTATACCTTGCCGGGCTGTGTCGCGTTCCAGACGCGTATGCTGTCGTCGATGCGCGAGGTATAGGCCTTGGTCAGGTGGTCGAGCTGCTTCTCGAGATTCTTCTGCGTGGCATCGGAAGGGTCGTCCATGCCGTCCCACGCGATTTTTGCGATGCTGTAGTCGTTTCCGAGGACGACTGTTATGTAGTCCGGCTTCGATATGTCTGCCTCTATCGCCGCGAGCGCCCTGAAGTTGTCGCGGCAAGTCTCGAGGAGCTTAAGCGCGGCGAGCGCGCGGCCTGAGAGCGTGTGCCCCTTGTCTGTTCCTGGCGCGGCGGCTTCGCGTATTATCGGCAGCATCTGAGTGCCGTTCGACGAGATGAAGACGACGCCCTCGGTGTCGGCTACGCGGCCTGAGTCCTTCTTTTCGCCCCTGATGCCGAGACGCACGACGGGAACACGCTCTTCGACGGTTATAGAAACCTTGTCGGGCAGCTGACGCGCGATTGAGATCTCCCTGATGTTGGGAATCTTCTTCAGCGTCTCCTTGCGCTTTTCGTCGAAGTCGATCAGCGCGAGGTTGGCGCCGTTCTTGAGTCCGAACATGTACGCAATCACGTCGGCGCGGACCATCTTGCCGTCTGTTATCGAGACTTGCGACGAGACGTCGGTTATGACGCACTGTTCGAGCCAGATGTCGCGCAGGCGGTTGTACGCCACGGCGAGGCCGATGATCGCGGCAACGCACAAGACGGTGCCGAGGACGATCAGTATTCGCCTTCCGCCGTTCGAGCTTTTTATCTTGTTCTCTTTCATCTATGTCAGTCGTGTTTGGCGCTTGCGAGTATGCGGTCGCAGACGCCGGCAAAGGTGAGCCCGGTCTTCATTCCCGCCTTCGGAACGAGCGAGTGTGAGGTAAAACCGGGAGAGGTGTTGAGTTCGAGCACATAGCAGCGCCCGAGCGGAGACACGCGGAAGTCGATACGCGTAACTCCTCGGCAGCCGACGGCCTTGTAGGCGTCCACGGCGATCTTCTGCATCTTCTGCGCGAGCTCGCCGTCTTCGAGGAAGGGGTAGCGCGTTTCGTTCGAGTCGTATTTCTCGTGGTAGCCGTACCAGCCGTTCGGAGCGACGATCTCGAGGACTGGAAGCGGCTCGCCGTCGATCACGCCGACGGTGAATTCGCGCCCAGGAATGAACTCCTCGACGAGAACGGTAGGCGGCGACGATTTTGCGTTTTCGGCGCTGATGGCCTTGAACGCGTCTTCGAGTGCGCTCTTCCATTCCTCTTCCTTAGAGACTTTCGAAATGCCGACGGAAGAGCCGTCGCACGGCGGCTTCACGACTACGGGAAGGGGAAGAGGGGATTTCTCGGTATCGGGGTTCGCAAGTCCCCACGCGGCGGTCGGGACGCCATTCATCTCGAGCACCATCTTCGTCTTGACCTTGTCCATCGCGATTTGCGAAGCCGCGGCGCCAGGGCCTGTGTAGGGAACGCCGAGCTTATCGAGAGCGAGTTGGACGCCGCCGTTTTCACCCCAGCCGCCGTGGAGCGCAATATAGGCGGCGTCTACGTCCTTTGGCATTGCGTCGAGGTTGTCTGCGTCAAGCACGACAGGCACAACCTCGTATTTTCCGAGGCTTGCGAGCGCTTCTGCGACATTTCGTCCGCTCTGCAGCGAAACCTCGCGCTCGCTCGAAGTTCCACCCATCAAAACAGCAATCTTCTTCATTGACAATATTATACCAAAAATAGGAGTCAGGGGCCAGGAGTCAGTAGTCAGTACATCTAATTTGGTATAATATCCGAAAAATGAGCGGGCAGAGGAGAGTACATTTCATTGGCATAGGCGGGGTCGGGATGGCCGCGCTTGCCGTGCTTCTCAAGAACAGGGGATGCGCGGTGTCGGGCTGTGACCTCTCGCGAAGCGCGCGCACAGACTGGCTTGAGTCACTTGGCGTTTCCGTCGCATTGGGGCACGACCCTGCCCATGTGGAAGGCGTTGACGAAGTCGTTGCGACTCCTGCCGTCGCGCGAGACAATCCAGAACTTGTCGCCTCTGCCGGGCGCGTGCGGATGCGCGGTGAAGTCCTTGCCGAAGTCGTAAACGCCGCGGCCGACTCGATAGCCGTCTGCGGCAGCCACGGCAAGACAACTACGTCGACTTTCGTTGCGAAACTTCTACTTGCGCTTGGCGAAGACGTTGAATGGGCAATTGGCGGCGAGACAGGCGATTTTCCCGTCGCAGGCGGGAAGGGCGTGCTTGTTGTCGAAGCGGACGAATCAGACGGAACGCTCGCGCTTTATCGCGCCAAGACGCTCGTCGTAACAAACTGTGACTACGACCACCCTGACCATTTCAAGACGAGAGCCGACTACGACGCTTGCTTCAACACGGCGCGGCGGCAGTCTGGTGATGTCATAGAAGGCGAAGGACTCGCGCCGCTTGAGTTTCTCGACGCAGTAGACGCTTTTGCCGCCCTCGCGCCGCACAACAAGAAAAATGCCCGCGCAGCAGTTGAAGTCGCGCTTCGTCGCGGCCACTCTCCAGAGGCAATAGCCGCCGCGCTACCAGAGGCGGTCGCGGCGCTTCCCGACAGGCGCTTTCAGAAACTAATAGACGGCGTATACACTGACTACGCGCACCACCCCGCGGAGATGGCATGCGCCGTCGCGATGGCGCGGCAAATCTGCCGCGGAGTCTTGCGTGTTCTTTTCCAGCCGCACCGCTATTCGCGCACGAAGGCGCTTCTTTCGGATTTCCCCGCGGCCTTCGCGCTTGCGGACGAAGTCGTGCTTTGCCCAGTCTATGCAGCATTCGAGCCGCCGATTGAGGGCGGCGATATTGCCGATCTCTACAAGGCGACGCGCGATGCGGGAGTGCGCGTCATGCTCGCGCGAAGCTGCGAAGAAGCGTGGGAACACGCGCGCAATTCAATGGGGATTGACGACGTGACGCTTCTTCTTGGCGCTGGCGACATCATCGCGCTCGCGCCGATCGTCAGGCGGGGCGCAGATACGGTGCTTAAGAAAATCCTTATTGGCCACGGCTCGAACACCTGGAAGAGCGACTTGAACCTCTCTGTCGAATATGTAAAAGCCAACGGCCCCGCAGGGGAGAGCGGTGCGTCGCTTCTTGCCGTGTATCCGTCGCTATGTCCGTGGATGGCTGGAATCCCCGGGACGATTGGTGGCTGGGTGAAGATGAACGCAGGCGCGTTCGGACATTCTATTTCCGAAGTCATCTCGGCCGTCAAGGTTGACGGCAAATGGATCCCAGCCGAGGAATGCGGCTTTGGCTACCGCACAAGCGCGATCAGCGGCGAGATTCAGGATGTGAAGTGGCGCAATTCCGTCTGCGAAGAGGGAACGCCTGCGGACTTCCTCGCAAGGCGCAAGAACTTCCCGCCTGGGACGAAGGGGAGCGTCTTCAAGAATCCCCCTGGCGACTTTGCGGGACGGCTTCTCGAAGAAGCGGGTGCGAAGGGGCTTAGAGTCGGCGGTGCATATGTCTGGGAGGAGCATGCTAATGTCATCGTCTCTGGTCCTGGTGCGACGCCTAGCGACTTCCTCGCGCTTTCGCGGCTTATGCGAAACAAGGTCCTTTTTAGGTTCGGCATTCGCCTTGAGCCCGAGGTGACGGGCCTCGCCTGAATATGATATAATATCCGCCAAACGGGGTGCTGCAGCGCAGGGTGCGTGGCGGCTGAGATCAAACCCGCAGAACCTGATCCGGGTAATGCCGGCGGAGGAAGAAAAATGAAGATCAAGTACCAAGGCGAGGCCGTCGATACGACGGCGAAGACGGTTGCCGAGTTTCTCTCGGCACGAGGCGTAGACCCAGCGAAGGCGATTGTCGAATACGGCGGCGAAGTGTATGCGCCGGGAGCCGATCTTTCGGCGCTTGCGCTCGTTGACGGCGCTTCGCTCGATGTGTTCAAGATGACGGCTGGGGGCTGAGATGTCGGCAAATACCTATCTCACTCCCGAGGAACGCGCCGTGCTTGAGTCGGCTCGTGTCGGGATCGCGGGCGCTGGCGGGCTTGGCTCCAATTGCGCGATGCATCTTGTCCGTGCGGGAGTCCTGCATCTCACCGTCGTAGATTTCGATGTTGTAAACGAGTCGAATCTTAACAGGCAGTTTTTCTTCCGCGACCAGCTTGGGCGAAAAAAAGTCGAGGCGTTAAAGGAGAACCTTCTCAGGATTGATCCTGCCGCCGACATTCGCGCCGTAGACATGCGGCTCGACGCGTCTTCTGCGCGAGAAGTCTTTGCGGACTGCGACATTGTCGTCGAGGCGTTCGATGTCGTGGACGCGAAGGTGATGCTTGTCTCGGCTTTCGCATCTTCTGACAAGAAGCTCGTAACGGCGAGCGGTCTCGCTGGATGGGGACGCTCGAATGCCATGAGGGTTAGGAAGATGGGCAACATAGTCGCCATCGGAGACGGAGAGACTGCGGTCGGCGCAAATGCCGCGCCCGCCTCGCCCCGCGTCGGAATCGCCGCGGCGATGGAGGCGAACGCAGTGGTCTCGCTCCTCCTGGGCTGCGAACCTTAGCCGCAACGCGGCGATGTGTCGCATTGCCGTCCTTGCTCATTACCAAATGGTCATCTTTCGGTAATGAGTCCGTAATCCTCATTCTGTATACTGTATGCAGATATGAAGGAAGCACTGTCTATTCTTGTGGTGGTCGGCGGTGGACTCGGCACGTTCCTGCTGGGGATGAAGCATCTGTCCGAGGGCCTCCAGTCCGTCAGCGGATCGGGCCTGCGCAGGTTCATGTCGCTTGCGACCACGCACCGTCTGGCCGGAATCGGCACGGGCGTCGTCTCGACGATGATCGTCCAGTCGTCGTCGATAATCACCGTCATGGTCGTCGGATTCGTTACGTCAGGCTTCATGACGCTGCCGCAGGCGATCAACGTCATCATCGGCTCAAACATCGGCACGACCGCCACGGCGTGGATCATCGCGTTCGCGCCGGACGTTAAGACGCTTGGACTCCTCGTTGTGCTGCTGGGCGCGGCGCTCTACTTCTTCCAGAAGCGGGAGTGGCTGCACAACCTCGGCCTTGCGCTGATGGGTCTCGGATTCGTGTTCATGGGCCTCTACTGGATGAAGGAGGGCATGGAGCCCGTCCGCACGATGCCGGCGATTGTGGACGTGTTCAGGTCGCTCGACGCGACGACGGCGTGGGGGCTCGCAAAGTGCGTCCTCGTCTCTCTTGTGTTCACGGCCGTGGTGCAGTCCTCCGCAGCGACGACCGCGATCGCGATGACGCTCGCGCAGCAGGGGCTCCTTTCCTTCGAGGCCGCCGCGGCGACCGTCTTCGGAATGAACATCGGAACGACCGTGACCGCCTGGCTCGCGGCGTTCAACGGGTCCGCCGAGGCCCGGCAGACTGCCCTCGCCCACACGCTCTTCAACGTCGTCGGAACGGTCGTCCTGATTCCGTTCTTCGTGCCCGTGATGCTCCCGGCCGCTACGTCGTTCTTCCCGCACTACGCGGACGCGGTTGTTGTCGACGGCGTAACGAGCTATCCGCACATGGCCGCGCCGATGGCGGCGGTGCACACGCTCTTCAACCTCGTTACGACGGCGATGTTCGTCCCGTTCGTGAAGCCGTTTGCCGGACTCGTCTCGCGCATCATCCGCGCGCCCGAGTCGGAGAAGCCGCACCTTAGCGCGCTCGACATGACGAGCCATCTCTCGCCCGTCATCGCCTGCGACCAGGCGCTGATGGAGGTGACGTTCATGCGCGACAGCGACATCGAGCTCCTTGGATGCGTGCGCAAGGTGCTTTCGGGGGAGGCGGACGAGCGAACGGAGGAGCACATCGCCCACCGCGAGGAAGTCCTCGACAACGTCCAGCGCGAAGTCACGGAGTTCCTCGGAAAGGTTATGTCGCGGCGGCTTTCCGGCACAGTCGCTGCGCGTGCGCGAAGGATTCTCAGGATGTCCGACGAACTCGAGTCCGTCTCGGACGAGGCGGCGACGATACTCAAGGTGACGCGGCGACTGCGGAAGGGCGGACAGAACTTCTCCGCCCAGTCGCTCGGCGTGCTGCTCGGCGTGCACGACGGAATCGCTTCCTTTGCGGCGAAGGTCTCCGCGTACCTCAAGTCCCCGCGTCCGAAGTTCGACCTCTTGGCCGTCCAGGCGGAGTCCGCAGGGCTTCGCGACCTCGTGCGCGACAGCCGCAGGCGACAGCTCGAC
>OCTX012279669.1_pt1 | contig 19961 bp, 18 predicted proteins | sample 1539691 | NCBI WGS metagenome assembly OCTX01 (sample SAMN02144231, study PRJEB22623) | gut metagenome | biome: sheep rumen | host: Ovis aries | place: New Zealand
TTCAGTTCTTTTTTCAGGGTCCGGAATTCTTCGGCAGCCAGATCCGCGCTGTACATCTCCCTTCCGCGGTCCACCAGGTTATGGGCCTCGTCGATCAGGAACAGGTAATCTCCTTTTGACTCCCCGCCGAAAAAGCGCTGCAGCCTGGCGGATGGATCAAACAGGTAATTGTAGTCGCAGATCACTCCGTCAGCCCACTCTGTCAGGTCCAGGCTCATCTCAAAGGGGCAGACCTGAAAGTGCTCCGCCTGTCTGAGAATATCCTCCCTGCGGAAAGAGGTCTGAGTCGAAATCATATCGAATACAGCGTCATTCACCCGGTCGAAATGCCCTTTCGCGAACGGGCAGCTGACCGGATTGCAGGCAGGGCCGGAAAGCGCATCCGGATAAACCGCGCTTTCATCCGCCGCCTCCTGCGCCTGATCAGAAGCCCTGTGCATCATCGGGCAGATTTTTTCCTTCGCGGTGATCGTCACAACCGGAAAATCAGGTCCGTTTCCTGTCAGCAGGCTGAAGCAGTCCTCCGCCACGGTCCGGGTGACCGTTCTGGCAGTCAGGTAAAAGAGTTTCTGGCCATATCCCTCGCCGATGGCTTTCAGGGCGGGAAATACCGCCGCGATCGTCTTGCCGGAACCTGTCGGCGCCTGAATAAAAAGCTTCCTGCCCCGCTCGATGGTCCGGTATACCGACGCTGCCAGTGTACGCTGCCCGTCCCTGTAGGAAAATGGGAATTCAAGTTCTTTAAGGCCCTTCTGCCGGACCGCCCTGTGGCGGACCAGCCAGTAAGCCCAGCGGTGATACTTCTCCAGGAGGCCGAAAAACCAGTCCTCCAGCTCCGCATAGTTCCATTCCCGCGTGAAACGGCGGATCTGCTCCGTCTCAAGGCTGGCGTAGGTCATCTGTACTGTGACAGAGTCCGTCTGAATCTTATCCTCCGCATCTTTCGGCCTTCGATCTTCCGCTTTTGAACGCCCCGCGGCCGCTTTGGAATCCCTTTCGGCCGCTTTGGAATTCCTTTCAGCCCCTTCTTCCTTCAGCTGTCTCAGATACAGGTAGGCGTAGCAGGAAGCCTGCGCCTCATGCACCGCATAAGGGCCTTCCAGTTCCTCCACGTCCCGGAGCATGCCCTTGATCTCGTCGATCACATATCCGTCTTTCTTCCGGATAATTCCGTCAGCGCGGCCTTCGAGGAGAATCGAAAAGCCTTCTTCCTGCAGGGCGCCTGTCTCCGCTGCAGGCATTTTCAGCCGCTCCCTGTCGAAGACCCCTCCCGGAAATGAAAAACTCCGCTTCAGGGAAACCTCGGCGCGGTAATCCGCCCCGCCCTTTCCCTGGATCTTCCGGTGCAGTCTGCTTCCCATCTGCATGGCATCGCGGTCCGGGCGCCCGGTCCCGCTGTCTATATCGCCTTCCCGCAGAATAAACTCCACAAGGCGGCGAACGGAAATTCTGATTTCATCCATACTCTGTCCACACGTTTCATCTGCCGGCATCCCGCATCCCGCTTCAGGCTGCAGGCTGCAGGCCTTATTTGAAATCAGAACCTGTTTCTCCTGCAGGCACGACGAAACAGAACCTGATTTCAAAAAAGCCGTGAATAATGTCTCTGTTTCCTACTATTCACGGCTCTCCACACATCAGGCCACAGACCATCCGTGCTGCGCACGTATGCCGCATCTTCGATGCTTCTGTCTGAGGCTATGTGTGGAGTTCCTGCTTCGCAGGCCTTATTTGAAATCAGAACCTGTTTCTTACGTGCAAGCACGACGAAACAGAACCTGATTTCAAAAAAGCCGTGAATAGTAACTCTGTTTCTGTATACTATCATACTTCCGGTCATTCCGTCATGGGCAAGCAGCGCACTGTTATGATATACTGTAACCACAGGTTACTATTTGCGGGTGATCTGATGTGTGGAGGGCCGTGAACAGCAACAACCACAGATATATGTATCCTGTATCAGATCAGCAGAGAAAAATGGAGAGCGGGACGGATATGGCACAGAATCCAAACGAAAACGGGAATAACGGCGAACTGATCAGCGGTCTGAACAGACAGATCGAAGCCCTGCGCAGCCAGGTGCGTTCCGCGGCGCTTGAGATGGAAGTGCTCCGCGCTCAGATGGAGGATCTCAAAAAAGAGGCCAGCCGGGCGGTTGACATGGAACGTTTTGTCATTCCGGACGACGCACACATGACGGAGATCAATGAGACGGTCGCCCTCATAGAGAAGGCGATCCTCAAAGAGCGCAAGTCCCGGAAAGGCGGCAGAAGCAGGGAAGACGGAGACGCTGCGGTGCCGCAGAAGGTCGATGAACGGATCACCCTGATTGTCCTGAAACTCAGAAGAAAAAACTGTACCGTACGCGAAATCGCGGCGCATACCGGTCTGGGAGTCGGGACGGTCCACAGTATTATCAAACGCTACGGAAATGATCCCCAGATGCAGAATCTGGTTACCGGGGGAACGCAGATGGAGCTTACGGACTATCTGCTGATCCGGCCGGCCGACAATGACTGACCGGTCCCGAAAGGAAATCAGCGATGCTTAACCGAATCCGCCGCTCTCTCCGGCCCCTTATCATATCCGCCTACCTGCAGATTACATTCTGCCTCCTTTACTGGATCCTGATCGGAACAGGTGTGATCCGTCCCCAGGGGATGCCTGTCAATGTGATTATCGGCGTCCTGTTTTTCCTGAGCATCTTCGGCGTCCTGAGCGGGACGGCCATCCAGCGTTTCTATATCCGGAGTATTCAGGAAGATACCGACAATCTGAAAGCCCTGAATGAAAGCCTCCGCCGCCAGCGCCATGAGTACATGAATGAGATGCAGATCGTCTACAGTCTCATGGAACTGGGAGAATATGAGGAAGCATTCCGCTTCCTGCAGCCTGTCTACAGGGAAACAGCCCGTACCGGGCGGGCTCTGAAGACCGCTTTCCCGGCCGTCAATGCCCTGATCATGAACAAGATGGACAAGGCGCAGCAGCTCGGCATCGAATTTGTCACCGAAATCTCCACCAGCCTTCTGGAGACTGCCGTTGATGACTGGAGCCTGTGCAAGGTGCTCGGCAATCTGCTTGACAATGCGATGACCGCCGCGCTGAAAGCCGGGAGCAGTCCCGAAGTGCATCTGATCCTCTCGCGGGACCGGTATTTCAGCGAGATCTGTGTCTACAACAACGGACCTGTGATCCCGGAAAACCAGTTTGAAGTCATCTTCCGGAACGGATTCACAAGCAAAAGCGGGGAAGGGCACGGCTTCGGGCTGGGGATCGTGAAGGATATCGTGAAGGAGGCAGGCGGAGAGATCCTCGTGAATTCCAGGTCAGGGAAAACCAGCTTTACAGTAAATCTTCCGGTCAGGGAAACACAGGCCTGATCTTTAAGCCTGTGTCATTTCGGGAACGGAATTGTATAATTCGCGGATCCGGCCTTTTCCCGCATGCACAGAAGGAGTATGCTGTGCATCAGAAAGGAGGTCCGCATATGGGTGGTTTTGAAATTCTCGGGCTTGTACTTCTGGTACTGGCCTTTGTTTTTATAGGGATTGAATGCGTCATCCCCGGCTTCGGCGCTCCCGGCATACTCGGTCTGGGGTGCCTGGCGGCCGGCATTGCTCTGAGTGCGCATTCCTGTATGCAGGCAGCAAAACTCGCAGCGCTTCTGGCAGTGCTTATGGCCGCGTTTATTTTCATCATCCTGAAACTTCTTGCAAGCGGAAAGATGAAATCCCCCATCATCCTGGAGGATAAACTGGATACAGAGCGGGGATTTATCAGTTCATCTGATCTTGATTACCTGATCGGCAGAAGCGGCGTCACCGTGACAGCCCTCAGGCCGGCCGGAAAGATTTCCGTGGATGAACTGGTGCTGGATGTCATCTCGGCCGGTCCCTTTATTGAAAAAGGGAAGACGGTGAAGATCATAAAAGTCAGCAACAACTCTCTGATGGTCTGCGAGACGGACGGGGAAAAAAGCTGATAAATACCGGGGGCCGGAAAAGCAAAGCTGCATGCCGGTCCGTGAAACAGAACAGATAAGCAGAAAGAAATGAAAACTTTGTTTTGTAAGGAGGTCATTATGGTTATGGGATTTCTTATTATTCCGGTTATCATTATACTGTTACTGGCTCTGTTCTTTACTTTTGTGCCGGTAGGCCTGTGGATCTCCTCCCTGGCATCCGGTGTTCATGTGGGGATCTTTTCCCTGATCGGGATGAAGCTGCGCCGCGTCAAACCGAAAAAAATCATTCTTCCGATGATCAAGGCCACGAAAGCCGGCATCCAGCTGAATATAAACGAACTTGAAGCCCATTACCTGGCGGGCGGCAATGTGGACGGCGTCGTGGATGCCCTGATCGCATCCGAGCGCGCCGGTATCGATCTTTCCTTTGAAAAAGCGGCTGCCATCGACCTGGCCGGACGCAATGTCCTGGAAGCAGTCAAGATGAGCGTCAATCCCAAGGTAATCGAAACTCCGGATATCTCCGCGGTGGCAAAAGACGGTATCGAGCTTTTAGTCAAGGCCAGAGTGACGGTCCGCACGAATCTGGAACGGCTTGTCGGCGGCGCCGGCGAATCAACGATCCTTGCCCGGATCGGCGAGGGCATCGTAACCACGGTCGGCTCCTCGGATTCCCACAAGGAAGTTCTTGAAAATCCGGATAATATTTCCAAGCTCGTTCTTTCCAAAGGACTCGACTCGGGAACGGCTTTCGAAATTCTGTCTATCGATATCGCTGATATCGATGTTGGTCGAAATATAGGCGCTCATCTCCAGAGCCTGCAGGCTGAAGCAGATAAAAATATCGCCCAGGCCAAAGCCGAAGAGCGGCGCGCAATGGCTGTAGCAAAGGAACAGGAAATGAGAGCGACTGTCGTGGAAGCGGAAGCGGAAGTTCCGCGCGCACTCGCTCAGGCGCTCAGAGAAGGCCGGCTGTCTGTCATGGATTATTATGAGATGCAGAACATCCAGGCAGATACCCACATGCGCGATGAGATCGCCGGCGGATCTCCTTCCGCCGGAAAGCTGACAGAAGGTGATGCGAATGTCTGACAGCAGGATGATTGCCCGTTTTGTGAAAGATTCTCTCAGGCAGAAGGCGATGGAGAAAAGAACGGGGATTCTTTCGTATAAAAAGCAAATGAAAGCTTCCTCCCCGGGAAAGTCCATCCGCGCGTTCCTGAATCCTTCTTCCGGATCCGGCTATGATCCCGGGCAGATGGAAATGGATGACACGCAGGAAGTGCTGACAGAAAGCATCTCCGAGCAGAGAGCCGCTTACCGGGCGCACCCGATGCAGGTTGAAAAGAACACGGGCCGCAGCACTGAAGCGGAGAAGGCCGGCAGCGCAGCTGCTTCCTTAATCCGGGAAAAGCTGCGTGATCCGGAGGAGCGCAAAGCCGCTGTCGCGATGGTTGAGCTTCTGGCTGATCCGGCCTGGCGGCGGCGCAGGAATTCCCGTCCCGGCCGCGGCAGCCGCCTGTATGGTTCCGCGCGGCAGCAATGGGCTGCCGGCCGCCGGCCGGAAGCAGCAGCTCTGCAGCAGAACCAGACGACCGGGGACTGATCTCCGCATACCCTGACATTAAATGCACACCGCACATACGAAAGGGAAAATACGATCATTTCGCACAGCAGGCCGAGTCGGGCCGCGGACGATCCAGAGCCGCAGCCGGCTCTGCCTGCTGCGTTTACAGACAGGGAGCCGCCATGAACATACGCGTCATGATAGTCGATGATGAACCTTATATCCGGCATATTCTCCGGAAAGTGATTGAAAAGGCAGCTGATTTTGAGGTAGTCAGCGAATGTTCCGGCATGACCGAAGCTCTCCTCGACTTTCAGTCTCTGAAGCCCTCTGTCGTATTCATGGATATCGATCTGGATGGTTCCAGCGGAATCGACTGCGCAAAGGTCATGCTGGCGCAGAATCCGGACTGCAGGCTCATATTCGCGACAGCTTACGCGGAATATATGCCCAGCGCTTTCGAACTTTACGCCTTTGATTACCTTGTAAAGCCCTTTGATCTGGCCCGGGTTGCCCATACCCTGGACCGGATCAGGCATCAGGTGCGGCAGAACGCCGGGAGCCGGGCAGACGGCGGGCAGCGGGCAGAAAAAGGCAGCCTTCCGGCAGCTGCCGTTCCCGAAAGCAAGCTGATGCTCAAGGGCCGGGAAAGCATTTCCTTTATTCCGGTCCGGGAGATCATCATGGTACTGCGGGAGAACAGCACAACGGTTATCTTCACCGGCAGCGCCCGCTATGAGACATCCATGAACCTGAATGAACTGGAGAGAAAACTCCAGCCCCCTGTCTTTCTGCGCTGCCACCGCTCCTATATCATTAATGTGGAAAAGATCAGAACTGCCGAACCCTATGGCCGCTGGACCTACATTGTCCGATTTGACGGAATAAAGGAAGACGCCCTTATGACGCGGGAAAGCTTTGAAAAGATAAAAGATCTGCTTGAGTAGAAGGCTGCTCCGGCGAAAGATCGGAAAATATCCGCGCAACGGCGGCGAAAGGCAAAATAAAAGCACTGACAGGGAATACGAAATCCGGGTCAGTGCTTTATTTGTTACAATTCACGGCCTAATTTGAAATCAGAACCTGGTTCTTACGTGCAAGCACGACGAACCAGAACCCGATTTCAAACAGGCCGTGAATAGTAGCCTTTATTTCTTCATATTATACAGCGTATTTTTCAAGTACTTTATCAAATTCTCTGTCGGCATCATGATGATATCTGACTGTCAGGACCTTCCTGAGGTCCATGCTCAGCACGCCCATTAGCGACTTCGCGTCAATGACGACACGGTTATAGCTTACATCTACATCGTAGCTGCATCGCTCCGCGGCCTGCACAAACAGTTCCGCATCCCTTGCTCCATTCAGCCTGATTCTTCTTTCTGACATAGTCTCCTCCCGGATTAGCAAAATTTCCCGTACAGATCACGCCCGCCTCGATGGAACTTCCATCCCGTTAATCCCTCCGATTCAGCCCATGTCTTTCCCATTTACAACCTGGCAGGGGATTCAGAAGCCCCCGGACAAGACCCTTTGTCAAGCCCGGCAGCTGCTCTTTTCCCATGCCGACGGAATTATTGCATTGATCCTTGATTTTGTCAAATAAGGAGAGTAAACGTTTCCCCTGCGGATTTTCGGCATTTTTTGCGCATGAAATGCACGCAAGCCCTTTCTTCACAGCGAGGTTGAAGCAAAAACAAAAAGAAGCGGGATCCCGCACACGGAAATGGCTGTGCAGGGCCCCGCATTTTTTCATAAAAATCAGCGAAACGACGAAATTAATTCAGTCCGCGCAGCAGCTCGACCGCATGACTGATGCCTTCCATGGAAAGTTCGGCAAATCTGCCTTCGTCCGCCATCTGCGCCCAGGAGGAATCGACCGGGATCTTTCCTGCAACCTGAAGCTGCATATCCCCGGCGACCTGATCGATGCTGCTCTTTCCGAAGATATCAATCTTCTTTCCGCAGTCCGGGCAGACCAGATAACTGTAGTTCTCGATCACGCCGAGTACCGGAACCTGCATCAGATGCGCCATGTTCACGGCCTTCGCGACGATCATACGGACAAGATCCTGCGGACTTGTGACGATAAAGACTCCGTCCACCGGGAGGGACTGAAAAACGGTAAGGGGAACGTCGCCTGTTCCGGGAGGCATATCCACGAGCAGATAATCCAGCTCGCCCCAGACGACATCCGTCCAGAACTGCTTTACCATACCCGCGATGATCGGGCCTCTCCAGACCACTGCCTGTTCCGGATCCGGTACCAGAAGATTCAGGCTCATAACCTTGATGCCGTTTTTAGTCAGTTCCGGAATAATCTGATCCTCCGCAAGCGCTTCCGCCTGTTTCGTCAGCCCGTACATCTTCGGAATGGACGGTCCTGTGATATCCGCGTCCAGAATGCCGACCCGTGCGCCGGATGCAGCCAGGGCGTTGGCTATGGAAGCTGTCACAAAGGACTTTCCTACGCCGCCTTTGCCGGAAACTACTCCGATCACATGTCTGACATTGCTGTAGGCGTTCTGGTCAGCCCGGAAAGGATTCTCTCCCGGCTGCTGTCTGCTGGGGCATCCCTCACAGCTTGACTGGCCGCAGCTTGACGCGCTGGGACATGTCTGATCTTTTTCTGCCATAATACAAACCTCCCTTTTCTTTTAAAACCCGCATCGCGCCGGATCCCGCGGCTTCTGTCACCGCCGTGCGCAGACTGGGATCTTTATGAATTCTATCTTAACCTGCCCCGCTTCACGCGGCAGTATCCCTATCTTAACATGGCAGCAGGTGCAAAACAAGTTCTCTTTGATGTGCATACCGGCTTGTGATATATTGGGTAATGGTATGTTACTATTCACGGCCTTTGAAATCGGGTTCTGGTTCGTCGTGCCTGCACGTAAGAATCAGGCAGGGGATAAATCCCGGAAAACCAGTCGAAAGGAGACCACCATGCTTCTTGCAATAGATATCGGAAATACCAACATCGTCCTGGGGGGGATCGAGGGGGAAGAGACCCTTTTCACGGAACGGCTCTCCACAGATACCGGCAAGACAGACCTGGAATACGCCCTTCTGTTTGATACCGCGCTGAGAATTCACTCTGTGGATCCTGCTTCCGTCAGCGGCGCCATCATCGGCTCAGTTGTCCCGCCCATTAATTCCATCATACAGGCTGCACTGCAGAAGGTATGTTCCGTTCAGGCGCTTATCGTCGGACCGGGGATCCGGACCGGTCTCAATATCCGCATGGACGATCCTGCTTCCGTGGGCGCTGACCTGATCGCCGGCGCGGTCGGTGCGCTGGCTTCCTATGAGCCGCCGCTGATGGTCATCGATATGGGTACCGCTACGACCCTGTGTGTTGTCGACGGCCGGAGGGACTTCATAGGCGGAATCATCATGCCGGGAATCCGGGTTTCTCTGGAATCCCTGGTATCCGAAGCTTCCATGCTCCAGGGAATCAGCCTGAAGATGCCCCGCAAAGTAATCGGCAGCAATACGGTCGACGCCATGCGCAGCGGGATCATGCTGGGCAGCGCTTCCATGCTGGACGGACTGATCGACCGGGTCTGCGATGAGCTGGGAGAAAAAGCGACGATTATCGCAACGGGCGGCTGGGCCCCGCGCGTGATCCCGTCCTGCCGGCATGAGATCATACTGGATGAGAACCTGCTTCTGAACGGTCTGCGGATGATCTATGAGCGCAACCGCCGCAGCTGAAAAACGGAGGAAAACGATATGACAGTTGAAGAAAAGCTGAGCGCCCTGCGGGCGCGCATGAAGGAAGAGGGTGTGGATGCCTTTCTGGTTCCCACGGAAGATTTCCACTGCTCGGAATATGTCGGTGACTATTTCAAATGCAGAAAATATCTGACCGGTTTTACAGGTTCGGCAGGAACCGCGCTTGTAACGGAACAGGAAGCCATGCTCTGGACAGACGGACGCTACTTTATTCAGGCTGCCCAGGAACTTGAAGGCAGCGGCATCAGACTCATGAAGATGGGGGAACCGGGCGTGCCGGCCATCGAAGATTATCTCAGTGAACATCTGGGGAAAGACCAGGTGCTTGCTTTTGACGGCCGCTGCATGACCGCCGGAAAGGGCGAGCGTTTCAGCCGCCTGCTGGCCGTGAAAGGTGCCCGTGTAAAAGCAGACCTGGATCTGGTCGGCGATATCTGGACGGACCGGCCGGCTCTCTCCTGTGCGCCTGTCTGGGAGCTTGGCACAGAATATACAGGTCTTTCCCGCGCAGAGAAGATCCGGATGATCCGGGACGAGATGAAAAAGAACCGCTGCAGCTTCCATATCATGACCGCCCTGGATGATATCGCATGGCTTTTAAATCTGCGCGGCGATGATATTCCCTGCAATCCGGTTTTCATGAGCTATGCCGTGGTGACGGACACGGAAGTCCTGCTCTTCTCCCAGGAAGAAGCATTCAAAGGCTCCGGCGCGGATCCCTTTACCGATCCCTCCGCCTGCCCCGGACTTCTGAAGGACCGTCTGGCAGAAGACCAGGTCCGCCTGCTTCCCTACGGGGATCTGTACAGCTTCCTGAAGACCATTCCGGAGAAAAGCCGTGTTCTGCTTGATTCGACCAGCGTGAACTACACGATCTGGAACTCGATTCCGAAGACGGCCGTCAAAGTCGATAAGGCCGGTCCCGCCCTTCTTTCCAAGGCCGTCAAGACGCCCGTGGAGATGGAGAACATGCGGACCGCCCATATCCGGGACGGCGTCGCTGTGACCCGTTTCATGTACTGGCTCAAAAAAAGAATGGAAAACTATGACGCAGAAAAGGATCCGGAGACCGAGATCAGTACGGCTGAAAAACTGGAATCCTTCCGGAAGATGCAGCCCCATTATATGGGCCCCAGTTTCGATACCATCAGCTCCTGGGGATACCACGCGGCCATCGTCCATTATTCCGCAACAGAAGAGACGGATATTCCTCTGCAGAACCATTCCTTCCTTCTGGTGGATTCCGGCGGACAGTATCTGGAGGGCACGACGGACATCACCAGAACCTTCGTGCTTGGTGCCCTGACCCGGGAGGAAAAAGAATACTTCACACGGGTTCTGAGAGGGCATCTGAATCTGGCCGACTGCCGCTTTAAATACGGCTGCACCGGAACCGCCTTCGATTATGTCGCCCGCAGGCCGCTCTGGGAGATCGGAAAAGACTACAATCACGGAACCGGACATGGGGTCGGCTACTGCCTGAACGTCCATGAGGGACCCAACAGCTTCAGCTATAAGACCATGCAGGGCAGAAGAACGCCGGCTGTTTTCGAGGAGGGTATGGTAACGTCCGACGAGCCCGGCTTCTATCTGGAAGGCAAATTCGGCATCCGGCATGAAAACCTGCTCCTGTGCAGAAATGATTATGAAAATGAATACGGCCGTTTTATGAAATTCGAATACCTGACCATGGTTCCCTTCGATCTGGACGGCCTGCTCCCCGAACTGATGACAGACTACGAGATCGGACTGCTCAACAGCTATCACGCTATGGTCTTCGAAAAGATCTCCCCGTATCTGGAAGGGGACGAGCTTGAATGGCTGAAACACGCTACCCGGGCAATCTGAACGCCCTTAGGCAGCTCTGCTGCAAGATGCCCCGCCGGTGCCGGCGGGGCATTCTCTCTGTTATTATTGCTTTGGGGGTATTTCCCCTGAAGGCTCTCAATAAGCTGCTGTTTTTTATGCCGTCAGAACTCCAGCGGCCGGAAGGCCGTCGGCAGGACCGCCCTGATTTCCGGAAATTCCTCATCCAGAAGCGTCCGGAGCGGCTTCAGGTCCATATGCCGGGACAGGGGCGGAAATGCATTGTCGAAATGGCTGAGCAGGATGCTCTTCGGACGGATTCTGCCCAGTACTTCCCGGGCGCAGGCAACAAGGTCATTATTCCCCTGCCAGGGCAGAATCAGAATGTCCACGCCCTCCGGATAGACCTCATCTCTGTCCAGCGCAAGGCTTCCCAGAAGCAGGATCTCCTTCTCCTCCGCCCTGATCCTGTAAGATACGATCTCCCCCGCCTCCTTAAAAGAGCGGTTGGCCCAGACAAGGGAAGGAAGGTTCCGCGCGTAGCGCACAAGTCTGGACAGTGACAGGGAGTCGCTGAAATGGGAATACTGAAATTCTATGTGCTTTCCTTTCAGAACATCAACCTGTACGCCGCCGAGAAGGATCTCGTTTCCGGGCCTGACGCAGACCATCCGGTCTGTCTGATCTGTGAATTTCTCCATCGTTCTGCAGCACTGCTCCGTGCAGAAGACCGTCGCTTCCCCTTCTTCCAGAAGCTCCGGGACATACATCAGATGGTCAAAATGACAGTGCGTAACAAAGATGGTCTCATATTCCAGCAGATCATCAAAGGAAACAAAATTTTCCCCTCCCCTCATCTGCAGATAAGGGTCAAACAGGATTTTTTCCTTTCCGCTCTCAATGGCAAATGCTGCCGTCCCCAGCCAGGTAATTTTCATCTCCCCCGCCTCCCTGCTGCTTTCTGTCTGTGCAGACGATCCGGTCGCCGGAATGCCCGTCGTTTCTGTCTGGCAGGCGATCCGGCCGCTCCAGGTCCCGGAATGCCCGTCGTTTCTGCATCGTCCTCTTATTCCGCCGCTTTCAGCAGCGCCTTTGTGTATTCATGCTGCGGGTTTCGGTAAACCTGCTCCACCCCGCCCTTTTCCACGATCCTTCCGCCCTGCATGACCATCACTTTATTGCAGATCTGGTAGATGACATTCAGATCATGGCTGATGAACAGATAGCTCAGCCGGTAATGGTCCTTCAGATCATCCAGAAGGCGCAGGATCTGTGCCTGGATCGTAACATCCAGGGCCGATACCGGTTCATCCGCTATGACAAAGCGCGGGCGGGTGATCACTGCGGCGGCGATGCTGACGCGCTGTCTCTGACCGCCCGACAGCTCATAGGGATATCGTTTTGCATACCCCTCGCTCAGACCTACCCTGGAAAGCATCTCCAGGACAACCTTCTGTCTCTGCGCGTGATTCAGCACATGCCTGCCCGGAAGAACAAGTCCTGCTGCAAAATCCCCGGAAGATGCCACGGATCTGCTTTCGGCGGCCGGACCGGCAGAGACAGCTTCCCCGGCAGATATTTTCCTTGCCCTGAGCGCCTCCTCTAAAATCCAGCCGACCGTATGGGCCGGGTTCAGGCTGGAGAAGGGATCCTGGAAAACCATCTGGGGATATCTGGTATGATGCCGGATCTCGCCGTCCCAGTCCTTTATCATCCCCAGCACGCATCGGGCCAGAGTTGACTTGCCGCTTCCGCTCTCCCCCACCAGGCCGACGATATCCCCTTCCTCAACGGAAAAGCTCACGTCCCTGAGCACCTGGCTGCGCCGGTTCTTTCTTCCCGGCCAGGAGCCGTTTAAGCTGTAGAAGCTGTTCAGATGTGATACTTCCAGAATCGGATTTCCCATCTTCTCTCCCCTTCTGTCTGAACGTCCGCCGCGCCTTGCCCGTGCCTGCTCGCTGACGATCACACGCGGCCGCATAAGGCAGTCACAGCCTGACACATGGCAGATCCTTCCGCGGCAGCTGTTTCACCGAAATAAGACGCCGCTTTGCCGCGCCTTACAGGTTCCCGGCGTCATATCCTTCCGATTCCTCCCGGTAGAGCAGGCGCTCTCTCCCGGGAATCGCCGCGATCAGCTCCCGGGTGTAAGGGTGCTCCGGGTGCCGGAATACCCTTCTGGTTTTCCCCCGCTCGACGATGAGCCCTCTTTTCATGACGATCACATTTTCACAGAGCTTCCTGACCACGTTGAGGTCATGGCTGATAAAAAGGATCGCCATATTGTGCTTCCTGTTCAGGTCCCTTAGCAGTTCCAGAATCTGCGCCTGAACCGTCACGTCCAGGGCGGTCGTCGGTTCATCCGCGATCAGCAGCTTCGGGTTGGTGACGATGGCGGCGGCGATCATCGCCCTCTGCAGCATGCCGCCGGACAGCTCATGCGGATACTTGCGGTAGACCTTCTCCGGATCATTCAGTCCCGAGCGGGCCATGGCCTCCAGCGCTCTTTCCTTCCGCTCGGAAGCAGACAGCTTTTTCTCATGGACGACGAGGCCTTCCTCAACCTGCCTGCCGATCCGGTAGAGCGGATTGAAGCTTGTCATGGGTTCCTGAAACACAACCGTCATCTCCCGCCCGAGGATCCGGTTCAGTTCCCGCTCGCTGCAGTCAAAAATCTCATATCCGTCAAGGGTGATGCTTCCGCCCTTATCGGCCTTTCCCACCGGCAGAAGTCCGCTCAGGCACATGGCCGTAACCGTCTTGCCGCTTCCGCTCTCGCCGACCAGGCCCAGGATCTCCCCTTCTTCCATGGAAAAGGAGATTCCTCCGACCGCGAAGCGCTCCGGCCTGGCGTCATGAAAATGTACGCTCAGATCCTTCACTTCCAGAAGACTCATGGACTCCTCCTCTCTTAACGCCTACTGGCGTCTGGAGCCCTGCTGGATTCCTTCGCTCAGGAGGGAAAACGCAAGCACCAGAAGCACAACGGCAAGACCTGTCCCCAGAGCGTACCAGGGCGCGGATTTCAGGTAAGTCTGGCTGTCTTTCAGCATGGATCCGAGGCTCGCCTGCGGCGGCTGGATTCCGATTCCGAGAAAGCTCATGCTTGCTTCCGCGAGGACCGCGTTGTTAAAGCCGATCGTTACGGAAGGCAGAAGCACGGAAAAGGTGTTCGGAAGAATGTGAAAAAAGAGAAGCCTCGGAGCCGATACCCCCATCAGCTTCGCCGAGCTGATATAATTCTGGTTCCGACAGACAACGAACTGGGTGCGGACAACGCGGGCAAAGCTGGGAATAAAGAGAATTCCCAGGGCTATGACGATGTTGCCGGCTCCGCCTCCCACAACGCTGATGATGACCAGGGCAAGCAGGATGGCCGGAAATGCGGTTATGGTATCACATACCCGCATCAGGATCTCGTCCGCGATCCCCCCGTAATATCCGCAGAGGCTTCCGATCAGGATTCCGAAAAAGCAGCCGATCAGCACCACCATAAGCGCGATCAGGAAGCTTGTTCCCGCTCCCGAGATCACCCGGGAAAAAATATCCCGCCCGAAATTGTCGGTTCCGAGAAGATGCCTGAAAGAAGGCGCTTTCATTTTTTCGGCCGCATTCATGGCCGTGGTGCTGTAAGGCGTCCAGAAAAAGCCCGTCAGAATCATGGCCATCAGAATACCGGAGAGAATCCCGCCGGTCACAAAGTATGCATTTCTTCTTATCTTCACCGGTTCCCTTCCTCCTGCCTTAACAAAATCCGGAACCTGTCTCCCGGACAGGTCGGATCAGACAATCGTCATCCCCGTCTTCTGGGATCGATCAGGTAGTTCAGCAGATCCGCGGCGAAATTCACAATGACGATCCAGGCAGCCATAATCACGACGATGGCCTGAACCACCGGAAAGTCGCGGCTTCCGATCGAGGCCAGAAGGAGCCTGCCCACTCCGGGAATCGTAAAGACCTGCTCGATGATAATGGTTCCTGTCATAATCTCCGCCGCCGATACGGCCAGGAAGGTAATAACCGGAATCATGGCATTGCGGAGCACATGCCGCCTTAAGATCCCCCACTGGCTCAGTCCGCGGCTCCTTGCCGTATAGACGTAGTTCTGCGTAAGCTCCTCCTGGATGGAACCCCTGAGCAGCTTCACGGTCATGGCGATGCGGGGAAGCGCAAGGGACAGAGCCGGCAGCAGCAGACATCCGATGCTTGCGGTCAGGTCTTCCGAAGGCGGAATAAAATTGCCTGGGGTAAAAAGTCGGAAGACGATCCCGAAAAGGAAGCAGGCCAGAATGCCGAAGAAAAACGGCGGAATGGCCATCAGCAGCTGATCGGCGATCAGGACCGCATGGTCAGCCCACCTGTTTTTGATCCTTCCTGCGGCAATTCCGAGGGGAAGTGCCACCAGCACCGTGATCAGGAAAGAAAGTAAGGTAAGCAGGACCGTCACCGGAAGCTTATCGGACAGCATGTCCGAAACCGGCATCTTGTAAGTATAGCTGGTTCCGAACTTTCCCCGCACGAACTGAAACAGCCATTCAAAATAGCGAACGAACACGGGCCTGTCCAGCCCCAGCTCCCTGCGCAGAAGCGCCGCCTTTTCCGGCGTGGCGTTCGTTCCCAGCATCTTGGTCGTCGGGTCGCCCGGAATGATCTGGAAGGCCAGGAAGGCCAGCAGGGAAACAACCAACAATGTAATAATGAGAGTCAACAATTTCTTTCCAACCTGTTTCATCTGCCGCCTCCTTTCCTTCCTGTGTCATTTCCTTGAATTCCTGTAACTGTTCAGTATCCCGGACTCAGGCTGTTTCGCAGCCTTCATTGTGGGGGCAGAAGCGCTTCGCGCCCCGGCCGCCCTGCGCGGATGCCCTGCGGGCTCCGTCCGAAGGATCTGAAGGCCGACTGCCTGTCAGGCCGGATGGATCCTGGAGAAATCCACCGCGTAGAGCGGATAGAATTCGTAACCGCTGAATTCCGGATTCAGAGCCACGAAATCCGCAAGATCCTGAATGTAAACATTGGCTGCCGTATCGGAGAGAATCTTCGCGGCCGCCTTGTAGGCTTCCGTCTGCTCCGCCTCATCCGTGGTACTCTGAGCCTTCGCGAGCGCTTCATCGTAGTCCGGATTACTGTAGTTGATCATATTGGAGCCGTCGGTGGAAACCCAGCGCTGCAGAAGAGCGTCCGGGCTCAGGTAGGCCGCGTCGAATCCGATCACGGTCGCCTCAAAATTCCTGCCCTGATAGACATCGGTCAGCCAGGTCTGCCAGTCAACCTGCTCGATCGACGCGTTGATGCCCGCCGCCGCAAGCATTTCCACGATCACAGTGGCCGTGTTGACGTGAGGTGTGTAATTTCCGGGCACCTTGATGGTAAAGGACAGACCGGATACACCGGCTTCGGCCAGAAGTTCGGATGCCTTTGCCGGATCATAGGGATACGCGTCCACGAGGGATTCATCAAAATATTTGCCGAAGCTCGGATAGATGGAGCTGCCGAGCTTTGCGCCGTGTCCGTCTTCGGTCAGCGCCAGGACAGCGTCGACGTCGATCGCATAGCACAGCGCCTGTCTTACCCTGACATCATCGAAGGGAACTGCGGCATTATTCAGGTACAGGGCCTGAACAAGGTTCATCTCTCCCTCAATTACGTTGTAACCGTTGGTCAGGTTGTTCACCTGGTCCACGGTCAGATGGAATGCCATGTCGAGGGCACCGGAATCAACGGCCGTAAACAGGGCGTTGTTGTCCTCGAAGATCTTGCAGGTCACCCTTGAAAGAGCAGGCTTTTCACCGTAGTAATCGTCATTTCTTTCAAAAACAACCTTATCCTGCACGGACCTTGAGACAAACCGGAAGGGCCCGGTTCCGACAGGGGCAGTTGCCTGACTGTCATAGCCGGCCGGTACGATGGACACGCTGGAAACAGTGCTCAGAAAGCTGCTGTTCGCGGTATTCAGGGTGATCGTGACCACATTTCCGTCAGCGGAAATGCCGGCAATATCAGAAAGCGCCCCCGCCACGGCTGTACTGGTCGTGGAGGCGGCGCAGGTTTCAAAGGAATAGAGTACGTCGTCCGCCGTGCACTGCGCACCGTTATGGAAGATTACGCCGTCACGCACAGTAAATGTGTAGGTGAGACCATCCTCCGATATCTCATGCGAAGATGCCACAGCATCAACAAAATTTCCGTCCGGGTCGGGCTTGACAAGCCCTTCAAAGACGTTAAACATGACCTCTCTGGTTCCTGCGGCCGTGATCTGATACGGGTCAAGACTGTCATCCAGGTCCTGGGGTATGCCGACGACAAATTCGACGGTTTCCCCGGAAGAAGCGGTTTTGATGTCGCTGTCAGCCTCTGTCTCCTGCGTTGCTCCAAAGCCCGTAACGCTGAGTGAACACGCGAGAACAGCCGCTGACAGGAGCGCTGCAATTCTTTTCTTTGTCATTGCGATCTCCTTACGCTAATCTAATCTCTTCTCCCATTATTAAATTGTCGCGAACATCATATCGGAAAATGGTGTGAATTGCAATAGAAAAATGCCGGCCGAACAGTGTCACGGAACGTGCCGGCTGTGCTGCGTCACGGAAAAATCCGGCTGCCCGGCGTCATGGCTGCGCGGCATCAGAGCCGTGAAGGACCTTAAGAAACTGTTCCCCGTATTGTTCCAGCTTATACTCTCCGACTCCGTTCACCTCCAGAAGCTCCGCCTCCGTGCGGGGAAACTTCCTGCACATGTCCGCGAGAGTCCGGTCTGAGAAAACAATATAGGGCGGGACTTTTTTCTCCGAAGCGATCTCCCGACGGAGAATTCTGAGCTGCTCGAACAGGATCCGCTCCTCTTCTTCAAGCGTGTCGGCGGGCCTGACCTTCGGGCCGCTCTTTCCCCGTTCTCCTTCTGAAAGAAGTCCTTCTTTCTCCCAGCCATCCTGCATCACTGCTCCACAGCAGAAGGAACAGTTCCCGCAGTTTTCTTCAGGTTTTTCTCCGAAATATCTCTGAAGGAATACTCTCAGGCAATCCTCCCGGGTACAGTATGCAATCATTTCCTGCAGCCGCTCCTCGTCTTCTCTTCGCAGCGACTCCCATTCCTTTTCTGTATATTCCCCGTTGTTTTTCAGGTTTTTCAGCTGCATCCGGCGGGCAGCGATATCCTGCCGGCTGAAGAGCAGGATGCACTCCGCCCTCTCAGAATCCAGTCCCGCATACCCGGCTTCCCGGCAATAATCCTCCGGGCTCGGGGGCAGATTGTAGTGAATGACAAAACGGATGTCCGTTTTCTCCTTTTCCATGCGGAACGCGCCTGCTGCAATCATGATCCGGCCCGGGCCTGAGGTAAATGCTTCCAGCGCCCGCATCCGTCTCAGTTCCGGCATTCCCTCGACGCAGCTCAGAACCGGAAATCCTTCCCCGGACAGTTTTTTACAGAGCGTTTCAGCGATTCTGCGGGTCGCGCAGAAGATGATTCCGCTTTCATCCGGGTGCCGGCGGAGATATGCTCTGACATACTCTTCCTTCTTCCTGGTCTGCTCCACCGAGAGGAACAGATTCTCTTTTACAGCACTGCTTTTTTTCATAGCTGGCCTCCTTTGCCATATAAAAAGAGCCTTATTGAACGGTTCAATAAGGCTCTGAGGGTTTAGGCTGTTATGTTACCTGGCAGGTTTTTCCTCTTTTTTGTAGTTTTCCAGTATTGTTACAAGTTCCTCAATATGATTATTTTTTATCATCTCAAGAATTAAATCAATGAGCAGGGACAATTCATTTGCAGTCATTTCATCTCCCAACTTCATCACCTCACTTTCGCAAGATGATTCTACCATGCCCCCAGAGCTTTATTCAACCCTCATAAAGGTTCGGATGCATCAGCCTGCCGATTAGACGGCGCCCGCCTTGCCTGACGTATTCGCCCTGTTGGTATAGACGCAGACCGGTCCTGTATTATTCTGTCAATTCTTCAGGGAAAATAAATGATTTGCCTGTCAGAAGCCTGTTTCTGAAATGAGATGATCCTTCCGGAACATAAAAAAGATGAGATGCAACTCTGCTGACAGAATAACATCTCATCCTGAATGGAACAAGTAAAGATTTTCTTAATCTGAAGATCAGCTTTACGATTCACGGCTCATATAAAAGCATGTAATGTGAAGAGCCGTGAATCGTTACAGATCAGCCTCTCTCAGCCCTCTTCTTCTCCGGGGATTCCAGAATGTTCGGGCAGCTGAAGTCTTCTCTCCAGACGGTCGGAGCAGCCCAGTAAACCGCGTTCTCTATGATCTTCAGAACATAGGGATTGTGATAGGACGGGCTTGTCTCATGTCCGGGCTGGAAATAGAAGATCTTCCCGTATCCGCGCTTCCAGGTGCATCCGGACCGGAATACTTCTCCTCCGCTGTACCAGCTGATAAAGATAGTTTCTTCCGGTGTCGGGACATCGAAGGGTTCGCCGTACATCTCTTCCTCGGAAAGCTCCACCGCTTCGGGAATCCCCTGCGCGATCGGATGCGCGGGCGATACCGTCCAGAGACGGCAGAAGTCTCCCTCCCGCCATTTCAGGCTTCCGGAGGTTCCCATCAGATAGGTGAAAGGCTTGGACTGATGGGCGGAGTGAAGCGGGATGAAGCCCATACCTGCCTGGACTCTTTTTACGATCTTAAAGGCCAGACTGTCCGGAATGGCCTGATGCATGATATGGGCCCAGTAAATCAGGACGTCCGTGTTGTTCAGCAGCTCATCCGGAAGACCGTATTCCGGCATATACATATTGACATAAGTGACCTGGAAATCCGGATTCTTTTCCAGATAAGCTGCCAGCGTTCCCATAACGCCGTCGGGATACTGGCTGCGGATGCGCTCCGCTGACTGCGGAAGCCAGCCGCTGAACTT
>OCTX011911622.1_pt1 | contig 19960 bp, 26 predicted proteins | sample 1539691 | NCBI WGS metagenome assembly OCTX01 (sample SAMN02144231, study PRJEB22623) | gut metagenome | biome: sheep rumen | host: Ovis aries | place: New Zealand
GCGAGGTTAATCTGTGTCTGAAGGTTAGCATTCTCAGCTTTCAGAGCATCAAGTTCCTGCTGACAGAGTTTATCCTGGATAGACTGGATACCGCCATTAATGGTGTTAAGCAGAGCCTGTGTATTCGCAGTGTTTGCGGACATAAGGTCACGAATGCCATCGTTCACCGCCTGTCGGTCATTGCATGCCTCTGTCGCCACTGTGTACTTGAGGTCTGCTGTAGCCTGTCTGTTTTCACAGCAACAGTTCTGGAGTGCAGACTGGATGGCAAACATCTGATTTATATTAGCCATCTGGCGATTATTCGCACCGATCTCAGCCTGTGCAAAACCGTTAGATACGCCAGCGAAACCATTGCAAAGTGCCTGATTGACATCAGCAAAGCCGTTAACCAGAGATGTCTGGATGCCATTGATACCGCCGACAATAGCAGACTGGTCAAAGCCACGCTGGACATCGTTAGCAACATACGGAGTACCACCGTAACCACTACCGAAACCATTGCCCCAGCCATTGTTAAACATGAACAGGAACAGGATGATAAGCCAGAAGGAATTGTCACCCCATCCACCAAAACCGCCGTTGCCGTTGCCATTCATCACTGCGGCTACATCTGCGGCACTAAGGCCAGTATCATTAGAAAGCATGTTGCATGCTCCTTTCTCTGCATAAAGCAGAAATAAAAATGAATATTGTATCTATTTCAAATCCGAACCATTGCCTAGGATTTCGGTCGGAATTGAAACCAATAAAAATAACAAGGAATATTTATTGACCGCCTTGTTATCGGTCTTTTCATAATAGGTAGAAACACATTTCACTTACTACATGCCTAAACTTTTAATGCGCCTAGATTGAAGTTCGCTTTAAGTTAGCAAAAAACGCAATTTTCATTAATTGTGATCAGCAGGGAATGTGGCATTGATATAGATATATCCAGAATAAGAAGATAAACCACCAGAACTATGCAATGCCACACCATCACCAGTAACTTCTAACTTCCCTTTAATGGAATTGTCTGCACCAATTAAGAAATAATAATTGTGTTCTTTAAGTTTTACATTTGAAAATGTAAATAATCTTGTGCTTCCCGGAACAGCACCGCTAATCTTAAAATAGCCATATACACTTAATATGCCACTAGAATATACTGCTTTAAGGGAATCATTCGCAATGTAACTTGTGTTTTTAGTGATTGTAATATCCTGTCCTTTTGTCAAGCACAACCAATCTGTGAAGTGATTAGCATCTGAATAAATATGATTTCGTCTTACATAGACATCGCCATTGTAATCTGTGATCATATAGAAATACTGTGTGCTATTAATTCTTTTAATGTCCATGCTAAATGAAACGGAAGTTGGGCAATTCAATAATGTTGCTGCAAGTGAATTTGGATTTGCTTCATATCTGCCAACATCTGTATAATTGTTTAAGTCATCACCAGATGCCATATTTTGTGCGCCTTCTGCAAAGCCATTCATAGCATACAGATTGTTTGTAACCGGAACAATCTGCTGAATGATATTCTGCTTTTCTTCACCTATCTTTGCATATATTTCTTGTACGATAGTATTAATTTTAGAGTAATAGTAAGTTAAACCCATTTTATCTAAAAATTTACCCACGAGTTAATACCCCCTATTCTCCCTTTTTAATATTAAATGTGAATCTGATCATTCTGTCAGCAGTGCCATTGCTATCAACATTTCTGTTTAATTTTGAACCTTTGATGTTTATAGACGCAGATCCACCGCCATCTAGCATCCATGCATCAACACAGCCTAAATTAACCATTTCCGCTGCAACTTCTGCCCCAGTAAAGCCACGATTATAAAAAGTTTTTTCGTCACAGTAAAACAAAATAATTGACAGATCAGATTTAATGCCAAATGCAGAATTTCCACGGCTTTCTGTCAAACGTCCATCTTCATTTAAGGTCACATTAGTAAGATCCAATGCCTGACTGTTTTCAACGAGTTTGCAATAACAATTAAAAACATTATATGCTCCATTTGCCTGCAATGTTGCCAATGTTGTGCTAATCGGATAATCAGCATAAGTTCTATTTGCTTGAATGTTGATATATCTTGCATCATTGCATCTAAGTGTTCCGGTAATATTGCTGTTGTAGATAACTGTTCCACGGCTTACTATATTAGGCACTTGCCAAGTATCATCAGTTTTTTTCAGATTGCAAGCACCATTAAATGTCAATGATGTGCCATTATCACGTGCATATTCATTTGGTGTTCTTGTACTTGAAAAGCCAATATAAGGATTTATAATATTATTGTTTGAATCCAATTTTGGCACTGTGACAATATAACAATCTGTATCAAGGATATGTTCTTTGCTGTACGTTATTTCTTCATAATAACCGAGAGCGTCAATTATACTGTTGATCTCGTTATTAGTTATATCGACACTCTCGTTAAATTTATTTGCTGTTATGCTCCCATCTTGTACAGTTGTTGTAGCTTCTGGATGCTCGTCAAGCCAATTCTTAACAGATTCATCAACATCACCAGTAAAGATGGATTCATACTCATTTAAATCTTCTTTTAAATCAGCGATCTCATCGCCTGTTGCTTTGGCATCTGCTGCCTGTCCGCTCTGGGTCAACGTAATATCAATGTCTGGGGTCGCCTTGCCCAAATCTTTAGTGATTATTGCCATTCCATCACCTTCCCATCATTCCCCTAAACTGCATAGCCATCTGACTAAGCTGTTCAAACTGGGATTTGCTCATCTGACCATTCTGGAGCATATTCGCCACCATCTGCTTCGGATCGCCAGAAAATGTGTTCCGAAACTGATTAAACTGATTCATCATGTTCATCATCGGATTCATCTGTGCCTGTGGCTGTCTGTAAAATGGATTAGGCATTGCTTGCACTTCCTCTCTTTGTCTTAGTCGGAGTCATCGTAAAGTTCGCCATCGCTTTATCGACAGCTTCTGCAATCATGTCCTCAATGTCGGCAACCTTTGCATATTCCGACATATCAATCTTTGGCTCTTCCTGTTTTGCTTCTTCCGTTCGCTCCACCATGTCAAAGATTCTGAGGGTCTGCTTGCCACTCATATCCGCTGACTTGATGTACGCAACCGGATCGTTGCTGTCCATCAGAAAGACTGTCTGATTCGGAGCAATCGGAAATGCCTTTGCACCCTCAATGCCCATGCAGTAAGCGAAACTGCCCATATTCTGCTGATTCTGCGGATACGCCTGTTGCGGACGATATTCCAAAGTACTCATCTGTGGCTGTTGCCAATTCTGATACTGTGGCATGTAACCGCCATAATTGTTAAAAGCCATCATTACCATTCCCTTCTAAAGTAGAAAATCACTGCTTCGTCACCTGAGTTCCATGCGTCATAATGGTCACCATTTCCCACACAAACAACATGACCACCCAGAAAGAGGACATAAACCCCAATCGGATGGTCATGACAAAAATCACGTACAGTATAACAATCTGGGCACGTGTTTTTCACAGCATGTTCCGTAAAACCATTCTGCAAAAGAACGCTTCTCCACACACCATTAGACGATGGCATATCTTTTTGGACGAAACCTTCATCACAAATCAAACGGTAAGCTTCATCCCAAGACATGTCCATCGCCTTACACAATGCCCTGACAACACAGTCACCGGCTATTTCCCGAATCGGATTCGGATTGTAATACTTAAACATTATTACGCACCAGCCACCGCCGAATCTCTATAGTTCAGAGACCTGTTTCCCCTAGCGACTGCTCTTGCAAGGACTTCATCATTCTGCGTCTTGATAGTTGCATAGACATCTATCGGACGTTCCGTAGCATTATTTGCAAGTGCTGAAACCACAGCATACTGAATCATATTGCCCAAAGCATTCATGTCAATCTCTGTGGGTCTGAAGCCTTGCATCTGGAATCGGATTCCTGCGATCGCACGGGCCACCCCAGAACTAACGCTGGCAACGATCTGATCGTTATTCAAAACTGCCGTAGAGCCTTTGAGCGTACCGACTAACTCAGGATTGCCATTCTCTCTCGCACGGAAAATTTGGCCACCGTATGGAGAGCCGCCAGATGCGAATGACTGAATCGGCTGCCATCTGCCATTTCGGAAAAGACCACCAGTGTATTTTGTTGTTGCATAATTCGATGTCTTTGAGTATCTCGCAATAACGTTAATTGTCTTCTGTGACTTTGACAAGGCGTCAATCCTCTGCGTATATTTCGCCCAAGCCCCAATTGTCCTCTGGTTTTTGCTCAGATTGTTATGAGACGATGTAAAGTTCGCCCAAGCAGCAATCGTTCTTTGTTTGGCTGATAGATTCATCTTAGACGCATTATACTGCGCCCAAGTGGAGATGGTTCTCCAGCCTTCTTTGCCTTTGGCATACAGTGTGCCGTTTTTAGCAGCATCATACTGTGCCCAAGCAGAGATTGTACTCTGTGCTTGGGTCAGATTGTTCTGCGACTTGTTCATATCGGCAGTATTCGGCAGATGCCTATCTTGTTCTTTTCGAAGGTCTTCCTGTTTATCGATTTCCGCAGTCGCTTTTAACCGCAATTCTCCGGCATCAATCCCAAGGATGTCCGCAAGCACAGGATGCTCTTCAGCAAAGCTAGCAAGGCCTTCATAAATCTTTTGCTTGATCTGCGATACGGCAATATCGATATTCGACTTGATGTTGTAGAAGAAATTCTCGACCGCTTTCTCGGCATCTTTCGGAGAAATCTTGAAGACATCAATGAATGAGTCGGTCATATTCTTCACAAACAGTGACCACGAGTCGCCCCAATAATCGGCAGGAATATTACCACTTGATGTTGTAAACGCATTCTTAATGACATCAAGCATCGCTGATCCTAGCTTTGCAAGACCAGACGCTGCATTAGTGACCAGGCTTGCCACTGCGCCTACGAGTAAACTAAGGATGCCACCGGCAATGTTACCGATCAGCTTTGCTGACCCAACAAGAATCTCGCCCCAGTTGATGTTTGCGAGGAAGTCTCCGATGGACTCGCCGACCTTGCCCCATTTTACTTGTCCAATTGCTTTGTTAAAGAAGTCTAAGACACCTGTGACTAAACCAGAGACGCTGACACCAAGCTTAACAAAATCGATAGTGCTGAAAAACTTATTCAGTCCGCTTGCAAGATCCGAGCCGATATCACCGAAATTAACGGATGCAATCGCGCTGCCAACAAAGCGGATAATCGCATTACCGGCTGTTGCAAGAGATGCTCCAACACGCTCCAATTTCAAATTGGAGAAGAAATTATTAATGGACGTACCAAGTTTCGTGCCGAATGTATCCCAGTTGATGTTTGACGTGAAGTTATCGAAGGCAACAAATTTCGTCTTCCAAAGTTCGCCAAACTTCGAACTGATTTCCTCGATATTGATCTTTGAAAGGCCTTCGCTGATTTTTGTGCCGATACCAGCCCACTGAACTCTGCCGATAGCAGTTGTCAGCGTGTCAAGTATGCCGTTTGCCCATGCATTGAAAGATTCAACTGCAAGTGGAAGGTTGAAGTCCGCTGCAAATCTATTGATTCCGACTGCGATAGAATTACCGAGATTCGTCCAGTTAAATGTCGTATTGAAACCGAACGATGCTTCAATAGCAGTGTTCAAAGCACCGGCAATGGTATGCCCTAATGCACTGAACAGTTCAGGCGTGATGAGCGAATTAAGAAATGTTGCCAGACCTGTGCCGAAGCTTCTGGCTTTCTCATAGATGTCGTTCCACTTAATGCCCTCAAGTGCATGAGCCAGCGTCTCACTGATATATGTTCCAAGTTCATCAAGTGTTTTAATGCTTGATGTTATCTTTTCCATCACTGACTCTGTACGAACTAAGGCAGCACTCGCACCGTTGCCGGATAAACCACCGCCACTGCCAGAGCCACCGCCACCGCCTGAGCCACCGGATCCACCGCCAGAACCGCCACCGCCTGTATCTTTGGCAAGCTGATTCAATTCATCGAACGGCAGAACAGAAAGGCTCTTTTCAATGGCTTTCGCAGCTTTTGCGCCATCGCCCAGACCACTGCCGACATCACCAGCTCCAGAACCAGCATCACCCAGTGAGTCTGAAAGGTCCTCATAAGTATCTGATACTCCTGAGCCAGATGCAGTAATCTCGATTGTCCATCCGAAAATAGCACCCAGTGCATCGGCTACAGTCTTGGCAAAGTCGAGGACGTTCTGCATAAACCCACGAAGAGCAATCAATGCTGGCTTAAAAGCATTGACAAAAACGCCACCGATGATACCGCCAAGTGCCTGAAACTGCTGTTTCAAAGTCTTAACAACGTTTGCCCATGTATTAGCAGTAGCTGCGAAGTCGCCCATGGAAAGCTTGGCATTATTCATGACATACTGATATCTCAGCATGGTTTTCTCTGCCTGTGTCATGGATGCAACATCCGCATCGATGCCCTGCTTCATTGCCCACTCACTCAAGGTCGCCTGAGTGAGATCAAGGCCGTACTGACGAAGCGGACGAGTCTGTCCTGTGAAGACAGCCTCAAGGCTTTTCGCCACCTGTTCTGGATCCTGGTTGTAGAAAGACCCCATATCGGCAGCGAGTTTTGTAAGATTCAAAGAAACGTCAGCTATCGAATCTGCAGCTTCATCATATGTCTCTGGAAGACCACTGACGGTCTTCTGCGTTTTGACAACCTGCTGGTCCGTTACGCCCAGAGCTTTGCCCATCGCCTGGAATTTTGAAGCAATGGTTTTAGTTGTCAACTCAGACATACCGAAGTCCAACATTGCTACTGAACCAGCAAAGTCATTGACCATTTTTTCAGCTTCCGGCCCGAAAGCATTTCGGACAACGTTCTGTACTTCAACAAGATTCGATGCAAAATCGACAGAATCCTTGATCCATCCGAAAGCAGTGCGAAGCATCCAGAAGCCAGCATATAACTTGCCGACCATAGACAGCAGACTAAATCCACCGTTGGTGAGGTTCTTAAACGGATTTTTGATACCGAGTGTCTTCATCAGGTTGCCTGTTATAGCTTTACCAAGGCCGACCACGCCCTGGGTAAATGATTTTAAGCCTTTAAGGCTCGCACTGCCAAAAGCTGCCCCGACCTTCTTCGCAGCATCCTGGAGTTTCAGCATTTTCCCTGATGTCTTCTCAGAAGCATTCCCTGTTTCCTCGATGTTCTTCACGGTAACCTTGATCTTCTGATTACCGATGCCATCAAGCGATGCCTTCAGCTTCGCCAGCGAATCGCAGAGGTCGTCAATGGACTTCTTCGCCGATACAGACGATGCCTGAATATTGACCTGCAAGGTATCAACTACATTATTTGCCGCCACCTTCTCACCACCTTTCGTCTATAAAAAAATGGGGCAAGCCGATTATTCTGCGGTCTGCCCCTTGTCTTCCGTTTCTGCAAAATGCTGTTCAAGCCTTGCGTTCGTATCTCGAACAAGCATCTGCATTTCAAGTAGTTCAGCTTTCATTTCATCTTCGTCTCTTCCGTTTGCCTTTGCAATCTCAGATAACTCGTCCGAATGATCCGTCAAAGGTTTCTTTGGATACTCCGGTGCCTTTTTGCCACCCAAAACAGATGCTACTGCTACACGTACATACAGACCGTTAAGCCATGCAATGTATTCAGAATTCTTGATTCTCTCTTTTTCAAGGTCTAGCATCTCTTTCATCTTGGCGTTATAAGCTTCAACGTAATACGAAAAAACTTTAGGTGTCATATGCCAGAAAGCTTTGTCACGGATTCCTATCCTTATTGCAAGCGGAAGAAGCTCAGTTTTGACTACTTCGCTGTACTCTGTCTCGTTTTCTTCTTGTGGTCCTGCGGAGCTTTCGGCATCGGAGTCGTCTCCTCGGTCTGATCTGTCGCCATCAGCGTGTCCAGACCGACCAGTTTGAAAAAACCGTCCTCTCCCATCTGGTCTGAGCAGATCGTCAGAAGGTCGTAGAAACTACCATTCTCGCCCTGTTCCAGAATATACTGTCTTGCAAGCTGTTTTGCAGCTGCAAGATTCGGGACGGAGTTGTCGCCCTCGATACCATGATGCTCCAGAAGCCCGGCGTAGAAAACAACGATCGTAGTCCTCGGCAGGTCTGCCATGCCCTCAATGATATCAGCATCGTTACCGCCGCCCATGAGCTGCATAACGTTCATCATTGCCTTTACGCACTCGCCGTACAGAGATGCCTCGAAAGAATACTCAAGCTTATAGTCTTTTCCACCGATATTTAAAAGCCTATACATAAATACATATGCTCCCTTCTATGTATTTCTTCTATATTATATATATTACTTATGATGCAGTGACTGCTGTGCCGAAACCTTCGTAGGAATTGACCATCAGCGGAATCTGAGTTGTCAGAAGACCGTTCTGATCATAACCTGGACCAGGAACTTTCTTCGGCGGTTCAGCAGTGAAGAACTCTGCCTTAGTAAGGTTCGGAGTCTTGACCTGAAACCATGTAGCCTTGCCAGCTGCTTTTGCAGTATTGAAGGAAGAAATCAGAGTCTCCCACTCGGCAAGTGTCTCGTTGGTAAGATTTACGGTGACATTTCTTGAACCAGGATTGCCATCACGACCGGCGATGTTCTTCTCCTGTTCATCTTCAAGAGCGGATGAGTCAATCTGCTCAAGGTCGATGCTGAACTCGTCAATGCTATTGATACGATTCAGCTTCGTAAATCCTGTAGGTTTGGATCCTGCCGTTGTCTCTACCGCATAAGAGAAAACTACACCGACAGTCGAAATTCCTGTAATAGTAGCTGCTGCCATATCCATTCACCCTTTCTAAGTATTGAGATAGCCTGTGTATATCCTTGTGTATCTGGACACCACACGCCTCGTTAATGGATCGTTATTATTGTTTATAAGTTCTGGACCATAGGTCCGCATAAAGCCCATGTCAACCATCGCCTGATGGCTGGCAGAATCGATTCGATAAACATCCGTCAGTGATCGCTTGCCACCGGCAAAGGACTCAACTTGAAATGACATATTTGTTGCCACCTCATTGCCCTCAAGATCATGCGTCCTACCGTAACTGCCCATCATGAAGATTCTGGCATAAGGCACTTTAACAATCTGCGAGGAAAGGTCCATCGCAAAATTATCGCCCACGATCGGCCTGACCTTTGTCTGCCAATAAGCGAACACATCGGATGCAGGATTTTTTACAACATCCATATCTTAACCACCTCTAAAGATTTCTTTCGCCTTTACCCAGATGCTTAAAGCCATGGCCTCTGTCGAATGATACATCGGCATGTAGGCTCTGCTACCATAAGTATGATGAGATTTGCCGTCCTCGCCTGTGTACCACCAACCATTTGGATTCTTCCACAGGTCGCTCTCTGGATTGTAAGTACCCATGCCGTATCCATCGCCAATCGCAAGCGGATATTCGCTAGTGCCGTATGTGATGCCAGCGGAAAACTCAATAAACAGGACATCTGCTCCAGACAGTGAAATCGTCATTCTGGCAACATTGCCGTCTTGTTGAACTTGGCTTCTGCTTGTTGTCAGTGGCGAACTGGTGCTATGGAGCGCATCCTTATCTATCTGAGCGACAACAGAGTCAATCGCATTGATGCCGACTCTTGCAAGCTCTCTCACAAGTCTTCTGCATTTTATGTCCAGTTTATTGTTATAGGTCTTCAGCTGAGTAATGGCTTTACGGATACTCTGCTTGCTAAGATCCACATTAATGACCAGCATAACTCATCACACCTTTGAAATGACGAATCTTGCGACAATACCTTTATGTGTGTTTAAGACACGTTTGATGATATAGTCAGGCTCTGTGACATACTGCTTAATCATGACCGGCATCCCATGTTCATCGAGGACAGGTTCGCCATTGAGGTCATACTCAGGCACTTCGACCTGTCTCAAATTGCCATCGGCATCGAGGTCTGGCTTAATGTCAACGAAACACATTGTACCCTCTGGCGGCGTGAAGCTTCTGTCGTAACAGTTGATGTATCTGTCATATAGCAGTTCCCAACCTGTCGACACGCCTCGAACATAACCCATAGTGGCTGAAACGGTAAATCTCCGTTTCACAGGTGCCGAGTAATGCTTCACGAGGTCAATATCGTCATTGACTTCATTGACATCGCAGAACCATATATCTTGCAATCGTCTGCTAGGTGATCGCATATGTAATCACCATCCTTAAAATGTTTCCGTTATAATCCACATCGCATTTGTGTCGTACTTCAATGTCGATGGATCATAATATCCTGTCCGACCTCTGGAACCGGAATCACGAACATAAACCTTTCCTGTCTTCGGATCATAATCAGTCACCGCAATGAAGTGACCGCCGTTAGTCCAAAGATTGTTCTTGCCACCATTTTTCGTCCCAACGACGAGAAGGATTGCCCACAACCGATGCTCTCTTGAAAGCTTCAGCATATCCATGGCCAAATCCCATTCTTCGTTGCCAGAATGTTCTGGTGTGAAATACGTATACTGAAAACCATAATGGTTTAGTGCTTTTGAAATGCCGGTTCGTGTTGTTCCGTCCGAGGAAAAATATCCTTCGTCATAGAGCCATTTTGCAACCCTGGTTGGAGTGATCGATTCGATCCGATTGCTCACAATGCTTGCAACAGATGAAGGACCGCAGCCAGCGTTAGCCATCGAGACTCCTCTGACAGTGCCATATGAGGCTTGTTTGAATGTCTTACTCATCGCTTGCCACCTCGATCAGCTTCAAATGTGTCTGGTGACCGCCGTAGCCATCGACCAAGAGTTTGTAAGTCTCTTGGAAATCCTTGAGTCTTGCAAGAGTCGCAGGACCGAAACTTCCGTCCACCTCAAGCTTCGTCTTGGCTTTCGGATCACGGTTGAGCATTCCCTGGAACCACGAAACATGCGCATTCCTGATGGTCGGTCTCCGATAATACAGATAATTCAGCCTGACTCCAGATTCAGTCAGTTTGCCATAGTCGCCATCAACAGGCATGTGGAGTCCGTAGGAGACACTGAGAGCCGTCTGAAGTGCTTTGATGCATTTCTCCCTAGCTGTATCCTCTGGCTCGTTCTTATGGCTCTCAGAGCCGTAGATGATGCTTTCGTTGACAAGATAATTGACATCCTCATTGTCTGCATCGATGCCAGGGACTTCCTCAGTGCTTGTGTACTGCCAGAGATCAATATCCTTCGCTCCGTCATCCAGCGTCTTGTTATAATACGCATACCACTGAACATATTGCTTCAACACGGACTTATTAAAACGGTTGTCACGAAAATCCTTGTTGAAATAGATGCCAGCCATATAGCCAGCTTTCTGAATTTCAGAACAAAAGGCTACTGCCATCTGATTCAGCATACTATTGCTCACCGAATGTCCCTGGCTTCTGGCGTATCTGTCAGAATCATATTCATAATCCCAGAAGACAGGCATCGAAATCTTATACTTCTTGATAAGCCTGATACACATCTTTGCTTCTTCTCGGACCATGGCTGTATTCCAAGAATAAGAAAACCAGTAGATGCCTACTGGTATTCCGATCTTGTTTGCCTCTTGGATATGTTCATGGAAGTAATCATCAACGTTGCTCATGCCGTATCCGGCACGAATGATGACTCCAACATATCCAGAAGCTTTGACCTTCGCAAAATCAACTGACTTGTCAAAGGTACTGATGTCTACAACTTTCTTCAAGTATTATCACCGACCTTGTTATACTGAGCCGTACTAATGCCGAGTAATGCACCTAAAAGAGTGCATACGACGGCAGAAGTCTTCGCCAGTTCTGTCGCATAAGGCCAGCCCCAGATAGCTGCGAGACCTACATACGCCGTGGTAACGGCTGGAATGCAAATCATCACAACCCATTTAAGGATGTCATAAATTTTGTCCGGTAAAATCATGTTATCACTCCCTAAATAAACTTGTCTTCATACTTCACTTGCTGGTAGACCTTGTTGATATTCTCTATCGCATTGACTGCCTTGGCATTCTTATAATCATCATGCTCTCGACAGTAATTCGTATAAAAATTAATATCCTCGAGGATTTGGTTGAACGACTCTTCAGAGTGCGGAACTGACCGCCTGATTTCGTCATCAAACGTCAGGATGTTGCGCCTTGCATCATCCGCATTCTCTTTGTCGAGTCTATCCTCAATATCGGTGATCTTACTAGATATCTGCTCAAGTTTTGCAAGCACAGCGTCATGCTTGTCATTCCTTGCATCCCCTCGCCGAATGAGGAATTCAATAAATCCGATGAGTCCACCGCCAAGCAAACCGCCAATAATTGTTTGCCAAACGAGCATTTTACATCTTCCAATCTGCTCCACATAACAGGATGAAGTCTCCCCTCCACCGCATCGGCTTCTCCCAACTGCATGATGGGAGCATCTCACGCAGTACTCCCTGTCGTTTTATACGATTCTTGCAATTGGGATGATGCCTGTCAGATACGATGCAGGAGTGCCGGAAGATTCGAAATGAGATGACGTATCATTCTCGGAATACAGGATCGTGCCTTCCTTGCCTTGTTTGTCAAAGTGATACTCGGCAATATACCGAACCTTTGACTTATAAATGTTAAGGATGTACTCTCTTGCCTTTTCCCTTTTTACGTCATCTAAAATGCCATTCGGATACATGACATGCATGATTTCGTTAACAGCATCCTCAAGGCACTGGAGCATGATGGACTCAAGACGTTCTGTGTCATCAGTCTCATCATATTCCTCGCCAGCGTACGCAATCATGCTTGCCAGTAATTCTTCAATAACCGCATCTGCTGTCATAACATCACCTACTTCTTAGATGGTCTGCCACGCTTTGTCGCTGGCTTTTCAATCTTCTCCTCAGAAGGTTCAGTGCCGGAAACCTTCTCTTTAGCTTCCGGCACTTCTTCGCCAGCCTTGTACAGTTTTACGCCGTCAAAGACCATATAGGGATACTTCATAAGTATTTCCCCCTATCTTATTTTACTTTGATAACGAATGTACCATCCATGCCCTCATAAGACGGCAGGCAGATCTGAGATACAGTGGTCAGAACCTTGACCGGCGGTCCAGCCTCTGTCTTGACCGCACATGCGATTCTGCCATCGTACAGAGAAACATCAACACACGGATCAGACATCAGTGTGCGCTCCTCTGGGGTCGTGCCGTACCAGGTTTCTCCAAGCTGACCCTCGGAAATGATGGTAACCTGATCGTCCGGATAGAAGTTTGTGGTAACACCGGCGTAGTTGACATACTGCTTATCGTAGATGAGGATTCGAAGACCAGTGAGTCTCTCGAATGCATCACGAACAGCGTCATCGCTGATATAGGTCAGGGTAATGCCAGCCAGAGATGCGATCGCATTCTTGATCTGGTCACATGCTACAAGATAACCAAAGGTCTTGGTTGTCATCAGCACGTATCTTGGTCTCTCGCCAATGCCACGCAGATAGTTAACTGCTGTGCGGATGTTATCGAGCGGTTTAGCAGTAGATGCCTGATCCCATGTAGCTGGATTAGTCAGTGCCAGATAATGAGTCGCAGCATACGCACCAGTCGGATCATAATCGTAATTGTAAAGAGTATTGTCTTTCGCACCGATCACGATAGACGGCTTACCAGCTGTGGTAGCCAGAAGCTGCATACGCATAACCTCGGCAGAGATCTCTGCTGCATCCAGGAGTCTGTTTGTATCGTCATAAATATTATTCAGAATATCCATAACGTACGGAGCATTTGCATCCTGAACCCTTGCGATCTCCATCATGTCCTTTTCCTTGACATGCATGGACTCTCTGAAGAACGGCATCTCGGTGTTCTCCATTTTGAAACCTTCTCTGGTGCGAAGGATCGGAATCGCATCAAAGTTAGTCGGAGCGAGAACTGCGTTCAGACCCTTATGGACTTTGATCCAGGAAAGGTCGAGACCGAGTTTCTTTCTGTTCGGGAAGAAGCCGGTGCCAAGATACGGAATCTGATTACTTGCTACTTCAGTTCTATTAACTGCGATCGCTCTCGCATTAAGAATATCTGTAATCTTCATATCTTCTCACTTCCTTCCTTACTCAAAAATGATCATCGGCAGTGCGCCAGTGACTGCAGCGATGAGTGTTGTACTATAGGTCAAGCCGGATGCCTGTGCGCATCTGGCAGTGTTAATATATGCTTTCTTCAGGAGTGTACCCTGCGGTCTGCTCTCATAAACATTGTGGAGCAGAATGCCAAGCGGAGCGGATGCAGCTGCATCGACAGCACCGTTAGCTTTAATCGGCGTACCGGCCTTGACGATCTTCTCGCCATTATCGGCAGTTGCAGTAACGCCAGTAAAATCGATAGTCATGGATACACCTTCGAACGGTGTGCGGTTGAGAATCTCGATGTCTTCAACGACAGCGAGGGAGTCGAAACCCATATCTCCTCTAGCCATATCAATTTCCCCCAATCGTGTATTGACTTATAATGTCTTTGTCTGCGTCTCCTCTGCGAACGCTTGCAGCCTTCTTCGCATAGTCCTCAGCAAGGGTGCTTTTGCCATCGCCCCTACCAGAATTCGGCTCTTTGCGCTCCTCAAGGAATCGCTGGTATTCGCTTGCCTTGACAGCCTTAATATGCTTCGAAAAGCACTCGGACACCTTGTCCTGATCGCCCTCGATCTCCGCAGTTGCGGTCTCAAGAGCAAGTGCTTCATCCATACCCATCTTGCGATACTTCTCGATCGCCTTCATCTGGTTGACTTCCTTCCGAAGACTAGCCAGTTCCTTTGCGCTTGCCTCGTCTGCGTCCTTCCGTTCAGCTTCCTTGCGCTGTTCGTCATCCATCAGACTTCGAAGCTGTTTCTTGAACTCCGCAGCCTGTGAGCTGTTCGTATCATTCATGCGCTTCAGCTTCTCATACTCAGCCTTCTGAGTAGCAAGTTCCTTCGCAAGCTCCTCATAAGATGGTCTTGCCTGACCGCCGTCATCGCCTGGTTCTTCACCGCCACCATCTGCGAAGAACTGTAGGTTCAACGGCATTCGATATTTGGTAGTAAGCATGTTAAGACTCCCTTCTGCGAAATTTGTATACCGCCTTCTCTGGCGGTTGTTGTAGATTTAAGATGCGGTTTTTACGTCCTTCTCTGGACGGTGCGGGATTATAGTCCTTCTCTGGACTGCATATAAAAAGGCAAGCCATAAAGACTTGCCATTTTGCTATGAATATTTAACTATGCATCGGCAATTCACGATCTCTTCTGGAGATGCTCCAAGGCTCGTGTCCTTCGGATACATCAGGAGTGAATCGCCAACAAGAAAAGGCTCTTGAATGAGTTTTACATCCTCATCTACGATGCTGTGAGTTTCTCTGACCCTTTTATCCTTCATGCTCACCCATCGCTTATACTTCTTGCCGGAAAGCAGAGCCTTCTTAAAATCATCGTGGTTTAATGCACCTTCTGATTCGTTTTCCGACAAATACATCGCTCTATCGAGCGAGAAATAATATGGATCATCAGTATGGTCAACTGTGGACTGTGCCACTTCCGCAGCAAACTCTTCCGCATACTGCATGATATACTCATCCGGCTCAATCAGTAGAATGACCGCAGCCATATAAGCCTCAAGGAACCGGCTTTTCGCCGTCTCCGCATCAAGCAGACCATATGGCAAAAGAGCGTACAGAAAAACCAGAACGCTCCAGAACTCTTCCTCAAATTTCTCGGAAAGTTCAATGCGTTTCTTTTTCTGCTCGGCAGTCAGTCCCATACCGCTGAAGTACTTGTCATAATCCTCGCTTCTGCGATTCTCATGGTCGAGTACATTCAGTTCATCAAATGTCAGAATCGATGCCATCAGGTCATCACCTGACTTTTATCGGTATTAATGCCATCAACATGTGGCGACTGACTCGTCTGGTCGGTATAGTCCTGAAGGATACGTCCTTCCTGCTGTGTTTCCTTTGAGGCATTGATGAACTGCGACTTCTGATATGCTTCGATCAGCTCTTTGGAATCGTTCCAAACCTGTTCGACATCGCTGAACGCATCGATTTCCTTCAGAGCATGTCTGCCATGGAGACCATGAGAGATGTATGTCGCAAATGTATTCGCCTTGACTGCCATGTCATAATTTTTCCGTCTGTTGAAGTGGAAATCGCAGTCAATCGCACGTACATTCTTGAGGATGTCGCTCTCCGCAATGACACTCATCGGAGCGGCATTGATTGCACGGATAATCAGTTCAAGTTCCTCACGCTTTGCCTTCTCAACGAGCTGCTGTTCTCTGGTCGCATCGACCTCGGCAGCAGACCATCCAGAAGAGATGTCCATCGCAATGCCTGTCGATCCACCGCCCTCGGAAGAGTACTGAATCGGAACTTTTGCAAGTTCAAGGACATGCAGTCTCTCACTGGTGATCATTGCCAATGTAGCTGGCTGATCCAGCGTGCTGGACAACGGTTTGATATTCGGATTGTTCCCCTGACCGCCAGTAAACGTCATGACCCACTGACCTGACTCAGGTGTTTTTGTCTCGCCTGTCACAGGATCTTCAAAGGACACATCATTTGCCCACCAAATCTCCTGTGTGTGCTGACTGATGTCATTAGCAGAATCCGAGACCATGATGTTGAGCGCATCAAGCTGAGATATCAGACGTTCGAAAACGCCCATTCTGTCTACGCTGCGTTCGTACTCAACAATTGGTATCATCCCCAGTGGATTCACCTCTGCGTTCACGATCTCACCACGCTCAATGTCGAACCGCATTTCGTCAGTGTATGCCGTAAACCGAAGCTTATTTCCTCTCTTGGAGAACGTTACACCAACGACAGGCTTTTCACCGATGCCGTCATGATATACAACAAACGCATAACGCGAATCCAATGTCGCCATTTTAAACGGCAGCCCTGTGCGGTCCGGTCTGGACTTCACATCGATCATGCGCTGCCCGATTCCGCAAATCTCTACAAAGTCTGCCAATTTCTGATCTTCGTAGCCGATATGGGCATTGTTGACCATGATGGCATTGAGTTTCGCGATCGCCTTACCGTCAATATCTGAATCCTCATCCGGTGATTCCACATCGCTTCTCTGGACAAGCATCGCTGGCTGTCCCCAGAAATAATCGCCTTTCCACTCTTTGATGAAATGAGCCATGTTGTCCTGTACTTCGATATTGATCTCAGGTCGGACTTTCTTTTCACGATTAAGTGGCTGAATCCCTCGATCATAGTCAACCAGGAATTGGATCTCAGCAGAAATGTGTTTAAACTGCCCATGCGCCTTCGTCACAACATCGACAACATTTGAACTGTCGACATATTCATGCTCTGTATAAAGTCTCCTTCTTCCAGTCAGCCGTCTAAAAAACGGATTCAAGATTCACTCACCACCCTTCGCAAATAAAATAAGCACCTATGCGTTCGTGCATAAGTGCTTTTCTATCCAACTTCTCTAGTATACAGTATATCACTGTCAAGATATGACATTCTATGACATGTCGATAATCTGTGGATATCTTTTTGAAAATTCCGCAAGTGCATGTCCGTGAACTCTCATGGTATGTCGCCACGAGAAGCCCATCTCCACTGCAATCTCCTCAAACGTCATGCCATTGACGTACCGAAACATCAGTAGGTCGACATGGCTCTGATTATCCAATCCCTCTATCTTCTCGATAATCTCCATCCGCAGCCCTTCAAGACGGCAGATGTCATCATCTATCGTATTCTGGATATCCACAATCTTTGCTACGCAATTCCCAAGTTTATCGGATGTCGTTCCAGTGGTCTGAACATTCTCGTTGTTGATCACAGAAGTGATGCTTGAGGCGATATCTGAAAGACGCTCCAGCTCGTTGGCATTGCTTACAATTCTATTTTCCATCGACCTCAGTCTACTCAAATACTCTTTTGCTGTCATGGTTACCTCTAAATCGGACTCTGGATAATCTGTGCCGGTCTCGGCGGTGCGATATTCTGATTCTTGGCGAAGGATGATAAAACATCCGGCACATCATCATGGCTGTTCTTGCCAACCACCGAGTAGCTGAGAAGCTGACTCATCATCACGCCGTAATCATCCTTTGGTGAATACTTTGACTTGTCTCTGAAAAAGACATGCTGCTTCACCCATGGAGCGTAGACGATGATTTTTGTCTCTTTGTTCGCTGTCGTATACTCCTGTGTGATGTTGCAGAAATATCCTTTGTCTTTCAGCCTCTTGTTGACCTCGAATGATACTCGGTCACCACCATTGTTTGACTCAAAATGACACGCCTCGACATTGTTCCGAAGGATTAAATCCACTGAGCGATTGTACTGAATCTCGTAATCAGACTCATTGCTGCAGATACAGTCAACAAGATAGTACATGTCGCCATACTTGTAAAATACAGGCTGTGCAAAATAGTCCGTGCCTTTATTCTTTGTATCCGCAATCGACAGGACCGCATCAGGCTTCTGCTTCGGCAGTTCCAGATACCGTTTGATATCGTCCTCATGGTACAGAAGACCCTCACGCTCGATCGGTTCGTTCTTGTACAGGCATCTGTAGGAAATTTCATCCATGACCAGTTCCTGATCGTGAAAGAACTGCGTTGACATACCATTATACTTATAGTCAAAGTTACTCTCGCCTGTCTCAGGGTCAATGTCCGGTACGGCAATAAATTTTGCCCTGTCCGAATTGCCATAAATATCCTTCAGTCTTCCGATGACATCATAGACTGACCATCTTGTAGCGATGTGGATTTCCTTGACCTTTTCATTCAGCTTTCTCTGTCTGGCATCAACAGAATAGATGCCCCAGAGTTTATCAAGTCTCGGCTTGCTGAGTGCCTCTTCGATGCCGCCGATAAGGTCATCATTCAGCAGATATCGGTTACACCTTACTTTACCAGCATTCTTCGAACCGACAGATGATGTCTGAAGATTGGGGAATGGCTTATAGTCATTGAGATTAATCTGCTCCCTCTTGGCATCTGTCTTCGTGACTTTCGCATAAGGGAAAATCTCATGCCATGTGTACTCGCTGTCATTCGTGATGATGTCCAGAACGCCATCGTAGAACATTCGGGTGATATCACCGCTATGCGAGAAAAACAGATTGTAATCCGGCAGATGCTTACCCATGACCCATGAAGTGAAAAACTTAAGCAACGTTGTCTTCTGCGTACCTGGTGGCATCGATATCGACAGCAAGTCAAGCTTGTCATCTTCAAGATCCTGCATCGCCTGGATCAGCCCATGCTTCTTAAGCTGGCGTTCCTTCGGCTCAAAAAATTTAACCGGTTCCATTCGATTTTTCTCGAGATATCTGAGATATGACTCAAAATGCCATGGCGCGCGAAACAACTGATAATTCCAGTACATATCGCCGATGCCCTCAAACGCCATACCATTCGCAGCCATATACTGCACATTGTCAAGCGCATATGTGGTGATGCCAAGGGCAAACTTCTTGACCGCAAGATCGTCATAGTCAAGATTCGATGCCGAATCCTTCATCATCGCAAGAACATCATGCAGGAAAACAGCATCTTTCGGATCATATGTCGACATCTTTCGCCATGCACTCTTGTAATCATCAAGTGTTATCATACCTTGAAATGCACCTTCAAACCTTTCGCCCTGAGGAGCCGGACCTGTCTCGCTAATTCGTCATCATTCGCACATTCAATGTTCTTGAGTTCTATATAGTCATCACCCTCGATAGCGTAAATGCCCTTTAATATATAGTCTCTGGCAACATGCAGAATTCCTGTCGCTGTCGACTCGTCTGCCTCGTACACATTGTCATTTACGACAAGTATCATCTTCATCACCGCCTTATAACAAAAGGCTGACGGCACATTACGCACCGCCAGCAGAAAGAAGGAGAAAAATAAAATGAGTAAGAAGCCCCACGGCCCTTGTGGCGGGCCTTTGATCAGCATTCCGCTATGGGGAAAAGGAGGTTTACAAAATGACTTTCACGCAGGAAACTGAAACAAAAA
>OCTX011721701.1_pt1 | contig 19951 bp, 26 predicted proteins | sample 1539691 | NCBI WGS metagenome assembly OCTX01 (sample SAMN02144231, study PRJEB22623) | gut metagenome | biome: sheep rumen | host: Ovis aries | place: New Zealand
AAATATTTTGTATATTTTATATACATTAAATACATGTTGGTACTTATATTTTTATGTATATGATATAAAGGACTCAACATAGATATTTATACATACTTATGTATTTTATATATCTGAACGTAGTGAAGATATATAAAATAAGCTATACATACTTAAATTATTTAAAAGCACTTCAGTCCAAACTATCCTGATCCGCTCTCCTGCTATCGTACAATTTATTCAAGACAGTACTGTCTGACATCTTCTAACGTTTAACGACATTTCAGTGTTGACTTTTTAAAACCCATATGCTATGATCACACTAACTAGTAACGACATTTAGAAAGGAGCAGCAATGGAGCAACGTCACTTAGAGCAACGTGTAGTTAACATCTCAATAAATGACCTAAAGCCGCATCCACGAAACTCGGAATTCTTCGATGATCTCTCCGGCGAAGAATATGAACACCTCCGGGATTCGATCTCAGACGTAGGCATTCAGGCCCCGGTCATAGCCGCCGCCAACATGACGATCATATCAGGCCACCAGCGTTTTCGGGCAGCGAAGGAACTCGGCCTCCAGGTCATCCCGGTAATTATCCGCGAAGACATAAAAACCGACGAAGAGATCCTCCAACAGTTGATTGCCGGGAACTTTGGCCGTACTAAAAACAACGAAACCAAGCGCCGTAAAGCTCTCGCCGAATACGTAAGGCTGCGGGGATATAAGAACGGTGAAGCGGGGCTGAATAGGATGAATTCACCAGAATGCCAAAATGGCACTCTGGATAAAAAACTCACTCTCGATCAGATCGCCCAGGAGCTTGGCATCAGTAAACGTGAGCTTCAGCGTTCCCTTTCCATTGAACGTAACCTCACCGACTCCATGAAGGAACTGCTCGACGCTGGAGTGATCGGGAAGACACTTGCGGCGGATTGTATTGCGACGATGACGCCGGAAGAACAGGAAGAACTGATCTCGCAGCTTGATGCCACAAAGAAATACGCGAAATCCCAGATCCAACCGTACATTGACAAGATTAAATCTTTAGAGTCTGCCCGAGATGATGCCGTTTCCCGGTTATCAGATTCTCGCCGTGACAACGATGATCTCAAAGCTCGCATCTCCGGAATGATGCAGGAAATAGAAACCCTGAAGGCTCCGCAGTACGAGTCACCTAGTAACTATGCAACAATAACCAGTAATTCCCGCGAACTCGCAACGCTCATGTACAAAATCCAAGATATGCTGGATAAAGATCTCTCTCCTCTTCGATTCAGCAAGCTTCTGGATAACCTCTCTCCGGGCGATGTAGATATGAAGAACCTCAAAGCTCTTGTTTCAAAGGTTACCACTTGGTGCGAAGACATATGCAGATATATCAACTCGGAAAGCGTTGAGATATTCGACGATCCTGGAACAGGAAAAAACTTACAGATTTTTAATTCGAATATGGAGGAGATTGTTTATGGCAATTAATATGGAAAACGTTGGTGATAAACCTGTTACAAATGAGGAACTCGCCGGGTTAATCATTGGTGGAAATGGCGCAAATTCTCAGATAATGGCTTCGTTTATAAGCAAGATTGATAATTTTTTAACATCTTTAGCTAAAGAACAAGGCGCAGCTTCGGCAGAGCTGATTAACAGCCAAAACAAATCACTCAAAAAAATTGAGGATACTCTCACGGCGCAGTCTCGGACTATTGAGAAGCTAGAAGGAATCATAAACAACATGACCTATCCAGGAAATAACTATAGAAAACTTGATGGCTGTTATGAGGTCTTGTGTATGCCAGATGAGATCCGGCGAGATTGTATAGCTTTAGCTCCAACTAAATCACCGAAAGTCACATTCCGGGAAATCTTGAAAAAAATGCAGGAGATTTCGTGTATGGACATTGATGCATATATCCTCAAAAACTCGCATGCTATACGGTATGCGAATTTCGCAAAATCGTATTTCGTAAGTAAAGATGAACTGCTTTTTTCAGTCTACAAACAAGCCGTTAAAGTAATGATGGATTCTGTCTCGGAGGTGTGATATGGCTAAATACTACATTGCGAATGGTTGTATGTTTATAGGGCCGGACGGATCGAAGGTCGATTCTATCAAGAATGCAAAGCGTTTTGATTATAACGATGGGCAGTCATATTTGAACAAACATATGAAGGGCGCGAAGTCTTGGCGGTTACAGAATGTGTTCACACATAATAAAAGCTTCGTATTAACCAACGCTACTCGTTTCGTTGGGCAGAACTCTCCAATGACCAACGATTACAAACTCGCAATGGGGTTTAGGTCAGTTGCCGATGCAACTAATTATATCAAGAAACATCCTGCGGTGATGAAGTCAATTCCGAACCCAGTCATCATCGCCGAAAGATTTGAAACTATTGAAAAGCCGGAAATTAAAGCCTTCACTGATGAGCAGCTTAAAACCCTTGGTGTAGAAAAAGTCGCCGTAAAACCAAGGGTAAGAATATCTCCGGCGAGGAAAGCTGAAATATCCGAGACTTCCGGCGAAGTTTGCGCTATTTGTGGACAGCCGATGAGTGATTGGGAAAAGACGCTCGACCACATTAAACCTCTCTCCCGTGGTGGAAGCAATAGTAATTCCAACCTCAGATATGTCCATGAAAAGTGCAATAAACTTAAAGGCAACTTATTAGACAAGGAGATGTATCAGATGACAACGCGCATCGATGCAAAACAAGTATATGAGAATCCTTGGAGTGAGAATTCGCAGATCTTGATCCGTGCGCTCACTCGCGGAGTTTTAGCTGATTATCAGCGAAGAGGATTTATAACGAACTTTAAACAATTGGAGGGAGAGACTATTTGGGGGAATACGGATTAAAAATCAAAAACTACAAGGCTGGGGCATTGTATGGTTATAACCTTGGAGTGCGCGAACGGTATGACTACACAGATGCTATGTTTAATAAATCCCTGTTTTATTACCACATGGTAGAACGGGGCGGACTTTAGGCTTACAAAGATGAATCGACCCGGGATCTAATCTGTATAGATTTCGGGTTTGGTTCACGTTCGTATGAGGAAGAAATGGAGCATCTTCGGGGGATGTATTCCGCCGCAGAGTCTGAGGAAGACAGGGGAAGAATCCAAGGGTTAATCAGCCGAACGGAGCAATCTAAGTGGAAGTACTGCAAGAAATCAAAGGACGAAATTCGCGAAGATTTCTATGTTAACGGCGTTCCAATTGAATACAAGCATGTTGACCGCAAAACCGGGGAAGTTACTTCGGAAGTGATCCGCTACCGGATGCTTTACCGTAATGCTTCAAAGGCAAAGGTTGGTTTATGCAACTTCATTAATGAAAAACTCTATGAAGATGCCTATGACTGGTTAACAATGGGATTGGGCAAGCGCCTTCCGGCAGAAAATGCAAAAATTGTGGAGATATCGGCCTATGCGCCGTTAACTACATCAACGATTGAAGACAGGATGTATATGAATGTTGATGATGTGCTCATCCTAAATGATCAGGACAGCTTCTTTCATACGGTGGCTGAAATCGTTCGCGCTGAGGATTATGACTCCGTCGAACGTGTTGTCGATGAAGAAAAGACTGAGAAAAATAAACTTCGCGCCATCTCTAAAGGGCGATTGGATATTTATGGGAACCCAATTTATAAAATCGCCTATAAAAAAGTACCGTGCAAGAAAAAGAAGTGCGTAGTTACCCGCGAAGAGGCTGACGTTAAGAATACCATCTGGGATGGGATGGCGCTAATTGAATCTGATGCAATGCCCAATTGGTGCAACGGTATGGTGCTACTCCGCAACCACTTCTTTAAAGCCTGTGCATTCAGAACCTATATTCAGAAATTTCTTCGTGACTATGCTGATGAACACGGAATTGATTTTGATACGTGGGAACTTGAAGATATGTTCGGGAGAAAGCACCCGGCTCGGAATATCAAGATGGTTACCACAAATAATGCTATAAAGTGGTTAAAGTTTGTGGACATTATGGGCGGAACTAAACCAGCCGCATACGATTATTGGTGTGGAAAAGTAAGGGAAGATGGTTGTTACTGGGGATGCGTAAAGACTGATCACCCAAGTAAACTCTCCTATCAGGGTGATTACCAGCAACTGAGTTACCAAATGCTTAATACCCTTTCTTGCAACGAAGAAGAAATCGGAAAAATTGCACAGACATCCATCGATTATGTTGAGTTGTTAAAGCAAGACAACAACGCTTTCGAACGTTATCTCCGGGCAAATGCTACGGCTGTTAACCACTATGAGATGCTTGCAGATTTATATAAGTGGAATCCCGAATTTGCGAACAGCCGGATGTGGAAGGTAGATAAGAGCAAGATTATAAGCCAATACGTCTTCCGGCTACGGAAGGGTAAGATTGTAGCACCTGGTGATAATCTGACTGTTTGCGGTAATCCTTACGCTCTTCTGCTCCACATGGTTGGTGAAGATTGGCAGAATGATCCAACGCTTAAACGCGAAGAAGGAGTTATTCAGTGTTACACTCCAAGGTTTGAAGACGGTGAGTATTTGTGCGGGATACGCAATCCGCATAATAGCGCAAATAACTTAGGATATTTTCACAATACGAAACATCCGCTTATGGAGAAATATTTTAAATTCAGCCGAAACACTATGGCGGTAAATTGCATAGAGACGGATGTACAGGCAAGAATGAATGGTGAGGATTTCGACTCCGATTTCAATTTTGTTACTAACCAACCGCAAATGGTAGAAGCCGCTCGCATTGCCTACCGTGATTTTCCAACGGTAGTCAACGACATACCTGAGAGCGGTCTTACATACAAAAACGAACCGCATGAATACGCTCGAATGGATTCTTCGATGCAACGTGCCCAGAAAGCTATAGGTGGATCTTCAGACTCAGCGCAGCTTGCTCAAAGCTATATGTGGAGTAAGGTAGCAAATGGCGAGTTCGATGATGAATATGACGATTTGTACCATAATACCGTGGTTCTCGCTGTTCTTGCCCAGTGTGCTATAGATGGTATCAAGAGACAATACGCTGTGGATCCGAATGATGAAATTGCCCGAATTCGCAGTATGGATTGTATGAACCGTAAAAAAGATTATCCGTTATTCATGAAATATACTCATGAAATTCCGGTGACCAAAAACGGCAAAGAACGCCCATACGAAGATATTAAAAAAGATAAAAAGAAAATTGAGCGTCGAATTGACAAGAATATTGTCTGCCCAATGAATTATCTTCAGTCTCATTTAGATAAAATTCAAGGAGCCGTAAGATCTGAGGCAATTGATACATATCAATTTTTTAAGAAGATAGATGGCCCGGCGAATCATAAGCAGATGTCGAAAATAAGAACTATTATTGAGGACTACGATAGATTTATACGCAACAGCATCCTCTATATTGATGACGATGAAGACTCTTTTGATATCATCACCTCCAAGACACAGGAAGTGCTTGAACAAATCGGTCGTATGCGTATTGCTCTCCCAACAATGAATAGATTGATTGAAACGTGCCTTGGCGTTATGGGAAAGGCGAATACAGATAAACAATATAACGAAGCAACAAAGTATATCAGCCGTACTTTTAATCTTCTATATCAAGTTGACAAAGAGCGTTTTTTGAGTAACTTCGTCCATGGTGCGGACAAAAACTTTCCGAGCATCGGCGGTAGCTATACCGATAAAACTCAATAAAATCAATGGTTTTAGAGGTATCGCTAAATTCCATAATATGAAGAGGATACGAACAAAAAGTTCTATGTCCATTCAACCGCTATTGCCGAGTGCGGTATATAAATATGGGATCATGATTTATAGGAATAAACACCTTTGGACGTAGGGTAGGTTAAACGTCTAGCTGCGCGCTTTATTAAAAACAATACATCAGCCGTCACTCTCCCGATGGCTGATGTAAATAAATAACAAGGATGTGAAAATATTTGATTAAGATCAGTTAGGATGAGGCCGCATACCTTCGTGCTAATGGTGCCGGAAATGACGTGCATATGAGTTCGCGAGATAAGAAATCCCGTGGCAAAAGATATTATGCTACTACTTCCGGTAAGACGATGAGGCTGATTAAAGCCTTTAGAGACAATCATATTGTCGGCGCGAGGTGATGTGCTATGGATGTTTATAAGGGTTATAAAGAATTTACAGGGAATGCATCCGAGATTAATGAATACATGGAAAATATCCAGCCGGATGATTTTTGTGTAAACGAATATTTGATTATAAATAATACGGACACTGGGGTCGAAAGTGAAATGCGATGGGACGGCAAAAATTTTGTCGGGCTGAAACTCCCACCGCAGAAATTTATAAAAGGCAAGAACGCTTTGCAGCGTTGTGCCATTGATATGTTAACCAACCCATCAATAACCATATGTGCTGTTCTTGGTGGATATGGCGCTGGAAAAACCTATCTTTGTTTTAAGGCCGCTTTATATAATGTGCTCGAAAAAGAACGCCAGTCAAAAATACTTGGAGTTCGCGAAGTAGTTGGTGAAGGAAGATCCGTGGGCTATTTACCTGGATCAATTGAAAATAAAACAGACCCGTTCTTTATGCCGCTAATTCAACAGCTAGATGGCGGAGAATTCGAGTTTGAGAGTTTAAAACAGCGTGGGGTAATTGAATCTAATATCCCATATTTCATGAAGGGTACGACATACCCTGACACGATTGTAGTTTGTGATGAGTCCGAAGACATGACTGAGAAGCAAATAAGGCTGATTGGCACTAGGCTCGGCGAAAACAGCAGAATATTTATCTGCGGTGACTATAAACAAAGCGTCCTGAAAACGTCAGGCGAAAATGCACTTATTAAAATGTGCAATGGGTTAAAGGGGCATCCTCTCTTTGGGTGTGTTTACCTCGGGGAAGATGTCAGAAGCGAAACGTCTAAACTGTTCGCGACACTATTCGAAAACTAAAATAAAAAGGAGAAATTAAAATGGAAGAAAAAAACAGCAAGCTTATTTTTAAATCTTATATTGCCCGTCGTCTTATCAAGATGGGGAACAAGGTGATTGATATTAAACCTGATCGCGAAAATGCTCAGAGAACAATCTTTGTATTCAATGTAGATGATAAGTTTAATAGGGATTTTGACACTGTTATCAACGAACTTGCTGATGAGCGAATCAATAGCAAACCCGTAAAAGAAACAAAGGAGTGATTAATATGCCAGAGATTTTAACTGCAATGACTGGGCAGGTTTAGACGGATGAAATTTACGATGCGATCATGAAGGAAAATCACGACAACCGCATTCTCATTATCAACCAAGATATCAGCGATTGCCTTGTCGAGGATTGTATGCTTCATATCCTGTCGTGGAATAGAGATGATAAAGACATTCCAAAGGAACTTCGTAAGCCGATTAAGATTTACTTCAATTCTCAGGGCGGGGATGTTATGATTTCCGCTGCGCTGATTAGTTTAATCGAAGAATCTGTAACACCAATTTGGGGTGTAAATATTGGACTCGCGGCCTCTGCCGCTTATCAGATATATCTTTCTTGTCATAGACGTATTTCTTTGAAGAACGGAATTTTCCTCCAGCATGATGGAAGTGTTTCGGTTTCAACAAGTGGGAACAAAGCAAGGAATGTAATGGATTTTTTCAACTCTCTTGATGAGCTGTTTAAAACACACGTACTTGGGAGAACAACTATGGACGAAGCATTTTATGACAAGATGTATGATCAAGAATTTTGGTTTATGGCAGAACAGGGAAAAGATCTCGGCGTTGTAGATGAAATTGTCGGTGTCGATGTTCCTCTTACAGAAATTTTATAATAAAAGGAGAAAAAGGATATGGTGAAATATAAAGACACCGCTTCTAAGGTTACACCCGGAAGCAGAAATATTACAATCGAAGGAGTCCACATTGAGGGAACGCATCTTATGGATGAAGACGGAGATATCACTGCCGCCCTCGCTTCGGCGCTGCCGGAAGGAGTAGAAGAATTTACAATCAAGATTAAGATTGGACTCCCGGAAGAGGATGAAGAATGACCGATTTAACTTTAAGAAAAAAACCGACCGAAACCGAACTTGGATATATTTGGCGGGTCGGCAAACTGAAGGATGACGGATAGCTTGATATGACGTGGGGCGAGCTTGCGAATGTTATGAACAAGCAACTCCGCGATCCAGATGAGGAATGGTCAGAAAGTGCGTATAGGAAGAAATACGCATTGATCCGAGATGCTTATGAACAGATTTTCTCTAGTTATCAAGACAATGATTACCTTCAGGAACTTACGCTTCAAAAACAAGAAATTCAAAAAGAAAAGCGTAAACTTTATGACGAACGTTTAGATTTAAACCGTAGACTTCGCGAAGAAGCTAGGTTTGAAGAAAGTGTTGACCGAATTGAGAAGGCTTTACTTGGGGTTTCTGAAAGGTTATTCCCTGATAACCATACAGATATTCCGACAGTTCTATCAAATAATAAAATGATAATATGCCTGTCCGATCTTCACATTGGTGCGACATTTAAAAATTCTGACGGTGAATATAACGTAAATATTGCCAAGTCACGTCTTGAAAAATACCTTGATGAAATTAAGAATATTCAAGTACGAAATAATTGTGATGACTGTGTTGTTGCTATCCTCGGAGACTGCATCAGTGGAAGCATTCACCGCACTATTTCGGTAACAAACAAAGAGGACGTCGTTGAACAGGTTAAAATCGCAAGTATGCTGATTGCGGAATTTATTGATACTCTCTCCCATTTATTCAAATCCGTGTCGGTATGTTCTGTCGGTGGTAACCACAGTCGCATTGAGAAGAAAGCTGAAGATGCGCTGCTTAGTGAGCGACTTGACAATTTAATTCCGTGGTTTGTTGAGAAGCTTATGAGTAACAAAGATAATGTTAAAGTTTATCTTAATACTTTCGATGACACACTTGGGATGTTTACCATTGGTGACAAAACGTACTTCGTACAACACGGTGACTACACAGCAATTACCGACGCTGCTGTTGGCAAGCTCGTACTGTGGGCAAAGCAAACACCGTATTGTATTCTCACTGGACACATGCACTTCCCGGCGATGACCGAAGTCTCCGGTATTAAAGTTATTCAAAGCGGATCGTTGTGTGGCTCAGGAGATGAATTTACAAGACAGAAACGGTTAACTGGTAAGCCTTCACAGACCGTGATAGTCACTAGGGGCGACGGTAGTATTCATGGGGTATTCCCCGTGGAACTTTAATATAGATTACAACTGCGGCGCGACCTCTCTCCGCGATCGCCTTGTACATAAAAACTGAATATGGAATATAAATGATTAAAAGGATTTTACGAAGAAAAGGAGATTTTTAATTATGAAGAAGAATGAATTTGTTAAGAGAATTACTGAAGAAGTTAAGGCTACTGGTGCATTTGCTGTGTCTCAGCGTGAAACAGATGCGTATCTCGAAGCACTTAAACATGTTGTTATGGAGGCACTTGCAGAAGGCGATGAGGTTTCTATTCAAGGTTTCCTCAAGTTTACGACTGCTGATCAGGCTGCCCGTGTTGGTAGGAATCCTGCAACCGGAGAAGCAATTGAAATTCCGGAGAAAAAGAAAGTTAAAGTAAAAATTCTTGGAGACCTTAAATCTTGCCTGGAATGAGGTGAACATCATGAAAAAGAAAAACAAAGATGTAATTTATTTTAGCGATTCTTATGATCTTCACGAGTTTCTGATGGAAAAAATGGAAGACACTGAGGAACCGTGGATTACTGTGATTACAAGTTCTGATACGGCGAAAGATCTTATGTACTATTGTATGGAATGTGACTATAAGGTTGAATACGTGGATATTAATGATTGGGAATACGATGATTTGTATATTGTGTCAATCGATAATGAAGCCGTATCTGTTGAACCTGCAAAGCGTAAAGATAAGTATCTTTGGTCTGATGGAGAAATCTTTGTTGATTGTTCCTTAGAACAGAGTGATGCGTATATTAAAGCTATGATCGATAGATTTGGTGATGACTTTGAAGCAACGTATGTCTGTGTTGGTGAATACGAATGCGGCAAGGTCTTTGAGTATGAGAATTCATACGAAGATGATAAAACATATGCATCAGTTTCTGTATCATCAAACGTCAAAGATTATGTAGATGTGGTTAGAGAATTTTTCGAAGATTATTTTTGTAATTAACGATTAAGATATTTGTCCAGGCCAGCTTTAGACGTTAAACTAATTGTTATGCATCGTAGGCTGGTAGAGATGCATACTTTTAAGCTGATGTAAGCCTAATTGGTAAGGCAGCGGTCTTGAAAACCGCTAGTAATCGGGTGACCGATGTGATCGTTCGAGTCGATTCATCAGCGTACATATAAATACAAAAATGATTAAAAGGAGGCGGTGTAAGTGCCGACAATCAAGAAAAAGGTTGACCCAAAAGTCACCGCTTTAAAGGAAATACAAACATAGATTGACAGTATAAAAGAACAATTTGATTAGCTTGAGCCAAAAAATCAGATTAAATGTCTTGAGGCTCTTGGAGTTGGCAGTAAGTACTATACATGTCAACGGTGCGGCAAGGTGAAGGCGAAGGATAAGTTCCACTCTTCCACTGCTCCTGGTGTTCAATCTGGGATTGTTAACATTTGTAAGACATGCGCTGAAGATTTGGCGATGCCAGTTGTTGATGGTGTTAGGCAACAGCCGACAAAAGAAAGTATTGATGATGCAATGTACTTTCTTGATAAGCCGATGCTTGATTCTGTTTGGGAGGCGTCCCTTCTTGAGGCGGCAAACCAAGTAACCGGGAAAACGAAGAATAATGTGTATACCGCATATATTAAAAATATTGCGATGCCGAATTACTATACGTTGACGTATCGTGATTCTGATAATTACACTGGCGGGATGTATTCGTTGGATGACCTTGCCGAGAATGCTTTGCCGAAAGACCAAGAGATTATTAATCAATTTGAAAAGAATAAAAATGACACTCTCCGGCTCCTCGGGTATCTTCCTTTTGAAAAAGAGAAGTTATCTGATCAGCCGTTTTTATATTCTCAGTTAATTGGGTTTTTGGATTCATCTGAAGAAGGCAATGATGATATGATGAGGACTTCGTCAATTATTAGTATTGTGCGAAGCTTTCTGCAACTTAGTAACATCGATGACATGATTGCTACTCTCTCATCGGATCCGAGAAATGCTGAGAAAAATATTAGCACTATCCGTGCTCTTCAACAAATGAAGAGCCAAATTACACAAGGGGCGACGAAGCTTGCGGAGCAAAGTTGTATCTCTCTGAAGAACAGTAAAAATTCTGTCAAAGGTGAGAATACGTGGACTGGCAAGCTGCAAAAAATCAAGGATTTAAATTTGCGTGAAGGGCAAGTTAACGGGTTCGATATTGCTACATGTAGAGGCATGCGTCAGGTTCAAGAAATATCAGATGCTTCGATTATGAAGCAACTGGCTCTTGACGAGTCAGAATGGTCTGATATTGTTGCGACCATGAGAATTGATAATCAGCAACTGCGAAAAGAACGCGACACTTACAAGGAGATTAACCGTATTCTTCTTCGTGAGAATTTGGATCTTAAAGATTACATGGAAGAAAATGGTATTTCAATTAACCTTGATTTAAAGAACCTTAAAGAATTATTTTCGCCGTTTGCTGGCAATGAAGAGGAGGTCGATGACGATGAGTCAGATATGGCTTCCTCCGAATGAAGATTTTGCTTATGACCGCGATTTTTATTAGGACTACGGAATATATGTAAAACCTATTGATTATCCGATGTCTTCAAGGAAAATCGAAGCCTTATAGGCGATAGCTGAGATGCAAAAGTTTTTCTAGTGTAACCCGGTGAGTTTTATAGATGTGATGTTCAATATTGAATTGCTTGATGCATAGGCGTTGATGATTATGAGATCTTGGGCATGTCCAAATGTACTTGCGACGTGTTGTCGTGGTTTCGGCAAATCTACAGTAATTGATTTGGAATTGATGTCGAAAGATATGCTGTTTTGTAATTATTGGGCGTATATAGCAAGTGGTTCTGGGTCGCAGGCTGAACAAACATTTATGACTCTTGAGAAATTAGCGAATGACAACATTGATACTTTTGCCGGATCGACTGGGAAAATTTTTAAAGATGAAGTAAAAATAAAGAATGCTGCCGGAGATGGTTTCAGTCATTCATCAAACGGCTTTAACTATGAATTATATAATGGTTCTTAGACCACTACGTTGAACAGTAATATTGACCGGAAACGTGGTTTTCGTGGTAGTGTTGTCTTTGATGAGTCTGGCTTTCTTTCCGAAGAGATGATGAATGTTTACTCAGCTTTTGCGATTGTAAATAAAAGTATGAAAACTGGTAAAGATGCTTCTGGTAGGTCAATTGATCCAATTAGACAAAGAACGTTTGCCACAGATATACCAAACCAAAAATTCTATATTAGTTCAGCGTCTAGTACTGATACAAAGTTTTATGCTTTATATCGTGATTTTGCGAAGCGACAAATTATGGGTGATCCAGATTACTGCGTTCTTCACATAGATTGCGAATTGGTATTCCGCCCAACTATTCGTGGTGAAATAATTGCCCCACTACTTTCTCGTTCAACGGTTGAGTCAGAAATGCGCACCAATCCCGAGAAAGCACGTAGGGAGTTTTATTGTCAGTTCACAACTGACGCTGGGGCTGATGCTATTGTTAAACGTGGAGTAATTACACGTAATGAAGAAACGAGAAAACCTTTACATTATAATGACACTGGTAAAAAACGTTTCGGATTATTTTATGATCCGGCAAGACAGTATGATAATTCAATTGTGCTTGTCGCCGAGTTTTATGATTCTCCTTTACCAAACGGAAGTTCCGAAGTAAGGGCTAGGATAGTTAACTGCGTCAATCTAATTGACGTTGGTAAAAAGATTAAATCACCGATGTAGACTCCAGACCAGATTGATTATATTAAGCAAATGATACTTGATTATGACGGTGGGACAGATGCCTACGACAATATTGTTGGTATTTGGATCGATGCAGGATCCGGTGGAGCGGGCGTAAATATTGCCGACTATCTAATGAAAGATTGGGTAGATAAGGCGGGTATTCAACATCGTGGTTTGATTGATAGAGAATTTTCTGCTGAGTATGTAAAGAGATTTCCGAATGCCGTAGATAAGGTACATCTTATGAGTCCTTCGGCGTACAAGTCTATTATGTACGAAGCGTTGATTGAAATGCTAAATCAAAATAAAATTAGCTTTACAGCTTCTTATGATAACAAAGGATATCTTACAGTATTCGATGTTGACTAGGAAGTTATAGAGAAAGAAACTAAGAGAATTTCTGAGGAATTGAAGAAGCAGAAAGTCGTCGGCGAAGAATTTGAAACAAAGCTAAAAGAACGATTAGCGGAAATACAATCCGTAAAGACAAAGACAATTAAGCTTGATTGGAAAGATGAGATTGCTCTGTCGAATATCGATGCTTTAAAGGAGGAACTGGTTTCAATGATCAGGAAGAAACGAGAATCCGGGAAAGACTCGTTTGAGTTAACGCCGGAAAAGGCACATAGGCTGCACGACGACCGCGCCTTAAAGTATAGGGCGTTTTATAGAGAATAAATAATCTATAATAAGAAAACCTATTCTGATTAATTGGGAAAGTCCAGAAGTGGATAACCCACAGCAAGCAAGAATATTTCTGTGCAGCTGCAACGACTAAGTGAATGGGCACCTCTTCGGAGGTGATGCGATAGTCTGAACTCACAATATAACTGAATATGAAATGTGAGAACCTTGGTCGAGTGTAAAGACACTCTTGGAAGAACCAGGGTCTTTTTATTGTGTATATTTAGACGGCATCGACTGTATTTCGATTAACCGTTTGAGAGTAAACTGTTCTTTTACTCTCCTTATTATAAAAGGAGATGTTAAGAATTATGGGAAAAATTAGTGGAATTTATTGTATCAAAAATATTGTTAATGGAAAAATGTATGTGGGACAGTCTGGGGACATTCATCAACGATGGATTACTCATAGAAGTGATTTAAACTGTGGAAGGCATCATAATAGTTATTTGCAGAATGCTTGGGATAAGTACGGAGAAAAATCATTCGAATTTAATATTCTTCAAGAATGCCCGATTGATAAATTGGACGAACTTGAAGAAAAATGGATCAAGGAATTGAGAACCAATGTCAACGAAGAAAATGCAAATGGATATAACCTAGATTGGGGCGGACAAGGAATTCGCGGTTACAAACATACAAGAGAAGAACTCGACAAAATGCATAGAATCCAAAACCCTAAAATTGTATTGCAATTTGATCTTGATTTTAATTTTGTTAAAGAATGGATTGGTGGGGTATCTCATATTAATAAAGAATTGGGGTACACTAAAGATTGTATTTTATTAAGATGTAATCATACGATACTAAATAAAATGACCCCCTATAAAGGAAGCTACTGGGTGTATAAGGATGAATATACTCTAGATGATTTTTCTTGGGAATAGTATCTAAGCAATACAAGAAAAGAAGAATGCACAATTATATGCCAGTACGACGCATCTTTTAATCTAGTTCATAAATGGGATTCGCATTATGATTTGCGGGAAGCGGGGTATGATACAAAGGCTATCCTCGGAATATGTAATCATAGCGGTTCACAGAAGATGTACAAAAATAGTATATGGACATTTGACGGCTATGATTTTTCTGATGGATACTTTGGAAATAACAGCACATATCAAAAAGGCGCCCACAATAAAATAAAAGTTGGAATGAAAAAAGAAAAAGATGGAGAGATATTAAAGTATTTTGATTCAATGAGCGAAGCTTGTGAGTATATGGGGAGACCTGCCAAGGATCGGGCTAGTATGTGCACGTCGATTAGAAAAGGTCAACGCTTTTCTGGATACTATTGGATACGCTTATAATAATATATACACAATAAAAATGTAACATAATTGATACCGCCGCTCTTCTCGGCTGGGCTTTATCCGAAGAAAGACGTAAAGACTTGCTTCGAAGGCCAAAGTTAGATTCTCAAGATTTAGTTTCTAAATTACCAATACGTAAAGCTAAAAGATTTAATTCATTTTAAAGGGGGTGTCGCCAATGGCGAATAAGAATGATATGCCGAAAGCGGCATCAAATATAACAGCCGCACAGGCGAAAGAATGGTATGAAAAAAATCATGCCATAATTGAAAGATATGCGAATGGTGAAAATGCGTTTAAACAATTAAGGGATTTTACAAAGAGATCCGCAAGAACCATTTCGACGTTTGATAAAGAAACACTGCGAACGTATCTCTAGAATATCACGGGCAACGAGCAGAACCTTCGTGCTCTTTCGTGGTATTTGTACTATAGGTCGCAAGTATATGCCCGTCTTGTACATTTCTATGCCAATATGTTCTGTCTTGACTGTCGTTCGGTTGTGCCGGAATATAGTATTGTCCAAGGTGGTGACGCGCAATCTATGCTTAAGTCGTATGAAGACACAATTACTGTTTTGGAAAGTTTGCGACTTCAACAGGAATTTTACAACATATATCTTACGTGTTTTATCCAAGATGTGTTTTATGGGGTTGTGTTCTATGATGATACCGGGGTATTTATTTTCCCATGGCCTGCGCAGTATGCTAGAATTGCGGGCAAATATGATACGGGCGAATTTTCATACGCAATTGACTGTAGTTATTTTAGAAGTAATATGGAACTACTTGAGTATTTTCCGGATCCGTTTCAAAAGCTTTATAGCGAATATGAATCAACTCGTGAGAAATGGCAAATCATGCCAGAAGAATATAGCTTGTGCTTGAAGTATCATTCCGAAGATTACGAGACTGTTGTGGGAGTATTGGCTCCGATTTTCAACAGCCTTATTAACCTTCTTGATCTTGAAGATATCTAGGCGGAAGCTGCACAGCTTGAGATTTACAAATTGATTTACTACGAGTTAAAAGTTCTGGATGGAACTGACCAACCGGATGATTGGCAAATTGACCCAGATCTTGCAATCAAATATTTCAATAAAATGGTTGATGAGGCCATCCCAGACAATATTTCGGCAGCAATTGTTCCTGGTGAACTTCATGAGATTTCGTTCCCAAATACAGCCGCATCAGATATTAATAAAGTAATGAATGCTACAGAAGCAGTCCTTAATACTGCTGGTGGTAGCGAAATCCTTAATGGTTCTACGATTAATAACACGTATGCTTTTCGGATGGCATCGATTGCGAATACAGAATACGCAATCTCTTCTCTTCTACCCCAAACGCAGTCTTGGGTTAATCACTTCTTGTAGTTGCAATTGAGTAAACCTTGCAAGGTTCATTTCTTCCCAATTAGTGTTTACACAAAAGATGATTACCGAGACAAACTTCTTGAGTCTTGCCAAAACGGTTTTGCAAATAGGATTGCTTATAACACATTAAATGGTTTTTCTGAGCGGGAGACACTTGCTCTTCTTTTCTTTGAAAACGAAGTGCTTGGTTTGCCGGATAAGCTTATTCCGTTATCAACAAGCTATACGCAAAGCACCAATAGTGGAGATACTGATCCAGTCGAAGGTGGAAGACCTACGGTGCCGGACGATGAGTTAGAGCCGTCCGCTGATCGAATGAGAAATCAGTGAGGTGATTAAATGGCAAATAAAAAAGATAAGTTTATTATCACGACATCCGCCGAGTCCGCTGACTGGTTAACAAAGAAAGGGTTTAATCTGGTTTAGCAGCAGGATGGGCGATGGGTGTTCTTGAATAATGGGAGACTAGTCTTTTCTAATCTTGAGAAGGTTAGTTTTTCAAATATTTTATATATGTGAATAGGCCGTCTGACTGATTTCGTTCAGTTGGGCGGTTTATTATTTTTGAATTCTTAAAGAAAGGAGGTACGCGAGAAATGCACAGGAAAATTCTTACGCTTGATGATCTTGTGAAATTTTGCGAAACGTAGAACTTTCAAAGATTCAGCGCAGCGTAGTCTGGTTACCAGTTATGCGTATCTGCTCCGGCGAAGTTTGAGCAGTATGATTCATCAGATACGATGATGTTCTGCGATGTTACTCTTATGCATTCGGGAGAAAATCGGAATCATAGTTCTGTCACCGAGAAAGCTGCTAAGAATTGTTTAAATACTATCGCTTACAAACCAGTGCTTGCTAATTTTGCCGAGTTTGATGATGGCGTTGATTTTACGAGCCATGACATCGAAATCGATGAAGATGGTAATTTTAAATATATTGAGCGGCAAGTTGGATGCTTTACCGCCGACAAGCCAACGTTTGATGATGAAGCTGATGGTAAAGGGCGAAAATATGTTCATGCCCGTGTGGCAATTCCGAGAGAATATACTCAAGCCGCAGAAATCATTGAGCGGAAAAATGGGACTAAAGTTAGCGTGGAATTAGCAGTCAATGAAATGTCCTACTCGGCTGATGAGCGTCTTCTTTATCTTGAAGATGTCGAAGTTATGGGTGTCACCCTTCTTGGACGCAACCCCGAAACGGGGAAAGATGTAGAAGAAGGGATGTAGGGAGCGCATCTTGATATCGCCGACTTTAGTGTTAAGAATAACTCCGTGTCTATTGACCGGAATGATAAGTTGATTGAATCGTTAGATCGGCTGACAGAACAGCTGGCTAACTTCAATATAAATCCCGCCGTTGGTGGAGAAACAAAGAAAGGAGGTAGTAATCTGGTGAACAAATTCGAAGAACTTTTATAGAAATACGGTAAGACCGTAGATGACATTGATTTTGAGTACGAGGATCTTTCCGACGAAGATCTTGAGGCAAAATTTGCGGAAGTATTCGGAGAAGCCGCCGGAGAAGGCGAAGGCGAGCCAGAGTCTACTCCTGATGAAGACGGCGAAAAGAAGGTTGAAGAGTTTGATGGTGATGACCAGGCAGAGGACCCGGCAGAAGAGCCTAAAGACGAGACTACTGTTACTGTGACAGATGAAGATGTACATACAGCTCTTGATGGCGTAACTGAAGAAGAACTTATTGAAAGTATTGAGAATAGGGAATCTGACGAACTTGCTTCTGTTGTTCTTGATGTTCTTAATGATGATGACGTTTCTGCAAAGAAATCTGATTTCGCGGTTACGTATGGTGGCAATACTGTAAACTTCGCGGTTTCTATGTCCGAAGTTCTCTCTGCGATGAGCGAACTTGTTAACAACACATATGCTGATTCAGATGGCGACTATTACAGTGTTGATGTTTATGAGGCTGATAAGTTTGTCGTAATGCAAGGCATATGGACTGGCAAAGCTTTTAGGCAGTCTTATAAGGTACGCAATAATGTCTACTCTCTCACTGGCGATAGAGTTCCGGTTAAGGCTGTGTATGTTACTTCCGATGAGGAAGCCGAGCTTGATAAGATGAGAAGCAATTACTCGCTTATTGAAAGTAAACTTGAGAAGTACGAAACTGAACCGCAGAAGGTGGCTATCCTTGAGTCTGAAGATTATTCAAATATTGCGGATGTTAAGGAGTTCGTAGAACTCAAGAAACAAGAAAATCATTTTGATCTTTCTGTTGACGAGGTTACAGAAAAGGCTAATCAGATTCTTCTTGATTATGCTAAACACAATAGTATTAAATTCTCGGAAGACGAAAAGAAAAATGTTGGAATGAATAGACTTCCGGCTGGTGGCAAAAAGAAATCCAGTCGTTATGGAAATCTGTTTAAGAAATAATAATTACAGCATAAAACTAAATACCTTTGGTAAAGGTAAACCATAAACAAATTTAAAGAAAGGAGAAATATAGTTATGGCTTACGGAACAATTCAAATGACAAAACATGCCGTTGCGTTCCCGTCAAAAGTTCTTGCGGGCAGCATGGGCGCACATATTTATAACGTAACACTCTCCACAGCCGCAGATAATGGTAATATTATCGGTCGTGGTGCTTGGAATTCTTTTGACAATTATGCTGAGGCAGCTGCTCCGAATGGTATTACTGGCAAGATTGTTGATTAGGCTGCAAATGGTAATTGGTATGTGGAGATTACAGCAGTTCCTGCGAATGCTGAGGCACTTGTTGTCTACAATTCACCGATTATTCCTTATGAATCCCCGAGGGAGCTTGCCGATCTTTCTAATTTCTATAATGCCGCAGGAGAGGTTGTTAAGGCATATGTTTGCACTCTTGGTGACATCTGGGAAGTATCAGCTGAAGGTTTCACTGGAACTCCCGCAAAGAATAAGACACTGACCGTCGCTTCTAAGAAGTGGGTTGTTGGTGCGTAATTTTAAAAGAAAGGAGGAATGAGAAATGAGAAAGTTTAATTTTTCTAATCACGTTATGAATGTATTTAACGAGATGGATGTTGACTATACGTCCGTAAAGAACCTTATGTTCGATCTCGCCATGGGAAATAAGATTTTTGATTAGGATGGTGTTGAAGTCTCTAAGGCTGAAGCTGAAGAGAAGCTTCGTGGTATTTGCCATAAGATTTTTGGTGTAACTAAAGATTCTTCTAAGCGTGAGCTTAAGAGAGCCTATCGTGAGCATGGACGCGACTTCTTCGATATCATAGAAGAGACTCTTGATGAGGTTATTAGCGCTAATTATCGTGATAGTGAGTGGTTTAATACCTTTGTTGACTACAGAAATCTTGCACTTGGTGACGCTTATGAGTTCTATACTGAGAAAGAGACAATCCTTTCTATTGCCAAGGTTGGAACTAGTCATCATGACTACATTCTCCAGAGACTTGGTAAGGGAGAAACCTTTACTATCCCGTATGCTCGTTATGGTGCTGCCGTCGGAGCAGACATCAACATGTACATGATCGGTCGCGAACAGTGGTCGGATCTTGTTAACGCTATTGCTCGTGCATTCACCGTGAAGATTCAGGGAGAAATTTATAATGAACTGCTCTCTGCTGCTACTAAGATTCCGACTGCTATGAAGTCTGGATTCCTTGCTACTGGTGCTCTTTCT
>OCTX011908081.1_pt1 | contig 19949 bp, 18 predicted proteins | sample 1539691 | NCBI WGS metagenome assembly OCTX01 (sample SAMN02144231, study PRJEB22623) | gut metagenome | biome: sheep rumen | host: Ovis aries | place: New Zealand
TTTCTCTATATATAAATATTAGATACTATAAAAAAGTGAGTGCCTAACACCCACTTTTTTTAAATAAATACTTTCTCCAAATGTATTTTTCCCTATAAGATATATAGTATCTCCAATCTTGGTAATAATACGCTTCACGCTCAAAGGAAACAGCCCTATAAGCGTTATTCCAATTGAACTTATAGAATGGAAGTTTAATAATAAATTCTAGAACATACAGAAGATAGAATGGTACATAAAGTAATTCTTTCATCTGTTCACTGTGAATTTCTTCGTGTCTCTTTTGCCAATCCTTTAGTTCTCTTTTGGTAAACACATAACCAAACAAATTGATTGCAAGGAAACTGCCAAAAGGTATTATCTTATTCTTAATTATCTTCATTATGACCAGTTGTTTATTTTAAGAAAACCATTATTATCTACGTATATTTCACCGCTACTTGTACTACTTCTATTATCTTCATTTATCCACATTGATTTACCACTTGGTTTAATGTGTAACTTTCCACTTGAATCAATCCACACTTGAACACTATAACTACCTTTATTCAATTTAACAGATGGATAGCCGCTACTATTAACACCAGCTAGGACGTAACAGTTATAACCATTTTGAAGTTTAATTTCTGTTTCACTAGAATTGGTATATATACTTGCGTTTACGCTACTTCCACCGTTAATATATAATGAATCATAACCGTAAGTAGTGTAGCCAGTCCAAGAATCGTGATTATCTGCAAGTCTCAAATACGGCTCATTGTTACCGTATCTACCTAATTTGAATATTTCATCACCACTTGCATCTTTACCAACTAGCCAAGTTTTAGCCCCACTTGAACTTTTAAACTCAGTATTATCACTTGATAAAGTAATCTTATGTGCTGTTATGTCTATACCAGTTTGGCTTAATTTTCCTTCAATGTTTTCTGTTACACTTGCAGTAATACTACTTGCAGTTTGTTTAATTTCTGAGCTAGTAACGTAATCACTTTTAATATCATTAATATCATCTTCCAAACTGTTTATATCGTGATTGAAATTAGTCTTTGTCACATAAGTTGCAGCAACGGTTGAAGTAATACTAGTTGCGGTTTGGTTTAGTTCAGAACTTGTAACATAATCTCTTTTTATTGTATTTACATCACTACTTACAGAACTTAAATTATCACTTAATGTATTTACATCATCACTTACAGAACTTACATTATCACTTAATGTATTTACATCACTACTTACAGAACTTACATTATTATTTAATGTAGTAATACTAGTTGTATGTGATTCTACAGTAGAAGTAAGTCCGTTTGCAGTTTGTTGAAGTGTTGCAATATTAGTAGAGTTAGTACTAACAGTATCACTTAATGTATTTACATCACCACTGACAGAACTTACATTGTTATTAATTGTAGTTATACTAGTTGTATGTGATTCTACAGTAGAAGTAAGTCCATTTGCTGTCTGTTGAAGTGTAGCAATATTAGTGCTGTTACTTGTTACTGTGCCACTAACTGTATCTAAACGATTAGAAAGCGTACCAATTGAAGTTGTATTTGCCGAAACAGTAGATTTTATAGATTCATCTGTTTGTTTAAGTTCTGATATACTCTGTGTGTGACTTGTTACAGTACCGTTAAGTGCTGTAATCTTTCCATCTAAAGTGCTAGCTGTAGTTGATATAATTGTTTCTATATCTTGACCATTATTATTATTGTAACTACCCTTAAATTGGTTTAAACCGTTACTAATGATATTCAGACGGTGTTTGGATAGGTCGTAATCGTTGATTCCAGCGTATTGCACTATAGACGGTGCTTTTAACCCTTTATCAAGAAACTGTGAATTATAGGCACTTATAATTATTGCAGCTTGTCTTGTCGTATCTGTTCTATTTCCAAGTTGTACGCAATTGTCACCAACCTTTGGTGTCATTGAATAACGGTCACAGTCTGTACTACTTAAATCGAAATAGTGAACGTCTTTAACACTACCGTTAATTGTAGTGGTAGTGGTACCAGTTGCAGTTACCTTGCGCCAATACCATTGATTGCTGACGTTATAAGAAGTACCAGTAGCCGCATCAAAGGTTTGGCAAACTACTTGGTCGTTTACTTCAAAACAGTTGTATATTTGTCTACCATCATCATCTTTAGCCCTATAGTAGCATCGCCAACCGCCACTGATTGTGTCTACCTTATCCAAAACCGCATTAGCTGGCGTTATAATAACAGCACCTTGTGTTGCTTTAATTTCATCAATTATTAATTTGAAAAAATGTGCTGCTTTGGTAACAGTAAGATAATCACAAGTAATTTCATCAGAAAGCAAAGTTTGAATATATCCGCTAATTGCTTTTAATTGGTTAGTATCTAACAGTCCATTGACTTTAGCGTTATCAAAAATACCTTTTGCTGCTTGTAAATTACCCTCAATTACGCCATTAGATGCTGTGAAGCCAGTATAATCAACTTCAAATACATTGTGTCTATCTTCTTCACTAGTTCCATCACCTACAGAAAATAGGGTCATTCCCTCAGTAGATTTGTTATATTCGCCTATAGCTAGTTCCCCTTCATTTGTAGTTTCTGTGTTAGTACCTATTGCAACACTGTTTGTACCTGCTGCAATATTATTGCTTCCGCTTGGAATTAAACTACCATTTCCTTGTGAAGTCTGCCACAATGTATTAGCTGTTATATTTGTGGTGTTTGCACTTGTTGTAACAGAATCGCCATAAAGTGCCCTTGAACTTGATATATAAGTATAACCTCCCCTTTTATTTTCTTTTGGTTTATTATATTTGATTATTGTTTCTGCCATTCTACAAGATTATTTTTCAACTAATGTTATTGTACTTTGATTGTTATAGTAGTCTATTGACTGACTATCTACTATAAACTTTTTACCGTTTAGCCAAGATGTTGTTAATGTTTGATATGGTACAATATTATTATTCAATTGTAATTCAAGCCTAATTCTTGGTTGTTTATACTGATTACATAAACGGTTAATCAACATTTCTTCAGCTCTTTGTGTAAGTCTCAAAGCGTTGTTAGTAAGGTTAGTAATATAGTGATAACCTGCACTGTCTTTATACGCTGTAGAACTGTAGTTAGGGTTTTTGTTGTCGTGTGTGCAAATCTTAAATTCAATATCATCAAAGTCTTGAACGTGGTGTTCGTTGATAACGTTGGTATATACTGTGTCAGATTCGTTAACGTCTGAATAAGTTGGGTCTCCTATTATTGCTTTAATATCGAAATCCTTCAAAAACACTACTGAATGGTCGTGTTCGTGTCCTACATTTGCACCAGTTCTTGCTGAGTGATAATTTGGCGTATAAGGACAATATAATGTAATCTTTGGAAGTCCGCTTAAAAGTTTTCCACTTGGAACTGGAATACAATACCCTTTTTCATCTGTTCCAATTCGCCAGCTTACAGTGTTCACAAAACTTAAATCTTTAAACATTGTAGCGTCTGCCCTTCTATCATCAATATCTGTAGCTTCATTCATATAGCGTATCTTGAATGTTGAATTAGAAGTAGTCCAAGCTGTACCATTCCAATATAAATTTCCCCATTGAAGTTTAGCAAGAATATAAGTATCTGTTACATCCATTGAATAACGTCCATCTTTAATATCAATATCTTCACCAGTTGGGATTGGATAAGGGTCTTCATTGAAGTAGTGCCAAACGTATTTACCACTAATAATTAGATAAGCATTATCACCGCCAAACAAAGCTGTTGTATTAACATCATTAGTTGATAGATACGGATAATTTTGTATTTTGTCGTAAGTAATATAATTGCTATCCCATATATTCAGCATCATCAAGTAGTTTTTAAATTCTACGTTTCCTACTTCATTACGTGCTAGCCATTCATCAAGTTGTAGACGATTTTGTGTAACTTCTCTAATCCACTGTTCAATTTGGCTTGGTGCTTTATCTAGTTTTACAATATCTGCTTTCAATATACAAGCACCGTGAAATGATTTTGTATCAGTATAATTAAGAGCGCTGTTTGTACTGCCAAAGTAACTGTAAAAAGTATAGTTTGGATTAAGATAGTATTTTAAAAAACAAGCGTTATATGTTGTATATTCATCGTGCTCAGGGTCGTAAACTCTATCAACCATACATATCATATTGTTATTCGCTTCTCCATCTTTATCACCCATCTTACCGCTTACTACTTCACCATACATTCCGTTGTTGATATTAGTAGAACTTGCAAGCTCACTATCACTAGATTTAGTTACGTTTATACCACCATCATATATACTTGGTATAATAGAATCAAATGTATAAAAACTATCTTTTACTGATACCTTGTTATATACGTTATCCAAACTGATATTATTACTACCTCCCATATAGTCCGATTGAGCTATTGCAAGCGTTTTAGAGAGTGTTACTTGCGTAAAGGCTGTACTTCCCACATTATATTTAAAATAACCGTTGTAGCCGCCTTTAATACCGTCATAATCCAACATATATAATTTATCACCATCACCAACACAGACATAACCTAGATATTTACAAATTTCTTCTAATACCTCTTGACAAGTCCAAGCAACATCATCATCTGTTTCATTATCTTCTTTTTCATCAAAGAAATTCTGCTCACTTATATATATATCGTTTAATATTGGTGTATTAGAAACTCTATAAACATTATTACTAACATACAGTGTTTTATATACTTCACACTTTGTTAGAATCTTCATTAATATATCAGCTAGTGATAGTATTTGTTTTGGTGAGGCACTATATTTGTAATATTGAAGTATTGATAATCCGTCTATTGCTTCAATTTCTAATTCCTCGTGTATTTCTGTAAATCCGTTGTTATACAGAACTGGAGTTGCAAAACCACCCCAAACAAGATTATTGCTTTTGTCGTAAAGTCGTACCTTAGTACCGTTAGCGTTTCCACTATAAACATCGAATTTATAATCTGTTTCACCGCTTGTAACAAGTTTAATCGTTGCTGATTGATACTTGCAAGGCTTATAAATATTATCATCTGAGGTATCCATTTCCGTTACAAATGGTGGAACACCTAGAGTAATATTTCTAGTTGTTCCACTTGTTCCATTTGTAATAATCTCAACTGTATATTTATCACCTTGCAAACTGTAGAAATTACCTATATATCTCATTATCTTACTTTATTCATTTTATCGCTATAGTTATTCAAAACTCCGTGCAAGTCTTTTCCCTTTATTACAAAGTTTACATTTCCCCCAACTGCACCACTAGTTGCACCTCTGTCTAACAAATCAAACAAGTTTTTCTGTTGGTGTCCGTTTAATATCATTTCGCCACTGTTCACCCTTGCTAAAAGGTTGTCACCACTATAAGAATTACCTCCGACTATACCACCATCGGCAAAAGCACCTGTTATCATTCCAAGGGCTGCAATAACTGCTGCTACACCTGCTGCAATAGCCACTATATTAAATGGAAATGGCATTTGAGCACCACTTGCTGTTGCACTTGCTATAGCTTCACCGCTTTTTGCTACTGTGTTTGTTGTGGCTGCTGCTGCTTCTGTTGCACTTGCTGTTGCGCTCTGTTCCGCTGCTGCTACTGAGGTAGCACCGAAGATTTCTTGCAGTGTCGTTAAGGTTTGAATAACACTTCCAACTGTTTGCAAAATACCCATACCAGTTTGCAGAACACCCATAAATACTTCCCAAGCGTTAGCACCTTCTGAAATAGCTGTTGTAAGGCTAGAAATGTCGCTTATAACACCATCAAAAGAAAAGAAACTATCCGTTATTTGCCCAGCCTTATCACCAAATTCATCAAACGATTCTTTAAACGTTTTATCCAAAGGTATTTTTAAAGGTTTTCTTTTTAAGAATTTCTCTAAATCTTTATTCGCTACGTTCATCGAATCAGCGAACGATACATTAGCCTTAAAAGTAGTGTTTTCTTTACCTAATTTTTTTGTAGGGTTTAATAGCTCACTTAGATTATATTTAGCTTTTATAATTTCTTCGTTTATTTTTACTATATCGCTATAATCTACTTGTAGTTTTTTCTTTTCTTCTAAATCCCTAATCACTTGTTCCCAATAGCCAACAGAACCAACAGCGTATTGTGTTTTATTAGAGCCACCACCTTTATTACCGCCTTTGTTGCCTCCACCTTGAATACTTCCACTAGTATTTGATTTTGAATTGAAAATGGAATTTGCGCCACTTACATAAGATTCCCTTAGCTTTTGTGCCGCTAACATTTGCTCTTTGACATCAGAAAACATTTTAAGACCAGTCTTCTTTTGAAATGCTACCATTCTATCATAAGCGGCAATATCTTTTTTCTTTTCCCAATTATGGTAATCTTCAAGATACTGTTTGCGTACATTTATATATCTGTCAAACTCTTTTAACTGATTAATATATATATTCTTTTGTCCTTGTGATTTACCATTACCAAGGTTTGATAATAATCTATTAACTTTGTCGTTACCACCTAGACTATTTACATTGTTCATCACTCGACCAAGTTCAGTAAGTTTGCTAATTACTGAACCGATACTATTGATTGCACTAAGTGCTCCCATTTCTATAGAGTGCCAAAAGTTGCTAGACGTTTCTGTAAGTGGTAGAAATGTAGTTCCAAGTTTTTCAAGTTCGTTTTGTAGTTCAACCTCTCTTTTCTTTGCTCTGTCTGCTGCTGTCTCTATATATCCACCTGCTTCATTCATCTTTTCTTTGATGATTTCTGCAACTGCCTTTGTCATATCGCCACCGTCTTTCATTTTTTCTTTGATTTCGGCTGCTGATAATCCAAGGTTATCAAGTATTGGTAGCGATTTACGTCCAAGACCAGTAACGATAGAATCTACCATATAATCAATAGATTGTCCTGTGTCCTTTGCTTTCTGCTGAGCGAAAGCAAGAAACGTTCCCATTTCATCTATATTTAACTTGAAGTCATTAAACTTAACTGCTTGTTTCATTAACTCCAAATCGGTAACAGTATTGTGCGTTTCCTCTCTTAACTTATCTAACAAGTCACCTCTGTTAAGACGTTCAAAAGCAAGTCTGATTCCTTCACCTGCCATTGCAAGTTTAGTACCTTCTTCGACTGAATTTTTAAACCACTCTGCAAGTTGTACACCACTAGTAAAAGCACCAAGCGCACCACTTAATTTGCCAACTGTCCCTATAAGTGAACTCATTGAGCCATTGAAGCCAGTAGCACGTTGAATCATCTTTCCCATTGTGCCATTAAAGCCATCGCCAATCTTAGAACCTTGTGCTTTAAGTTTGTTTACTTGCTTGATAACATCGTCTATCTTTTTATCAAAGTGTTGGGTGTTAAGTATTAATTCTTCTTTTAATTGATTATTTGCCATCGTATTAGATTATTCCTTTTTCTTTTAGTTCTTTCTCTCTTTGAAGTGCCATTTCCTTAATTGTCTCAACATCATTAATTGTTAATGGTTGGATATTAGTTTTTGCAGTCTCTGTTTTTTCCTTTTCCCAAGCAAACTTTATAATGTCAGTTGGCTTTAACCTTTTCTTGCTGTTTACTTGTGCTACCATATAAGCAATAAGTCTTGCTTGTTCCCAATTATCTTTTGTTCTTAAATGGAGAGAATCACAAATAATTGATAACTCATAAGATTTCATTTCATCTAAGAAATAAGGAACTGTTACTATACCGTATTCAACACAAACCAACTGAAATAATTCAGTGAAAGTTATTGGGTGTTCTTTTTCGTTCTGACAGTCTTTTTTTTTGCTGTGGTATCTTCTATCTCATTAACCTTGATAAGCCATTCTGTGAACTCCTTAATTGCTGTGGGGTTATCATCCAACCAATTGAGGAAATCATCGTAAGTTATTTCTAAAGTTGTATCACTTGCGATAATAACGCAATAGAAGTACATTATAGTTTCACTGATTGTTTTAGGATTAAAAGGTGTCTTCGTTGCTTGTTCGTAAGCAATAACACTTCTGAAAGTCTTTTTTAGTTTAATTAGTTTGTCGTTAATTGTAATTTCCATAATATTGATACTTTTACAATAAATATTTTTGGAAATTGAAAAGTAAGGAAAATACAAAAAATAAAAAGCAGAAGACTTTGAAATCTTCTGCTTTATAGATTTAAGGATTGTTCTTAATTAGTTTGTCTTCTTAGCCAAAGCACCGTGTCCGTTGAACTGTACGCTATAAGTTGCAACGCTTCCATTGTCTGCTGACAAGTCAATAGAAGACACTGTTACTTGTCCGTAATACATATCATCGTTAGAAGTCCAACCGCCAGTTGGTACTACGTGACCGTCTGCGTCAGGTGCTGTTTTGCTGCCGAAGTTCTTAACAGTTGCAAAAGCAAGTGTAAGAACAGTCTTATTCAACATTGCATCTACCAATTTATTGAAATCATCAAGAACAAATAAATTGTCGCTGCTTGCAGTCCAAGTAATACGCCCTGGAATAGTGCTGTTAAAGCCTGCTGAATCTTTGCAAGATACATCTATATCGTCAGTAGAAATATTAACGCTGCAAGATGTTGCACAAGCCAAAGTTTTTCCGCTAAGAAATAACTGTATCTGCTCACCCATTATATTTGCCATAATACTAGTATTTTTTATTTAGGTTTATTATTTTAATCTTTGTTTTCTTCCGATTCCTCATTTTCTTCGATTGAATCAGATGTATATTGTATATTGATTTTAGCCGAAAATTGAAGTTGCTGAATATAGGTATCTTCTTGGAAATCTTCTGTTACGTTATCAAGTAAGATATTATAGAAATAAACGTCTCTGTAGTTCTCCAATATCTGTCTAACACGTTCTGCAATCTGTACCGTCTGAAAGTAATTAACGGCTGCAATTGCCACACTGATATTAACTGTATCGTAACAAAGCAAGTCTTTTGAATAGTTTGCAAAAGCGTTTTCTTTTGTGAAGATAATAAAAGGATAAGTTACACTTTCCTCAGCAACTAACGGATAAATCTTATTCCCTACCAACTCTTTTAGTTTTTCATCAGATATTAATAGTTGATAGATATATTTGTTAACCGATATACTTGTTTCTCTCATTTATTATAAAATTTTTCCTTTGCTCTGTTTATTGCGTCTTCCAAATTCTTTTGCAAAGACTGCTGTACTTGCGACTTTGTGGATTGAACAGCGTTAGTAAAGAATGTGTGTCCGATACTACCAGTTGAGTGTGCTTTCCTACCTTGCTTGATTCCTTGATGGGAATTACCAGTAGTTTCACGTTTACCTTTGCTTGCTTCAATCATCTTTAAAATTGGATTCCAATTTTTATCAGATTGTTTAGTAATGATTTCAACACGTCCACTACTTCCATCTTTCTTTAACTTGATTACAACACCTTTACTAAATGGTGCTGCTGCGTACCAATTGCCATAACTGTTTTTGAAAAAGACATTTCTACTTGTATCTAGATTTTTACCATTTTTGAAAGTGATTCCTTTTAAATTCTGAACTGCCTTTTTCTTAACTATACCAAGTGATTTCCTTAAACCGCTTTTCAAGGCTGTTTTTAATTTATTCCCTTTTACATTTTGAAGGAAAAAAGTAAATTTGCCATCGTCTAATTTAGTTCTTAGAAACTCTGCCATTGGTATTACTCGTTTATTAGTTCAGTTATAACTAGTTTGTCGTTTTGGTCTTCAATCCTATTTTCAATTGTGATAACCCTATATCTCTTACTTTCATACTCTATCAAGTCAAACTCTGTGATTGGCACGTAAGAACGTATATTGAAAGTCTTCTGATAAGGGTAGAAGATTTCACCGTTTTCGTTTGTTCTGCTTCCGCTGTCGTGTAAAACTCTCGCCCTAGTGGTGTATTTCAAGTTATATTCTTGAATCTGTTCACCATATTCGTTAACCGTTGTTGTCGGTGCTAGAATCTTGATTATCTTGGTTAAAAGTCCTGCCCTTTTCATCTTCTTTTTCTTTTTCCTCTTTATTGTGTTTCAAGTGACATTCAAGACACTTTTTCTTTTTAAGGTCTTCACCTCTATAGTTTCTGTATAAGTCTATCAGATAATTGTAAGACAGCGGTACTTCACTTGAACTAGCGAAAGCAACAGATTCCCTATTAGCGTAGAAGTTACCAATTAATAGCAACATTGCTTGAATCAATGGGGCTGGTATAAAACCATCCCCATCTTCAAGTAATTTTAAAGAAGTATCAATATTCTTTTCTACTACCTTTTCGGCTACCTCAACAAGTGACATTAAATATTCATCGTCATCACGAAAATCTTCATCTATATTAAGGTGTTTTTTAACTTGATATAATTGTATATACATTGTCTATATTGATACTTGATTATTATTAATAATTGCTTACGCTAAAGTTCCTGCTGTGAAAGCACTTGGTCTAAGTATCTTAGCATCAAAGTAAGCGTTTACAACGATACGAATCTGACCGCTACGTGCAAGTGTGTAAGGGTCAATAGTCAAATCAATTGCGCCCCACTGACCGATTGCAAGGTTAGAGAAGTCACCGTAGATATAGTTTTTGCCGCCAACGTGTGAAGTGTTGATTGCCTTAGTACCGTCAATCTCTCCGTTCTCCATTACCAACTGCGTTGACTTGGTAGATTTAGCCATATTGCGGAAAGCTGCTTTAGCCTTGTTAGACATCACGTAAACGCAATCACCATTAATATTAGCGTCCTCTATATCTGCTTCCTTGTTACAAACGTCTGCAAAGTTAGCAACTGGACTTGCTGAAATCTCTGCGAACATTCCTTTTGGCTCATCAGTAGAACCTGAACCGTTGCCCAAGATGGTTGCTTCAAGTTTAGAGTTGATTGCCTTTACCAAGTCTTCCCTAATCAAGTTTTCTGCTGCAAGTGAATCTTGTGCAATAAACTGCTTAGAAAGGTCGATATAAGCGGTAAGTCTCTTTGGCTGCAAAGTTACGTGTGAGAAACTAGGGTCTCCACTTGCTGCGTCTGCAACCTCACCAGCCCAACCAACGTTAGTAGCTGACATAATAGGTACTTGAACATCACCAACCAAGTTAGTGAGATACTTTGCACCTGCCTCAACGAGCACGTTCTTTGCTCTAAGTGGCTCTAGGATATTGGTAAACTCAGTTTCCACAACTTCGTCGTGTATTCCTTCATCACCTTGAACTGCAATAGTTCTTGATTCAAGTGGTAACTGAATCTGACCACCGAAAGAAAGACCGCTCTTTCTCATTTCCTCTGCACCTGCGTTAGCAACTGCCTTGGTTACTTCGTCCATTGAACGATTGTTAGCAATATCACGGATTGCTTTAATAAGTCTAAATTCTTTGTTCATTGTTTTTCTAATATTAGAATTATTAGTTATGTTTCTGTCTTGTTTTTCGTCTTCTGATTCCTCTTTGATTTCATCTTCTGTAGATTCCTTGTTTTCATCTGCCTTGGTTTCTACTTCATCTTCTTTCTCTGATTCCTCATTTGACATTGGTTTTTCATCTGTCTTTTCTTCATCATCTTCAAGTGCTTTGATTTCCTCTTTGATGGTGTCGATTTCCTTTGTTTCTTCATCAGTTAAATCACGTACCTCTTTCTTAGCGTTGTCGATAATTGTCAAAGCACGTTCTTTCAATTCTAGTTTAGTCATAAGGTCTATTTTATTATAAATATTACAATAATTGAAAAAGTGATTAAATTTCTTCAATCTCTTTTCTAAGTGCTTCAAGTTTATCGTCAGTTGCTTTTATATCATCCAACTTTCTTGATGATACAGACGTAGCCAAATAAGCAGGCTCAAATACTGGACTGCAATCGTATAATCTATCAATCTTCAATATATCACGTCTTAAAGTACCGTCTGCGGCTCTGTACCATTTATCGCCACCCTCTTTTGGTAAGGTGAAAGCAAAAGAACTTGTATTGATTTCGCCCCTACTTAGATAACTTAGTAATTCGTCACCTAGTGCCGTTTTTGGTGCTTCAAAAGAGTAGTGCAAACCATCGTCAGCAAGTGCAAGTGTTAAACTGCCAATTCCATAACGAGAGCGTGCAAGTACACCCCTATTTTGGTCGTGGTTTAGATATACAAACACGTCACTGTTATCAAGTGTTTCTTGTGTAATAGCATTAGGGGCTATTCGTTCTATAAAGCCCATATCTTGACTATCACTGTTAAACACTACTGCCACACCTTCAACTAGTCTTGATTCCTCATTACTGCGTTTTATCTGATTGCTGATATTTCTAATTTCTTTTTCCATTGTATTAAATATTTGAAAGTTTGGGGTTATTGCTAACCCCAAACGTTATTTTAGTAATCTCCTGCGCTTATACCGTTCTTTAAGTCTTCTACTTGTGATTCAAGTGCTTCTATTCTTGCTACAAGTGACTGTATATAAGTAGAACCGCTATAATTTACAAACTTGTTATCAAGTTGTACTAATACTGAATCACTCTTAGAAATTGATATTGAAGCGTTATCAGTATTACCGTTTAAGTAAGTATCATTAATACTAAATCCCACTTCTAAGTTATTACCCCAAACTGCAACGGTTTCAACTGTAGATGGGTCTCCATTCCAATTAAGCCCAATTGTTCCGCTATATGTACTTGCAGTAATTACAAACTCGTTACCGTTTACATTTACTGTGTAAACTTCACCATCTACTAGCGTTTCTGATAATTCAAGTCCTGCTACAAGTCCATTTGGAAAACCACCGAAACAGTGTTGACCGCATTGCTGTAGACCTGTACTTGGATTGGCATATATATTAACATTACCGCTAATTTCGTAGAACGGTTTATTAAGAATGTAAGCGTAACTAGTACCGTCTGTTTCGTTCCAGTCAACTTGCACTGCTGCCGAAAGTGCTCTGTCAGCCTTTGTTATTGCACTGATTGCAGTTTGTTCAGCTGAACTAACTCTACCGTTGTAGCTATCTAATCTGCTTTCAGTTTGGGCTGTTGTGTAATAGTCAGTGATACCACTTGCATCAAACTTACTATCTATTAGGCTTTCTGTTTCTGCTGAATAACTGTTAAAGTTACTGATTGCTAGTTTTGTATCAACTTCACCACTAATTGCAGTAATCTTATTATTGATTTCTATAGTGTCACCACTTACTGTAACTACAAGGTTATCAATTCTTTCGTTAATTGCTGTGTCTGCTGAAATTCTACTAGCTGTTTCAGCACTGATAGAATCATTAATAGCACTTTCAGCACTAGTAGCCCTTGTTACTTCATCACTAATTGCAGTTGATAAAGTTGTGTAATTTGAATTTACTACACCACTAATTGCTGCAATATCATTAGATGTAGAACTTGATAGGCTTTCAATCATTCCACTAAGTACTGATTCTGCTTGGCTTGCTCTCACAGTTTCGCCAAAGATAGTATCAGTAATACCAGTTAGTAAATCAATTCTTCCACTTAATGCAGTTTCAGCACTAACAGCCCTTAGTGTTTCGTTTGATAAAGCACTATTATTTGAAGTAATATAGTTATCAATCTTTGTTTCAATTCTGCTTTCTTCGCCAGTAGCACGTGTTACTTCTGTATTAAGATTAGTAGATATACCATTTTCAACTGCTGTAGCCCTTGTTACTTCGTCACTAATAGATTTATTGGTAGCAGATAAAGCAGAATCATTTGAACTTATATAATTAGATACAATTCCACTAATTCCATTTTCTGCTGTTTGTGCCCTTGAAATCTCATTGTTAATACTATCAGAAGTACCACTAACCAAGTTATCTATCCTTGTATCAAGTGCGCTTTCAGCTGCTGTTGCTCTGTTTATTTCACTTGTTAAGTTACTGCTAATCTGTGTTTCAGCACTTGTAGCCCTCAATACTTCATTATTAAGTGAATTGGTAATTGAGTTTTCAGCACCAGTTGCACGTGATATTTCAGCATCTAAAGCAGTCTGTATATTTGTATCTGCTGCTGTGCGTGCGCTTGTTTCACTTGTTATATCATTTACAATTGCTGCTATTGCATCATCATCGTCTGCAAGTTTTTCTGCAATCTCTCGAAGAGTGTCTAACGCTGCTGGAGCACCACTTATTATTTGTTCTACCCTTGTATCAACGTAGCCACTTAATTCAAGTTCCTTTGCTATTGCTCTAGATACCTCATTTGAAAGTGCTGTTGATAACTCACTTACACTATTATTATTTGATACTATATAGTTATCAATTTTTGTTTCAATTGCGTTTTCTCGACTAGTAGCCCTTGAAACTTCATCACTTAGTGCGTGGTCGTTACTAGCAATATAATTTGCAATGTCGTTAGCAATCTTAGTTTCAGCACTTGTAGCCCTTGTTATTTCTGCTTGCAGTGCTGTGTTATTACTACTGATATAGTTATCTACCTTGTTTTCGATTCTGCTTTCTTCACCAGTTGCCCTTGATACTTCACTTTCCCTTGCTGCTGTTTCAGATGTAATAGCGTTGTTAAGTCTTGTTTCTTCCGCTGTTGCTCTGCTAACCTCGTTTGCAAGTGCTTGATTGTTGGAAGAAATGTAGTTAGATACAACACCACTGATTGCAGTTTCAGCAGAAGTAGCACGTATAATTTCATTTGAAAGTGCGTTGTCATTATTAACTATATAATTTTGAACTGCACCACTGATTGCGTCTTCTTTTGCTGTTGCTCTGCTTATCTCTGCTTCAATCTTTGTGTTTAAGGCTGTTTCCTGACCTTTTGCACGTGTTTCTTCGTTCTCTATTGCAGTTGTAAGGGTAGAAAGATTTGAAGCGACTGTAGCCGTTATTTCGTTTTCTTTTGTGGTTGCCCTTGTAACCTCATTATCAAGTTTGCTTTCTATCCTTGATTCCTCATTGCTAGAACGTGTGATTTCTGCTGATAAATCGTTGGCAATCTTTGTTTCTGCGCTAGTTGCTCTAAGAACCTCATTTGAAAGTGCTTGATTGTTACTAATCTTGTAATCGTCAATCTTTAAATCAAGTGAGGTTTCAGCAGAAACAGCACGTAGAATTTCAGCGTTTATAGCGTTCCAAATTGAAGTGTCTGCACTACTTCTAATTTCGCTTTCGTCTGTTAAGTCTTGACGCAAAGCGGTTAAAAGGTCTGTTAGTTCATTTTCCTTGGTTGTAGCACGTACAATTTCATCGTTAAGTGCAATATTCAAATCAGTTTCAGCACTGATAGCACGTTCTATTTCATCATCAATTTTAATATCAAGTTCTGTTTCTGCACTAACTGCTCTATTAAATTCATTATCTATTGCTTCATTTGTGGCATCAGTCAAAGCACTAATTTTCTCATCTAGTTCTGTATCACCACTAATTCTATCCAATATTTCTTGATTTAAACCAATAACTAGAGCTGTCAATTTCTCATTTACAGTAGCTGCTTCCTCTGGCGTAATATATACACCAGTAGCAATATAATAATCTGTAGTTCTTTCTACAAGTTTATTATACCACCTATCGGCAAAATCAGTATCAGTTGAATTATTTGTACATTTGAAATTCAAAACACCTTCACCGATATTCTCTAGTTCGCTCCAATCAAGTTTAACGTAATACTCAATTACTGTTGTTCCACCATTCTTAATTACATCTTCGTCTTCTATAGTTGCTTCACGTTCTACTGTTACAACATTATCTTGTGTTCTACGAATGAAATAGTTTTCAGAATTGGTAGTGAAAAACTTCATTGTAAAGTTGTTAATATTGATAATATTAGCATCTAGTTTAAAGTTAATATCTGATTTCTCTATCCTTTTCATTATTCTTTATCTTGTTTTTCATCATTATCTTTATTACCATTGATGGTATTTGTTGCTATATCTGTGTAAGGTATTATATTTTTATCACCATCTTCACCGATACCGTTAAATCCAAGTTCTTTTCTTACTTCGTTGATTGTCATTACACCACTATTGATTAATGTAGAATAGTAAGTAGATTGTGCCGCCTTATCTGTCCTAAGAATCTCGTTTGTTTCTAATACTATATTTAGGTTTTCTTCGCTCTGTTTAAGTAACTTACGGTTAAACTCGTTTTCTATCATCGTTATGTAAGGTTGCAAACAGTGTACTAAGAAGTCATTTTGAACTGCTTCTAGGGTGCTGTAGGACGCTTTTGTTAAGTCACCAAGCAACACTGGAGAAATACCAAAGAAACGTGCAATATCAGTAACACTAAATTGTCTTGATTCTAACATCTGACTTTCCTTTGCTGAAAGTTGGATTGTTTGATAATCCATATTTCCTTGCAAGATAGCAATACCACTTCCGTTTGCTGTGTAAGTCTCATTCCAAGCCGCTCTAAGGTCTTCACGTTGTTTTTGGTTAACTGGACCTTGTACTTTTAAAATACCGTTAATCATCATCCCATTATCAAAGAAAGACTTTGCAGCGTTTTCACTTGCTTGTGCAATTCCTAGTGACCTTGCAGCGTTTTGAAGCACTGACAAACCTTTGATTCCATCGTAACTGAACATTACCAAATGAATCATTTCGCTAGGTCTTAAACGCTGTTTGATGATTGGAACATCGTAATAAAGTTCATTTTTGATTTTGTCGTAATTGATTGTTACATCTGTAGGCTCTAAATACCTAAGTCCTTTAACAGTGCCATCTTTCGCACGCTCAATTAGAGCAAATCCATTACCTCTAAGAAGTACGGATTGGACTAGTAATTTCATCATTGTAAACTTACTAATCAAGTTGTTTTTGTTGCGGTCACTGAACACGTAATTAAGTGGGTGTTTGTCCGCTTCGTTCTTTCCGCTTTCGTCTGTAATCAAAATCTTAATTGGAAGTGTTGCTATAGAATTACTGATAAGTTCAACAGCCCTATAAACTGCACTTAGATTCATTGCTGAATGTTGATTAGACAAAGGGAAAAAAGGCAAAGCACCGCTAGCATTACAATTGACATAAGAAAGTTCACGTTTTTCTTCTTTTGGTTGGTTTCCTATCCAACCTAATCCATTACCGAAAAATTTCATTTCTTATCCTTTTTTCTTATCCAAATTATTTACTTAACTATAAATATTTTGATAAGTCGAAAAATATAAAAAAAGCAAGTGAAAATTCACTTGCTTATATAATCTTATGTAATTGATTCCACAATATTATCATAATGAATTTCAGTGAGGTAAACCCCCAACGCTTCACACATTGATATTACACCGTCTATTTTTTGTTGGTTTTCCTCTTTGGTTGGTTTAATGTTATCGTTCCAGTCTCGCTTTAATACAACATTCCCAAAACAAAATCTTGTTATTTCGTTATCATCTATTACTACTTTGTCTGACTTAATTAAGCGTTCTATTTCCTTTGTCGGTCTGTTGAAGTTTCCAATACTCTGTGAATAAGGCTGCAAAGGTTGATTTAACTCAGTCATTTCAATTGCCCAACTGGTAGCGTTCCATTGGTCGTAACCTATCTTTTGTATAGGTATAATATTTCCCAACTTCATTATATCGTTTGTGATTTCGCTGTAGTCTGTCACATTGCCTTGTGTAATCTTCAATAACCCTTGTCTTTGCCACTTCTTATACAATTCACTGTTGCTATTGTCAAAGAGTGCTGAATGTGGCAAATAATAATAGGTCTTAAATATAAATTTATCATCTGTCGGTATCATTACAGAGACTGCTGTTAAGTCGCTCACTGCTGCAAGGTCAACACCGACATAAGCAATATAATCTTTATAGTCGTTTATATCTACTTTCTTGGTACAGTTAAGAAGTATTTCATTACTTATCCAAATGTCACTAGTTGCTAACCATTGATTAAAATTCTTTGTACGTGTTGAAATCTCCAAAGATGGATTGTTTTTCGCTTGCTGTATCTGTTCACGTAGATACTGAGGTTTTACAGTTACACCCAAATTGGGATTGGCTTTAATCCAAACGCTTTCATCTTGCCAATCATCATTTTCATCTAGTGTGTAAATCGCTGTAAACTGTGAATCATCTTGTTTAGTTCCGTGTAATACTTCAATATTGGTAGTACGCATTTGATAACAAAAAGAAAACAAATTAAAGCCAGCTGTAGTTATTGCAAGTGCAATTGGGTTATCCCTCATACCTTGGCTTGATTTCATTACATCGAACATCTTACTATCTGGATAACTGTGTACTTCGTCAGCACAATAAAAATAACTATTCCAACCATCATTATTACCACTATCACTTGAAAGAACTTGAAGAAATGATTTTGTTTTATCAAATTTAATTTTATCCCTATAAGCTTTAAACCACTTGTGTTTTGGGTCTAACTTTGTTATTATATTGGAACACATATCAAAACAGATTTGAGCTTGTTTTTTGCTATTTGCAATTAGTTCCACTTCACTATTATTTTCGCCATCTGCAATTAAAGCGTATAGACACAAAGCACTAGCGAAAAAGGTCTTACCGTTCTTTCTCGCTACTTCAATATAAACATTCTTAATAACTCGCTCGTTTGTGCCTTTGTAGTAAAAACCATATATGTTATAGATAATCCACTTTTGGAATGGCTCTAGAATAAACGGTTTACCATTGAAACGACCAGTGAAATGCTTTAGTTTCTGACAAAAACCAATTACTTTATCTGCCTTTTCACCTCTAAATTCTAGGTCTTCACGTTCAAACCAAGATAAATACCTCTTTACTGCTAACTTGATATATTCACAAGATACGATTTCACCACTAAGAACTTTATTTGCGTAATCTGTATATCTTGAATCTATATTAGTCACCAAGCAAGTCTTTTAATTCATCATCATCATCACTGACAAGATTTATTTTTGCTGCTGCCTTTGGTGTTAATCCAAATTCTGTAAGTAACTTGGTAATCTGTATTTGTGCGTCCAATTGGACTTTTATTAAAGGGTTTTTAGTGTAAGCACCGTTTTTCGCTACCAACATTAAACCGTCGTTTTTGATACTCGCTTTACATTGTTGGTATAGTTCCAAGTTATCTGCAAGTATTTCTAAGATTTGTTCCCACTCGCTATTTACTTTTCCGTATTTCTCTTTTAGATATTTTCTAACTGCATTTAAGTATTTTACAGTAGAAATAGAATAATCGTTTTTAGACATAATATTGATACTTTTAAAAATAAATATATACGAGAATTGAAAAGTATCAATAAAAGAAAAAGTTCCTACTATCTTCACAGACCGTAGGAACAAAAATAAAAAAAGAAAATTTTTAAAAACAAAAAAAAAAATATAACTTAATAATCTAATGAATGTTTGATTTAACACCAATTTCCGATTTCATCGACTTGCATACAAAGTTGGTCGTGTTTGGCTGCGTTAATCTCCAAAACATCATCCGTGAAATAGGAATCTAGCCAATAAGTTTCCAAACCATCCATATCGTCAACATCTGTTGAAATATCAGAGATGGTTTCGCCATTTTCCAACGCTTCAATACTACTATTAAGCGTTGCAATTGTTTCCATTAACTTGAACATTTTCACATACATAACGTGTATAATGTTCTTTCTATCAAACTTTACTTCTTTATCATCATCAGTAACTAAACTGTTGGTATTATAATTAAAACTTTTAAAAACCATTTTTATTTTTTTTTAAAACTTATCTACTTTATAATTGGAGTGGTGAGATAATTTAACCACTAAGAACCACTTCAAGTTAACAAAACTTGAAATCAAATTATTCACAATTGATTTTTGTGCTTTTCACGTTACTAAAGTTCGGTGAAAGTTCAATTGAAAGTGCTTTTTAAAAGTTATCCAAGGAATCTTAATACCAACCTTGATAATCTCACTGTCTGTTGTGAACATTGCAAAGATACTAAAAAAAATTGAGATAACCAAGAAATTTAACGTTTTTTCAGGATTTAATTTTATTATAAATCTATAGTATTTTTCAAAAAGTCTGTTACTCAGTAACACGTTTTTTTAAAAAGGCTGTTACAAAGTAAACGCTATATATATAATAAGATAATAATATAATTAAATAATAATATAAAAA
>OCTX012248295.1_pt1 | contig 19947 bp, 6 predicted proteins | sample 1539691 | NCBI WGS metagenome assembly OCTX01 (sample SAMN02144231, study PRJEB22623) | gut metagenome | biome: sheep rumen | host: Ovis aries | place: New Zealand
CAAGTTCCCCGAGACGAAGGACGCGTCCGATATCGAGATGAAGCTCTGCGAGGGCGACATCCCGGATGGCTGGATGGGTCTCGACATCGGCCCGAAGTCCGTCGCCCTCTTCGCTGACGCCGTGAAGGGCGCGAAGACTGTCGTCTGGAACGGGCCTATGGGATGCTTCGAGTTCGCGCCGCTCTCCAAGGGCACCTACGGCGTCTGCGACGCGGTTGCGACTGTCAAGGCCAACGGCGGCACGTCGATCATCGGCGGCGGCGACTCCGTGAGCGCGGTCAAGAAGTCTGGCAAGGCGGCCGAGATGAGCCATGTCTCCACCGGCGGCGGCGCCTCGCTCGAGTTCCTCGAGGGCAAGACCCTTCCTGGCGTCGCGGCTCTCACCGCGAAGTAATGCGCTGACGGCGCGTCAGAAAGTCGCCCTCCCCGCGTGTGCGAGGAGGGCGATTTTTGTTTTTCCCCTGTTCTTCGGGCGCAGATGTGGTATAATTGCACGAAAGAGGACAAAGGATGAAGAAGATAAAGGTGCTTATAGTCGACGACCATGCGGTAGTGCGAATGGGACTCAAGTACGCGCTTTCCCTCTTCATGGACATTGAACTCGCCGGCGAGCTTGCGGATGGAGAAGGCGCGGCAGAGCTCATGAAGCGCTCGGGCGCGGATGTCGTTCTTCTCGACATCAGGATGCCGGGCAAGGACGGCATAGCAACGCTCGGCGAGATGCTTGCCGCCGATTCATCCGCGAAGGTCGTGATGCTCACAACGAGTTCCATGGAGGAAGACGTCTACGCCGCGCTCAACGCCGGCGCGAAGGGATATGTCCTCAAGGACCGCAATCCCGAGAACATCGTCAAGGCCATTCGCGCCGTCGCGGAAGGCGGCACGTTCATTCCCGACGACATCAAGGCCATTTACAAGGCGAGGAGCGAGGAGCCCGAGCTCACGCCTTCCGAACGCGAGGCTGTCGCTCTGCTCGTCCAGGGGCTCAACAACAAGGCGATGGCCGCAAAGCTCGGAATATCCGAGGACGGCGTCAAGGTGCGGCTCAAGCACGCCTACGAGAAGCTTGACGTGAGCGACCGCGCGGGCGCGATAGCCGTCGCCATCAAGAGAGGCATCGCCCGTCCCTCGGGCATGGTGTAGCCGGCAGTCGATGAAACGCGTCCTGACGATCCTGTTCGCGACTCTCGCCATTTCTGCCTTCGCGCTGCCGCGCGTGAAGGTCGCGGACATCCTCGAAATGGACGCCGACGAGATCGCCGCGTGCGGGAAATGCGAACTTGAGGTCCAGGTAACGTTCGTGATACCATGGGTGAACAATGCCTTTGTGGCCACCGATGTCGGCGACGCGGACGGCCATGCGCTTTATTTCGCGGCGTTCACCGATCCGCAGCCGGGAATGTTCGACAGCGTCGAGGCCGGCGACATAGTGAAGGTGATAGGCACGCCCGACCCCATGCTGCTCGAACCCGGAATCGAGTTCGACAGCGCCAAGTTCATCTCGCATGCCGAGCTCCCGCCGCCTCGCACGAGGTCTGTGCTCGGAATAAAGGCGGGGCACTTCAACAACTGCCGCGTGCGCGTGCGCGGCGTGTGCGTGTCGGCGGCATACGGCAACGCGACTGGAAAGCCGGCGTTCATACTGTGGCTCTCGACCTCGGACGGAGAGATACGCGTGCGCGTACGCACAAACGACTTATTCCCGGAGGCGCTCCGCGACGCGGAAGTCGAGGTTGACGGTGTGGTTGTTCCGATCTTCAATCCTCGCCACGAGTTCATCGGCGCCGAGATAGAGGGGTTGAATGCGCAGTCGCTGACTGTCACGAAGGCGCCTCCGGACGATCCGTTCTCGGTGCCTGAGTGCGACACCTCGACGCTTCTCGCGTGGAGTCCGCGCGGGCGCAGGCTCCATGCCTGCCGCGTAATGGGCGAGGTCACGTGCGTCTACGACGATGACGGCGCGTTCACCGTCCAGCGCGGAAAGGCGTCGGCGAGAGTATTCGCGGAAGGTTCGCTTCCTGAGGCCGGGGACATGGTGGAGGCGGCGGGATTTCCCGTCAGCCGCGGCGAATGCGGTGCGCTCGTCGGCGCAAAATGGCGGCACACGGACGCCGACCTGGAACGGGCGAAAATCCACAGGCTTTCGCTCGCCACGGGCTCTGCCTTCGACATAGGCGGATTCAGGTTCGACAACGATCTGCAGTTCCGCCTCGTGGAGATTACGGGGAGGGTCGTTGACGCCCATTCGATGCGCGATCTGCACGGCAAGCTTGTCATCAACGTCGACGGGCAGAATGTGGAGGTGACGCTTCCCCCGGCCGGCGGCGGAAAGCTGCCGTCGGGCATCGAGGACATGCCGCTCGTCCGTGTGCGCGGCGTACTGGACGCGCATGTCTCGCTCGGCAACTACACCGACAGGATGTTCAGCTTCGAGGGCTACCGTCTGCACACGAGGCGCGCCGACGACATTACGATTCTCCCCGACTGGCAGTGGGGCGTGCGGAGGGCGCTCGGCTTCGCGTGGATCGCGTTTCTCTCGGTTCTTGTCGCGTTCTGCGCCTTCGTCGCCGTCGTCGCGTTCCGCCGGCACCACGCGCGCGTCGGCGCCGAGGCGATAGTCGCCGACAGACGGCGCATCGCGGCGGAGCTTCATGACACGATATCGCAGCACATCTCGGGCGCGAAGCTGTGGGTGTATTCGGCTAAGATGGCTGCCGGCGACACGCTTGCGCCAGGCGCGGCAGATGCGCTCGTGATGGCGGAGAACGTCCTCGAGGCGACGCGGAGAGAGATTCGCGACGCCATCATGGACCTCCAGAGCGATGAGTTCGTCTCGCTGTCGCCGGAGTCGCTTCTGCGGCGCATCTGCCGCGACGCCTCGGTTCCGGGGAAGACGAGGGTTCGCAGCTTTCTGCGCGGCCTCCCCGCGGATCTTCCGATCATGGTGAAGCGAGATCTCCTCGCCATCGTGTCGGAGGCGATAGGGAACGCCGTGAAACACGGCGGCGCGGCGAACGTGATCGTGGTGAGCGAGGGTGACGGAGCGGGCGCGTTCACGATAGACGTCCTCAACGACGGCGAGCCGTTCTCGGCGGACGCCGCGCCCGGCCCGGAGAAGGGGCATTTCGGCATCTCCAACATGCGCGAGCGCGCGGCGCGCTCTGGCATGACGCTGACATTTGGAGAAAAGCGCGGCTATGTCGCGGTTACCCTTCAGTTCCGGCCAAAGTCGTAGTGTAGTACACTTTCGTGTATTTTCGTTTTGATGTGATTGTGGTAAAATGCAGTTACAAACTAGGGAAATGTGAAATAGAGAGGGCTGAACGACATGAAAAAATGCATTCTTTCGATACTCTTCGCCATCCCGTCCGGACTGTGCTGGGCAACAGCTGGGGATCTCGCCGTTTCGAATGGTGGTGGATTTTCTTTTGTCTCCAATTCGGGCTGCCATTTTGAACCCAGGTTGTTCGACGCAAGTTGGGGACGCTGCCGTGCTTTCGGTGGATGGAACGACGAAAATGGCGGCGCGGACGGACCTTGGACGCGCACCTTCCAGATAGTCGGCAAAGACGAGTCGCCTGTCGTGCGTGGAAAGGTGACGTATGACCTTCGCCGCGATGCCGCGACGAACGAACCCGTGGCGCATTTCACATGGGCGTTCACCGCAGTAAAGGACTTTGAGGGGAAGGGGTTCTGCCTCGCATGGACGCTCCCTTGCGAACAGTATGCCTCCAACACCTCGGCGGGAAAGGTCGTCTTCGGCGACAAGACGGTGAAGCTGCCGCAGAAATACAGCGTTACGCACTTGGGCAACGCAACATGCGACACGCTGGAGATCGCCGCTCCGGCTGGTGCGCCCCTTCGCATAAAGCTCGAGAGGCCCACATGGTGCATGGTGCAGGACAACCGCCAGTGGAACAATCCATGTTTCTCGTTGCGCATGACGATCGGCGACGGCAAGCTCAAGGCCGGCGAAAGGCGGACTTTTTCGATGACAATGCGCGGCATCTCGTCCTTTGTCCGCGACGGCAAATACACCGTGCAGGCGAGCGACGACTGGGTGCCGGTCTGTGACACGACGGCCGTCAAGGCCGGCTCCGCGCTCGACTTCTCCGCCGCAGGATGGATTGATGCGCCCGCCGGCAAGCACGGTCGCGTTGTGCGAAAGGGCGACCATTTCGAGTTCACTGGAAAGCCTGGCGTCAAGCAGCGCTTCTACGGCGTCAACCTGTGCTTCTCCGCGAACTACATGAGCGCGGCCGACGCCGAAGAGCTTGCGACGCGTCTTTCGCGCCTCGGCTACAACGCGCTGCGCATACACCACTATGAGCGCGAACTCTGCGACAGGAAGGACGGCACGACGATCCGCCCCGAGAAGATGGCCGAGCTCGACAACCTCTTGAACGCCTGCATCCGCCACGGCATATACCTGACGACAGACCTTTTCGTCTCGCGGAACGTCCCCTGGCGTTCCTGCGGCATCGACCGCGACGGCGTAGTTCAGATGAAGGAATACAAGGAGCTTGTGCTCTTCCACGATGGCGCCTTCAGGAACTATCTCGACTTTTCGCGCCAGCTTCTCAACCACGTCAACCCCGAGACCGGTCGCCGTTGGGCCGACGAGCCGGCCTTCGCGTTCCTCGCGCTCATAAACGAAGGGAATCCCGGCAACCACGGCTACGGCTTCATGAAGAACCTGCCAGAGGCGAAGGCGGCATGGGAGAAGTGGCTTGCCGACCACAAGGCGCGCGAACCAGAGACATACGCCAAGATCACGGACAAGGTGCCGGACAACTGCTGGGAGAATTCGCCGCAGAATTGCGCGTACGCGCTCTTCCTTACCGATATAGAAATCGACTTTGCCAAGCGAATGACGGCTTTCATCCGCGAGGAGATCAAGTCGCAGGTGCTTCTCACCGACCTTTCCTGCTGGAAGAACGCGATTGAGTACCAGCTCGTCCGCACGCACTACGACTATGTAGACGACCATTTCTACGTGGACCATCCTAAGTTTCTCGAGAAGGACTGGCAGCTGCCGAGCAGCTGTCCGAACTCAAATCCAGTTCGCGGGGCGAACGCCGGCTTCGAGGCGGTCGCCAAGCATCGACTCCTCGATCGCCCGTTTACGCTCACCGAATTCAACTACTCGGGTCCGGGGCAGTTTCGCGGCGTAGGCGGCATGATGCTGGGGGCACAGGCCGCACTCCAGGAATACGACGGCATCTGGCGCTTCGCCTGGAGCCATAACGCCGAGGGCCTGCTCAAGCCGCAGTCAATCCACTACTTCGACGTCGCAAAGGATCCGCTTCAGCGTGCGACCGAGCGCGCCGTAACGATGCTATACTTGCGAGGCGACATGAAGCCGCTTAAGCGCACGCACGCGGTCGTCTTCCCCGAGAAGGCGCTCCGCAGCGACTTCAGCTGCGGCCCCCAGGCGGACATCAAGGACATGTGGTTCGGGTGGCACGCCCGCTTCGGCACACTCATCGCCGACGCGCTCCCGACGGGTGCGACTTCGGGCGGACTCTTCCCGGATATTTATTCGCGCACGTCTGACGACTATCGACGCTGGGCCGAAGGATCGCGTCCCGGTGACGGGCAGGTGATCATTGACCGCGAGGAGGGGTTCTTTGGCGTCGATACGCCGCGCACGGCGGGCTTATTCGCGGAGGCGGGTGAGCGCACTGTCGGGCCTCTTACTGTGAAGCTCGACGGAAAAGTGCCGGCCGCAGTCTGGGTGAGCGCACTGGACGATGCGCCGATCGCCTCGTCAAAACGCCTTCTGCTGACGCACGTCGCGGATGTTCAGGACGAGGGAACGGTCTATGCTGATAGCACGAAGAAAGTGCTCCTCAAGTGGGGTCATCTCCCGCACCTCATGCGCCGGAGCGAGGCAGAAGTGACGCTCGCGTTTGCCGACGGTAAGTCATGCAAAGTCTATGCTCTTGCGGCCGATGGCACACGCCGCGGCGAAGTGCCGGTCGTGCAGAAAGGCGGGAAGGTTTCCTTCGTCGCGAACACCGCCCGTGATCCCGCAGAGGCGACCTGCTATTACGAAATCGTCCGCCTCCCGTAATCGTTCCAGCAATTAATAATTACATGAATTGAGGGGAATATACTTTTGTATATTCCTCAGGATCGCGGCATTTGGTAAGATTGCGCTTAATTAAGTTTGGCAGAAAGCGAGGAGAAACAATGAAGTGCAGATTTATTGCGATTGCGGCGATAGTCGTAGGTTCAATGGCGGCGGTGGCCGCGCAGGACGGGGTGGATCCGAAGAAGGATCCGCGCAGGACGTATTCCGACAAGGGCTGGAAGCTCGAGTGGAGCGACGAGTTCGACGGGAAGGACACAGCGCCAGACCCGAAGAACTGGCGTCCCGAGATTGGCATGATCCGCAACCAGGAGCCGCAGTATTACACCTCGAACCGCGTCGAAAACTGCTGCGTAAAGGACGGTGTTCTCACGATAACCGCGCGCAAGGAGAAGTGGGCGAATCCGAAATACGCAGACCGCCATCTCGGTGGCTGGTATAGGCAGAAGGAGTTCGCGGACTACACATCGGCAGATTTGCAGTCCGTTCGCACTTTCCACTACGGACGTGTCGAGTTCCGCGCGCAGATGCCAGGCGGATGGGGCGCGTGGCCGGCGCTGTGGTTCCTCGGCGACAATCTTCGCAAGAAGTCGTCCGACCCAGAGTATCTCAACTGGCCGGCGTGCGGCGAGATCGACCTCGTCGAGATATGGGGCAACAACCCGACGCGTGTGGCGGCGTGCCTTCATTCCGCCGACCGCGGGCCGAACCCCGGCGAGAAGAAGTACAAGTCGAACGAGCACCACAAGGTGACGGGCGGCGGCGAGCTCAGGGCGAACAAGCCAGGAATGGAGCCGTGGAACGGCTTCCATACCTACACGCTCGACTGGTATGAGGACAGGATATACATGTTCTACGACGGCAAGCTATACGCCGATATCGACCTCAAGCGCAGCGACTGGCCGGACGGTCGCAATCCGTTCCGCAAGTCGATGTTCATCATCATGAACCTCGCGCTCGGCGGCTACGGCAACAAGGTCGTCGATGTGGATACCGTTGACGCGAAGAGCGGCAAGACGATTCCCGCCGCCAAATTCCCGATGGAGATGAAGATCGACTGGGTGCGCTACTACACACCGAAGGGCAAGTAAAGCAAAGAAAGGAAACGCTAATGAAATTTCTGCTTGGATTCGTTGTAGCTAGTGTGGCTTGGTACGCGATCGCCGGCAGTGTGATCAGCTGGGATGCGGAGAAGACGTCGGGCTCTTGGTCCGTCGGCGAGAACTGGGTCGGCGGCGTGGCGCCGGGCGGAGAAGATGCGGCGCTTTTCACGGTTGGCGCATCAGCTGCGCTTTCGGTGGGCATCGACCAGGCCGTCAGCGTTTCCAACATCTGGGTGAACGGCGGTGGCAAGGTGACGCTCAAGGCGGCGGGCGCGACACAGGTTATGGTGACCGGCAATACATCAAGCGGGGCCGAGGTCAATAAAGTGAAGACGGCGGGTTCGGGACGTCAGTCCGTCTACGTGACGGGCGGGTCGACGCTCGTTGTGGACGGCATCGCCGTGACGAACAACCAGGGGAATGTGTATCACGATCTTCAGATGAACCAGGCGTCAACCCTGATCATTACGAACGGCGCGGAATTCGTCATGCCCGTGCGTTTGCCGGCAAATGGCGCCGGCGCGCAGAACAGCGACACCTTTACCGTTATTGTCACGGGGAAGGGCAGCAAGTTCGCGAGCAATATCGGAAAAGGCACGCAAATTTCTGGCAACGGCGGACGCATCTACTGCGAAAACGGAGGCCATATTGATGGACAGATCGCTTGGAGCAACAATCCGAAAGACCTTGTCTACTCGTTCAAGAACGGCTCGTTCTTCTTAACCGGCACACTCTCGCCGTCAGGAGACAACTGCCAGATTATTCTGGATGAGAACTCTTCGGGGGGAAGTAGCAACAGCCTTCAGCTGGACAATATCCACAACGGCCAGTTCATAATCAGCAATGGCTCCACGTTCAGTACGACCTCGTTCCGCTGGGGCTATCAGAAGTCTACGAAGAATGTCTGTCTTGTAACGAATGCGACATTGACGATAACGGGCTACATGACACTTGGTGCGAACAAGGGTAGCGACACGACTCATTCGAAAAGCAACACCATCGTCATTGCTAAAGGCGGCGTCTTCAACTGCTCGGCGACAACGCAGACGGTTGAAGTGGGCTGGCATTCGGAAAATGACCTCCTCTTCATTGACGGTGGCACGATGACGGATGCGTGTGCAACCAGCATCGGCTACGATGATTGCCTTAACACGGTGTTCAAGGTCCGCGGCGAGACGGCTTCCGTGTCGTTCACGAAAGCGCTGACCTTCGGCAATGCCGCCACGCTTGCGTGCGAACTGCCGCTGCCGCTGGACCGTGCGGTGATGACCTCGACTTCGACGGTTACGATCAACTCCGGGACGAAGTTCGCGGTGACGCTACCCGAGGGCTTTGCCAGCGGGACGTACACGATCCTGACGGCGAATTCCATCACCGGCACGATTGCGGACGCGGATATCTCGGTCACGGGCAAGGGCACATGTAAGCTCGTGCAGGACGGGACGTCCATTAAGATGACGGTCAGATCGAAGAGTGGACTCAAGGTCATCATCCGCTGATAAGGACAAAACTTGGGGACAGACCCCGTCAGACCCTTGATTTTCCGGCCTATCGGGGGGTCTGTCCCCAAAATTCCCAAAATTTTGTCCCCAAAATTTGTCCCCAAAATTTGTCCCCAAAATTGGGCGCTCGGCGGCGGACGAAGGATCCTCCTCGTGGACCCTCGGCGAATACGCCGTATCCACTCGCTCGGACCTTCGCTCCGCCGCCTCGCTTTTGCCCCGCTGTAATTGACAATTGCGCGGATTGGGTTTAAAATAATCTCAGTTCAGTGAGGGGACTTGAGTTTATGGGGGTATCTTGTGGTGCATAGGGCGACATATACTTTAGTATATTCCGCATCCTCGCAACATTTGGTACAATCGCTCAAAATTGTTTTCAGAATTTGGAGCCAAGTAGGGATGAGAGATGAGTATTGGTCGGATAATGGCCAATAAGAAGGGGGGTATAGAAATGAAGAATTGTCATAGACACGCAGCCAGGGCGCTTTGCTCGGTGGCTGGGATGTTGCTTGCAGCTTCGGCTTTTGCCGCAGACGCAGATGTCACCGGCCTCGTGCCGACGATCTGGTGGGACTTCGAGACCCAACCAGCGGCGGATGGTCTCACCGCGGCGAACAAGGGCTCGGCGTCCATCACGTTCACTCACGAGGGAAACAAAACGTATTCGGCGGGTGCGATCAGCGGGACGTACGCCATCGACACGTCGAAGTTCACGGCGTATTCGGGCGCCGGCTCGTTATCGACGGCGGGGAATCCTTTCACCCTTTCCCTTGTGATGACCCTCGGCACGAAGACGAACGGTATCACGCTGAACGTCCGCACGACAACTGGCGACCTGATCATCCGCCGCAGTGCGGACACGGGGTCGCTTGTAATCGGCTGGGGCTCACAGCAGGCGGCTTCGTCCCATACGCTCACAACGACCTTCGCGGACGGCGATGCCGCCTATCACCTCGTTTCCATCGTTGGCTCGTCGACGGGCACGGAGCTCTATGTGGACGGACAGCTCGCCGGTTCCTCGGCGGACTTCACACCGTGGAGCGCGTCGGGCAAGGTGACCGAGATGCAGTTCGGCGGCCATCTCGGCGTAGGCGCGGCAAGCGGAGAGGCGAAGAACGGCGGTCTCATCGACGACCTGCGCATCCACGACGCGGCGCTCACGCCCGCGCAAATCAAGGCGATTGCGCAGGAATACAGGCTCGTCCCGATGACGGACGCACTGAATGTCTCGGGTTCGCCGGGCAACCTCGGAACTGTCGTTCCCCGCTATGGCATCACGAACGGACTGGCGCAGGCGGATGTCATCGCTTGTTCGGCTGCCAGTTCCGAATCGGCAACTGTGAAGTCTGTCCCCGTCGGCTATGGCCTGTATTCGGTTGCGGCGGACGGTGCCGAGACGCTCGTCGAGGAAAGCGCTGCGACGTCCTTCACCTACACGCACGGGACGACGGGAGCCCACCTTGTCTGGCGCTGGGCGAGTTCGAACTACGTCGAAGTCGTCTCCGGCGGCGGCGGAACGGTGTCGTCCGGTGGCTGGGCCGAGGCGGGCGGCTCTTTTGCCGCAACGGCGACGCCTGCCGCGGGACACCGCTTCCACCACTGGGAATGCAGCGCCCCCTTGAGCGACCGCCTGTCGCCGTCGGTAGTCATACCGTCCGTTGCTGAGCCACTTACCCTTACTGCAGTGTTCATCGACTGCAGGCTGGATGTCTCGCTGTTCGCGAAGCGCATCCCGATCGTTGTTTCCGGATACGCCGGGACGTCCGACCTGTCGGACTTCCCCGTTCTCGTGAAACTCTCGCAAGGTTCACCAACGGGATTCGACTACGACGACTGCGCGGAGGACGGTTCCGACATTCGCTTCTCGGACGCGAACGGTGCTATTGTGCCGCACGAGATCGAGTCGTGGAATCGATCCGGAGACTCCTTCATCTGGGTGCAGGTGCCGGTTCTTTCCGGCACGACAACCGCGCTTTCGCTCTACTACGGCGCCGACCCGACCGCTCTGCCCGCCGTCGATCCGAAAGAGGTCTGGACGCACTATGCGGTCGTTGTCCACGGCGGGAGCGGCATCTCCGATTCCTCCCCGAGCGCCCTCGCCGTCGTTAACGGCGGCGGCGTGGCGGCGACGGCGGACTCCGGCATCGTTGCCGGAGGTCTCCACAAGGCCGCGAGGGACTCGAAGGGCGTCAACATTCCCAATCCCGTCACGAACGGCAAGTTGTCGGACACGAAAAAGTTCACGCTGACGACGTGGTACAAGGCGGGCGCCACTGGGACGTCCTGCATGAGCGCGAGCAAGAGTGCCTGGAACGGCACCGGATTCCTGCTTGTTTGCGAAAGCGGGTCCTACATGTCCGTTGCAGTCAATGGACATCAGGGCGCGAGCGGAAAGGGCGCGCTTGTGATAGACAAGTGGGCGCACGTCGCCTTCTCCTACGACACGTCGGGAGAGGCCGGCTCGCTCCGGACCTACTTCGACGGAGAAAGTATCTACTCCAACGACGCCGCGCGGACGCCGACGGACGGCGGCGCGACGTACTGGACGGTCGGCTCCTACGCCGACGCGGCTACGGGAGACTCCTACATCGGAGACATGGATGAAATCCGTATTTTCGACGGAATCGCGTCCGCCGACTGGATCAAGGCGGAATACGACTCGGTCACCGACCCGGCGTCGTTCGTCTCGCTCTCGCCGGCCGAGTTAAACGATTTGGAGCTTCCGCGGTTTGGCGCGCTCTCGGCATCGGACGAGAACGGCGTTGCGACGTTTTCCGTTGCGCTCGACCGTCCTGCCTTCGGCGGCGCGGCGCCGACGTCCGTCTCGGTGTTCTACGGAACGGACGGCGAGAACTGGACGGAACTGCCCCTTGGCGCGACGAACGAGGTCGGGACGCTGACCGGCGCGGCGTCCGGCTTGACGGGGAACGCCCGATATGTCTGGTACGCTTCCGCCTCGGCGACGCAGGACGCCTCGACCAAGGAAGCTACGAGTTCGCAGCAGTCGTTCGTAACGAGGGCGCTCGATCCGGCCGCGAGCTACAGGTCCTTCACCGCGACCGTCGACTGGGACGGCGAGCCGGTCGAGAACGTTCCCGTCCTTCTGCGGATCTCCGAAAGTGCAATCAATGGATTCCGCTACGTCGACGTCACGGAGTCCCGCTTCGAGATCCTCGACGAGGATGGGCATCTGCTCCCCTACGAGATCGACACGTGGAACACGGACGGCGAGTCGTTGGTCTGGATCCTCCTGCCCGACTACCACGACGGCGCGACATTTACTGTTCGCTACGGCGCATCGTTCGCCAACACGCCGATTCCGTCCACGAATATCTGGGCTGAATACAAAGGCGTCTGGCACATGAATTCCGTGGATCCGGCCGATTCCACCGCGAACGGATTCAACGGAACGCACAAGACAAGAAACCTGTCCGTCGTGAATGGAGCAATCGGCTCCGCCGTGAACGTTCCGCGCAGCAACAACGCGGACGGCATCTCCTGCGGTAAGGTCATACCCAACTCCGAACTTACGGACGGCTTCACGGTCGAAGGATGGTGCCGACCTACGCAATACGGCAGCATGGGCGATGGTGCGGCGATGTTCGGCAAGAATGCGTTCATCTCCGTCCGCATCAAAGACGCCACGCATGTCACCGTGACGACGCCCGGGAAGGCCGACCACCCAATCGATCTGGCAAGCGGCGTCCTTCCAGCCGTGGGCGAGTGGTGGCACTTCGCCGTCACGTTCAAGATGAACACGGCGAACGACGGCCTCAACTTCTATGTCAACGGTCAGCTCGCATATTCGCGAGGTGCCGGAGATATCAACGAAAAGGTACAGGCCACTGAGCTTTTCCTCGGCCGTAATCAGTGGAGCGATCAGTCATTCAAGGGCGATCTCGATGAGATGCGCCTCAGCGCCGGGATCCGTTCAGCGAACGAAATCGCGGCGGAATACCACGCAATGGCGGACGCATCGGCGCTTGTCTGCAGCGCCACAACGTCGTCCGACACCGACGACCTCGAGATCGGCGACCTCTCCGCCATGGGCGGCAGCGGCTTGGCCACGTTCTCCGTCGCGCTCGATCGTCCCGCCTTCGACGGCGCCGTGCCGACGTCGGTTTCCGTGTTCTACGGGACGGACGGAGAACACTGGACGGAGTTCGCCCTCGGCTCGACGAACGAGGCCGCGACGCTCACCGGAACTGCGACCGGGCTTCGCGGCAACACCACCTACCTTTGGTACGCCTCAGCGACGGCGACGCAAGGCGATGTCGTCAAGTCGGCGGACACCTCGCGGGTGCCTCGCACGGTTCTGACAGGGCAGCTCCCCGCGCCGGAAGAATACAAGACCTTCACTGCAACCGTGAAATACGAAGGCGCGGCCGCTGAAAACGTCCCCGTCCTGCTGCGCATTTCCGAGAGCGCGATCGACGGCTTCGACTACGACGACGTCACGGCGTCCGGCTTCGAGATCGTCGACGGCAATGGAAATCTTCTTCCGTGGGAGATCGACACATGGGACGAGACCGGAGAGTCGCTTCTCTGGGTCCGTCTGCCCGTCTGGGAGAACGGCGCGGCCATCACCGTGCGCTATGGAGCCGAATTCGCCAATTCGCCGTTTGCCGCGTCGCGTACGTGGATGGACTATGTCGGTGTCTGGCACCTCAACGACACGAACTCCGCTAGCGCCTACGGCTCCTATCCGAACTCGACCGCGACCGCAGGTATCGACGGCGAAAAGGCGCTGGCCTCCGTCGCGGACGAGGAGGGCGCGCTTGGCCGGTCGGTCATGGTCTGCCCCGCCGCGTCGAAGAAGGGCGAAGGATTCCAGCTCGGCGGCGTGTTCGTGCCCGATTCCGGCCTCGGCTCGCCGCTCGACCTCGGCAACACGTTCGTCGTCTCCGGCTGGTTCAAGCACAAGGACTTCGACTACTACTACGACAAGTTCTTCGGCAAGCGCGGGAAGGCCAACAACGATTCCGCCGTCCCGCCGACCGGCGCCTTCGCGATCGAAAGCAGCAGCGATGGCGCGGAGAACAAGCTCAGCGTCTTCGGCGGCGGCGGAACCTTCAAGTCCGTCAACCTGAACTCGACCCTGCGCAACACGTGGAGCTACCTGACGTTCGTCTACGACGGATCGACCGTGTCGGTCTACCAGAACGGCGCATTGTGCGGCTCTGGCACGGTCAACCCCGTCACGGACAACGACGGGTGGCTCTGCTTCGGCAACTTGACGGGCGGCTACGGCGACGGCACGGGCGACTGCGGATGGTGCGGATGGATCGACGAGGTGCGCCTTGCGGACGGCACCCCGTCCGCCGCGTGGATTGCCGCGGAATACGCCGCGATGGCCGATGTGACGGCCATCTCCTTCAGTCCCGCCACGGCGGTCGATGCCGCTACGCCGGAGCTATCCGTCCCGACTATCGCGCGCAACGCGGACGGCTCGTTCACCGTCTCGGTTGTTGTCTCCGAAAACATTCCGGCGTCCGTCTCCTGCCTGGTCGGAGGCGTCTCGTACCCGATGGCGACGTCCGATGCCGCGCTTCCGATGACCTATTCGGCCGTCCTCTCCGACCTTTCCGCCGGCACGCATGTCGCTTCGGTGAAAGCAACGTCTACGACGGGGAACGCGGCCTACATCGACTGCCAGACAGTATTCCACACCGGCGCGCTGACAATTGAGGCTACCGACGCAGACGAGGGCACGCTGACGCCCGGCGTCTTCCGCATCTCCCGCGCGGATGCCGACGCCACGGACCTCCCGGAGCTGACTTTTGACGTTGCGTTCTCTGGCGACGGCCTCGCCGCCGTCGTCGCGCCCGGAATCGCGACCGCCACGATCCCCGCCGGCGCGGCGTACGTCGACATCGTCCTCGCGCCCGTCGTCACGGACGCGGTGGACGAAGACGCCGACATCGTCCTGGCCGTCTCCGGTGCGAACGTCGGGATGCCGTCCAGCGAAACGTTGACTGTCTTCAATGCGGACTACGATGTATTCGTCCGCTATGTCTCGACCGAAGGAAGCGACGAGAACCACGGCGGAACGCCCGAGCTGCCAAAGAAGACTATTGGTGCCGCCGTTTCCTCGCTCGCGAACATCGCGCCGATGTTCCCATGCACTGTCCATGTTGCGTCTGGTCTCTATCCAAATTCTTCACCCATTGTCGTTACGAACGCAATCCACATCCTCGGCGACGATCCTGACCCCTCGCGTGTCATTGTGTCGAATACTATTGAAGCCAGTTATTGGTCTACAGACCAACGTGTCTTCAGGATGGATCACGCTGAAGCTTTGATTGCAAACCTTACGATGCAGAAGGGACAGGACTACGGCAACGGAGGCAACATCCTCATCGGATCTGCTGGCGGCATGGTTTCCAACTGCGTTGTCGAAGCCGGCTATACGCGCGACAACGGAAAGGCCGGTGGCGCCTGGCTTGATGCGGGTGTTGTCACGCATACGGTGTTCCGAAAGAACAATACGAATTCGGGGTCCGTCTGGTGGAACTCTGCCCCATCCGAGGGCGTTCTGCACCTTGGCGGAAGCTCCCGCGCCGAGAACTGCCTGTTCGATAATAATCCGCAAAGTGTGACCGTTACGTTGGTCGGCGTCAGGGATTCTGCTGTCTTGCGGAACTGCACGATCGTGAACGCCGGCCTTTCGGCGACGAACTCGGATTACAGTGTCTGGTCAGCGCTCAAGATCGACTCCGGCGCGACGGTGCAGAACGTCGTGATCGCCGGCGTGACGAACAAAATCGATGGCGCGGCATGTCCGCCGACTGGAACCGTTGCAAACTTCCTGAACAGCGCGTTCGACGGCGATGTGACGGGACTGCCCGAAGGCACCGTTACCGGCACGGCGGCGGAGTTCTTCAAGGACTACGCAAACGGCGACTACACGCCGGTGTTTGGTGGTGCGCTCTACAATAAGGGCGCGAACTACGAGGGCATGGCGTCCGTAGACCTTGCGGGCAAAAAGCGTCTTAACGGCAAGTACATTGATATCGGCTGCTACGAATCGCAGTCGACGCCGATGATCATACTCGTCCGCTGATGCGGGCAAGTACGTAGTCGCTACACTTTCGTGTGTTGCCGCCTTTGAACGCATTTGTTAAAATCGCAGTAACGAAAGATTTATAGGAGTCTCTATGAACAGAAATATGCTGCCCGCGTTTCTCTGCGCCATTGCCGCGCTCTGCTCGCTTCCCCCTGCGCGCGCCGCAGATGCGGACGTCACCGGCCTCGTGCCCACGATCTGGTGGGACTTCGAGACCAAGCCCAGCGCCTCGGGTCTCGCCACGGCGAACAAGGGCTCGGCAAGTGCCTCGTTCAAGGACGAAGGAACAAAAAAATACAGTAGCGGGGCTAATGGCGGCTATGCGCTTGATACGTCAAGCTTCACGCCGTATACGTCGAGTAGCGGTTCTTTCTCTACGGCCGGTGAGCCAATCACCGTCTCCGCCGTCATGACGCTTGGCACGAACCCGAACGGCATCACTCTGAACGTCCGCTCGGCCGCCGGCGACCTGATCATCCGCCGCGGCGCCGACACGGGCTCGCTCGTCATCGGCTTCGGCTCGCAGGGGGCGGTTTCGACGGCAGTTTTGAACGCGACCTTTGCCGACGGCGATGCTGCCTGGCATCTCGTTTCCGTAGTCGCTGGTTCGACGGGCACTGGACTCTACGTTGATGGCGTTTTCGTCGGTTCCACGACGGACACCACTCTGTGGAGCCCTACGGGCGTCCTGAGCGACATGCAGTTCGGATCGCACTTTGGAGGGCTCAAGACAGGCGATGTCAAAAATGGCGGCTGTATCGATGACCTCCGCATCCACGCTGCGGCGCTTACCACTGTCCAGATGACGGCGATCGCCGTCGAATACGGGATCATCGTCCCGGAAGGACACATCGCCGTCCGGGCGTCGGGCGAGCCGACGGTCGGCAAGAACACGTTCTCGACGACCTGGTCGCTGGACATCGCCCCGGACGACAGGGCCGAGGCCGCCCTCGTCTACGGTTCGGACGCCGCGCTGTCGACACCGACGACGAACGCTCTCGGCTCGGCCCTTTCCGCCGGAGACTACACGGCGTCCCTCGCCGGCCTTTCCCCCGGCACGACGTACTGGTGGAAGATCGTCGCGAGCAACGGCGTCAACCGGGCCGAAACGGACACGGCGTCGTTCCGCACGCTCGACGAGATCGTCCCGACGGACTACGCCAGTCGCATCCCCGCCGCCATCTCCGGCTATGCCGGGACGGATACGCTCACGAACTTCCCCGTCCTCGTGAAACTCGCCGCTGGACAGCCCGCCGGCTTCGACTACGCCGACTGCGCGGAGGACGGCGCGGATATCCGCTTCGCGTCCCCGGACGGCACGGTGCTGCCGCACGAAATCGACACGTGGAACACGAACGGCGAGTCGCTTGTCTGGGTGAAGATCCCGGCGATCGCCGGCACGGCCACGGCGTTCGCGATGTACTACGCCGCGCCGGACCCGGCGAGGCTTCCGCCGGTCGATCCGCACGACGTCTGGACCGCGGCCGGACACCGCGCCGTGTGGCACTTCGCCGCGGACGCGACGGAGTCCGCGCAGGGCCTGGTCGCCTCCACGGTCACCGGCACCCCGTCCTACGAGAACGACGGCGCCGTCGGCAAGTGCTGGCAGAGCGCGGGCGCGGCGTGGCTGCAGTACGCGAACGACGCCTCGTGGAGCAGGCTCGGCCCCGATTCGACGCTCACGATCTCCGTCTGGGCCAAGTTCGACTCCTCTTCCTACGGTTACAACCGTATCCTCTCCGCAATGTCGAGCTGGGAAAATCCGGCCGGCTACGAACTGACCGTCCAGAACAACAAGAACCAGATCACCGTCGGCTCGAGCGGCAAGAGCCAATACCAGAAGGTCGTTTCGCCGGGGCCGTCGGACGAGATGGTCTACCTCACGGCCGTCTACAACGCCGACACCTACGCGGACCTCTACGTGAACGGCGTCCTGCAGGAGCACAAGCAGCTCAATCCGCTCGTGTGGCCGACGGAGGCGATGACGGTCGCCTGCGTGGCCGGCGGCGGCAACGTCTGGAACGGCAAGCTGGACGAGCTCCGCCTCCACGCGGCCGCCGAATCGGCCGACTGGGTCAAGGCCTGCTACGACACGATGGCGGCGCCGACGTCGTTCGTCGCCCTCTCGCCGGCCGAATCGACCGACCCGGACCTGCCGCGGTTCGGCGCAGTTTCCGCGTCCGACGCGAACGGCGTCGCGACCTTCACCGTTCCGCTCGCCGAGCCTGGCTACGGCGGTGCGGTGCCAACGTCCGTCTCGGTCTTCTACGGGACGGACGGCGAAAACTGGACGGAACTTTACCTCGGCTCGACGAACGAAGCGGCGACGCTGACCGGCTCCGTTTCCGGCCTGACGGCCTGCGTGCGCTATGTGTGGTACGTGGAGGCAACCGCGACGAGCGGCGGCATGCCCAAGACGACGGTCTCCCTACCGCAGTCGTTCGTCGCCAGGGCCTTCGACCCGACGGGGGACTACAAGTCCTTCACGGCGACCGTCGTCTGGGACGGTGCGCCCGCGGAGAACCTCCCGTTCCTGCTGCGCATCTCCGAGGGCGGAATCAACGGCTTCGACTACGACGAAGTCACGGCGTCCGGCCTCGAGATCCTCGACGCGGACGGCCACCTGCTTCCCTTCGAGATCGACACGTGGAACACGAACGGCGAATCGCTCGTCTGGGTCCTCCCGCCCGTCTACGAGGACGGCGCGACGGTCACGGTCCGCTACGGCGCCCCGTTCGCCAACGCGCCGATTCCCGCGACGAACGTCTGGACGGCCTATGTCGCCGTGTGGCACATGAACGAAATCCTCGCGGACGCCGAGTCCAGCAACCACTACACGCCCGATTCCTCCGCGAGCGGCTGGCATGCCTACAAGTCCGACGAGGCGGACGCCGTTCTGTCGCCCGTGACAACCGCGCCCGGCGCCTCCGCGCATCCGACGCCCCTCACCGGGACGGCGATGAACATCGCCTACGGCGCGGGGAAGTCGAGCTCGTCCCTCGGCGGCTTCCGCGTCCCGGCGGACCAAACCTCCTCGACCACGCTGGACGGCCCTGGCTTCACGCTCTCCGCCATCGTCAACTCGCAGCAGGCCGCCAACAACGGCCGCTGCCGCGTGATCGCCTTCGGGAACAGCTACAACGACAGGGCCAACTTCGCGGTCGGCTCCGACAACATCTACTGCATGGGGTCCAACAACCACAACAAGCCCAATCCGAACGGCGCGACGGGCTGGGTCTGCGTCGCAGAAGTCTTCAATTCGCCACGGTCGAAGATCTTCGCCGACGGTGTCTGCCTTTCCGCCAACGACGAGGGCAACCCCAGCCTTGCGAGCCTCACGCTCGACAAGGGAATCGGCCTCGGCTGCTTCACGGACGGCAAGCAATGCCTCGACGGCTATCTCGATGAGGCGCGCATCCGTAACTCGGCTTCGACCCCCGACTGGATCGCGGCCGAATACCACACGATGGCGGACGGCGCCGTCTCCTTCTCCTCCGTTTCGTCGTCCGATACGTCCGCACCCGTCCTCGGGACGCCGTCCGTCGCGAGCAACCCGGACGGTTCGTTTACCGTTTCCGTCGAAGTGTCCGAAAATGCGCCGGCTTCGATTGTCTGCATAGTCGGAGAAAACGACTACGCGATGGCACCCGCGGACGCGTCGCTCCCGGCGACGTACTCCGTCGTTATCGATGACCTCCCGGACGGTACCCATGTCGCGACCGTTCGTGCCACGGCAACGAGCGGAACGGTTGTTTCATCGACCTGCCCGACGGCGTTCCATGTTGGCTCGCTGATAATCGTCAAGCAATCCGACGCCGACGAAGGCACGCTGACGCCTGGCGTCTTCCGCGTCTCGCGCCTTGACGCCGATTCCACGGGCCTGCCCGCCTTGACGTTCGACGTTGCGTTTTCCGGAAGCGGGCTTGCCGCAGTCGCCGATCCTGGCATTTCGACCGCCACGATTCCCGCAGGCGCGGCGTACGTCGACATCGCTGTGACGCCTGTTCCCACGGACGAAGTGGATGAGGACAGCGAACTTGTCCTTGCGGTTTCGGGCGCGCATGTCGGGCAGCAGTCGACCGCAACGCTGATCGTTGTGGATGCGGGGTTTGACCTCGCGGTTCGGTATGTCGCCACGGATGGTAACGACGCCAACTCCGGCGGCACGCCAGAGGCGGCCAA
>OCTX012279379.1_pt1 | contig 19944 bp, 13 predicted proteins | sample 1539691 | NCBI WGS metagenome assembly OCTX01 (sample SAMN02144231, study PRJEB22623) | gut metagenome | biome: sheep rumen | host: Ovis aries | place: New Zealand
ATCACGTGCTCTGGCCAACTGAGCTAAAGAGGCAGGTGGGTAAGCTACCTATATCGCGCCGCTACGACCTAACGCCCTTGCTGCGGTCAAACCCTGGGGGATTATAGGGAGCATGCCGTACAGGACTTACCCATGTAGAGTTGCTTTTTTAGAAAGCGAGTGCAAAGTTACAACAAATTGGGATATAAACAAAATGAAACAGGTATTTTTTTGCGTTTTTTTTATTATTAACAAGTGAAATAGGCAGAAATCGGATATTTTTTCGTAATTTTGCACATTAATACGGATAATTTATATTTACGGGACAAAGTATTTCTCCCACAAACATCAACACAGTGCAAGATTTTATCGTAAACCTGTTTCAAGGAGCTTTGGACAATCTGAATTATTGGTGGATCATAGTCTTCATGGCCATCGAGAGCTCCTTCATTCCTTTTCCCTCTGAAATTGTGATGATTCCCGCTGCCTATAAGGCATACCAGCATCCCGACGAGATGTCGTTCGTGATGATAATCATATGCGGGACTATCGGTGCGCTGATAGGCGCGTTAGTAAACTATGCCCTCTCCTATTTCTTAGGCCGCCCCATCGTCTACGGCTTTGCCAACAGTAGGTTCGGGCATATGTGTCTAATAGACGAGGAGAAAGTGAAAAAAGCTGAGGAGTATTTCTCGCGAAAGGGCAATATATCGACACTGATAGGCCGAATGATTCCCGCTATCCGTCAGCTGATATCGATACCCGCCGGTCTGGCGAAGATGCATTTGGGAAACTTCATCCTCTACACCACGCTTGGCGCCGCCATATGGAACGGCGTGCTGATCGGTATTGGCTATATTTGTGGCAAGTCCGTTGAGGAGCAAGTGCTGATTGACACGATATCGCATTACAGCCATATCATCGGCATCGCAGCAATCGTGATTGTGCTCGGTATTATCGCATTCCTGATTTACCAGGGCGTGAAGCCAAGAAAGAAAGCCGAGAAAGCGGAGGTTGTGAAGAGTGAAGAGTGAAATCTTGGAGCAGCGAGGGCAAAGTCAAACTTGTTTGAACTCTGCCGAGTCTTGACAAGATTCTACGAAGTGAATAGTGAAAAGTGTATTTACTGATGCTATTAGAAGTGCAATTAATAGCTGTCACGAGACACAGATAAGATGAGATTAGAAAATTGATGAAGAATAAAAATAAATAAATATATATGTTTGAAAATTTATCGGAGCGATTAGAGAGATCGTTCAAAATATTAAAAGGTCAGGGCAAGATCACTGAGATAAACGTGGCAGAGACCCTGAAAGACGTGCGCAAGGCACTGCTTGAGGCCGACGTTAACTACAAAGTGGCCAAGACCTTCACTGACACAGTGAAGCAGAAGGCACTGGGTCAGAACGTGCTGACAGCCGTGAGTCCAGGCCAGATGCTGGTTAAGATCGTGCACGATGAGCTGTCCGAGCTGATGGGCGGCAAAGCCAAAGAGCTGAATTTGGAAGGCCGTCCCGCAATCATCCTGATGGCCGGTCTGAACGGTGCTGGAAAGACAACTATGAGTGGCAAGCTGGCACTGATGCTGAAGACACGCATGAAGCGCAAGCCACTGCTTGCAGCCTGCGATACTTTCCGTCCAGCCGCCATGGAGCAGCTACGCGTATTGGCCGAGCAAATAGACGTGCCGATTTACATGGAGTTGGACGCCAAAGACCCTGTTGCAGTAGCTAAAAATGCCATAGCCGAGGCCAAGGCGAAAGGTTATGACACAGTGATTGTCGACACTGCCGGTCGTCAGTCCATCGACGAAGAGCTGATGATTCAGATCAAGGACATCAAAGACGCAGTCGAACCCGGCGAGACACTGCTTGTGGTGGATGCGATGACCGGTCAGGACGCCGTAAACACCGCCAAGACCTTCAACGAGCGCTTAGAGATTGACGGTGTGATCCTTACGAAATTGGATGGTGACACCCGTGGTGGTGCCGCGTTATCAATCCGTACGGTGGTTGACAAGCCTATCAAATTCATCGGAACAGGCGAGAAGATGGAAGCACTCGACTTGTTCCACCCCGAGCGAATGGCTGACCGAATCTTGGGCATGGGTGACGTGGTTTCGTTGGTTGAGCGTGCACAGCAGCAATATGATGAGAAAGAGGCCAAACGCCTGGAAGCCAAGATCAAGAAGAACAAGTTCGACTGGAACGACTTCCAGGGTCAGATCAACCAGATTAAGAAGATGGGTAATGTGAAGGACCTGATTGGTATGATTCCGGGCATGGGCAAGGCCATGAAAGGCATTGACTTCGACGACAACGCGTTCAAGGCCGTAGAGGCCATGATCAGCTCGATGACTCCTTATGAGCGTGAGCATCCCGAATGCATCAACTACAGCCGCAAGAACCGCATCGCCAAGGGTTCCGGCAACAGCATCGATGAGGTGAACCGCATCATGAAGCAGTTCGACCAGATGCGTAAAATGATGAAGATGATGACGGGCAGTAAGGCCGGCAAGCTGATGATGAGAATGCCGAAGTAGTTGAAAGTTTAAAGTTGAAAGTGCCATGCGGAGGGGATATAGTTAGGAGAGGTTTTTTCGAGACTTTGATATTTCGAAACCTTGAATATTTTCTTTTCCAATGGCAAAAATATAAATCAATAAAAAAAATACGCCTATGCAGCTGATAGACGGAAAGGCGACGGCCGCCGCCATCAAAGAGGAGATAGCCGAAGAAGTAAGAAATATCGTAGCCAACGGAGGCAAGCGTCCTCATCTGGCCGCCATCCTGGTTGGTCATGACGGTGGAAGCGAGACGTACGTGAAGAACAAGGTACTTGCTTGCGAAGCCTGCGGGTTCACGTCAACGTTGATCCGTTTTGAAGACGACGTGACGGAGCAGGAGCTGCTGGCACAAGTGGACAAGCTGAACAAAGATGAGGATATCGACGGATTCATCGTTCAGTTGCCGTTGCCTAAGCATATCTCCGACCAGAAAGTGATTGAGGCGATAGACTACCGCAAGGATGTTGACGGTTTCCATCCGATTAACGTAGGCCGGATGTCGATAGGCCTTCCGTGCTATATCTCCGCCACTCCTAACGGCATACTGGAGTTGCTTCGCCGCTATCATATCGAGACGAGCGGTAAGAAATGTGTGGTATTGGGCCGTAGCAATATCGTGGGCAAGCCGATGGCTCAGCTGATGATGCAAAAGCGTGTGCCTGGCGACGCCACAGTGACAGTATGTCATTCCCATAGCCAGAACCTGAAAGAGGAGTGCCGCAATGCCGATATCATCATCGCAGCGATTGGTATTCCAAATTTTGTGACAGCCGACATGGTGAAGCCCGGTGCTGTGGTGATTGACGTGGGTACGACCCGCGTTCCGGACGCCAGCAAGAAGAGCGGTTTCCGCCTGAACGGCGACGTAAAGTTCGACGAGGTGTCACCGCTGTGCTCCTTTATCACTCCAGTTCCAGGCGGTGTGGGTCCGATGACAATATGTTCGCTGATGAAGAACACACTGGCCGCAGGAAAGAAAGAGTACTATCAATAGAAAAAGGAAGCAAAAGCGGAATAGGAAAAAAAACGATATTTCAAAGAAATAAAGTTAAACCATTTAGAACAGAAATATAACATGAAACAGGGGTGCACAGGATGATGCACCCCTGTTCATTAATTAAAAAAAGCATAACCGAAGTCATGCTTATGAGCGGAAAACGAGACTCGAACTCGCGACCCCAACCTTGGCAAGGTTGTGCTCTACCAACTGAGCTATTTCCGCAATGGAAGTGAAATGTGTATAAAGAGCGGAAAACGAGACTCGAACTCGCGACCCCAACCTTGGCAAGGTTGTGCTCTACCAACTGAGCTATTTCCGCAAAATTCTTTTCAAATAGACGACGCGCATTGCGCGTCGTTTTAAGTTGAAAAGGAATGTGCCCAAGACAGGAATCGAACCTGCACGTCTCTCAACACTCGCACCTGAAACGAGCGCGTCTACCATTCCGCCACTTGGGCATTAGCATAAGAAAAGAGCGGAAAACGAGACTCGAACTCGCGACCCCAACCTTGGCAAGGTTGTGCTCTACCAACTGAGCTATTTCCGCATTTTTTCGTTTTGCGAGTGCAAAGTTACTACTTTTTCTTTATTTGGCAAAAAAAATGAGAACTTTTTTTTATTTAGATTTTAGTTTTTAGCGGTCATGGGGCTGTTATACGCAGAAAGTGCACATAAAATACACTTATAAGGTGCAAAAACAAGGATAAGCACGTGCTTTCAACACATACGATCACGGTAGTCTTGGTAGGAGAAATTACGATAAAGCTCGAATCTGCCATCCTCACAAAGTATGCCGATGGAAGGATGATGGATGCCATTGAACATATTGGTCTTGACCGTAGTGTAGTGAATCATATCCTCAAAGATAAGTTGTTCACCAACCCGCAATGGATGATCAAAGGTCCAGTAGCCCATGAAGTCGCCACTGAGGCAGCTGTTACCTCCGATTCGGTAGGTATCTGGCAGCTTCCATGCGTCAGGCGCTTCGTTTGTGACAGCACCACGGATTTGCGGATGATATGGCATCTCGAGGCAATCAGGCATATGGCAGGTGAAGCTGACGTTGACAATGGCCGTCTTGATGCCTTTGTTCTCCACGATGTCCACAATGTCGGCCACGAGGAATCCCGTCTGCCATGCGAATGCGGAGCCTGGCTCCATGATGAGCTTGAGCCAAGGATATCGGTCATGGAAATCGTTAAGCGTGCGAATCAGTAATTCTATGTCGTAGTCCTTACGGGTGACGAGATGCCCACCTCCGAAGTTTATCCATTTAAGCTGTGAGAACCAAGGGGAGAATTTTTGTTCAAAATGCCTGAGCGTCCGCTGGAAGACATCCGAGTTATTCTCACAGTGGCAGTGCAGATGGAATCCCTCGATTTGTGCGGGTAGGTTGGCTGGTAGGTCGTCCGCCATGATTCCGAATCGGCTGCCCGGGGCACAGGGATTGTAGAGTTCCGTCTCGATTTCGGAATATTCCGGGTTGACACGGATGCCACAGGAGACAGGATCAGTATGGATGGTGGCCTTGTCTTTGAAACGGTTGAACTGTGACAGGCTGTTGAAGGTGATGTGGCTGCTGCAACGGAGGATAATATCGAAGGTAGAGTCCTCGTAAGCCGGTGAATAGGTGTGGGCCTTGGAGCCAAACTCCTCGAAAGCCAAGCGTGCCTCATAGGGTGAGCTTGCCGTGGTGTGGGAGATATACTCGCGGAATATGGGGAACGACTTCCAAAGAGCAAACGCCTTGAAAGCGAGGATGAACTCAACGCCGGTGCGGTCAGAGATACTTTTGATGAGGGAGAGGTTTCGGCGAAGGAGAGATTCCTCCATGACGTAACAGGGAGAAGGGATGTGCATTGAAAGTTTTAAGTGAATAGTGAATAGTGAAAAGTGAAAAGTTTATTTACCTTGTATTTAGAAAGACTGACAAAAAAAACAAGTCTTCTGAGTAAATGAGGTGAAGTTAGAAGACGCGCCACGGCGCGTCTCTACTTAAATATCAAAGCTTGACGAACTTGGCGAACTTGAGGAGTAGCTGTTTGGAACCGAGATTGTCGAACTGGACAGCGGCTTTGCAATTCTCGTCGTTGCCTTCAATCTTGACAACGGTGCCATTGCCAAAGCGTGTATGGGAAATTCGGTCTCCTACAGAAAGCCCATAGATGTTGTTGGTTTCAGTCGATTCCGTATGGCTGACCGTAGTGGATTTGAAAGGATTGTCGGCAGGAGCGACACGCTTGAGCTTTGGAGCAGGCTGGGAAGACGGGCCCGTTGGTTCCGTTACATCAGGATAATCTTTATTCGAATAAGGCGCCGTATAGGTTGTTTTTTTCTCAAACGAAGAGAATATGCTATCGAATCGAGTAGGTTTCTTTTTTGATGTATATGCTGGCGCAGTCCCCTTGCTTTTGGAGACATAACGGCTGTCGATTTCATGAATGAAACGGCTGGGCACGGCAAACTCGATATTTCCGAACCGGTATCTTGACTTAGCATAGGAGATAAAGCAGTATTTCTCAGCCCTGGTGATGGCAACATAGAAGAGCCTTCTCTCCTCCTCAATCTCCTTCGGCGAATTGGATCGCTTTGACGGGAAGAGGTCTTCTTCCATACCGACAATGAAAACGGTATGGAACTCCAGTCCTTTCGCCGAGTGAACGGTCATGAGTTTGACAGAATCCTTCGCCTCGTCGTCGGTGGCATCAACATCACTCAGGAGTGATACCTCAGAGAGATAATCGGAAAGGGACAGATGATGGTCACCCTCCTCAATCTTGTCCTGAACGAAAGTGCTCATGGCATTGACCAGTTCCTCGAGATTCTCCTGCCTCGTCTTCCCCTCCTCCGACATGTCGGAATAGAGGTCTTGTGAGATGCCCGCCTTCATAATGATTTCCCGCCCCACTTCGTAAGCGTTTTTCTCTTGTGCCAACAGAGAGAACTCATCAATCATCTTCTTGAAATCCTGTAACTTGGAATAAGTTCCCTTCGTCACGTTCAATCCAAAAGTCTGCGGTTCATCGATGACGGCCCACAAGCTTTTCTGCGCGTAGTTGGCGCAGTCGATGACCTTGGCGAGGGTTGTCTTGCCTATGCCTCGAGCCGGATAATTGACGATACGCTTGAACGCCTCCTCGTCATCGTGGTTGACCACGAGTCGGAAATAGGCGATGACATCTTTGATTTCCTTACGCTTATAGAACGACAGTCCCCCATAGATGATATAAGGGAGATTGTTTTTGCGCAACGCCTCCTCGAAGATACGGCTCTGAGAATTAGTTCGATAGAGAATGGCAAAGGAGCTGAAATCGAGATGCTCCTTGTCGTGAAGAAGTTTGATTTTATTAACCACCGAATAACCCTCCTCTTGGTCGGATGCTGTCTCGTAGATGGAAATCGGTTTTCCGTCCTCATTATCAGAGAACGCGTTTTTCTCGATACGAAACTTGTTTTTCGAGATGATGCTGTTCGCCGCATTGACGATATTTTGTGTAGAGCGGTAGTTCTGCTCCAGCTTAAAGATTTTATAGTCTGGATATGCCTCGTTGAACTTAAGTATATTGCCGATGCTGGCCCCTCTGAAGGAGTAGATGCTCTGTGCGTCGTCGCCCACGACACAGAGTCTGCGGTTGACCGATGTGAGCTGATATACGATGGCATGCTGCGCGAAGTTTGTGTCCTGATATTCATCTACAAGCAGGAACTGGAATCTCGCCGCATATTTCTTGAGGATGTCGGGATGTTCCTTGAAGAGGAGGAAAGTGAAGAAAAGAATGTCATCGAAATCCATGGCGTTGGCCGTCCTGAGCCGTTCCGCATAGACTTTATAGATTTTTCCAACAGCTGGTATATTGTCCGCCGCATCGAGTCTTGCCACCTGCTGGTCGGACGAATAATTGAGGGCTGCAATGAGTTTGCTTTTGGCCATGCTTATTCTTCCGAGCACCAGTGAAGGTTTATAGACCTTGTCATCGAGTTCCATCTCCTTGACAATGGTCTTAATAAGGCTTTCCGAGTCCGCCTGGTCGTAAATGGTGAAGTTATTGCTGAATCCGATTGCCTCATGCTCGATTCTCAGGATGCGCAGAAAAACAGAGTGAAAGGTCCCCATCCAGAGCGCCTTGGAACTCCCCTCTCCTATCAGCTTGTCGATTCGCTCCTTCATGACGTTTGCCGCCTTGTTGGTGAATGTGAGTGCCATGATAGACCAAGGCTGAAAACCGAGGTTGAGCAGATGGGCAATTTTATAAGTAAGCACACGTGTTTTTCCGGATCCGGCACTGGCAATAACGAGTTCCGGTCCGTCGCAGTATTCCACAGCTTGTCGCTGTACGTCGTTCAAGTCGTTGAGATATGAGAAGTCGGACATTAAGAAATTTACGATTTACGATTAATTTTTGGGATACTTGATTATTTTCCTGGTACTTTGATGGAAACGGCAATATGTCACTTACGTGTCATCGGAATAGGTTTCGGCAGCTTGACGTATTTGCTGTTTTTCACTCCACGGATGTTGGTAGACCCGACTTGCTTGATTTCTATGCCGTTGTCCTTAAGGAGCTTTATTTCAAGAGTCTGTGCTTCTATTCCACTATCCGAGATAGCACGGACTGTGGCTTTGGATTCGTTGATTTCATTGACCTTGAGGATGACCCAATGTCCGTTGGTGGATCCGGCGAGAATACCATAGCACATCTCGTCGTCGAACTGCGGTTGGGGAATGTTCGCCTCATAGAGGTTGAGATTGAGGCGGAGGTTGAAATCGCTGTTGATGAACTTACCCTGAAAGGGATTCTGAGCCTGCATGATGAGCGGCATGAATATCAATGAGAGAAAAAAGAATAATTTTTTCATAATAGACAATGGTAAGTGAAAAGTGAATAGTGTAAAGTGTATTTACTTATGCTAATGGATCATAATCAATAGAATGACAAACTACAATGGCTATTCCACTGAAAAAGATTAGTTTTGTTTTTTGAGGAAGATGGAATGGTCAATGTTGTTTGGGAGTTCTTCCTTATAGTGGGTGACCATGATGAGCGTCTTGTTCTTGCGCTTGCAGAAGGTCTCGATGACATCTTTTACGAGTCGGCGATTGTGGAGGTCAAGTCCGTGTAGCGGCTCGTCGAGAATGAGCAAAGCGGGGTCCTTGACGAATGCCCGCGCCAGGAGGACAAGACGCTGCTCTCCCGCAGAAAGTTTGAGGAAGGTGGTCTTGTCGTGCTGCCCGATACCGAAGATATCCATCCAGAAGCGGCATATGTCCATCTGCTCCGGCTTCGGCTTGAGGTAGAGACCGACGGAGTCGCGCAGTCCCGACGCCACGATTTCGATGGCAGGCAGGTCACGTAGGTATGCGCGGTGCATCTCTGGTGAGATATACCCGATGTAGCGCTTGATGTCCCAGATGCTCTCCCCAGTTCCACGCTTAAAGCCGAAGAGCGTGATAGAATTGGCATACGCCTGCGGGTTGTCCGCACATACGATGCTGAGGAGAGTTGACTTTCCCGACCCATTTTCGCCCGAGAGTGCCCAATGCTCACCATTATGCACAGTAAACGAAAGATCCTTGAGAATGGTCCGTTCTCCGTATCTGATGCAGACATTGTCGAATTTGATGACCTCATCAGCCTGATGTTCTTCAGGCAGATTGAACTCATCGGAATATGGCAGGCTGATGATGCTCTGCATCTTCTCCTGCGAAAGGACATGTGCCGGCGGTAGATGATCCTGCTGATTCCATTGCTGTAAGGTGATTTTCGGCATCACCACCCTGTCTCTGACCTCCACGACATGAGTGATGAAATCCGGCATGTCGTCCGTCTTCGACAGAACAATGATAAGCATCAGCTTTGTCTGCGTCACTAACACCCGCATGAGGTCGTGCAGCTGTTGGCGTGCGTTGACATCAAGTCCGATAAAGGGGTTGTCCATGATAAGCACACGCGGGCAGGAAAGAAGTACACGTGTCAACTGAAACTTTCTCAGCTCTCCGCTGCTTAACATGACAATCTTCTTGTCGAGCAGGAGGCCGATATGAAACAGCCGCGAAACATGCTGTTTGAGTTCCTCCCTCTGCGAGTGTACTTTCTGTTTTTCCTCTTCGGTCAAGGCAAGTTCGTCGTCGAGACTTTTCCGTGCATTATCCTCCGCCTGCTGAAGCAGCTCCCTCACGGTAGGGTAATCGTCGATATCGTGCTGATTCCAGCGCTGCTGGTAATAATAAGTGCCATCGTCGGTACCGTAGGAGTCATGGAATGTGATATGCTTAAGGTTGTCGTAAACCATCTTCGCCTTGCTCGGTGCGAAATCATATTTCACAGGATTCATGAGCAGCGGGTGCTTCCCAGTGATGATGTCGATGAGCATGGACTTCCCCGAGGCATTATTCCCCACAACGGCCAGGCACTCACCGTCGCAAGCCGTGAAGTTAACCGGTTGCGCCAACCGATAAAGAGGATGACGGGCAACGCCGTTGTTTATATCAATGATTTTCTGCATAATTTGATCATTTGAGACGGGCACAATAGTGTTGCGGCATAGACGACAAGGCAACAATAATTAAATCCATTGCAAAATTACGACAAAAAACTGAATAAAAAAAATGCAGAGGGGCAAAATATACTCCTCTGCACGTTCATAGTTAAAGTCGGTTTCAAGTCAAGGTTTAGTGAAGCAGGTCTCTACACACTCCGAAATCAGAATCGGAATCCGAGTGTAGCCATAACCTGACTTCTGTTATTCTTTATCTCAGTAGGCTTGAGAGCTTCTTCGTCGAAAGCATAGAAGTCACCCTTCTGTGCCTGGAACTGGTAAGCAAGATCGACATATCCGCCATTGAAACGATATCCGAGACCACATGTAAAGCGGTTGGTACCCTTCCAGTTGGTATAGTCAGTCTCACAGTTGTATCCGTTGAGTGAGCCGTCTTTCCATGCCCCCTCCTTAATCGGAGAAGAAACATAGTTGTATCCGAATCGAACAGCGAAGTTCGTGATAGGCTTAATTTCAAGACCCACACGCAGCGTGTGCTGTGTCTTGAGCTGGTCCTCAATCTTATTGTTCATCTCGTGGAAATACTCGTCGTTTTCCCAGTCGAGTGATCCATAATGGCAAGAGCTGAGGTCAGAAATCTCATACTGCGCTCCGAGTGCCACGACATTTCCGAAGGTGTGTCCGAGAGAGAATCCGAACTTCCACGGTGTGCGGTAATTGTACTCATACGCATCGGCAGCATCCCAGATTTCAGTGTCAGCCGTGCGCACAGTAGAACCGTTTGCATCCTCAAGCCTGTACCAAGTAGGCGTGTGTACTGAAACACCGAAACGGAAAGGAGAATCAGCGATTGGCCGGCAGATCATACCCAGTTTCACGTCAAAACCATCACCGTTGGTGTCATACCAGTTGTTGATATCGTAAGAAACATTGTCAGCACCCAACTCTGTGTAGTAGGAGTCTCTCTTGTAGTTGATATCGTACACACCGAGAGATGCACCGATGAAAAGCTGGTTGGCAATATTGAAAGAGACGTTGAAGTCACCCTGGGTAGTAGAGCCATAGGTACATCTTCTATAGTTGGCAGAATTGGCTCCCATCCCAGAGAACGCGTTTACGGTCTTGGTCTCATCATATCCGAGAGCGCCTGCCTCTCCCATCAATGCCGGGAACATGGGCCAGTTGTTTTGATTGTTGTCATTGGCATAGTTAGCCTGACTAGCCGCCTGGAACGTCTGAGAGTAATTTCCGTTGAGTCCCTGTACGTCCAAGTCGACATTAGAGAAGTGGTTCTTCTTCTTTTGGTAGTTGACACCAAAATTGATGAACTGCAGGCCTTTCTTGTTTCTGTTGCCCTGGTTCATGGTGAAGACGATACCCGCCTGGTCGAAAGAAGCGCGGGTGGCGTCATGTCCAAGCTGTCCATCCTCGTTAGTAAAGAGGAGAGATCCGGTTACCGCCATGTCGGTCTTCTTGTAAATGGCAGTACCTGCAGGGTTACTACTCATAACGGACACATCGCCTCCGAGTGCGTCGAGCGCACCACCAAGTCCCACATATCGCGCCGTACCATTGAGGTCGCTGGTAGCAAATTCGGCAGCATCATACTGCGTCTGAGCAAAAGCGGCAGCAGAGGTCGCAAGCGAAATCACCGTAATAAGAATTTTCTTCATTTTTATAGAATTTAAAAGTTTAGACCAATAGAAAAATTAGTTTTGGAAAAAGGTAGATAACAAATTCAAGAAAGAGAATTTGTCGGGCTAAAGCCAGAGGCGCTTATCTGCGTCCTCCACGGCCACCGCCGCCACCAAATCCGCCGCCACGGCTACCGCCGCCACCGCCGAATCCGCCGCTGCGGCCACCACCGAAGCTGCTTCTGCCTCCTCCGAAACTACCGGAGCTTGAAGAGCGTGACGGTGCACTGTAAGACCTGCTGGGACGAGAGTAGCTGTTGTTAGAAGAGCTTCTTGAAGGAGTGTAGACAGACCGTCCGCTCTCGTAGCTGGAGCGTGAAGGAGTGTAAGTGGAACGCGAGCTGCTCGGACGGTTATATGATGTGCGGTTCTGCGTCGTAGACCGTCCAACAGAGCGGTTGGTAATTCTGCTGTCGGGTGTGGTGATACTTCTTGAACGTGAGTAGTCAGCATAAGAACCGCGTGAAACATTTCCACGGGAAACAGTAGTTCTTGAAGACCTGTTATTGTTGGCTCTGAGTCCTACCCCGTCGCCACCTCTGAGCGAGCGAGTGCTCGACACGCTTCTGGACGCGATACCATTGGACCGTCCGCCGAAGGTGCCTCTTGACAAGCTGGAATTTCCGCCGTTGGCCAGATGGCTGGTTCTGATGGACTTGCCGTGATCGAACCGGTTACGGAAACCACCTCTTCCACCTCTATCGGAATAACGTCCGTGATTCCAAGCATATCCACCCCAGTATCCGTGGTGTCTCCAACCTGGTCCCCATCCCCAGTAGCTCCAGTGATAAGGATGATGCCATCCCCAGAGTCCGCCATACCAGCAGCTCCAAGGTCCCCATGACCATCCGTATCCCCATCCCCAAGAATAGAAGAAAGGATCGTAGTAAGCATCATAAAGATAGTCATAAACTCCATATCCGTAGACGAGGTCCCAATAGTACGGGCTGCTAAGAGCGACCGCTACTCTGGGAGAATGGAATCGGAGGATACGACGAGAGTAAGCGTAATCATCCGTGTCGTCGTAGATTGTATCAGTGTTGAACACCGTGTCGTTACTTTCATAGTCGAGACTGTAGTCCGAGCCCCCCTCAGTCTGATATCCACCAGAGAAGTTGTATCTTCTGTTGTATTCATCCTCGTCTCTGGCATTCGTGTTGTAGACAGAGTACTTGGAGTTTTCATAGACAGAGTCATCAACTCTTCCTGTGGACGGTTTGTTGGCCTGTACTTCCTCCACCACACCGTTCATGTCCGGGGTGAAATACAAATCATCGTCCTGTGCCGAAATGTTGATAAACGGCAAGGCGGCGAGTGAAAGTAAAAATAGTCTTTTCATGTCTATAATCATTTTAAAAAGTTATTAATTTACATAGTTATTATGGTCTGGAAATTACTCTACAGAATTTTCCAATGCAAAGTTAAATCTAATAAAATTGAAAAATTATGGATTTTCCCTAAAGGGTGGTAGGATTTTCCCTACTTTACCTTGAAAAAAAGTTGAAAAGGAGAGAAAATCGTAAAAATTGTGTTAACTTTGCATATAGAAAAAGGAAAAGCAAATAGCGAATTGAGCATTTACCCATACTAATGGGCAGAAGATAAGGAAAGAAGGAATAAAGTCGATAGTTTTTTACCCCAGTTAATAAAAAGGTCGCAAATAGATGGAAAAAGAGAAATTAGGAGTCATCCGTCTGCACGGAGTCCGCGTGAACAACCTGAAGAACATCAGCCTTGACATCCCCCACAACAAATTGATAGTTGTAACCGGAGTGAGCGGCAGCGGAAAGTCGTCGCTCGCCTTCGACACACTTTACGCTGAGGGTCAGCGTCGCTATGTCGAGAGTCTGAACACCTATGCACGTCAGTTTCTGGGGCGGATGAACAAGCCCGAATGTGACTTCATCGAGGGTATCCCACCCGCCATCGCCATAGAGCAGAAAGTGATCAGCCGCAATCCTCGCTCAACAGTAGGCACATCGACCGAGATATACGATTACCTTCGTATGCTCTATGCCCGCATCGGCCACACCTATTCTCCGATAAGCGGAAAGGAAGTAAAGAAGCATACAATAGACGACATCATAAAATGTGTAACCGGGAAGCCCGAAGGTGTTCGTCTGATGATTGAGTCTCCGATAGTGGTACATGAAGGGCGCACCTTGTCACAGCAATTGGACATATATATAAAAGAAGGGTATGCAAGGGCAGTGGTCAACGGGTCTGTGAAAAGCATCAGCGACCTGTTGTCGATCCTATCCGACTCAGATTCAGAAATCAGGTCCGACTCCATCCACCTGCTTATTGACCGTATGGTAAGCGGTCGAGACAAGTCGAGCATAGACCGTTTGTCAGACTCCGTGCGTACCGCCATGTATGAAGGGCAAGGCATCTGCATGCTGCATTTTCTTCCTACACCTGGTATAAGCGAAGAAGAGAGCCTTGATACGTTCTCCACGAATTTTGAGTGCGACGGCATCACCTTCGAAGAGCCCAGCGAGCAAATGTTCTCGTTCAATTCCCCTATAGGCGCCTGCCCCGAATGCGGAGGTTTCGGCCGTGTGATTGGCATAGACGAAGGTCTGGTGATTCCGAACACAGAGCTGAGTCTTCACGACGGCGCTGTTGTCTGCTGGCGCGGCGAGAAGATGGGAGAATGGAAAAATGCCTTTATCCAACGTTATTCCTCCCAGGGTTTTCCGATATTCGCCCCTTACTACTCCCTGACCCAGGAGCAAAAAGACCTGTTGTGGCACGGCGATCCCAGCTTAGGCGAGTACAACGTGTGCATCGATAATTTCTTTGAGATGCTGAGAAAGAACCAGTACAAGATACAATACCGCGTAATGCTGGCCCGCTACCGCGGGAAGACTACCTGCCCTGTTTGTCATGGAAGCCGCTTGAAAGCCCACGCCAACTACGTGAAGATAGGCGGCAAGAGCATCAGTGAGGTGATTAATATGTCCATCAGCGACTTACGCCTGTTTTTCCAGTCATTGGAGCTGTCGGAAACGGACGCTTCCATCGGCAAGCGACTGCTGACCGAGATAGGCAACCGGTTAAGGTTTCTGGAAGAAGTCGGTTTGGGATATCTAACGTTGAGCCGTGCCCGAAACACCTTGTCAGGCGGAGAGAGCCAACGCGTGAACCTCGCCTCAAGCCTTGGCAGCAGCCTTGTGGGCTCGCTTTACATCCTCGACGAGCCAAGCATCGGTCTTCATCCCCGCGACACAAAACGTCTGATTCATGTGTTGCAAGAGCTGAAATCACTGGGCAACACCGTAATCGTAGTGGAACACGATGAGGACATCATGAAATCCGCCGACTATATCATAGACATGGGTCCTGACGCAGGAAGACTTGGAGGCGAAGTGGTATGGCAAGGCAACTACTCTGAGATGAGCAAGAGCGATGCCATAGACCGCTCCCACACACTTCAGTATCTGCTGGGAAAAGACATCATCCTCCCCCCCTCCACCCGGAGGGCATGGAACAACCGCATCATAGTCCGTGGTGCCCGGGAGAACAACCTGAAAGGAATCGATGTGGAATTTCCTCTTAACGTGATGACCGTAGTAACCGGCGTGAGCGGTAGCGGCAAGTCGACCTTGGTGAACAGCATACTGTACAACTCACTGAAACGCCATTTTGATGAGCCGAGCGACCGTCCCGGCCAGCATACATCGCTGGAAGGCGACATGGACATGATCAAGCGCGTAATATTCGTGGACCAAAATTCGATAGGCACCTCCAGCCGCAGCAACCCCGTGACCTACATCGGCGCATACGACGAAATCCGCCAGCTGATGTCGCAGCAGCAGCTATCACTCCAGATGAACTACACCCCAGCATTCTTCTCGTTCAACACAAGTGGCGGCCGTTGTGAGGAATGCAAAGGCGAAGGCACGGTGACAGTGGAGATGCAGTTCATGAACGACCTGGTGATGGAATGCGAGTCATGTCATGGCCAACGCTTCAAGCGCGACATTCTCGAAGTACGTTATGACGGGCAGAACATTAACGACATTCTGAACATGACCATCAACCAGGCAATCGAATTTTTCGGCGAGCGGAAACAGAAAAAGATATTGACGAAGTTGAAGCCGCTTCAGGATGTAGGCCTGGGCTATTTGAAGTTAGGACAGAGTTCGAGCACCCTGTCGGGCGGTGAGAACCAGCGTGTGAAACTCGCCTATTACCTGAGTCTTGAGAAAGTCCAGCCCACCTTATTTATATTCGACGAGCCCACGACCGGTCTTCATGCCCACGACATCAAACGCCTGCTTAGCGCATTCGACGCATTGATTAAGCGGGGTCACACCGTCCTGATAATCGAACATAACATGGAAGTGATCCAATGTGCCGACCACATCATCGACATGGGGCCGGAAGGCGGCAATGCCGGCGGCGAGGTGGTGGCTTGCGGAACGCCAGAAGAGATCGCAAAAATTCCGGAGTCGCACACAGGACGTTTTCTGAAGGAAAAGCTCAGTAAGTGAAGAGTGAATAGTGAAAAGTGAATAGTGTATTTACTTATTCTAATAGAGGTTAACAGATTGCATCCATAAATCTTTTTAATTTTAATAAAAAGCAATTATTTGAAAACAGGAATTATGAGATACATATTATTATTGATTGCAGTAATATCTATAGCAGCACAAACAAACGCACAGGAATTTGAAGATTATTTCACAGACAACACCCTTCGGCTTGACTACATCTTTGGCGGGAACAACCGCAGCCAGTACATCTTTTTTCATGAGGCCCGTCAAACGCCAGGGTGGCACGGCCGCAAAAGCCGATTGTCGGAGCAGATATTGAACGGAAACGGTCAGCTGACGGTTCGCGACACGCTAACCAAGTCAGTGATATACTGCACAAGTTTTTCCACCTTGTTCCAGGAATGGCAGACCGAAGAAGAGGCCACAAAATTGTCAAAATCCTTTGAGAACAGCTACGTCATCCCCTATCCCAAGCGCCCGATAGAAGTGACTATCACACTTCGCGACACCCACGCCCGCGTGACATCAGAACTATGCCATGTGGTTGACCCGTCAGACATTCTCATCCGCAAAGTAGGAAAAAACAGGTATGACTACAGCTATGTGCTGAAAAGCGGCGAGAGCAACTCCTGCGTTGACATTGCCATTATCCCTGAAGGCTACACCTCATCAGAGAAGGAAAAATTTCTCAAAGACTGTCAGCGCACGGTAGATGCCCTGTTCAGCCATGAGCCATTCAGCGGTATGAAATCACGATTCAACGTGCTTGCCGTCGACTGCCCGAGCCGGGAAAGCGGTCCTACCATACCACGCCAGCAAGAATGGAAAGACCTGCCATGCGGCAGCCACTATGACACATTTTACACAGACCGCTACCTGATGACGAGCAAGATGTGGAACGTATATGACATACTTGACGGCATCCCCTTCGACCAGATCATCATCCTGGTGAACACAGACCTGTATGGCGGTGGCGGTATATACAACCAGATTAACGTGTTTCCCGCCGACCACCCCACTTTTAAGCCGCTGCTTGTCCACGAGTTCGGTCATGGCTATGGCGGCCTTGCCGACGAATATTACTATGACGACCAGTTCGAAACGAAATATCCGTCGGACACAGAACCCTGGGAGCCGAATATCACGACCATGGTGGACTTCAAAAGCAAATGGAAGGACATGCTCCCTTCTGGCACCGCCATCCCTACCCCTTTCACTCCACTCAGCTACAGAGAGCTGCTAGACAAGAACCTGCCTAAAACTTACACACAGAAAATAGGAGTATACGAAGGTGGCGGCTATCAGTCGAAAGGCGTTTACCGTCCATGCCAGGAATGCCGGATGAAAGTTCTTGAAGTGGAAGACTTCTGTCCCGTCTGCACCCGTGCTTTGAAAGAAGTGACGGAATTCTATACGAGTAAGTGAAAAGTGAATAGTGAAAAGTGAATAGTGTAGTTTCCCCGTACATGGCAAACACTGAATAAAACAAACAGAAAAGTATGTGCTAAAAAAATTGCACAATTCAGAAAAAAGCCGTAAATTTGATAAAAATTCCGAAAACGAGAGAAAGATAAATGGAAAACTATATTGTATCCGCACGAAAATACCGTCCGGTGACCTTCAGTTCTGTTGTAGGACAGTCGTCGCTGACACAGACCCTGAAAAACTCCATCAGCAGTGGCAAGCTGGCCCATGCCTACTTGTTCTGCGGTCCTCGCGGTGTAGGTAAGACCACTTGTGCCCGCATCTTCGCCAAGACCATCAACTGTCTGACTCCTCTGCCCAACGGAGATGCCTGTGAGCAGTGCGAGTCTTGCCAGGCCTTCAACGAACAAAGGTCGCTCAACATCCACGAGTTAGACGCCGCGTCAAACAACGGCGTTGACGCCATCCGCAACTTGTGTGAGCAGGTGAACATACCCCCTCAGTTAGGAAAATACAAAGTGTATATCATCGACGAGGTTCATATGTTGTCACAAGCAGCCTTCAATGCCTTCCTGAAGACATTGGAAGAACCTCCTGCCCACGCTATCTTCATATTAGCGACCACAGAGAAGCATAAGTTGCTCCCTACGATTTTGTCGCGCTGTCAGATATACGACTTCAACCGCATGACGGTTCAGGACATCATCGGTCATTTGGAAAATGTGGCACGTCAGGAAGGGATCAGCTACGAGCCCGCCGCCCTGAACGTGATAGCCCAGAAAGCCGATGGTGGTATGCGCGACGCATTGTCGATATTCGACCAGGTGGCAGCCTTCTGTCAGGGAAATATCACCTACCAACAGACGATAGCCGACCTGAACGTCCTTGACGCCGCCTATTATTTCAAAATCGTGGACTGCTTCCTGAGCGGAAACATACCCGAGTTGATGCTCACATACAACGAGATATTGAGCAAAGGATTTGACGGCAGCTACTTCATCGGGGGCTTGAACACCCACTTACGCAATTTGTTAGTAAGCAAAGACGCAATGACCGTGCAACTGCTGGAAACGTCAGACGAAATTCGTCAGCAATATGCAGCTCAAGCCCAGCGTTGTGATGCCCGATTCCTCTACAGCGCCTTACGCAAATGCACAGACTGCGACCTGAATTACAAACAAAGTCAAAACCGCCGTCTGCTCGTAGAGTTAATGCTGATAGAGATAAGCCAGATAGCACAGGGGGCTCCCATCTCCCCCACGTAGCGCCCGCTTGAGACCTGTCTTTAAGCGAGACAGCCAGCCAGGAACTGGGACACCCCAAACGGGCGCGCAACCAGGAGGTCAAGCCCCTCCATCCACGTCGAACTCCACCCAACCGCCAGCCACACCTGCAGTGAGGCCGGCCAATGCCACGTTAACACCTCCAGATGGTCCCGCACCATCTGCAAGAGGTACGGAATCCGTTGGAATCCAACCCCATCATCCTTTGTCGTCGGCAAACGCGGAAAGCCAGTCGGCAAAAACCGTACGCAGTACCTCCATATTCAGCGGTGGAGGGATAGGGCTTGGACGGCCGTCAACAACGTCGTCCATACCCGAGCAGCAAGCTTCCACAGTAAAAGAAGAGCCTACCCTGTCGATCAAGGACCAGACCACGCTTGAGCTGGCATGGCGGAAAGTGGCCAACAACCTTCACGCTGTAGACAAGGTTGTGGCGACCCGCATGGAGAGTATCATCCCCCGGTTGAAAAGCACGTCGGAGATAGAGATAGAAGTGGCTAACCAAAACGTAGAGACCTTCTTCCGCGAAAACAAAGCCATCATTTTGGAAGGCTTCAAGCAAGAGCTTGGCAGCGGAAAGCTGGATCTTGTGTTCACGCAAAGTGAGAACACCGGTCCGCAGAAGATTCTGAGTTCATACGAACAACTGGAAGAAATGGGCAAGCTAAACCCATCGCTAAACAAACTGCGTGAGACCATGGAGCTTTTGCTGAAGTAGAGAAAGACGAGGAAACAAGAAGAGAAGAAGTAGAGAAGAAGGCAAGAAGGCGAGAAGACAAGAAGACAAGACGATAGTCAGCCATGGCTGCTATTTCAAAGGAAGAGAGGGTGAGGCAAGTTTATTTCCTTTCTATATAAATAGCGCGACATCAATGATGCCGCGCTATTTATTTCTATGATTCTATAATCGTAAGCATTCGACAAAGTACATGTAGTACCAATATACAATAACAACAGCAGCTATACCCCGTTGGAGTGTAGCTGCTGTCATTATGTG
>OCTX012122425.1_pt1 | contig 19930 bp, 20 predicted proteins | sample 1539691 | NCBI WGS metagenome assembly OCTX01 (sample SAMN02144231, study PRJEB22623) | gut metagenome | biome: sheep rumen | host: Ovis aries | place: New Zealand
TATGAGCTTGGACAGTGGAGACTGATGCACATAGGGGCTCAGCCTGTTCCGAGAAGTCTTATCAAAAAGTGGAAGGAACTGTTCCCGAATCATCAGTATGACACAAATTACGGACTTTCCGAGTCTATCGGACCGGGCTGTGTACACTTGGGAGTTGAGAATATCCATAAGGTCGGCTGCATAGGAAAAGCCGGGTATGGCTGGGAGACTGCAATAGTAGGTGAAGACCGTAAACCGGTAAAACAGGGGGAAGTTGGAGAACTTGCAGTTAAAGGTCCGGGTGTGATGGAGTGCTATTATCATGATCCCAAAGCAACAAAAGAGGTTCTCGCTGACGGATGGCTCTATACAGGTGATATGGCTATGGAGGACGAGGACGGGTTTATCATGCTTGTTGACCGCAAGAAGGATGTGATCATAAGCGGTGGAGAAAACATTTATCCCGTGCAGATAGAGGACTTTATAAGGACTAATGAGGCGGTTCATGATGTTGCCGTTATCGGTATACCCGATAAGAGGCTTGGTGAAGTAAGCTGTGCGATAATTGAACTGAAGAAGGATTATGTTATAACCGAAGATGAGATGAATGAATTCTGCATGGCACTGCCCAGATATAAGAGGCCTCATAAGATTATTTTTGCGGATATTCCACGTAATCCTACCGGTAAAATCGAAAAACCCAAGCTTCGCGAACTGTACGGAGGCAAGGGACTGGTAGAGGCCCAGAACTTAGGCTGATAGGGGGGACCGCGAAAGCGGTGGGACCCTGACTGCACGTGGAGCGCCTATCGCCGAAGGCGATTATAATGCGCGACACTCCTTGAATAGGCTGATAGGGGAATGGAGATAAATAATGGCATATAACGGATCAAAAGAGTCAAGGCGCAGGCGCCGACGCAGAAGAAAAATCCTACAGGCGGTTCTGCCTGTTGTAATAGCGATAGCACTTATCGGGATTATACTGCTTGTTGCAAAGAGTACCGGGTTATTTGATGACTGGGGTTATTCAAGCAGGATGGCTGATCTTAACAGTTATTTCAAGACAACATCTAATGATACTGCTTCCGTTGTGGAAAACGGAGAGGTAACTGATGATAAGATCACGGTAAAAGATGGTAAGCTGTATATTCCTTATGAGACAGTTATTGAAAAATATAACGGGAATTTTTACTGGGAGCAGACAGATGACCGTCTCCTGTACACAACGGGTGAAGGGGTCTATGCTGCCAATCTTCAGGATAATTATTATACACTTGACGGTAACGGCACCCAGACCGGATATCAGATCTGCTACAAAAACGGAGATACGCTGATGGTATGTCTTGACTATGTCAGGATATTCACAAACTTTGATTATAAGCTGTACGGCGGGGGAGGAGAGCCATACCGTGCGTGTATCAAAACCGAGTGGGGAACCGATGTAGTAGCGGATGTTATAGAGGATGATATAGCTGTCAGAACCATTGCAGACAAAGAGGGTGACATATTAAAGAAGCTGCGGGAGGGGAATACGGTTGTTATCGTAGCTTCGGAAAACGAAAAATGGGTAAAGGTCACAACGGATGATCTTATTACAGGATATGTTGAAACTAAGCACCTGGGGGAGAAGTATGACCGTCCGGAAACCCCTGTAACCGATGTTGCTCCCATAACTGTAACCCCTGTTGCCGACTACACGCAGCCGGTGATACTTGCGTGGCATAATGTCACAAATGAGAATTCGACACAGTATCTTAAGGAGAATGAAAAATTTCTTCCGTATATAAACACGATCTCGCCGACGTGGTTCGCTCTGGCTGACAATGAAGGTACGGTGGAATCCATTGCTTCATCGGCATATGTGGAAACGTGCCATGCGAAGGGAGTGAAAGTCTGGGGGCTTGTCAGCAACCTGACATATCCGGAAGTGAGTTTGGGGGAGATATTGCCATATCCGGAAAAAAGAGATTATGTTACGGAGCAGTTGTTAAACTATGCGGCACAGTATAATCTTGACGGAATAAACATAGACTTTGAATCGGTACCGTCAGATGTGGGACCGTCGTATATTCAGTTTATAAGGGAATTCTCATTAAAGGCTCATGCCAGAAACCTTGTAGTCTCGGTGGATAACTATGTTCCCAAGGAATACTCTATGCATTATAACCGCAAGGAACAGGGTATATTTGCCGATTATGTGATTATAATGGGATACGATGAACATACGGCTGCGTCGGAAGAGGCGGGCTCGGTGGCATCTCTGGATTTTGTCATGGAAGGAATAGAAAAGACTCTTGAAGAGGTTCCAAAGGAGAAAATCGTAAATGCACTCCCATTCTATGTCAGATACTGGATTGTCGACGACAATGATAACATATTGGATATGCAGACTCTTACGATGACAAAGGGGCTCGAAACCGTAACGGCAGCGGGTGCGGTGCCGGAGTGGGACGAGGCAAGCGGTCAGAATTACGCGGAATGGAAAACTTCGGAAGGTACAAACAAAATATGGCTTGAAGACATCAAATCAATTCAGGCGAAGCTTGATGTTATGAAGGCCCATGACATAGGCGGAGCCGCAGTTTGGCAACTGGCATTCGGAACGGAAGAGGCTTTCCAAATTATAGACGAATATTATAAATGATATGATTACAGCAGCCGGGCAGTGTAAAAGGTTTCGGGAAACTCTGTTTATTGATGATACACATGCCCGGTTGCCGGTAAAGGTACCGCAATAATTTCAGGTACTGTGATACAATTCATTTCAAGATCGGACTTCGCGTGTGGGGTATACTTTTGCTTTTAGGTTGCACAAGTAAGTTTGAATCTGATTACGGACAACCAATTTACATTATAAAACGGGGAGTTATCGAAAGATTGTTAATTGTTCGATTAATTCGGGGATTACCCGATAAGAAACTCCTGATATGTGCAAATCCCCTGTCGTCACAGGAAATCTACTGGAAAAAAACAGACATATATCTTACAATATAGATAAGAAATATGATATTTTGCTACCCTCCTTTCGCCACATATTGCGAAGGAGCGATCTTGAGTTGGATTGTACACGATAAAATACAATATGACAAGTACTAGATATTGTACATTATGGCAATTCGAATCATAGCGAGGTGATTAATTCACAGAATATACAAATATTTTGTGTAAAATAAATATAATTTGACATTTACAATATGACGATATATAAAATATATTAATTCTGATGGAACGGAGGTGACAACATGAAACTGGAACGAGTTAATGACCACCAGATCAGATGTACTCTTACAAAAGCAGATCTTGCTGACAGACAGTTAAAGCTTTCAGAGCTTGCCTATGGGACGGAAAAGGCGAAGAACCTGTTCCGCGACATGATGCAGCAGGCCTCTTATGAACTTGGATTTGAAGCTAATGATATTCCGCTTATGATCGAGGCGATTCCTTTGTCATCGGAATCTATTATACTTATAATCACGAAGGTCGAGGATCCGGACGAACTTGATACAAGGTTCGCCAATTTTGCTCCTAATATCAGGGATGAAGAGGATGATGCCATTTCCGAACTTTTCCGCTCGGTTTCGGAAGAGATGCCGGAGGTACTTGATCTTTTCAAGAAACTTTCTCAGGAAGTCACCAAGAATCCCGAGCTTCTGGAAGAAGCCAAGGAAAAGCTTATAGAGCAGGCTAACGCTGCCGTTGAACTTTCAAGGGCATTTGCGTTTGATTCTCTTGCGGATGTTATCAAAGCGGCAGGAGTGGTATCAAAGTTTTACAAAGGGAAGAACTCTCTTTACCATGATGAAAATGATGACTGCTACGTCCTGGCTCTTTCCAAGGGTGATCATACTACCGAAGAATTCAACAGGATATGTAATGTCTTGTCCGAATACGGGACAATGGAGAGATCAACACCTGCAACGGAAGCATTCTTTGAAGAGCATAATAACTGTATCGTTGCCGATAATGCGATAGAGACACTTCTTTCGTAGATAGATTGCCCGTTACAAAAAAGAGCCGCAGACTACGTCCGCAGCTCTTTTTGTTTTGATATTCTTAAGCGAGTGCCGATATTTTACCCATAAGATCATCAATATCCATTCCATGAACCATAGCAGCCTCTTCAAGAGATTCGCCTCTGGCTGACGGACATCCGAGACAGTGCATTCCGGCTTCCATAAGAATCGGCGCAACTTCGGGTTTATTGACGATTATCTCGCCTATAGTCATATCCTTTGTGATTTCCATGATATTACCTCCAACTATTCTTGAGAGCCACGACCGAATGATTTTCGGACAGTTGTAAGGGTAGCATTTTTGTAACGGATAGTCAAGATAAAAGCCTACCCGATCAGCTTCTGCGCAAGATCATGGATTTGCGTCCGATTTTCTTCGGAGAGAGTTGTTTTTATAGTGATGACATCACCAACATATTCGATGCCCTGCAGTGGCTCCAGTATTGACTGCATACATTTTGCTGCGGAAGGAGCCCATGTTCCGTTCTGGATGAGAGCTACGCGGCGGTTGCAGTATTTCTTGGCGGCAAGATGATGAAGGAAAGTTTCCATGGGAGGGAAAAGACCCGCATCATATGATGAGGACATCAAAACCATGCGATCATATCTGAATGCATCTTCTATAATCTCGGCAACATCCGAGCGGCATACATCAGTAAGAACAACTTTCGAAGCTCCGAGTTCTTCCAGTTTGTCACGCAGATACTCGGCAGCCTTCCAGGTATTGCCGTGAATCGAAGCGCAGGCTATAAGAATGCCCTCGTCTTCAGGTTTGTAACTGCTCCATGTATCGTATAATCCGATATAGTATTCGAGATTATCCTTAAGCACAGGTCCGTGAAGAGGGCAGATAGTTTTGCAGTTATCGACTACCCCGGCATTTGCGAGCTTTTTTAAGAGAGCCTGTACCATGGCCCCGTATTTTCCGACTATGTTAAAGTAATATCTTCTGGCTTCGCAGGCCCAGTCATCGGTATCAGTTTCTATTCCGAATTTCCCGAATGCATCGGCGGAAAACAGAACACCTTCCGATGTCTCGAAACTGAGCATTACTTCGGGCCAGTGGACCATGGGAGCAGTGAAGAACTTAAGCGTATGTCCTCCGAGGGACAATTCCCCACCGTCGGCAACCGTTTCATACAGTGAACTTAAATCTTCATCGAAAAACTGGGGAAGCAGCTGGAATGTTTTGGCGTTACCTACCAGCTTCATTTCAGGATACAATTCGTGAAGTTTGAGTATTCCGGCGGAGTGATCGGGCTCAAGATGATGAATGATCAGATAAGAAGGTTTCTTATCCTTTAAAACATTTTTCACGTTTGAGATCCACTCATCCACGGCACGTTTATCCACCGTATCTGTAATTGCGATCTTATCATCGAATATTATGTATGAATTGTAGAGCATGCCGCTTTGCATTTCATACTGGCTTTCGAACAGATCTATGGTTGCATCGGAAACACCCACATATTTAATGTTTTCTGAAATATTCATGATAATACCTTGCTTACTCGGTAACTTTCATAAACATGTCTTTGGTAATTCCGCAATTAGGGCATACCCAATCATCAGGGAGGTCCTCAAATGCCGTTCCGGGAGCTATTCCGTGTTCGGGATCACCTTTTTCGGGATCATAAGTGTAACCGCAGGGATTGCAAAAATATTTGTCCATATCGTTCCTCCTTTTGCTAATTGAATTTAGAAGCCTGTAACGGCTCCGGGTGATTTTCATTTTAACATTTATCACATTAGAGGTCAAAGATTACTTTTCCGGGAGCGATAGGGCAGTCATAAGGAAGTGGTAATATACTAAAAATAAGGCAAAATGTACGCAAAAAAATACAGTTCTCCACCTTGACGTGTATACAATCTGAAAATATAATAACTATTACCAAAAGAAACTGTCCGTATGACGGATTTATAAATTATTTTTAACAATTTTTTAGGAGGCGTTACAATGAGATCAGAATGGAATGGTTTCGTAGGCGGCAAGTGGGAAAGCGAAGTCAATGTACGTGACTTCATTCAGAAGAATTACACTCCTTATGACGGAGATGATTCATTCCTTGCAGGACCTACACAGAACACAAAAGACTTGTGGAAGATGGTTCTTGACCTTCAGAAGAAGGAAAGAGAGAACGGCGGCGTTCTTGATATGGACACCAAAGTTGTTTCAACCATCACTTCTCACGGCCCCGGATACCTTGATAAGAGCAAAGAGACTATCGTAGGTTTCCAGACAGATAAGCCTTTCAAGCGTTCACTTCAGCCTTACGGTGGTATCCGTATGGCAGAGAAGGCTTGCTCGGACAACGGTTATGAGGTTGATCCCGAGATAAGCGAGTTCTTCTCAACACACCGCAAGACTCACAATGCAGGTTGTTTTGATGCATACAACCAGGAAATGAGAGCCTGCCGTACATCTCATATCATCACAGGTCTTCCCGATGCATACGGAAGAGGACGTATCATCGGTGACTACAGAAGAGTTGCTCTTTACGGTATTGATTTTCTTCTCGAGGACAAGCAGGCTCAGAAAGATTCAACAGGCCGCGTTATGACAGATGATGTTATCCGTCTTCGTGAAGAATTATCAGAGCAGATGACAGCTCTTAAGATGATGAAGGAGATGGCCGCTTCATACGGATGCGATATCAGCAAGCCCGCAACAAACGTTCAGGAAGCAATTCAGGCTACATACTTCGGATATCTTTGCGCGGTTAAGGAGCAGAACGGTGCCGCAATGTCACTCGGACGTACTTCAACATTCATTGACTGCTATGCAGAGCGTGACCTCAAGAACGGTACATTTACCGAAGAGCAGATTCAGGAGTTCGTAGATCACTTTATTATGAAGCTTCGTTGCGTTAAGTTCGCACGTACACCTGAATATAACCAGATATTCGCCGGCGATCCCGTTTGGGTAACAGAGTCTATCGGCGGTATGGGTGTTGACGGACGTCATATGGTAACCAAGATGAGCTTCCGTTATCTTCACACTCTTGAGAACCTCGGTGCAGCTCCCGAGCCCAACCTTACGGTTCTCTGGTCAACAAGACTTCCTCAGAACTTCAAGAAGTTCTGTGCTAAGACATCAATTACAACATCATCTATCCAGTATGAGAACGATGACCTTATGAGACCTGTTCACGGCGATGATTACGGAATCGCTTGCTGCGTATCTTCAATGGTTATCGGTAAGGAAATGCAGTTCTTCGGAGCTCGTGCTAACCTTGCCAAGTGTCTTCTGTACGCTCTTAACGGCGGTATTGATGAGAAGACCAAGAAGCAGGTAGGTCCTAAGTATCGTCCTTATGACGGAGATGTTCTTGACTATGATAAGGTAATGGATCTGTTCATCGATATGATGGAGTGGCAGGCTGATGTTTATGTTAATACTCTTAACATCATTCATTACATGCATGACAAATACTGCTATGAGAGAGCAGAGATGGCTCTTCATGACAAGGATGTAAAGAGATACTTTGCAACAGGTATCGCAGGTCTGTCAATCGTAGCTGACTCATTCTCAGCCATGAAGTATGCAAAGGTTGAGTGTATCAGAGATGAGGACGGAATCATTACAGACTTCAAGATCACGGGAGACTTCCCTAAGTACGGTAATGATGATGACCGTGTAGACCTTATTGCCAAGGAAGTTGTTCACAAGTTCATGACAGCAGTAAGACGTCATCATACATACAGGAACGGTATTCCTACAACGTCTATCCTTACAATCACATCAAACGTTACATACGGTAAGGCAACAGGTAACACACCTGACGGACGTCGCGCAGGACAGCCTTTCGCACCCGGAGCTAACCCGATGCACGGTCGTGATACACATGGTGCTATCGCATCACTTTCATCTGTAGCAAAGCTTCCGTTCAACGATGCACAGGATGGTATCTCAAATACATTTACTATCATCCCCGGTGCTCTCGGTAAGGAAGACCAGGTATTTGCAGGTGATATAGAGTTAGATCTTAATAAATAATATTTATATTTGACAGGAGGTGACATTTATGGATCAGATTGATGATCTCGTAGCATTACTTGACGGTTCTGTCGAAAGCGGAGTCGGACATTTGAACGTAGATGTCGATGAAACGCAGACAGAAAACAGAAGCACAGAGACGATGGGGTGTACCGATTGTTCGAGAACGCCGCTCGCGTGCAGTGTTCCGACGCTTCATCAGGGCCTGGATGATTATTCTTGATAGGAGGAAAAAATTATGGCAGCAAACAAAGCTCAGATTGACAACCTTGTAAATCTTTTGGATGGTTATGCAACAAAAGGCGGCCATCACCTTAACGTAAACGTACTTAACAGAGAGACTCTTCTCGATGCTCAGGCACATCCGGAGAACTATCCCCAGCTTACGATCAGGGTTAGCGGATATGCTGTAAACTTCATTAAGCTTACACCGGAGCAGCAGGCAGACGTTATCTCAAGAACGTTCCACGAAGCAATCTAAATATTACCGTAAACATAAGCTAATACAAGCCCGAAGTATTGTCCTTCGGGCTTGTTTCCGGTAGTGTAAAGTTTTCTATGAAAACTTTGCACTACGTAGGCCACGCCCGAGCGAAGCGAGCTTCTAATGGCGTGGCTCTCAAACTACGGAGGACAAAATGACCAAGGGCCGCATTCATTCACTTGAAAGTTTCGGTACGGTAGACGGACCGGGAACAAGATATGTAGTATTTGTACAGGGATGTCCTATGAGATGCCTGTATTGTCATAATCCGGATACATGGGCTATGACGGGCGGGGAAGAGATGGATCCCGAGTATATTATTGAGCAGTATCTCCATAACGAACCGTTTTACAAGAATGGGGGAGGCTTAACAGTGACGGGCGGAGAGCCCCTTATGCAGGTTGATTTTCTGATCGATCTGTTTACGCTGTGCAAGCAGCACAATATTCACACGTGCATTGATTCTTCTGGAATAGCCTATAGACCGGAGAACACGGATTTTATCGCAAAGCTTGATAAGCTTATGCCTCTTACGGATCTGGTAATGCTTGATATTAAGCATATCGATCCGACACTTCACAAGAAGATAACCGGCCAGCCCAATGATGGGATACTTGCATTTGCACAGTATCTGTCAGATAAAGGTGTTGATATTTGGATAAGGCATGTGGTTGTGCCGGGCCTTACGGACGATGACAAATATCTCTATGATCTCGGTTATTTTATCGGAGGACTCAAAACCCTGAGAGCTCTTGATGCATTACCCTATCATACAATGGGAAAGCCCAAGTACGAAAAACTGGGAATAGAGTATCCTCTCGGAGATACACCTCCCATGGACAAGAAGGATCTTATTGCGAAGAAGGAAGTGATCTTAGACGGAATAAGAGACCGAAGACGGGATGACGGTGAGAGCGAACATGAGATTTGTAAAAAGGCTTAATGAGGACTACAAGATCGTTCTTGCATCCGCATCCCCGAGACGGAAGCAGATACTTGAACTTGTGGGAATAGAGTTTGATGTATGGCCTTCATCGTTGGGTGAGTCTGTTACGTCCACCCTGCCCGATAAAGTTTGTACGGAATTGTCAAGACAAAAAGCGCTGGATGTTGCTTCACAAATAGTAAAGTATAATGAATCTCACAGAGAACTTGTGACCCCGACAGATATAATTGTCATAGGATCTGATACAATTGTGGCAAAATGTGATATAATCTTCGGAAAGCCTCTTAACGAGGCAGATGCGATCCGTATGCTTAAGCAGCTATCGGGAACCACGCACTCTGTTTATACAGGAGTGACGTTTGCCTTTATAAGCAGCGATGGACGTGTGGGAGAGCATACATTCTGTGAAGAAACAAAGGTAAGTTTTTACCCTCTTAGTGACGATGATATAAAAGAATATGTTGCGGCGGAGGATGTTATGGATAAAGCGGGTGCATACGGCATTCAGACCGGTGCAGCGGCGTTTATCAGATCAATTGAAGGAGATTACTACAATGTAATGGGCCTTCCGATAGCAAAACTGATGCAGGAGCTGAAGGAGTTACTGCAATAGTGATAGTCACTGATTGAAAGGAGAAAAGATTTATGAGTTTTATCAACAATTTGAGTGTAAGAGTCAAGCTGCTGATACTTACAGTGCCTCTTTCCATAGCGCTTATTATAGCGTGTGTCGTTATGGGAGTGGAAATGAACAGTGTCGAAGAGGAAGTAACAGGTATCTATTACGATACACTGTTTTCTGTATCGGATAATCTGATCAATGCCGACCGTGATTTTTATCAGGCAAGAGTTGCGGATTACAAGGGTGATAAACAGGACTTCGACGATAATATGCAGCAGACATATGATCGTGTACACGAGGCTGATTCGGTTGCTTCCAAGGTACCATCATTATATAATGAAGTTCTTGCGGGAACGAGTGACAGCATATCCAATCTGATAAGCAAGTTTGATCAGCATTATGAGGCTGCTCTTGCTGCCGGAGATGCAGGAGACGAGGCCAAATACGAGGAAGAGTTCGAACTTGCAAGAGAAGTTATCAGCGAGATGACTGACATTACCGAACAGTGGGCTCTTGAAGAGCATTCAGCTATACAGAATGAAATCAGGGGAAAAATCATAGGGCTTTCCATTGCATTCGGTATACTGATCATTGTTCTTATATTAATAGCCGTTATAGTTATCAGACAGATAAGAGGCGGTATTTCCACAGCAACGGATCATCTCAAGGAACTTGCCAGCGGTAAGCTTAATATTGAACTTGTTGATGATGATAAATTAAGTAAAGATGAAATAGGTCAGATGCAAAGTGCTACCAATTTGTTGGCAGTCAAGCTCAAAGAGATAATGAGTCGGAGTAATGAAATGGCAAGAAGTTTAACATCTGCGGGTGAAGAGCTTGCAAGCTCATCGGATCAGGCATCCCAGGCATCCGGACAGGTTACTCTTGCGGTTGACGAGATCAGCCAGGGTGCTGTTTCTCAGGCTACAAGCGTTGAAAATGCAGCAGGTAATACAAATGATATCGGAAACGATATAGAAGTTATAGCTTCAAATGTCGAGCAGCTTGATACATTTGCAGGAGAAATGAAAGCTACATGCAATGAGGCGATGGATGCTCTCGAAAAGCTTGTTGAACAGACCCGTGAACTTCGCGGATCTGTTAAGAATATTGATGATACGATCCGTTCCACCAATGAATCCGCAAACGGTATCCATGAATTTGTTAATGCTATTACGTCAATTGCCAGCCAGACCAATCTGCTGTCACTTAACGCATCAATAGAGGCTGCAAGAGCAGGTGAGGCAGGCCGTGGATTTGCGGTTGTTGCAGGAGAGATTGCCCAGCTTGCCGAGCAGTCCAACCAGAGCGCGCAGGAGATCGGTCATATTGTAGAGAAGCTTCTCCACGATGCTGCGGAATCTGTTGATGTTATGGCAAAGCTCAATGAGAGCTTTGAGAGCCAGACTGAGCAGATGAGAACTACAAGAAGCAACATGGAATCAATGGCGAGCGGCGTCGAGAATGTTGCAGAGAGTGCACAGGCTATAGCAGAGAAGATCGAAGGACTTACAGGAGCCAAGGATACACTTGTGGGAATAGTAAGCGATCTGTCCGCTATCTCGGAAGAAAATGCCGCTTCGACACAGGAGACAAACGCGTCAATGCAGGAGCTCAATGCTACATTTACGGTTATAACCCAGTCTGCAAACGAGCTTCAGGGTCTTGCCAAGGAGCTTGAGGAGATCATCAGTTACTTTGGATGATAATATTGAGTTTCGGCGGCTTTTGATGTAAAATATTCGTCGGATAAACATATTTGTGATAGTTGAAAAGGAAAACAGTAAAGGAGGTATTTGTCATGGCATTTGTTATCAAAGACGGCTGTATTTCATGCGGAGCATGTGCAGGACAGTGTCCCGTAGGTGCTATCTCCGAAGGAGACGGTAAGTATGAAATTGATGCGGATAAGTGCGTAAGCTGTGGAGCATGCGCAGCACAGTGTCCCGTAGGCGCTATTGAAGAAGGCTGATAGGGGGACCGCGATATAGAAAATGCCGGCTGTTTACAGTCGGCATTTTCTTTTTTTGACATATGGGGTATAATATTTCACGATTGCACCAATTGTTACATTAAGTGAAGATTTATGAGCAGTAACAAGATAAGATTTAAAGGTCAGATTCGAACATATATACTGTGGCCCGTATGGATGACATTATTTGTCGCCGTATTCGCGATAGGAATGTATTTCGTGAATATAAGAGCGGGTGTCTTTGCAACCGTTTTCTTCGTTGTATATGCGTCGGTTGCATATTTTTTGTATTTCCGTGACAGGGGCCGGGTTGTACGTGATCTTATATCATTTGCCACACAATACGGACAGGTTCAGAAGCAGCTCCTTCGTGACCTGGAGATTCCGTATGCACTGCTTGATGAGACGGGTAAAGTCATATGGACTAACGATGCTTTCGAGCAGACAATGAATATCACAAAAAAATACAGCAAGAATATTACAAATCTGATTCCGGAGATCACAAAGGAAAAACTCCCCAGGATGGAACATGAGACCGAAAGTGTCGTTTCGGTTGACGGACATGATTTTCGCGCAAGCATGAATAAGGTATCAATGTCCGCGCTTATGGAAGCGTCCGATGCTGTGGAGACCGTCGATTATGACAGTTTCCTGATTGCTCTTTATATGTTTGATGTTACCGAAGTAAATGCACTTGCACGTCAGGTGGAAGAGCAGAAGATGGTGTGCGGTCTTATATATATGGACAATTACGATGAGGCGCTCGAAAGCGTTGATGAGGCAAGACGTTCGCTTGTAGTTGCACTTATCGAGAGGCAGATTAATAAGTATTTCTCCAAAGTGGATGCAATTGTCAAAAAGCTTGAGAAGGATAAGTTCCTGGTAGTAATGAAAAAAAAGGAACTGGATAATATAGTTGAAAGCCGGTTCGGAATACTGGAAGAAGTCAAGAATGCAAATATCGGTAATGAAGTATCGTTTACACTATCCATCGGGTTCGGGGCCGGCAGCGATTCCTTTGACCAGAATTATGAATATGCCAGAACTGCCATAGATCTGGCGCTTGGAAGAGGCGGAGACCAGGCAATCATTAAAACGGAAGATGAGATCAGTTACTACGGCGGAAGACGCGAGGTAACAGGCAAGAATACGAGAGTTAAAGCCAGAGTCAAAGCCCATGCTCTGCGTGAGATCATAGAAAGCAGCGATAATATCATCATCATGGGGCACAAGATCCTTGATGTCGATGCATTCGGGTCCTCAATCGGAATTTATCGTGTTGCCAAGACGTTTAACAAGAAGGTAAATATAGTTGTAGATGAGGTAACTACATCCATACGTCCCATGCTTGATATGATGATACATGACGGTGCTCATGATGAAAGCGTATTCGTATCAAGAGAAGGAGCCATAGAGATAGCGGCCAATACAGAATGTACTCTTGTTGTTGTGGATGTTAACCGCCCGAGCTTTACGGGCTGCCCGGAGCTATTGGAGCTGTGCGATACTATAGTTGTACTCGATCACCACAGGCAGGGTGCAGAGAAGATAGAAAATGCCACTCTTTCCTATATCGAGCCCTATGCATCAAGTGCATCGGAAATGGTATCCGAGGTTTTGCAGTATATCAGTGACAGAGTTAAGCTTATGGCAGATGAGGCAGATTGTCTGTATGCGGGAATGGTAGTTGACACCAACAATTTTGTAACCAAGACCGGTGTCAGAACATTCGAAGCAGCGGCATATCTGCGAAGAAACGGTGCGGATGTTACCAGAGTCCGTAAAATGTTCAGGGATGATGTCGGCACGTATAAAGCAAGGGCCGAAATAGTCAGCAATGCCGAGATATACGATAGGGCGTTTGCCATCGCCGTAACACCGGATACGGTTGTTGACAGTCCGACTATTATCGGAGCCGAAGCCGCAAATGAACTTTTGAATATCAATGGTATAAGGGCGTCCTTTGTGCTTACGCTCCATGATGACGAAGTGTTTATAAGCGCCAGGTCGATAGATGATATTAATGTTCAGGTCATTATGGAAAAACTCGGGGGAGGCGGCCATATGAATGTAGCCGGTACCCAGATAAAGGACGTTACGGTTGAAGAAGCAAAGAAGTCTCTTATAGCTGTGCTTCAGGAGATGAAAGAAAAAGGAGAACTTCAATGAAAGTCATATTATTACAGGATGTTAAATCAGTCGGAAAAAGCGGAGATGTTGTAGAAGTATCCGACGGGTATGCCAAAAACTTTATTTTTAAAAAGAAACTCGGAATACCGGCTGATTCCAAAAATCTAAACGATCTTAAACTTAAGAAGGCCAATGATGAAAAAGTTGCCGCCGAGAATCTGGCTGCCGCGCAAGAGTTCGGCAGACAGATCGAAACAAAAACCGTAGTTGTTAAACTCAAAGCCGGTGAAGGCGGTAAAATCTTCGGAAGCGTTTCGAGCAAAGAAATAGCACAGGAAGCAAAATCACAGTTTGATATTGATATAGACAAAAAGAAGATTTCTCTTCCTGAGGCGATCAAGTCATTCGGAACATTTGATGTTCCCGTTAAACTTCATCCGCAGGTTACAGTAAATCTCAAAGTTAAAGTTGAGGAGTGCTAAGAATGGACGAAGCGCTTCTTAAAAAAATGCCTCCGCACCACAAGGAATCCGAAAGGGGAGTGGTGGGAGCCATGATGCTTGATAAAGATGCAGCGATAATAGCAATGGGTGCCCTGACATCCGATGATTTTTATCTGAAGGAATGCGCTTATGTTTTTGATGCGGTAAAGTCTGTCGTTGATGAAGGAGCACCTGTAGATCCCACGATTATTTCCAACAGACTGATTGAGATGAATGCTCCGGCTGAGATTGCATCCGGAGAATTTCTGCGCAATCTGTGCATGTGGGCATCCACTTCGGCTGTTATTGAAGAGCACATAGAAATAGTCAAGAAAAAATCATTGCTTCGGAAACTGATCAAAGAGTGCGAGACTATCGAAAACAACTGCTACTCCGATTCGGGAGACTCGGAAGACATTCTTGAGGAAGCGGAGAAGAAGATTTTTGAGATCACCAACAGCCGCTCAACAGGAGAGTATGTTCCGATACGTCAGATAGTTAAGGATGCCGTTGAACGAATAGGGATTGCTGCCAAAACGGATGGTGTTGTTACCGGAGTGGCAACCGGATTTACGGATCTTGACTATAAGATGGCAGGTCTTCAGCCCTCTGATCTTATTCTTATTGCTGCCAGACCTTCAATGGGTAAGACGGCATTTGTTCTGAACATAGCGCAGCATATATGCTTTAAAGATAAAAAGGGGGCAGTGGTATTCTCGCTTGAGATGTCGAGAGAACAGCTTGTTAACCGTCTCCTGTCACTCGAATCACATGTCGATTCCAAAGCTATTAGAAACGGTAATGTTACCGCACAGAATTGGGAAGGAATAATCGAAGCTGCTTCCACCATCGGAGAATCAAAGCTGATAATAGATGATACTCCGGGAATCAGCATCGGTGAATTGCGGTCGAAATGCCGCAAGTACAAAGCTGAAAACAAAGATCTTTCGGTCATCATCATCGATTACCTGCAGCTTATGTCGGGATCGGGCAGAACTGATTCCAGGCAGCAGGAAATTTCAGATATATCAAGATCGCTAAAATCACTGGCCAGAGAATTGAATATTCCGGTTGTGGCGCTTTCTCAGCTGTCCCGTGCGGTTGAAAAGCGTGACGATCACAGACCGATGCTGTCGGATCTTCGTGAGTCCGGAGCGATAGAGCAGGATGCGGATGTAGTAATGTTCCTGTACAGAGATGATTACTACAACCCGGATACGGACAAAAAAGGAATAGCGGAAGTAATAATAGCCAAGCAAAGAAACGGCCCGATAGGAACTACGGAGCTCGTATGGCTGCCTGATCTGACCAAGTTTGCCAATAAGGCAAAAAACTGAGTTAAGGAGATTTGCATGGACAAGCCGGTTTTATATCGTAAACGTATTATTCCGGAGGAGATTGTACTGCTTGATAAAGATGAAATACTGTATTCCGACGATGCACATATAGTGACAAAGTGGAATGCCATCAAGCCGAAGAAAATCCTTCACCACGGATGTTCATGCTATTTTTTGAAAGAGGGATTCAAGGTCAGCAAGTTTTACCGGGAGGACGGCACATTGATGTACTGGTATTGCGATATTATCAGTTACACATACAACGAGCCGGAGAATTCTTATATATTTACCGACCTGTTGGCTGATGTTCTCATATATCCCGATGGAAGGGTCGAAGTTGTTGACGTTGGAGAGATAGCGGATGCGCTTACGGACGGAACGCTTACAACGGACGAGATGATACCGGCGCTTAGAAGTCTTGATAAATTGCTGGGACTGGTATACTCCGGGGAATTTGGTAATATTCAGGATATGATCAACAGGATCGAAAACGGCAGCAAACTTTCAAAATGAAAACAATATATGAAACAGTTGACCCCGGCAGCATGGATATGTCGGTAATAGATAAAGCGGGAAGTATAATCCGCAGCGGAGGACTTGTAGCTTTCCCGACGGAAACTGTTTACGGCCTCGGAGGGGATGCTTTAAATCCGGAATCATCCGAGAAGATATACAGGGCAAAGGGAAGACCGTCGGATAATCCTCTTATAGTTCACATTTCGGATTTTGACAGCATATACGATATAGTCCGTGATGTAAGTGCTGAAGCAAAGCTTTTGGCGGACAGATACTGGCCCGGTCCCCTTACCATGATATTTGATAAAAAACCGGTTGTCCCCAAAGAGACAACAGGAGGGCTTGATACGGTTGCGGTTAGATTTCCCTCCCACCCGGTGGCACAAAAGTTCATTGAAGCATCCGGCGGATTCGTTGCCGCACCTTCGGCAAATTTATCCGGAAGACCGTCGCCTACTTACGGAAGGCATGTTCTTGAAGACATGGACGGAAGGATAGATATGATTATAGACTCCGGGGAATGCAATATCGGACTGGAATCCACGATAGTTGATTTTACTTCCGAAGTTCCTATGATACTAAGGCCCGGCTATGTTAACGAGAAGATGTTAAATTCCGTGATCGGGGAGGTAGCCAAAGATCCTGCGGTGTTCGGAAATATGGCAAGTGGCGGTCATCCGAAGGCGCCGGGCATGAAATACCGTCACTATGCTCCGAAGGGGAGTATGACTATCGTGTCGGGCAAGACGGATAATGTCATTGAATATATTACGAACAGGATAAAAAGTAAGCGGCCGGACGAACGTATAGGTGTTCTGGCGTGCTCACAGAATGTATCTCAATACACCGGAGCCGACATGATTTTTGATATGGGATGTGCGGATAATGAGATAGAAATATCTTCAAGACTGTATGATGCGCTCAGGGAGTGCGATGAAAAGAAGATAGATGTAATCTATTCGGAAGAGTTTGATACTCCCGATCTTGGACTTGCGATAATGAACCGGCTGATAAAGGCAGCAGGTCATAATATAATAAATGTATAACAGGAGAAGAAAATGAAAGTAGCTATCGGAGCCGATCACGGTGCATTTGAGAGAAAAGCGGAAGTTATTGAACACCTTGAGGCGGCAGGACATGAGGTCAAGGATTTCGGAACCTATACTCCGGAAAGTTGTGATTATCCGGAAATAGGAAGAAGTGTAGCAGAAGCCGTGGTATCCGGTGAATATGACAGAGGAATAGTGATGTGTACCACCGGGATCGGCATTTCGATCGTGGCAAACAAGGTCAGAGGAATTCGATGTGCACTTTGTTCCGATGTTACAAGCGCAAAGCTCACAAGACTTCATAATGATGCCAATATGCTTTCGATGGGTGCAGGTATCATCGGCCCTAATCTTACGATGGATATAGTAGACACATTTATGAATACCGAGTTTTCAAACGAAGAAAAACATGTACGGAGAATATCCAAGATAGAAAAATAATACTTTATGGAGGGTTAGCAATGAAACAGTATCCCGGAATCGACAATGTTTATGTAATGGATCATCCGCTGATACAGCATAAGATCGGCTATATCAGAAGGACTGAAACCGGAACAAAGGATTTCAGGCAGACTATCGGTGAGATAGCGATGCTCATCTGTTATGAGGCAACAAGAAATCTTGAACTGGCTGATGTCAAGATTGAAACTCCCATATGCTCTACAACAGCAAAGGAGCTTAAGGGAAAAAAGATGGCTATCGTTCCCATACTCCGCGCCGGCCTGGGGATGGTTGACGGAATGCTTACACTTATACCGGTAGCCAAGGTCGGACATATAGGGTTGTACAGAGATCCCCAAACCCTTAAACCGGTAGAATACTATTGCAAGCTGCCGGAGGATTGCGCAAACCGTGAAGTATTCGTGGTTGATCCGATGCTTGCAACCGGCGGATCATCCTGTGCTGCCATTACAATGCTTAAAGAAAAAGGGTGCAAGAATATTCATTTCATGTGTATTATAGCCGCACCGGAAGGAGTGGCTGCCATGCATGAAGCACACCCTGATGTGGATGTATATATCGGGGCACTTGATGAGAAACTTAATGATCACGGTTATATAGTTCCCGGACTTGGCGATGCGGGAGATCGGATTTTCGGTACAAAGTAATGAGTGACAAAAGACAGGACTATATCTCATGGGATGAGTATTTTATGGCTGTGGCTAAGCTTGCGGGAATGAGATCGAAAGATCCCAATACGCAGGTAGGAGCTTGTATTGTCAGTGAGGACAACAAGATTCTTTCGATGGGTTACAACGGATTTCCGAGAGGATGCTCGGATGATGAATTTCCATGGGCCAGAGAAGGCGATGAACTGCTGACCAAATACGTTTATACGGTTCACAGTGAACTTAATGCCATACTTAATTACAGAGGCGGCAGCCTTGAAGGGGCAAAGCTTTATGTATCACTGTTTCCCTGCAATGAGTGCGCCAAGGCTATCATCCAGAGCGGTATCAAAACAGTCATCTATGATTGTGATAAGTACGCCGCTACAAACGGAGTAATCGCATCCAAAAAAATGTTTGATGCCGCGGGAATAAGGTACTACAAGTACGATCCGACAAACAGGGAAATTGTTATCACGGTATAATCTATGCTGTATGGTGGCAGGACAATATACAACTTAATAGTCTGTGCGGTAAGTGCTGCGGTTGCTTTAACCTGTGTTTTTTCATCGGTGGAAACACCGGTATTTGCGTCTGTTGAGAGCACGTCACAAAAAATCAAAGATGCAGAGAAGCTAAAAAAAGAAACCGAGGAAATGAAAGAGGCCACGGAACAAAAGAAGGAAGGCCTCAAGGACCAGAAACAGGAGCTTGAAAACTACCTTAGCGAGCTCAATGACAGTCTGACCCAAATTACCGAGAATATTAAAGATATAGAAGACAGGATCACAGCCAAGCAGGCGGAGATAGAAACGGCACAGGTTGAATTGGAGAATGCTCAAGAGGAAGAGATGAGTCAGTATGAACTAATGAAAAAAAGAATCAAGTTCATGTATGAGCGCGGAGACAAGACAATTCTTACCACCTTTTTTTCGTCGCATAGTTATGCTGATTTTTTGAACAAAACGGAATACATCGATCGCATAGAAAATTATGATAAGAAGATGTATGACAACCTGATTCAGATAAGAAAAGATATTGAAGATAAAGAGAAAGATCTCAGAACGGAAGAAGAACAACTGCAGAGCCTCAGAAAACAAGCCCAGAATGAGGAAATGAAGGTTAATAACCTTGTAACGTCGACTAACGGTTCCATTGCACAGACGGATGGTCAGATATCCGCAGCAGAACTTGAGACGGCGGCTTATGAAGCGGAGCTTAAGGCTCAGGAAGAGAATCTTGCTGCCCTGAAAAAGCAGCTTGCCGAAGAACAGGCAATGATTGCAAAAGCTGC
>OCTX012211277.1_pt1 | contig 19930 bp, 18 predicted proteins | sample 1539691 | NCBI WGS metagenome assembly OCTX01 (sample SAMN02144231, study PRJEB22623) | gut metagenome | biome: sheep rumen | host: Ovis aries | place: New Zealand
GAGGTTGATGAGCGAGAGGTTAATCAAGCCGTTCTTGGCAAACATCTTGGAGACATACAGCAGGGAGATGAACTGCGGGATGGCGATGGTGAGTACGAGAACAGTACGCCAGACCTTTTTCAGTTTGATGCCCTTCTTGTTGATCATCATAGCCACCAGCATGCCGAGGAAGTAGTTGGTAAAGGTGGCGAAGAAGGCCCAGATCAGCGTCCAGGTAAGGATCTCGCCGAAAGCAGCGGAGTAGCTCTTGCCGCCGGCGGTCCAGTTAAACATGGTGTTGAAGTTGTCCAGTCCAACCCAGGTGAAGAGGTTGTTCAGGCCGTCATGCTCGGCGTCATAGTTGGTGAAGGCCACCAGCACCATGAAGAAGATCGGCATAACCGTAAACACCAGAATGCCGGTGAGCGGCAGCGCCAGCAGGGTCTTGTGGAACTGATCGTCCACAAGGGAATGCAGGTCGTCCTTGCCGCTGCGCAGAGGCTTGCCGGATTTGAGGATCTGTTCGGCGATCTTATTCTGCTTGATATTCAGCCGCCAGGTGAAGAGGAAGGCGACGATGAAGAACAGGGTAAGCACGCCGTAGAGCAGGATGCGGAAGGAGTTATCGCCGGCAACAAAAGTTTCGACCGACTGTCCGTACTGCATGACCATTTCCTTGTGCGGGCCGTAGTCGCCGAGGTTGTCCAGCTTGCTCAGCCAGTACACGCCGCCCTGCGGCAGCACCATATAGACGACGAAGACCAGTTCAAAGAGGAAAAACAGGAGGCCGCGAAGCACCTGTCCGCGCGCGGCGGAGCCAAAGCCCATCACCAGATAGGACACGCGCGTTTTCCAGTCGCCGTCGCGGAAGGTCGTGAACAGATCGGCAAATTCGCCGCCGATGGCGAGAGCAGTTTTTTTGAAGAACCGGCCGATGCCGATCCCGGCGTTTTTCAGAGCCTGCGGAATACCAAGGAAGAAGGAAGCCAGCCGATAGCTGAACTTCTCCCACTTTGACAGGCGCAGATACTCCAAGTCACTGTATCTTTTCATAACATTGCCCCTTTTAATCAAATTGGTTGGAGCCAATGGATATTGACTCCAACCAAAAAAACATTGCGGTTCAGCCAAAGTTTATGTATTTACTTTGGATGGCGTGTATGAAATTTGTTAGGCTTAGCCCTCGAGAGTGACAGTGCCGTCAGCCAGGTTGAGAACCACGACGTAGGTGCCGTCGGCCTCAACCTTGACGTTTGCGCCACCCTGACCGTCGGCGCCGTAGTCCACGACCCATTCGCCGTTCAGACGGACCTTGAGCTCGTCGCCGGCCTTCAGCTCGATGGGTTCGGACTTGAACAGCCCGACCTCAGCCACGGTCATGGGCAGGTCTTCCGTCTCGCCCCATCCGTTGATGGTGCCGACAACGCCCCATTCCGCAACGCCTTCATAGATGCTGATCATGGCGTCGGTGCCGTCCTCGATCAGGCCGATCGCACCGGTGGCAGGCGTGAAGACGACAACGTAAGTGCCGTCCGCCTCGATGACGACGTTGTCGCCGCCCTTGCCGGTGGCGCCGTAGTTGACATCCCATTCGCCGCCCTGGCGAACCTTGAACTCATCGCCGGCTTTGAACTCAATGGGCTCAGACTGCAGAAGCGGGAAGACAGACGGGAAATCGGACTCGGTCAGAGCAAAGTCGGTATCCCAGTTGGTACCGGCGAAAGCACCGATGATGCTCCAGGCGTTCTTCTCTTCCTCGGTGCGGGTATCGACAGGCTCGGTGCCCTCGGGATCCTCGGCGTCGCCGACCTTGTTCAGGGTGATGGTAGCCTCGGTGTCGCTCACAAGCTCCAGAACGACTTCGTAGATGCCCGGCTCCTCAACCACATAGTTGGGGCCGTCCAGGGTGCCGTCAGCACCGAAGTTGGTGGTCCAGGAAGCGCCCTGGCGAACCTTGAACTCATCGCCGGTGTGCAGCTCGAGGGGCTCGGAGACGAAGCAGCCGCCGCCCTCGGTCATCGGGAAGTCGGTATCCCAGTTGGTGCCGCAGATGGCGCCGATCACGCTCCAGGCGTTCAGGTCATCCTCGGTACGGGTGAAAACGGCGTCGATCTTGGCGGCGTAGTTATCCAGCGCAGCCTGCAGACCGGCCTCGTCCTCGGCGGCCTTGACGTCATCGCCGATCACCTTGGCGATATCCCACCAGGAGCCCTCGATGTTGCCCTGGGGGACGGAGTACGGAGCCTGGAGAGCCAGTGCCACCAGACCGGGGTTGGCCTGAACGGCCTCGGAAGCCTGGTCGACCAGGTTGGCCGGGCCCCAGGAGAGCTTCTCAAAACGCTCCATCTCGGCCTTCTCACCGGTGAGGTACTGGGCCAGCAGGTGGAGAGCGGCGCCCTTGGCGGCATCAGCCTGCGGCTTCACGCCGAGCAGCTTGCAGCCGTTGAAGGAGCCGAGGTGGTAGGTCTGGCCGTCCACTTCGAAGGAGGGCAGATCGGTCACGCCCAGGTTGTCGCCCAGGATGCCGAGCGCGGTCTCATAGTCCCAGATACCGGAGACAACGATCGCGGCGCCGGAGGAGAACTCGCTGGCGGCGGAGGAGCTCAGGTGCATCGGGGAATCGACCAGCTTCTTCAGGCCCTTGGCGGCGATCAGGCCATCGGGGCTGTTGAAGGTGTCCTTGATGGAGATGAACTTGCCGTCGTTATCGGTGATCCACTCGGAGACGCAGCCGGTGGCAAAGAACCAGGAAGCAATGTACCAGGCGGAGGTCTCAGCCTCGAAGGCGAAGTACTTGCCGGCGGCCTCGGTGTCAGCGATCAGGGCCTCGACGCTGTCCACATCCTCTTCGGGGATGACGGACTTGTCGTAGTACATGAAGTAGCCGTTATCAGCGGTCAGGGGGTAAGCGAACATCTCTTCGCCGGAGGTGGCAGCCTTGACGGCGCCGGCGTCATTGGCGGCCTTGACAGTCTCGGCAGCTTCAGCGCCAAGCTTGTTCAGCGCGCCGGCCTGCACCAGGCGGGCAAACTGGTCCTGCGCGAAGAAGTAGATGTCGCCGCCGGCTTCGACGTCGGTGACCATGTTGTTGGCGGCATTCGCCTCGGACACGGGCTCGACCGTGGCGTTGAACTTAATGCCGTACTCATTGTTGTTGTTGAAGTCTTCGATCTGCTGCTTGGTCAGATCGACAGCCAGCTCAGGAACCCAAACGACGATATCGTAGGTTCCGCCTTCTTTGGAACCGCCGTTACCGCCACCGCAGGCGGCCAGAGCGAAGACCATGGCCAGAGCCAGCAGCAGTGCCAATGCTTTTTTCATTTTGTTTCCTCCTATTCATAATTTCTTGGATTGCGCTATTGATTTTGCTGATAAAGGCCCATCCTTCTGCAGCATGCGGAAGAAAAAACGGGGCAGCCCATTTTCCGGCCTTTTAACACAGGTATTATACCGCTTCAAGAACTGAATGTCCACCGACCGGCAGGAAATTTGGCGCGGACAGATTTTACAAAAATGTTAACTGTATTTTGTGCAATCAGCCTTATACTGTCGGAAAAGTTTTAAAAAGCGCACAAAGTGCCATTCTTTCGGCACTCTGTGCGCAGTCAAATTATTACAAATCAGCCCGCAGAATTGAGCATCGCGCCGTCGATCTTGCCCCAGGCGCCGTTGCCCTCGCCGGAGCACTTGACGTAAATGCCAACGACAATCGTCTGCCCCTCGGTATAGGCAATGCCCTCGACGCGCCCGGCGTCCCAGTTGCCGTAGCCAGAAATGCCCATCGGCGCTTTGCCGACGATCTCGCCGTCAATCTTGACATAGGCATAGATATCCGTATCGCCACAGTCGCCGCCCATGATGGAAATTTCATAGTCGTAGTTTCCGCTCCTGAGCCCGCTCACCGGCTGCTCCAGCGTAAACTCCACGCTGTCCTTTTGGGGGCTCCAGAAGTGCATGTGCCAGCTGCCGCCGAGGGAATCGTTGGCCTTGTCCTCCACATACAGCTGCTCTGCGTTTTTCAGGTCGGTCACGACCCAGGCACCAAGCGCCCCGTCCTCAAAGCCGGGGTTCTGCAGATAGTTGAATTTGACCACGGACAGGTAGCAGCGGGTCGCCAGATCGCCGGCTTTGCCCGCGATCTCATACTTGCCGGCGCCGCCGGTTGACATGGCCTGCAGCTGCGCCTCGTCAATGTCCCAGGTCACGGGCACAGCCTCGCGGCTGTTGTCGGTCATGACGGCGTTCACCGTCTCCGGCAGCTCAATGGCCGCGTTAAGATCCACGGTGAGCTCGCAGTCCTCGACAGCGTCCACCGTCAGTTCCACCTCGTTGCCGCTGCGCAGCAGGCCAAAGAGCTTGAGCGACTCCAGCGGATGCCCCGTCGGGTCGAAGAAGGCCTGGTTATCCACGGCGCAGCCGCCGTACCACTTGCCGGCGTCGTCCGGATCGTAGACCGCGGCGTAGCTGGACGCCCAGCCGGAGCCGTATTTTTCCCACTTGGCGCTGTTTTCCTCCCAGGCGTTCTGCCCGACACTGATCCAGGTGCCCTCCCAGTAGCAGACGCCGATGCCGTCCGGGATGCCGGCGACAGTCTCGGCCACCGCCTGCACCGAATTGGCCTGACCTTGCACGGTATAGGGGCAGGGCTTATTGACGCCTCCGCCCGCGCCGATGGTGTTGCCGGAGAAGTCCGTGTCTTCCTCGGTATAGGCGTAGGAAGTCTCCATGACCATGACCTTTTTGCCGTAGGTCTGCGAAATATTGGTCAGCACGGCGGACAGATTCTCCAGCGTCCCATGCCAGTAGGGATAATAGGAGGAGGCGAAGACATCGTAATCCACCTGATAGTAATCCAGCTTGGAGGCATAGCTCGCGTAGGCGTCCGCGTTTTCGGGATTGGCAAAATGCACGGCCACCAGCGCCTTGGGAAAGACCTCGCGGACGGCTTTGGCGCCGGCCTGCATCAGAAACTGGATGTTGAACCAGGTCTTTTCGCCGCAGAGCGCGCCGTTGGTTTCATTGCCGAGCTGCACCATGCCCACGGCCACGCCAGCGTCCTTGAGCTGTTTGAGACTGTCGCGGGTGAACTGATAGAGCGCCTCGGTTTTGGTCTCGATGTCCATGTCCTTCCACGCGAGCGGCACCATCTGCTTGCCGGGATCGGCCCAGAAGTCGGAATAATGGAAGTCCACGATCAGCTTCATGCCGAACTGCGTGGCGCGCTTGCCGATCTCCACGGCCTTTTCGATATCGTTGTTGCCGCCGCCGTAGCCGTGTCCCTCGGCGTCATAGGGGTGGTTCCACACGCGCACGCGAATATGCGTAACGCCGTTTTCCGCCAGCGTCTGAAAGACATCCTGCTCCTCACCGGCGAAGTTATAGTATTTCACACCGCTCTCTTCCTCGGCGATCACCGAGGAGGCGTCCATGCCGAGGATGAAGTCCTTCGGCAGATTGGGGATGGCCTTCACATAAAGCGTGTCACTCTGGACGTTCACCTTGACGCGCTGCCCGGCCGCACCGGAGCAGCCGCTCAGCAGCAGAAGCATCAGCAGCAGAAAACAAATCATCTTTTTCATGTTCCTTCCTCCTTATGGCAGCTTGAAAATCATCTCTGCGAGCGCGAGCGCCTTGCCGTCCTCCCGATGCGCCGACTCTGCGCCGAAGAACAGATAGTAGTTCTGCGTTTCCGCTTCCGGATGCTCATAGGGCAGATACGCCTTCGCCGCGCCCTCGCTGCTTTCCGCGTCATAGATCAGTACGCCGTAGGCACGTCCCTCGTGCGTCCACAGCGCGCGCCCCTGCGTCTCAAATCCAGTCTCCTCCAGTGGGCGGAAGGATTCGATGTACTCGGCGGCCCGGTTTTCCCCGACGATATAGACGTCGGCCGTGCGCAGCTCTTCCGTGTCAAAAATATAGTAGCGGAAGGGGTGCGCCATCACCATGCGGATGCCCTCCGGCTTTTCCCGCTCCAGCGCATCCGCGAGCTCCTGCTCCCGCAGCTCCGGCAGATCGGCGCACAGCACCAGCTTTTTGGCCGGGACCGTATCGCCCATCAGGGAGAAGATCCAGCCCCAGAAAAACACCGACACCAACGCCCAGAGCACATATCTGTAAAACTCTGAGAAAAAATTTTTCAGCACTCTCATAGCCGTTCATACGCGGCCACATAGCCGTTGACCACATAAAGCCGCAGCCTGTTTCCGTTTTCCGCCCTCAGGGTCTCGGCGCGCGCGGCGATCACCTTGCTCCGATGCCGCTCATCGCCTTCAATCAGCGTCAGCGGGAAAAAGCGGATGCTGCCGCGGATGCGCATGCGCTCCTTTGACACTTCGATCACGCCCTCCAGCGTACTGCGTTCCCCCTCAAGCAGCATCTTTGCATGCCCCAGCTCCCAGCGCAGCTCCTTCACCAGATGGTGATAGAGATAGATCACCGTCCAGCCGCCCAGGATGGAAAGCCCTGTTACCGTTTTTTCCAGCGTCGGCGCGGTATGGCGGTTTGCCAGGCAGCACAGCAGCACGCAGACCGTCAGCGTCGCCGCTGCGATCAGCGCCGCCGCCCGTCCTGCGTGTTTTGTTTTCTTTTCCAGCCGTTCCAGATCCTGCCGACTGTACAGTTCGTGAATCATATCCATAGGCAGAATTATAGCAAAACTTGCTCCTCCCCGCAAGCGTCTGTCCCTCTCTTTTCTTCCTCTTCCCCCCCCTTTTCTTCCGCCTTGACAAGCGAAACGGGATTTAGTATTCTAAAGTTACAGACAATTCCTGTTTTTTTGAGGAGGTTCCTATGAAAAAAACACTTTTTCTTTTCATATGTCTGCTGATGCTGCTTAGCCTGCTCAGCGCCTGTTCCATGCTGCCCAATGCTAGCCGGCGAAGCGGCGAGCTGTCCGCCGATTCCTCCACTGCTTCCTCCGCCAACACCTATACTGGCGCCGCATTTATGAAGGAGGAGGTCGTTCTCACCGGTTCCGAGCTGCGCGCCGGCGCGCAGCCGCAGGATCAGGCCCGCGTTTTCTATGAGATTTTCGTCGGCTCCTTCTCCGATTCCGACGCCGACGGCATCGGCGACCTGCGCGGCATCATCAACCGCATGGACTACCTCAACGACGGCGACCCCAATTCCGGCCGCAGCCTCGGCGTGGAGGGGCTCTGGCTGACGCCGATCTTCAAGTCCCCCACCTATCACAAATACGGGGTCACCGATTACTACACCATTGACCCGAAATTCGGCACCATGGACGATCTGCAGGATCTGATTAACATTTGCCACGAGCGGGACGTGAAGCTGATTCTGGATCTGACCATCAACCACAGCGGCAACCTCTGCGATTGGTTTTCCAAGTTTGTCCTTGCGCACCGCCAGGGCGATACCGAGAGCGAATTCTATGATTTTTACAGCTGGTGCGGCCCGGATCAGCCGGGTGAAACGGGACACCGCTATCAGCAGATCGTCGGCAGCGAGGATTCCTACGAGTGCAATTTCGCCGAAAGCATGCCGGAATTCAACATGGACAACGAATTCACCCGCCAGACGCTGCTGGACGTGGCCAAGTATTATCTGGCCATGGGCGTCGACGGTTTCCGCTTTGACGCCGCCAAATACGTCTACTACGGCGACAACCGGCGCAGTGCTTCGTTTATGAAGTGGTACATGGACGAGCTGCGCGCCGACTATCCCGATATGTACGCCGTGTCCGAGGTCTGGGACGGAGACGGCATCACCGACCTCTACTACCCCGCCACCAACTGCTTTAACTTCACGACCTCACAGGTCGGCGGTCTCATCGCCTCCACGGCCAAATCGGGCGCCGCGGGCAGCTATGCCTCCTATGTGGAAAGCTATCTCCGGGAGATCCATGCCATCAATCCCGACGGGATGTATATTCCCTTCATTGCCAACCATGATACCGACCGTGCCGCCGGCTATCTGACCGTAGCCAGCGGGCAGATGAAGATGGCCGCGAACCTCTACATTCTCTGCAGCGGCTCTCCCTTCATCTACTACGGCGAAGAGCTTGGCATGCGCGGCTCCCGCGGCAGCGCGAACACCGACGCCAACCGCCGCCTGGCCATGGTCTGGAATGACGGCGACACGATAAAGAATCCAACCGGCAGCGACTATGACAAGCAGATCGAGCAGGGCGTGGCCGAGCAGATCCGCGACGAGAACAGCCTTTACAATTATTACAAAAAACTCATCATGATCCGCCTGGCCAATCCAGAAATTGCCCGCGGCGAATTTACCGCCTATTCGGTGCCGGATTCCAAGGTCGGCGGCTTCTTTGCCTCCTATGAAGGCAGCACCGTTCTCGTGCTGCACAACACCACGCTCAGCGCCGCCACCGTGGATCTCAGCGACCTCGGCGTAAGCGAGCTGCGGGCCGTGATCGGCGTAGAGGACGCTTCCCTCGACGGCACGACCCTCACCATCGGGGCGCAGACCAGCGTCGTGCTGAAATAAGCGAACAATAATGGTACAAAAAACGTGCGGCGCATGCGCCGCACGTTTTCTTTTCTATAGTTCTTGTGGCTCATTCGTCATCCACGTCGATATCCAGCCCCAGCTCGCGCGGGAGAAAGCGCGGGCAGGTGCTCTCGCTGACGGTAATCACCGAGGCGGCCAGATGCGTGCCGATTTTCACCGACTCCAGCATCGTCTTTCCATAGGTCAAACCGATGGCCACACCCGCGCAGAAGGCGTCTCCCGCGCCGGAGGTATCGCGCACCTTGACCGACTCCGGCGGGAAATAGCCCTTTTCGCCGTTCATCGAGGCCCAGACCGCGCCGCGGCTGCCCATCGTTACCACCATGGAGGGGATATTGGCCTTTACGATGCGCTCATAAATGGTCTCCGCCAGCTCCTCCGGCTCCATCTGCGAAAAATCGTCGACAAACAGGATGCCCGCCTCCAGAACGTTGCACACAAAGCAGTCGATCGACTGCAGGAAATCGCGGCGCTGCGAGGCGATGATCATATTGGACACGACGGCGTAGACCTTTTTGCCGTATTTTTCGGCATAGTGGAAGACGCGCTTAACGATCTCCTTGTCCATGTCGATCTCAATGACGATGCTGTCCGCGTCACGGAAAATCTCATCGCCCTTCCGATCGAGCAGGTCAATCATCGGGCTCATCTCCGGGCGCTTGGAGATCGAACCGGCCAGATCGCCGGTGTTGTCGAACACCGCCAGCCAGATGCCCATGCCGTCCGGGGTGCTGATGATGTAATCAGTGCTGACCTTGTGGTTTTTGAGCTTCCGCAGCACTTCCTCGCCCTGCGCGGTGTTGTCCACCATGCTCACGAAAACCGGGCGCAGCTCCACATTGGCGATGTCCTCCGCCACATTGCGGCCCACGCCGCCGTGCACAGTCTCCACCCGCCCGGCATTGCGTCCCGCGGGGCTGTATACGTCATCCGGGAATCCCTTGATGTCCACAAACACGCTTCCGATTACAACAATCGCCATAGTCCGTCCTCCCTGTCTCTGTTGTTAGGTATTCTGCCGCTCAAAGCTGTGCAGCCAGTCGGCGCGGATGAAATAGATCACGAGGAAAATGGTGCTCAGGCACCAGGTGATGGGATAGACCCAGTTGACCACGTCGATGCTCCGGTAGATGGGCACGGCGAAGTGCAGAATCGCCACGCGCACCACACACCAGAAGCTGAGCATGGAGATCATCGGGATCACGGCCTTGCCGGCGCCGCGCAGCACCGCTGACAGGCCGTGGCTGGCCGCAAGGAGGCAGAAAAACAGCGCGCAGATCCTCGCCTTGCCCACGCCGAAGGCAATCGCCTCCGGCTCCTGCGTAAAGGCACGGATTAGCACCGGCGCCGCAAGATAGGTCAGCAATCCGATGAGCTCCGAGAGCAAAATCGCGCACAGCACGCCGAACACGGCGCCTTTTTTGGCTCTGGCGTATTCCCGTGCGCCGAGGTTCTGACCAACAAATGTGGTCAGGGCGATGGTAAAGCTTGTGATGGGCAGGAAGGCAAAGCCCTCGATCTTGCTGTAAGCCCCGCAGCCGGAGACGGCCATTGTGCCGAAGGCGTTGATGTTGGACTGCACGACCACATTGGCGATGGCGATGACCGAATTCTGCAGGCCGGAGGGCAGGCCGTAGCGCACGATCAGCTTCAGCATCTGCCAGTCAAAGCCGATCTTCCGCAGCTGCACGCGGTAGTCCTCCTTTGTCGTCATCAGACGCCGCAGGCAGAGAAAAACGCTGAAGAACTGGGAGAGGATCGTGGCGAGCGCCGCGCCCTCCACGTCCATATGAAAGAGTGCAATGAGCACGATGTCCAGCGCCACGTTAATCACGGAGGAGGTAATCAGGTAGTACAGCGGATGCCGGCTGTCGCCGACGGCCTGCATGATGCCGCGACAGCTGTTATAAAGCACGAGCCCCAGGCTTCCGGCAAAATATACGCGGATATACGCCTCCGAGCGGGCCATCACGTCCTCCGGCGTACCCATCAGGCGCAAAATAGCGGGCGTCAGCGTCGTGCCGATCACGGTCAGCAGCACGCCGGCCGAGAGGTCAAAGGCCAGCACCGTGTGGATCGCCCGATGCATTTTCTCCGGCTCCCGCGCGCCGAAATAGCGGGAGACGACAACGCCCGCGCCGGCGGAAATGCCGCCGAAAAAGCTCACCAGCAGAAATACCAGCGTGCCCGTGGCACTCACCGCGGCGAGTGCCTCGTTGCCGATCAGATTGCCGACAATCAGTGCATCGGCCGTGTTATACAGTTGTTGAAACAGATTCCCGATGAAGAGCGGCACGGCAAAGCGGACCATCTGCCCAGCAATCGGGCCTTCTGTCATGCGGGTATAATCATGTACATTCGTCATAGCTGAAAAACGCACACGGCGTTCGGTTTCCAATCATTTTTTCTGATTATACCGTCTGACCCCCGCTCCCGTCAACCGCAAGTCGCGCGAAAAGGGACGATTTTTCGTCCCGGGTCATAGCGCTGCCCGGCACCTGCATAAGCTTTGGCAAAAGCTGATTGGGGAGGATGCCATGAAACGACTGAGCCTGTGTCTGCTGTGTCTGGCGCTGCTGCTCACCGGCTGCGGGAGCCGTCGCGCGGCCGAGCAGCAGGCGCAATTTGCCGAAGCTCTGAGCGCCCGGAGGGATTTATGCTTCACAGCCGATCTCCGCGCCGAATACGCGGATAAAACGGTGGCGTTTCGCCTGCGCTATGAAGAGGACGCCGACGGCTGCACGCTGCGCGTGCTGGAGCCGGAGGAAATCGCCGGCGTCAGCCTGCGCCTCGGACCGGACGGCGCGCAGCTGAGTCTGGACGACATTTCTCTGGACACCGGGCCGCTGGACCGCTATGGTCTGAGCCCCGTGACCGCGCTGCCTGCGCTGACGCAGGCTCTGCGCGCCGGGCATCTGGAGAGCAGCCGGGAGGAAGGGGACGAAACCGTCTGGGAGCTTGCCGCCGACGACAATCTCACGGTGCAGGTCTGGCTGAACGCGGAGCTTGTGCCGCAGCGTGCCGAGCTCATCAGCGAGGGCCGCGTACACGTATTCTGTACGCTGAGTGACTGGGCGCTCGGGCAATAAAATGAGGCTGTGAAGGGCGCCCTTCACAGCCTCATTTCCATTATTCTTCGATCACCCAGGGGAGATCAACAAGTACCGGCTCATGGCCCATGGCGGGCAGAACCTGCTCCATCAGCGCTTTCGTCGAAAAGCGCAGGCTCGAGGTGTTGCGGCAGGGGTGGCAGCCGAAATCGGCCGCATCCAGCAGCTCCCGGTCGATCAGCAGCTGCACCGCACCCTCATGGTCGTTCATCAGTCCCAGCACGCTCACCGAACCGGGATGCAGGTCAAGCAGACGCTCCATATCCGCCGGAGAACCGAAGGACAGCCGGGCGGTGCCGATCTGTTTGGAGAGGATTTTGGTCTTGAAGGGCTTTTCACCGGGCATGATAAGCAGATAGAAATCCGTCTGCTGGCGGTTCGTGAGAAAGAGGTTTTTGCAGATGCCGCAGCCGAGCAGGCCCTCGACAAGCTCACAGTCCGGGATGTTTTCCGCCGCCTCGTGATCGACGCGGCAGTAGCTCACACCGAGGCGGTCGAGCAGGTCGTAACAGCGATCCTCGCGGGGCTCGCGACTCTCCGCGGGACGCCCGGTATATAAGGTCTGGTCGATATACACAGAATCAGTCCTCCGCAGCTTCGTCCTTTTTCTTGCCGAAGAGTGCGGGCAGGCCCTGAATCAGCAGGATCACGGCCAGCACCGCCAGCACCGCCGAGCAGCCAAGCGACAGATAGTCAATCCATCCCGCAGCACTCTGCAGCGTGTAAACGGCGTTCAACACCAGATAGCCAAGCGCCGCCGCCAGCAGTACGAACATCGGTACAACGAGCATCGCAGTCTTTTTGCCCTCGCCGCGCAGCCAGATGGCCGCGATCATCATCGCAAGGCCCGCCAGCAGGAGGTTCGCCGCGCCGAAGAGACCCCAGAGGCGGTCAAAATCGTAGCAGATGAGGCCAAGGCAGCAGCCGAGCAGCACCAGGATCACGGTGCCGACGGCCGGCGTGGCGAAAAAGCGCTGCGCGCCCTCGAGCTTTTTGAGACGGCGGTTGTCGGGGTTGAAGAGCTCGGCGAAGAGGTAGCGCGCCAGGCGCGTGCAGGTGTCGAGCGTGGTGAGCGCGAAGGTCGCGGCCGTCACCAGCATCAGATAGTAGACGAGCTGACTCCCGGACGCGTCGGAGACGGCGAGGGCGAAGACATCCAGCGGCGTCCATTTGTCCGGGATCCCCGGCAGCACCGCCAGCAGCACGATGAGAGCGAGCAGGGCGTTGAGCATCACCGAACCGACGCTGACCGGGCGGGCGTGCTTTTCGTTGGCCAACTGCTTGGCGGTCGTGCCGGAGGCGATGAGGGCATTATAGCCGGACACCGCGCTGCCGAAGACAATCACGCTCAGCATCGAAAACAGCGCGCCTCCGGAGAAGGCGCTCTCGTTCACCGCCGGAAGTACGGCCGTTTTCCCGCCCAGCGCCGGGATCAGCAGCACAACGAGGCTGAAGAGCATCATGCCCCAGAGCAGGAAGGAGCTGAGGAAATCGCGCGGCTGCAGCAGCGCCCAGACCGGTGCGAGCGAGGCCGCAACGAGATAAACGGCGATCACTGCAATCCAGGCCCAGTAGGGCAGGTTCAGGCCGAAGTTCAGCCCTGCCCAGACGCTCGCCGCCATCAGCACGAGGCAGAGAACGGTCATCGGGATCATCGGCAGATTCTTTCGGAACACCAGCAGGCCGAACAGCAGCCCCACCAGCACAAAAAGGATCGAGGCGGTGCCCGCCCCGGCCTGCGGACTTACCTGCCCTGCGCCGACGGAGACCAGCGCCGCCCCGTCAGAGGCAAAGCTGTCGGCGATGACATTCGTAAAGCAGGCCACCAGCAGCACCAGCACCAGCAGCGCGAAGACCGTAAAGACGCGCTGCGCCTTCTCGCCCACGTGCTCACGAAGCACGCGGCCGAGGGAGCGGCCCTTATGCCGCAGCGAAGCAAAGAGCGCGCCGAAATCGTGCGCCGCGCCGAAAACGACGCTGCCCAGCACAATCCAGAGCAGCACCGGCAGCCAGCCGAAGGCCGCAGCCTTGACCGTGCCGATGATTGTTCCAGCCCCGGCAATCGAAGCGAAATGATGGCCCATCACGACGACAGGCGGCGTGGGCACATAGTCCTTGCCGTCAAAGCAGTCCTGCGACGGTGTCTCACGTGCGGGGTCAACGCCCCACTTTTTGGCCAGATAGCGGCCATAGAACAAATAGCCCAGCAGCAGCACGACCAACGCCGCCAAAAAAATCAGAAAAATCATCAATACGTTCACTCCTCGTGTTTCCTTGCGGGCAGCCTCGCCCATATCTTGACAATTTAATATACCCCGCTCCGCCGTCTTTTTCAAGGGGATAATTTGGTGTGTCAAACTTATGTTATGTAAACCTATTGCATAAATGGCATAGATTCGTTATAATGGTGTATAAGATAAGGAGAATATCGCCATGTACTTTGATACGCACGCGCACTATGACGACCGCCATTTTGACTCGGATCGGGACGAGCTGCTGCCGGCGCTTTTTGCTGCCGGGGTGGAGCTGATCGTCGATCCCGGCTGCGACACGGCCAGCAGCCGCGCCGCCCTCGCGCTGGCGGACAAGTATCCCTTTGTTTTCGCCGCCGTCGGCATCCACCCGGAGGAGTTTCAGCGCGACCCCTGCGATTTCTCCGTCATCCGCGCGCTGGCGCAGCAGCCCAAATGCGTGGCGATCGGCGAGATCGGGCTCGACTATTACTGGGACGCCGAACACAAGGCCGAGCAGCAGGCGCTGTTTCGGGCGCAGATCGAGCTGGCACTCGAGTTGGACAAGCCCATCATCGTCCACGACCGTGACGCGCACGGCGACTGCCTTGCCGTGGTGCGGGACTATCCCGGCCTGCGGGGCGTGTTCCACTGCTTTTCCGGCAGCGCAGAGATGGCCGCGGAGCTCATAAAGCGCGGCTGGTATCTCGGCTTTGACGGCCCGATCACCTACAAAAACGCCCGCAAAGCGCTGGAGGTGCTGGAGCTCTGCCCGGCGGAGCGCATCCTGATGGAGACAGACAGCCCCTATCTCAGCCCCGTGCCGCTGCGCGGCAAGCGCAACGACTCGCGCAATCTGCCCTATATTGCCGCGAAAATCGGTGAAGTCAAGGGCATGACGGCGGAGGACGCGGCGCTGCTGTGCCTGGAAAACGGCAAGCGCCTCTTCGGTCTGGGAGACGCGCCATGAAAATCGCGATCCTCGGCTATTCCGGCTCGGGCAAGTCAACCCTTGCCCGTGAGCTGGGCGCGCGCTACGGCGTCCCGGTGCTGCATCTGGACACGGTTCAGTTTCTGCCGGACTGGCAGGTACGCGGCCACGACGAAAAGCTCGCCCTCGTGCGGGATTTCATGGACAGCCACGACAGCTGGGTCATCGACGGAAACTATACCAAGCTGCTGCAGGAGCGGCGGCTGGAGGAGGCCGATGCCATCGTGCTGCTGCTCTTCAACCGCTTCTCCGCACTTGCGCGGGTCATCCGGCGCTATGATCGCTTTCGCGGGAAGAGCCGCCCGGACATGACGGAAGGCTGCCGCGAAAAGCTGGACGCGGAGTTCGTTCGCTGGGTGCTGTGGAAGGGACGCAGCAGGCAAACGCGGGAGCACTTCCGTTCAATCCGGGCACAGCATCCGGACAAATGTGTTGTTTTGAAAACACAGCGTCAGATTGACCGATATATGCAAACCATCATACAAAACACAGGAAAGGAGCAAAATCATGCAGGAAGTCTATGAATTTTTGAAAGCCGCGGGAACCTATTATCTCGCCACCAGCGAGGACGGCCAACCGCGGGTACGCCCCTTCGGCACCGTGAATCTCTTTGACGGGCGGCTGTATATCCAGACCGGCAAGGTCAAGGCCGTCTCCCGCCAGCTGCACGCCAACCCCCGCATCGAGATCTGCGCGATGCACGAGGGCCGCTGGCTGCGCATTGAGGCCAGCGCTGCACTGGACGACTGCCGCGAGGCGCGCGTGAGCATGCTGGAGGCCTATCCCTCTCTGCAGACCATGTACTCCCCCGACGACGGCAACACCGAGGTCTGGTATCTCCGCAACGCCGTCGCAACCTTTTATTCCTTCACGGACGCGCCGCAGACGGTCACGTTCTGATCGTGCAGAGGGCAGAAAAACCCGTCCGGAGGCTTTGTAAGCCTCCGGACGGGTTTTTGTTGACTAAGTTGACTAAAACTTTTCGTCAAATTTATAGCTGATATCCTGCTCGAAACTCAGGCGCGGCTCCGTTTTTCGCAGCATCCGCGGGATGGAGGGCAGGTGGAACAGGACGACCGCCCCGGCGGCCATCATGCTCAGCCGGATCGAGAGCGGATCATCCACCATCAGCAGCGCGGTGATTGCCAGTACCAGCGCACAGGCGAGCGCGGCCAGCGAGAAATAACGGCTGAGCCAGACCACGGCAACGGCGACGATCAGCAGCGCGATGCCGATCGAGGTTTCCACAAAAAAGCCCATCAGCACCAGCGGGATGATCGCGTGGCTGCCGCGCAGCTCGTAGAGCGCCGGATACAGGCGGCCCAGCACCAGGCAGAAGCCGGCGAGCGCCGCGCCGACTACGCTGTGGCCGCCGGATTTGAACAGCAGCGCAGCAAAGGCCAGCGGCAGCAGATCCAGGCCGAGCTCCACCAGCGCGAGCTTCAGCGCGCCCTTCCAGCCGTAGATGCGGCGGAAATTGGAGAGAAAGACGTTCCCGCTGCCCAGGCGGCGGAGATTTTTATGAAAAACGAAATTGGAGGCCAGGACGGTGCTCTTCAGGCAGCCGGCGGCGTAAGCCAGCAGCGCCGCAAGAACCGAGAAAACCCAATATTTCATTCCTTATCCCCTTTCTGCCGGATGACGATGCGGATCGGCGTGCCCTCCAGCCCAAAGACCGCGCGGATCTGGTTTTCGATATAGCGCTGGTAGGAGAAGTGGAACAGCTCCTTCGAGTTGCAGAAAATCACGAAGTTCGGCGGCTTGATGCCGGTCTGGGTCATATAGTAGATCTTCAGGCGGCGGCCCTTGTCCGTAGGCGGCTGCACCCGCGCCTGCGCGTCGGCCAGGACGTTGTTGAGCATGCCGGTGGTGATGCGCATATTGCTCTGGTCGTTGACAAAATTGATCAGCTCAAACAGGCGCTCGATGCGCTGCCCGGTCAGAGCGGAGATAAAGAGCACCGGCGCATAGCTCATGAAGCTCAGATCCCGCATGATGTCCTTGCGCATTTTCTCGAGCGTTCCGGTCTCCTTCTCGACCAGATCCCACTTGTTGGCCACGACGATGCAGGCCTTGCCCGCCTCATGCGCGAGTCCCGCGATCTTGGTGTCCTGATCGGTGACGCCGTCGCGCGCGTCGATCAGGATCAGGCACACGTCCGCCCGCTCGATGGCCAGCTGCGCGCGCATGACGGAGAACTTCTCCACGCGCTCCTCCACCTTTGACTTGCGGCGGATACCTGCCGTGTCGATGAAGGTGTAGCGGCCGAATTTGTTTTCCACCAGCGTGTCCACCGCGTCGCGGGTCGTGCCGGCCATATCGCTGACGATCAGACGCTTTTCACCCAGGATACGGTTGACGAGCGAGGATTTGCCGACGTTGGGCTTGCCGATGACGGCAACCTTGATCGTGTCGTCCTCTTCCTCGTCCTCCCCGGCCGGCGGAAAATACTTCATGCATTCGTCCAGCAGGTCGCCGGTGCCGTGGCCGTGAACTGCGGAGACGGCGATGGGATCGCCCAGGCCGAGCTCGTAAAACTCATAGAGCGCGGGATCGGTGGCGCCGGTGGAATCGGCCTTGTTGACGGCCAGCACCACGGGCTTTTTCGCGCGCAGCAGCATATTGGCCACGTCCTTGTCCGCCGCGGTCACGCCGGTGCGGATATCGGTGACCAGGACGATCACGGTGGCCGCGTCGATGGCGATCTGCGCCTGCTCGCGCATGAAAAGCAGAATTTCGCTGTCGGTGCTCGGCTCGATGCCGCCGGTATCGACCATGTCGAAGGTGCGGCCGCACCACTCGCAGGGCGCATAGATCCGGTCGCGGGTGACGCCTGGCGTATCCTCCACGATGGAAAGTCGCTGCCCGGTCAGACGGTTAAAGAGCAGGGATTTCCCCACATTGGGGCGGCCGACAATGGCCACCAAAGGTCTTGACATAGGGCAAAACCTCCTTTGCTTTCAGTTTCTTTCGTCCGTAACCAAATGCCGGACATAGGGAGCCGGATTTGCAAGCTCCGTGCGGAAAAACACGGGAAAAACTGTCTTTTCCGTGTCGGGCGAGACCCATTCCAGATGCTCGCCGCGGCCCTCCGCCTCCAGACTCCCGCTGCGGGGCTCGAAGCCCGCCGGAGTTTTCATATAATAGTAAAATCCGATCTCATAAATCAGCTTCCCCCGCGTGGACGGAGAATCGCCCCAGAAGAAGTCCTCATGGATGAAGCCGAGACGGTCGATCTCCAGCGCGCAGCCGGTTTCCTCCATCACCTCGCGGCGAACCGCGTCCTCGGCGCTCTCCCCGATCTGGATCCGACCGCCGACGGAATAGTAATAATCCACGCCCTCGTTCGTCACCATCAGGAGCTTGCCATCTTTTTCAATAATCGCGCCGACCCGGACGTTGACGATGCCGTCTCCCACGGGCACGCAGATATCCTGTGCCATTTGGCCCCTCTCAATTCTGATTATACTGATAATATACCGTGTTTTCGCCCTGCTGCGGCAGACGGATCTCCGGCAGCTCGCCGGCCATCGCGTCCCAGAGGGCGAAGCCGTCCTGCTCGACGGGATAGATCGGCACGCCGAGCGCGCGGGAGGCATCTGCCAGCGTCACGTCGTCCAGAAAATCCATCTCCTGGCGGCGCAGCATATTCTGCGAGATCAGGAGTCTGCGGCCAATATCGCGGTTTTTCAGCTGTGCGATCAGATCCTGGCCGGTGATGAGTCCCGTCACGTTGATGCTGTGGCCGAAAAAGTCGTTGACGATGGCATAGACCCGTCCGTCCAGCTTCGGATATTTCTCTTTGGCGAGGTTCAGAAGCTTCTGAAAATACGGCGCAGCAGAAACGCCGGTCGCGATGGCAAAGGGAACATAGTCCGGCTCGTCCGAGAGCTTCAGCGCGGACTTGAACTCCGTCTCCAGCAGCCGCAGCATTCCCACGCCGTTTTCCAATTGGGTGTGTTCTTCGTAAAACTCGTCCTCCGGCAGCTCGCGCCCGGCCAGCAGATACATCTCATCCCCGCAGAAGAAGATGCGGGTCCCGTGCTTTTTCAGGCACTCGTCGCCGAAGGCCGTCACCATGTCCAGCGTCTCCGCGGCGTGCTCCGGGGTAAAGGGGGTGAGCTTTTCCAGCCCCTCGCGGAACTTCGTCAGGCCGACCGGCACGATGGAAACGCTGTGCACCCCGGGAGCCATGGCCTCGAGCTCGCGCATTGTGCGCATCAGCTCCTCCCCGTCGTTCCAGCCGGGGCAGCAGACGATTTGGCAGTTCATCACAATGCCCGACGCCGCAAAGCGCCGCATCGTCTCGATTGTCTCCCCCGCGCGCTTATTCTTCAGCATCTTGCAGCGGAGCTCGGGGTTCGTCGTGTGGACGGAGACATTGATCGGGCTGATGTGCAGGGCGATGATCCGCTCGATCTCGCGCTGGGAGAGATTGGTGAGCGTGATATAGTTGCCAAGCAGAAAGCTCAGCCGGGCGTCGTCGTCCTTAAAATACATCGTCTGGCGCATCCCCGGGGGCAGCTGGTCGATGAAGCAGAAAACGCAGGCGTTGGCGCAGGAGCGGGGCGTGTCCATCAGATAGCTCTCAAAGTCCAGCCCCAGGTCGCCGCCCTCCGGCTTATGCACGGTCAAATCATATTCCGTGCCGTCCGGCCGGCGCAGGCACACGTCCAGCACGCGGTCATAGGCATAGAACTTATAGTCCAGCACGTCAATCGCGCGATGGCCGTTGATGGACAGGAGCTCATCCCCCGGCTCGGCTCTGTGCCGGATCGGGCTGTCTGGGTCGATGGATTTGATGATGTTTTTCATATCATTTCCTTTTTAGCGCTCCTTGAGAGGATGGCTGTTCCCATAAACGCAAAAGGAAGAGCGGCAAACGCCTCTCTTCCTCAAGCCTTTTTACTTGCTCTCCTCAACGTTGATGACGACACGACCCTTGTACTGGCCGCAGGCCTTGCAGACACGATGAGGCATGCAGAAAGCGCCGCAGTTGGGGCACTTGATGATGCCGGGGGCTTCGAGCTTCCAGTGGGAAGAACGTCTCTTGTCACGTCTTGCTCTCGATACTTTTCCTTTCGGGACCGCCATGATGACACCTCCTGATAACCGCTGTTTTGAGCAGC
>OCTX012252367.1_pt1 | contig 19930 bp, 17 predicted proteins | sample 1539691 | NCBI WGS metagenome assembly OCTX01 (sample SAMN02144231, study PRJEB22623) | gut metagenome | biome: sheep rumen | host: Ovis aries | place: New Zealand
AAAGTCCGAATGCTGGGACGGATTGTGGGAGCACGGAGTGCGGAGCAATCCGTTTAAATCATTCCAGGTGCTTTTGGCGAGTTAATCATATAATATAAAAGGCATAGAAAAGCTGCCGCACGTAATACTTCGTGCATAAGCATTCTTTCGGGAAGCGCTCTCGCTCGGTTCTCGCGCATCGGTTCTAAGTCGGAATCTTGTATAAGATTCCTCCAAGAACCGGCTGAGGTCTGTTCCCTCCAGAATGTTTATGCACGATGTTTTTAACGTGCGGCAGCTTTTTATGCGGCCTTTTAACCTGCAAAAAGAGTGCGTACTATTTGTTTTGTGCCTTGGCTTTTTCGGCAAGCTTGAAGCTCATCGGGTAGATAGCAAGAAGGGCAAAGATGATCAGGGCGTATCTGCCGCAGCGTACCAGGCAGGACAGAAAGCTTCCGGAGTCCAGGAACTCAGCGGAGAAGGGCGCTTTCAGCACCACGTTAAGGCCGAAGTAAAGGAGAGCGCCGCCCAGGATCCTAAGAAAGATATGCAGCGGATTTCTGGTTCCGGAAAACTGGACGTATTTCTCTTCAAAGGGAATCGACAGTATAAAGCCGAACATCATGCCCATGGAGGTGAAATAGTCGGAGGTCCGGCAGTAAAACATTCCGGGGACGGTAAGCAGCAGGAGCACGCCAAAGAAGGCTGCGCGGTTTGGCAGCAGTTTCCGTAGGGCCGGGATCAGAAAGACGGCGGCTGCACCCAGGAGCCAGCCGGCAAGAACGTCCGTGACATAGTGCGCGCCGACCGCTACCCGGGAAAATCCGACCAGGAACGGGAGCAGAAAGGCAAGGACAGTGGTCACGGGTTTTTTTATTTCCCGGCCGATGGTGCCAAAGTTGGCAGCGGAGCAGGCGGAATGTCCGCTGGGGAAGGAGTAACCCTGGGCAAATACATCGTAGATATCGGCATCCGGTTCCACGACCCGGTAGATGTTGATGGCATCGTGGTCAAAATACGGCCGGCGCCGGCAGAATACATTCTTGACCATCGGGCACCAGATCGTAGCGAGAATAACACTCAGGCCGATCCGCCGGCCTGCCTCCTTGTCCAGACACCAGTAGAACAGGCCAAGAATAGCGACCATCAGCATTGTTTCGCCAAAAAGGGAAAACTGAGAGACGATCGACATCATGGCAGGAGAGAGGTGAGCCTGCAGCCAGATCTGCAGCGCAGTCTCCCAGGTAAAGAAAAAGGTATTTCCACTCATAAGATAATTGCTCCTTTGTCAGCATTAACTATAACTATAGCACAGCATAGAGGAATCTGCATATTCATAATGCCAGGCGCACAGAAAATTCATAAATACCGCGCAGGTGCGTACAGGGAAGCGTTCCTGATGCGGCAGCAGAAGGGCGTAGATGTATAATTCAATTGACAGACTTTTGCGAGAAGAATATGATTTTACTATGGGCGTAGTCTGCCCATATCACAACGTTTTTCGGAGGAGCTATGGGCCGTTTTGAATCGCAGAACGGACTGGTCCAGTTCGTGTTTGCCAATGAGGATGCATATTATCTGGATAGTCTGCTGCGCCTGAACCTGAAGGATTATCTTTGCCATGAACTGTACAGGCAGGGGTATGCCAGGGTCATTTTTGTCGAAGGGATCGCGCCGGACATTGCAGTGCGCGTATTCGACAGGGATTCATGGCAGTACGTCTGCGAGCAGTCGAAGTCTGCGTTTGGCGGGTTGTTTTCGGCAGAGAAGCCCTACGAAGCATCGGCCGGCGGCTTTGTCATGAATCTCAGCGAGGAAAGACTCCTGCGGCTGCTGAAAAATCCGCAGGAGTGTGCCTTCGTCTTTCATACAGATAATTTTGCCCGCTTGTTCCGGGGCAAAAATTATCAGCTGGAGAATCTGATCCGTCAGAATCCTCACAGGAAAAATCTGTTTCTGATCGAGGCTCCCGTCACATCTGACACAACGACCGCTCTTTTGGCGGCACAGGACCGGATCTTTCAGGCTTCCGCCGACGGAGGACCGCTGTTTCCGGAGCTGAAAAGCGCTTTTGCGGATGATTCCGTGGTGGATGAGAGCTGCTATATCCGTCTGAAAAAACTGATGGGCGACCGCTGTGTGTTCCTCAACGATTTTTCCGTACAGAATATTGAAAATGTGATCTTCTGGGTCTTCTGGATGCGGCGTTCGGATGGAAGACTGTATTCTTCGGAGGAGATCCGCAATGCGGCACGGTTTATCCAGGCCTGGTACCGCTCGCCGAAATTGCGCAGCAGATACCCGATGGCGCTGTCCGACAATGAGAAACGATATTTTTATATTCTTGCCGGCGATATTGAGAACCGCTGGGCTTCGATCCGGGAATATACGGCGGCCTGGATCGAGGAGGGATGCCCGGACCAGAAGCTGCCTGAGCTGTATGTCCTCTCGGAGAATCCCTTTGTCAGCCAGCTGAAGGCGATCCGGTTTCCCGACCAGTATCAGAAGCAGCAGGCTTCCTGCGTCGAGGACTGGCGGCAGCTGGTGCGTGAATACGGCAAGCCGCGGAACCGCCGGCCGGATCAGGAGGTAAAGGGGCCGGTCACCCATGCGATCGAACGGATGGGCAAGGCCGTCGAACAGAACGACCAGGAGACCTTTCAGCGTACCAGAGCGTGCCTGATGTTTGCGCTGGAGAAGGGCTTTGTCTACGACAAGGCGGATGCCCACACCTGGGAGTGCTACGAAAAGATCGGCGAGCTTTCCGGTACCTGCTTTGCTCTCCGCAGCCAGATCCGGGCAGATGAACAGAATATCCGGCGCTGGAAAAAGGAAGAGGAAGAACTTGAATACCGGATCAACAACGGCATGATCCGGGATGATTTTGAGCGCAGACATGCGATGAATGAGGCGATGCTCCTGAACGACCGGGTCGACAAGCGTGAGCGGATCGCCGTGAAAAATACAGAAGCCTACAATGCCTTCCGCAATTCGATCCAGAATCTGGAGAATTTCCTGAAGGCGACCTGGGTATCGGATGACCGCACGATCAAAGACACGCTGCAGCGCTCGGCGGATATGCTGGAGCACTATCAGCAGCAGACAAAGAGCGAGACTGTTCAGATGGAGGAGAGCAGCGCGGATCTGGAGAAACTCCTTGACCGGATCACTGGAACCTCTCTGGAAAAAGAATATGAAAAGTCCGTAAATATGCGGAAGGCTTCGCATGAGAGAGAGCGGGCATTCCAGGAGAGCGTTGCGCCAGTCCTCGAGGAAGCAAAAGAGGCCTGGATGGACGAATCCGCATCTGCGGCAGCTGCCGCAGAGCTCTATACAGATATAAAGGAATCCGAGGCATCGGAGCCGGTTCCTGATGCTGCCGGGGCAGAAGATACAGAGCAGGAAGCTCTTGCGCCGGAAGATGGCGCGGTGTCTGATTTTAGCGAAGAGGTTCCTTTGCAGGAGGATCTCTTTCGGGAGGATCTGTTTGCCGAGGAGGCGCTTCTGGAAACAAACAAGAAGGAAGAGCGGATCCCCCTTCCGGAGGATGTGCGGGACCTGACCGACATCATCTTCTGAATACAAACGATAGTGGAGTGAGAGACTATGAATCTCGGAATCGATTTCGGAAGTACATATACCACTCTTTCCCGATATGTGGATGACACGGACCAGCTGCAGGACATCGTCCTCCATGAGGGGGTGCCCTATATCCCTTCCGTGGCAGCTGAGAAGGAAGGAAAATTCCAGTTCGGCTCAGAGGCCAAGGCAAAAACGGGAAAGAAGGGATATACCACCTATAAAGCCTTCAAGATGCTTCTTCCTGAGGTAAACGAGGAAAGACTGCAGGCCAGGGGCTATTCCAAAGAGCACACACCCACGGATATTGCGGACCAGTTTCTCGATTACTGCATGCGGGAGGCTCTGGTGCGCTGCGGGGAGAGCAGGATCGGAAAGCTTGTGGTCGGCGTGCCGGAGGTATGGAATGACCGGCCGGAGACCGTGGACGGAAGAAATATCCTGCGGAACATCTGCGCGGAAAAGCCTTATGTGGATGAGGTGCAGATCGTCAGTGAGCCCGCAGCAGCCAGTGCGTTTTTTGCCAGCAACTTCCGGCGGAATACCGGGCGGAATTTCCACGGGCATATCCTGCTGATCGATTATGGCGGGGGCACACTGGATATCACACTGACCAATGTGACCGCGCGGGACGAGGACAATGTGGAGATCGCCATTGACTGCCGGACAGGAGCCGGAGAGAACACCGACCGGGAGGTCGGCAAGGCGGGCATCCTCTATATGGAGTCTGTGATGGAGGAGGCGATCCTGCGCTGCGAGGGTCCCGACGCGGAAGTGATCCGGGACGGCAAGTTCTTTAAAGCGGTCGATCAGCTGGAGAGGGAGCTGCAGACCAGCCGCAGCACCATCGCTGATATTTTTAACGAGATCGGGATCGATGACATCGAAGCCCTGGAGGAAGAGGAATTTACCACGATCGAATATCTGGGCGAGGATATTCCGGTCACCTTCGGCCTTCTGGCTGATGTGTACCGCCGGGTGATCGCTCCTGTATTTTCAGCCCAGCTGGACAAGATGATCGAGTATATGGACCGGGAGGGCATCGCCTACGACGATGCCGATCAGGAGGTCTTCAAGATCGCTCTTGTCGGCGGTTTTGGCAATTATTATCTGGTGGATGCCCAGGTGAGGGAACGCTTCCATTTTTCCTCCATGGATATGCGCCAGAAGGATATCATCCGGGCCGCCATGGACAGGGAAAAGGCCGTCTCCATGGGTGCCGCGCTGATCGCCTCAGGCGTCATCGCCATCCACAATACGGCGCCCTATTCCATCGGATTTCCAAAACGCAGGGATGATAGTGGAAAAGCAGATTATGCATTCCGCCTGCGGGAGGATATCGTATACGGTCAGGTCTATTATCCGCACTACGAGAAGGATGCCGACAGACCCATCGTCTACTTTGTCGGCGGTGTTCCCGAGACCTTTGTGGTCAACACCGGGATGACAGACGAGACCGCGGTGACCGTCCGGCTGAAAAAGGAATTTGCAGCGCGGCTGCAGGAGCTGGTCCGCTGCGCGGATGAGCGGTACCAGACGGCGCTTATCGGCTTTTCTCTGGATTCCTCGGGCGTGCTGAGCCTTCATGTGCAAGCCTATGACCCGGTCAGAAAGACCGCGGAAGGCGAGGATCACGAGATCGTGCTGGATTCCGTCAAAAATCTGTTTGATTTTGCATCGGCTGACAGCTAAGAAAGGAGCCTGCATATATGAAACTGGATCTTACCTCCCGCAATCTTCGGCGGCTTTGCGGCCAGTCTGAGCTTACGGCAGAGGATGCATTGAAGTTTATCCGGGATTTCTGTACAGATTTCAAGGATGAGACAGGTGCGGGGCTGGACCGGAGCCGCTGCAAGGATCCGGAGGAGCTTTACCGCAATCTCCCCTGGCTTGGACGTCTGGCTGTCTCCATCGGCAGGACAAACGAGGACATGATCACTGCCCAGGACCGCAGGACAAGGCTTGCGGACATCGCGGCCAAAACAGATGACCTGTGCCGGCAGACCGAGAACGCCCGTCAGGACTACGAGGTGGTCCGGGGAGAGCTTGACCGGCAGAAGGCACGCGAAGAAGAGCTGCAGGCTGTCCTGGATGAAAAGAAGGCGCTCGAGGATGAGCTGACCGGGCTGCGCGCCCGGATCCGGCGCATCGAGAGCATTGACCTGGAAGAGCTGAAGGAACAGCGCGAAGAGCTGCTGCGCCGGAAGGCGGAGGCGGAGGCAGAGAATGCCGAGCTTGACCGGCAGAACAGGGAGATCGGCGCCGCGATAGCCGAGGCAGAGAAGGCAGCGGAGGAGAGCCGGACCGCTTACAACGAAAAGGTTGGCGAGCGCGACCGGCTGGATCAGAAGCGCGGCAGGCAGAAGGCGGATAACGACCAGCTGCAGAAGGAGATCGACCAGATCGAGTCAGATATTGATCAGGAAAAAGATCTAGCCGGGCAGCTGTACATAAAAAAGAAGGATGCGCTTCTTCACAAGGAGGAGCTGGAAAAGGCCATCAACAATGCGGACGTCGAGTGCAGAAACCTGCAGGATCAGGTGGATGTGCTGGGACGGGTGCTGGCACAGAACGATTTTACCGAGCGCAAGGAGCAGCTCAAGCTCCTTTTGGAGGAAAAGCAGCAGGAGGCAAAGGCCGTCGAGCAGGAAAAGGCCTCCCTGAATGCACTAAAGGATCAGCTGGAGCTGGCGAAGGCCGAGCGCAGGGCGGCTGTGGACGAGCAGCAGCAGATCAAGGAACAGATCCAGCACGAGATGGACGTGATGTCCGCAAGGCTGGATGAGCTGACAAAGGCAAATGCGGATTCCGAGCAGCAGAAAAAGAAGCTGCAGTCCACGATCGATGAGTACGAGGCAAGGGTCAGTGTAGCTGAGAACTGGATGCGTTCGCTGGAGGCAGAGCAGTACCGCAGCGAGGCAAAGAAACTGGAGAAATATCTCGACAGCCTGAATTCCGTCAGGCGCCGGATCGAGGTGGAATGGAACAGCCGATGGGCGAAAAGCCGGGAGCTGCAGACCTCCGAGGAGCTTCAGCCTTCCCGGATCCTTAGGGAGGACATGAGCGGGATACGGAGCCGGCTGCATGCCTACCAGGAAGAACTGACCCGGGTGATCCGGCTTCTCGGGAGCAGGGAGGTGCGCAGTTGAGCAGATGTCTTGTATGCGAGAGGCCGCTGCTGCAGGGCGCGGCGGAATGCAGCTGCTGCGGATTTCCCGTTCTGGAGATCCTGGGCGACACGGAAGCAAATGACGGGCGCCTTTTGGAGCTGGCGGCTGCTTACCGGGAAGAGATCACAAAAGATACGGCGGTCAGGATAACCGCCTATGGATGGACAAGAAGAGGAAACGTTCCCTCCCGTGAGCGGACGGACGATGTGACGGTCTGTACCTTGGGAGAGCTAAAGCGAGGAGAGACAAGGTGGCTGGACCGGCGGTTTATCCGGACCCGGCGGACTGCGGAGATCCTGCAGATCATCCTTCAGAGGGGGACAGCCATGGTTCCTCGGGATATTCTGATGGAGATGCCACTGGAATGCCAGACCATGAAGCTCGGGATCGGCAAGGACATGTACAGCCGGATCCTCCTGTATCTGGCGCCGGAGGAGCAAACGGGCTTTTGCGGAAACCAGATCGTCCTGGACCTTTTTCCGGAGGAGGAAAAAAAGGACAGCGCAAGTCTCCTGCGTATCCGGGATCAGATCAATGCCGCTTCGGCGGGACTGGACCGGCTGTCTGCCTCTTCTGACGAAAAAAAGGAGCTATCCCGCCTGTTTGGCGAGCTGGTCCGCAAGGCGGATGCAGCAGCCAGGAGGCAGCAAGGAAGCAAAGAAGAGCTGGGAGCTGTCAGTGAGCTGACCAGCATACTGGCACAGGTCATGAAAACCGGCGGAAAGCCGGCTGCGGCAAAGCTGTGTGTCCAGTCGGCCGCATGGGGTCTTGAGTTTTTATCCCCGACGTCCGCTGCCGGGCAGGATGCCGGCGGCAGTGCGGGTGGCCGGAAGCGGAGAGCAGAGATCCTGGAGCGGTACGTACGGATCTGCAGGGCTTCGCTCAGAAATGAGCAGTGCCGGCAGGCACTTGAGAAGATCGGCGGAAGCGGCCGGAACGCAGAGGCAGTCCGAAAGCTGGAGCGTATCGATCAGGAGCTTTCCGGACTCTGGGAAAGGGTCCGCGCATGTGCTGCGGATTCCGGGGAAAAGGATATTACAGTGAAGATGTACACCGACAGCCTGGGATGGCTGTAAGGCAGCCGGAGGCGTACGCAGCGGGGCAGACCAGATCTGCGCCGGAATAAATAATTGGCTGTCCTGCCGCCGGCAAAGGCGGGATGGGGACAGAGAAACAAGTGGAAACAGGAGGAGAGATCATGGAGCTGTTTGAAAAGATTGCGAATTTCCTGAAGAAAAAACCCTCAAAGGCCGAGCTGGAGCGGATCTCCAAGCAGAAGGCTGACAAAGACAGGGCGAGGATGGAGGATATCCGCTCAAGGATCACCGCCGCGGGCGCAGGGGTCAGCAAGCTGAAGCTGGATCCGGACGACGAGGCAGAGATCCGGCGGTACTTTGCCCAGGTCGCCCAGTGCGCCGACAATGTCGGTGTCCAGGGCTTTGACGTGGAGAAGATCGACCGGTACATCTCCGGCATCGTTAATGTGCTGGAGCGTGCCGTCCGGGAAAATGGCAGCAAGGAGACATTGCTTCGGTGCTTCCAGGGTATCGTATACGGCCTGATCAATGCGCACAGCGATATCGCAGAGACAGCCGACGAGCTGGATATCGTCCGCCGGAGAGAGGAGATGACGGATCGTTATCTCAGGATCGCCCAGTTCTCTCTTGAGATCGACAAGCAGCGGGCGGAGGTCAGCCGCCTGCAGGAAAAACAGAAGCTGATCAATGAGCAGTATGAAGCTGCCTTTGCGGAGCTGCAGAAGCTGATCGACGAGAACGCATCGGTTTGGTACCGGCTGCAGGAACTAATCCCCTCCGAGCGGGATCAGCTGGATGGGACAGCCAAGGTCATGCATGCCTCTGAGCAGAGGACCATCAACCTGAATCATACGGACCGCAACCTTTCGCTGATGATCGGCCACAGGACGACCCAGATCGTTGCGCTGGAGAATACGGCAAACCAGATCTCCATGCAGCTGCAGAGCTGGGAGAGCAACATTGACGAGAAGACGATGGCCGACGTGATCGAGCTCTCGGAGGCCTTCAAGCGGGATATCGTTGCCGGACAGAAGCAGATCGATGACCTCAACAGAAATGCCGAGAAGGCAAACAAGATCCTGGATGAGGCGCTGCTGAGCAATTCCGTGATCGAGGATATGATCGTGACCCAGCACAAGTATGAGGAGATGCTGGCGGATAAGCAGAGAAAGGAGCAGGAGGACATCGCCGGACGGACCAGGCTTTTGAAGGAGCGTCTGGAGAAGGAAAAGGAGATGAACCGGCTGCTTAACGAGCAGGAGGAGCTGCTCAAGGCGGAGGAGCAGGAAGAAATGAGCATGAACGAAGCGGACATGCTGGTCTACTGACACCTTGAAAGGAGAGAATATCATGGCATTTTTCAGCAAAAAAAGAAAACCGACCCGCGAGGAGATCATCCTTGACACCAAGGTGCAGCTGGAGCTTTTGAAGGATAAATATGAGAAAATGATGATCGTGCAGCGGCAGATCCTGCGCAAGGATCCCACGCCGCATGAGAAGGAGGTCGCGGAAAACAAGATCCGTTCCGGGATCTGTGCCTATACCCTGGCCAATGAGGCCTCCCAGCAGCTCGATGACATTGCTTCCGAGCTTGACCTGAACCAGTCCCTGAAGGTCCTCAGCAAACAGCTGAAGACAGTCAACAAGCTTGGCGGAAAGGCAAAGAAGGGAAGCGGTGTGCTGCACAAGATCGACAAGCAGACCGAAAAGCTGTTTGACCGGGAGAAAAAGACAAATCCTGCCGACATGTTTGACGACAAGACGCTCGCGGCTGTCGATGAATGGCTTGGCTCCCGCTGGGAGGATGTTTCCCAGCGGTACATTGCCGACGGCAGCATCAAGAATGTCATGCGGGAGAGCAGACGCATCGTGGAATCCGATCCGATGCCGTATTTTGCCGACTACAACGAGGCTTTCGGAGGCAGCGGCGGAGCAGAAAACTATGAGGATATCGAAAGTGACCTGCGCGGTCTGATGGACAGCGACATTTTCAGCTGATGAGGTGAGAAAAATGACATTGGATTATATCGAGACCATGCGCAGAAAGGAAAACCTGTGCAAGGCATATGTGCAGAAGGCCGATGACGAGTACAGCCGCAAGGGTATGCACACCAAGGAGGAGGGCCGGTACATCCAGGAGGCCGTTAAGCTTCAGTACGAGATGGCTCAGATCAGCGACGGTGCCGAGCGGGATTTCCATATCCGGCGGCAGAAGGAGCTCAACACCCGGCTGAACGAGATCGTCATGACGGTCAGCCCGGAGGTCTATCAGCGGCTGATGGCAAAGCGCCAGAAGGATGATGACAGCAAAAACGTCAATCACTCAAATACGGCCGGAGCCGCAAAGGCAAAGGACAGCCAGGATGAGATCAGCGAGGAGACCATCGGCAAGTGGTTCCGTGAGAGCCCGAAGCATTCCTTTGAGGATGTGGCGGGCATGGGCGCCCTGAAGGAGCAGCTCAAGGAGTGCGCCGTCGACACCCACCTTTCCGAGATCCGGAAATACCTGGATATGAAGCAGCTCCACTCCTTCTTCTTCATCGGACCTCCCGGCTGCGGCAAGACCTTCATCATCGAGGCTTTTGCCCACGAGCTGATGCAGAAGGATTACAAGTACCTGTCTGTGGACGCTTCGGCGATCCTCAGCCGTTACGTCGGCGACGCGGAAAAGACCATTACCCGCCTGTTTGAGGAGGCGGAAAAAGCGGCGCCCTGCATCCTGTTTCTGGATGAGGTGGATGGTGTCTGCAAGAACCGGTCGCTCCCGGATCTTCCGGTGTGGGCGTCCAACATGACGACGGCATTTCTGACCGCCTACAACCGGATCAACTCCTCCGACAAGCCGATTATCTTTATCGGGGCAACCAACTATCCCAGTCAGGTGGACAACGCCATGCTCGACCGTGTGCAGATCATCCGGGTGCCGTTCCCGGACAGAGACGCCCGTGCCGCAGCCTTCCACCGGGCCTTCGACAAGATCTTTGTCATCGAAGAGGGCTTTGGGGCCGAGGAGATGGCCGCACGGACAAATACCTACAATTATCGTGACATCGACCGCCTCTGCGAACTGATCAAAAAGGCGGTGCTTAAGGAGGTCATGGAAAAATACGGAAATGAGGCGGAGGCTGTCCGCGCGCTGCAAAGCGGCGAGTACAAGCTGACTGACGAGCTGTTTTCCACCGTCCAGGCCGGCTATGTTCCCTCGCCCAAGGAGGAGATCATCCGTGAGCTGGATGATTTTGAAAAGGCGCAGGAAGACCGCCAGAATGCGGTTGGATAACGAAGACGGCAGGGTAGGATGGAATGAGCAGGTATGAGATAAAGACCGCCAGCTTCACTCTGGAGGACGCGGACAGGATCGCCGGCCGGGAATACTGGAAGATCATGCTGTATGCCAGCCTGGCCAATGAGGATATGGACACGCTGCTGATGCTGGAGCGGTGCAGCGCGCTCTGCCTTGCAGGCCCTCCCGGCACAGGCAAGCACACGCTGGCTGAGGGCTTTGCCGGAACGGCGCTTGCCCAGGGCTGGCATGTGTTCCGGGCGGATGGAAGAACGCTGAAAACAAAAGGCGAAAACTCTTTGGAGCAGCATATCCATGAGCTGTTTGTGGAGACGATGGGGCAGAAATCCGTCCTGATCCTGGATAAGATCGACAGCGGGATCTGGGAATCGGTGCTGCGGGAATTCGACGCATTTCCAAAGACACTGCCTTTCGTCCTCCTGATTCTGGAGGAGAACCCAAAGGCGCAGGCATTCTGCCGGGGAGGACAGGTCATGCTCTGTCCTGTCGGCCTTCCCTCGCGGAAGGAGCGGGAAGCCTTCTTTGAGCTGAAGAAAAACGGCATTATGCGCAGGGCAGATGAGAAGGGAAACCGCATTCCCGGTTATGACTGGCAGGCAGAGGTCACCGAAGGTTTTGATTATAACCAGCTGACGGACGCCGTACGGCAGACAAGGCTGATCATGAAATTTCATGCGCTGAAAGGCTTTGGCGGCGACCGGGCGAGGGTCATCGCCGGTTACCGGAAGGAAGAATTTGGCCTGACAGAGGACATTTTTCTGCAGGCTGTCGGACAGGTAAAGCTGCGGATGCAAAAGGCGGATGATGACAGGATCCCGCCGATCCAGGTGGTTGTAAACGGGCAGCCTGGCACAGCGGCCATGCCGCAGCAGGAGAGACAGCCGGAGAGCGAAGAAATCTGGAATGAGGAGAGCAGAAGCGGCGGGACCTATACGATGGAGGATTCCATCCGTGATGTTCATTCCAGGCTGGTCATTCCGCCGGATCCCGGGACGTAAAGCTGGAGGAACAAGATGAAGCTGACATGTGAGATTTGCGGGGGCACCCTGGAGGTGCAGGCAGGCGGCCATCTGGTCATCTGCCTGGACTGTGGGCTGACCTACTCAAAAAAACGGCTGCAGGAGCTGATCGCCCAGAGCAGGGCGGAGGGCGCCCCGGAGAACAGGCCGGAATACGGGCAGCCGGATACGGATACAAGGGAAGATAGGATAGAAGCTGAGGATGAGGCATACAGATACAGCGCTCCAGAAGAAGGCGAAGTGTTCTGTTCCTTTTTTCCGGATCTCGGACCGGCAGACATTGGTCTGCCGGAGCCGGGCGGCATAGATCCAATCTCTTTGACAGAGCTGGAAGCCTGGCTGAAGCTTCCTGTCCATCTGCCAAAGCCTGAAGGCGATAAGCGCTGGCGGCGGGCAGACTATGGCAGGGCCAGATATGCAGATCCAGAGCCGGAGACGGATCGCTGGGCTGCCGGAGACGTGCAGGAGGATAGCAAAGATGCATCCTCTGTGGACCCGGCAAGTTTCTGGAAGATGGCCGGGGATCTGGGACCGGCAGGCGCCAGCCGGATACGAAAAGAGTTCGTCGGACCGGACAGCATGCGGTCCGGAACGGCGTGGGCTGAGGAAGAGCCACATAGAAGATAAAAAATAGTGATGGCAGGAAGTATGGAAAATATGTCTTTAGTTGCGATCATCGTTGCTGCGGTTATTGTACTGATCATCGTGATCATGGCCGTAAACTCCGGTAAGAAGAAAAAGAAGAGTGAAGCCGCATCGGGTTTTCGGAGCAGTGTTTCCGCCGGAATGACCGGTTCTGCCGGAACATCCGGACCCAGGATCCATCCCGGCACAGGAGGTACGGCAGGACCGGCAGCATCCGCCGGATCCGGGTCTGGTCCGGGTCCCTCCTCTTCCCCCTTACACAGAGGAGGAAAAATGCCTGGCCCGAACGACCAGATCCTTGGACGGGAGATCAGTCCGGTCTATGTATACCGGGATAACCGGCGCGTCTGGGTCTGTCCGGACTGCGAAGGAGAAAACAGCGAAGATGAAATGATATGCTGCATCTGCGGCCGAAGGAGATAAGGATATGTTCTGTAAAAAATGTGGAATGCGGATCAGACAGGGAGTGGACAGCTGTCCCCACTGCGGTGCGCCGGCGGAGCTGGCAGAGTATTGCGGCGGCTTCTGGGGGCTGACCGGATCGGCGGCCGGAGAGACGGCCGGAGCCCAGGCCGAAGAGATGCAGGATGCGGCGGAGAGCCCGGCATTTGGCGGCGGACAGGAGGAGCCTTCTGCCGGCCGTATGGGCGGTTTCCGACAAATTGCCGCTTCGGAAAATGACCAGGAGAGCTATAGGGAGGAGGAGATCTCCTCCAGAGAAAAGCGCAGAAGACAGCGGGATCAGCAGAAGATCCGGCTGCTTAGCATCACGGCCGGCGCCGCAGCGATCATTGCCATAGCGGCTATGGGCGGATGTATATCCAACCAGCGGCAGATCAAAGTCCAGGATGGGGGGCTTGCCGGAACAAATATAGAGCTGTCTGAACAGAACACTGCGCTTGTGCAGGAGAAAAATGAGCTTGAGCAGCAGGTCAAAATGCTGAAGACACAGCTTGATCAGGCAAAGGCCAGCGAGGCAGAGGAAAGTGCGAGTATCCTTCACTCTGAGGCGAAGACGGAATCGGAGAATGAACCAGAGGACGCGGCCGCTGCTGCGGACAAAGAAGCTCTTGAAAAGGAGCTGGAGGAGCTGAAGAGCGGGGAGGTCTTGATCGGAACGATCCTGTACAATCCGGATCCGTACGATCAGTGGACCGATTATGCCCGGGATGAGAACGGAGATCCGGTCGTCTTTTATTCCTATTATGGCGGAATCCTGACAGAAGAGCGGTTCTACGATATCAGTTATGAATCGGAAGGAACGTATGACGCGGATGGAAATCCAATCAGCGTGTACACAGCAGACGGAAGCATCCTGTTTGAAAATCCGGAGACGGCTGAAGCGGAGAATGCGGAAGGAACATCCGGAGATATCCCGGAGTCAGGTGATGGTGCTCCGGATCAGGAGGGCATGACAGACACCGGCATGAATGAAAGCCAGATGGCGGAGGGCTCTGGAGATGGAGGGCTTATTGTGGATGATGGAACTGCTTCAGCCTCATCTGCAAATTCTTCCACGACAGAAGGCGGGCTGAATAATAATCCGATGGCCCCCAGCCACAACGGCAATCCAAATTACAACGGCGGTCTTATGCCGCGCAGCGGAAACGGCTACTGATGAACGATCCTTTCCGGCAGATGATAGCCTGCCGGGAGAGACGGATAAATGAGAGGGATAAAGAATGGCTTACAAACTGACCTTTGGTATCGATCTGGTCTTTTGCATCGACGCGACCGGCAGCATGGACCATATCCTGGACACCGTAAAAAATAATGCACTGAATCTGTACAAGGATTTTCAGGAGAGAATGACCCAGAAGTATAAGAGCCCGGTGGAGCTGCGGGTACGCCTTGTGGCCTTCCGCGATTACTATTACGACGGGGACAAGGCCATGATGGTGACAGATTTCTTCAAGCTGCCTTCCCAGGCCGCGGCCTTTGAGAAGGTCGTGCGCTATATCGAGGCAGCCGGCGGCGGCGACAATCCGGAGGACGGACTGGAGGCTGTGGCATATGCGATCAAATCCGACTGGAACCGGACAGCCATGAAAAAGCGGCATGTCATCGTCGTCTGGTCGGACGACGGCACCCACGAGCTGGGCTTTGGAAAGACCTCCTCCTATTACCCGTCAGGCATGCCAAAAGACTTCAATGAGCTGACCATGTGGTGGGGCAGCAAAAATGCGCCGGGTCTCATGGACGAGCATGCCAAGCGGCTGATTTTGTTTACCCCGAACAAAAAGCACTGGACGCTGATGCGGGATAACTGGAACAACGTGATCCACTATGAATCCCAGGCCAGCAACGGTCTGAAGGAATGGGACTACGATCAGATCCTGGATACGATCTCAAACAGTATTTAAAGGAAAGATTATGATTATCGCAAATCGCAAGACATTTCTGGAACAGTTTGACAACCTTCAGGTTGTCGCCGGCGATTCCAGGCCGGGCAGAGGCGAGGACAATTTTTACTGTGCTGCCAGGGAGGACTCTGCAGTGATCGCGGCTTTTGACGGCAGCGGCGGCATGGGAGCCCGCAGGTACGAGAACTATCAGGGGCATACGGGGGCGTACATTGCGTCCCGGATCCTCAGCGGCGCTGTGTGCGACTGGTATCAGGAGGAAGCCTTCCGGCAGTGCACCACAAAGCAGGAGATCGCGGACAGCCTCAGGACTTATATCGACCGGGGATACGCTGTCTGCCGGCAGCATGCAGGCACAGGAAAATCGCTGGTCTCCGGCACGATGGTGCGGGATTTTCCCAGTACCATGGCCATGGCGCTTGCCGTCGGTGCAGAGCAGGGGATCTCGATCTATGTGTTCTGGGCCGGGGATTCCCGCGTCTATGCGCTGGATGAGAACGGGATGCAGCAGCTGACCAGAGACGATGTGGACGATACCGATCCGCTGGACAATATCACCAGCGATGCGGCAATGACCAATGTGGTCTCCTCCGACGGCAGGTATGAGATCCACTCCCGCAAATTCACGCTGAAAAAACCGATGCTGCTGTTGGCGGAGACTGACGGCTGCTTCAAGTATTTCCAGACACCCATGGATTGTGAATACCTGTTTCTGAAAGCTATGGCGGCATCCGTGTCTCCCGAGAATTTTGAACAGAGACTGTATGAGCTGTATGATACCTATGCCGGAGATGATTATGCGCTTGGCATGATGAGCTTTGGTTATGGCTCTTTTGCCCAGATGCGGGGTGCCTTTTCGGCAAGGACTGCCTTTATGGAGGAGCAGTATATCCGGCCGCTGGAGGCTGACAGGAGCCCGGAAAATGTCCGCCGGCTCTGGGAGGACTATAGCGTTGCCTATGAACAGCACATCAGATAATCTGCAGCGGAGAGCGGTATGGCACAGATCATAAATGACTATTGGCTGGACGCCCCCTTTGACAATCAGAACGCGGGCTTTTCCAGGTGGACGACAGCAACAAAAAACGGAAGAGAATTTTTTATCAAGGAATTTTTTGACCCGGTATACCCGATGGATGCCTCCGTGGCTCCCGCGGTCCGGGAACACCGGATACGGGAATGCGAACAGTACGAGCAGGCCAAACGGAAATTCTACTCCGCACTGAACACCTTTTCCGATGGAAATCTGGTTCGGGTGGAGGAGTTTTTCCGCTGCGATGCCCATTATTATCTGGTGACAGAAAAGATCAGGGCAGACTACAAGACGGCAGACGCGATCGCACTGCTTCCGGAGAAGGACCGGCTGATGGTTTGCCTGACGGCGGCCCACGGCCTGATGCTTCTGCACCGGGCTGGGATCGTGCATGCAGATATTAAGGAGACCAATGTGCTGATCCGCAGGTCTCCGGGCGGGATCCCCGTGGCCAAGATCATCGACTTTGACAGCGGATACTTTGAGGCAGATGCGCCGGAATCCGGTGAAGAGCTTGGCGGCGATTTTGTCTATCTGTCGCCGGAAGCCTGCCGGTTTATGTGCGGGGAGGAAGTCCGGATGACCTGCAAGGCCGATGTCTTTTCCATGGGCCTCCTCTTTCATCAGTATCTGACCGGAGATCTGCCCTGGTATGACAGGGATCACTTCGAGTACGCCTATGAGGCGGTCCTCGAGGGCGGCATGCTGAAGCTGTCACCCCACCTGGATGAGATCGACCCCAGGCTGAAAAGCCTCATCCGGGGCATGCTGCTGCGTGATCCGGAGAGCCGGACATCATCTGAGTATGTGTACGAACAGCTCCGGGAGATCGTCTGTCCTCCTGTGGCGGAAGAACCCTGGGGGGATACGCCCTACGAGAGCGAGCCGGAGATGGAGGAGCCGGAGGCAGAGATACCGGACGAAAATTTTGACCCGGCAGCTTATTTCCATATGGGAGGTAATCTGTAAATATGAAACTGACCTGCGAGGTATGCGGCGGACCGATCATGATGATCAGCGGCGGAAAGCTTGCTGTCTGCAAGGATTGCGGAACAGAATACACCCTTGAGCGTATGAAGGAGATGGCAGCAGCTGCCAGGGCTGTTGAAGGGAGTCCTGCTTCTCCGGAGGAGGAAAAGTATCCGGAGGAGCAGCGGCCGGAAGCAGAGCGGCTGGAATCCTTCCCGGAAGGACAGAGACCGCTGGGAGATATTTCGGAGGATATGTACCCGGAAAACCAGAGACCGCTGGGAGATATCCCGGAGGATATGTATCCGGAAAACCAGAAACCGCTGGGAGATATCCCGGAGGACATGTATCCGGAAAACCAGAGGCCGCTCGGTGACATCCCGGAGGATATGTATCCGGAAAACCAGAAACCGCTTGGCGATATCCCGGAAGATATGTATCCGGAAAATCAGAGACCGCTTGGCGATATCCCGGAGGACATGTATCCGGAAGGCCAGAGACCGCTGGGGGATATCCAGGAGGATCTGTACCCGGAAGGCCAGAGACCGCTGGGAGATATCCAGGAGGATCTGTACCCGGAAGGCCAGAGTCCACTCGGGGATATCCCGGACACACAGGATCCGGAAGATCAGCAGCCAGGTCCGGAGGAACCGGAGAAACCATATCCGGAATATCCGTCAGAGGGCGGAGCGCGTCCTAAGATGCCGGTAGCATCTGGTCTGATGGAGGAAATGGAGGAACCACGCTCCCCCGGAAGCACAAAAGAAAACAAGGCTGCGCCGGCAAAGAAAAAAAGATCCGGCAAGGGCTGGGCTGCGGGTGCTGCGGTAGCCCTGCTGTGCGCGATCGGTGCATGGCAGAACGGGGAGGCACAGAAAGAGGCAGAAAAAAGCACGCTGCCGAAAATCACAGCCCCGGCGCTTGAAGATGTTTTCACCCCGGTATCCTCAAGTTCTCTGCAGGCAAAGCTGAATGATATGCCGCAGGAATCGGTACAAACCTACTCTGTTACTGTCAACGGAGGCGAAGGAAGCGGTACTTATGCGGTAGGAGACAGGGTGGAGATCCAGGCAGCAAGGCCTTCCGAGGATCAGAAATTTGCCCGATGGGAGACGGACAGTAAGAGCATTGATGTGAGCAGAATCTACGACACATTTACCATGCCGGCGGAAGATATAACTCTGACCGCTGTGTTTACCTATGATGTGCCTCCGGAAGAGCTGTACACCGATGATGAGATCCGCATCATGGCTGACAACGTCTGGAGCGTTCATCTGACTGAGGAAGGGTATGAGAAATACAACGACCTGTTCTTCTTCGAGAGCGCCGACCGCAGCCAGGCAGGTTTTGGCTATTATGCCAGCGGAGAGAAAGGCATTAGCTGGTCATGGAATGAATATCTCACATCCATAGAGAAGGCAGAGGATGAGCAGATCCTGGCAGCAGCGGAGGCGGCAGGCGTCGATCCGGATTCGGTGGAGCGGTATGTCTGGGAGGAGGGGTATGATACCCGTTATATTGCGCACCTGGACAACGGGAACCTGATCTTCATCGATAACAGCGGCACGGTCTGTGAACTGTCGCCAGATAATAAAGAAAACTATATCGCCTGGCGTGAAATCTTCAAAAAGTGGTATGAATTTGAACATGGCGCCTGATGCATACGTTCCGGGGATCATCCTGGTTCTGAGGGTATAGCCGGTAAAGATAACAGAGAGGATACGATATGCTGAAAAATCCTGAAAAAACAATGAACGAGCTGATCGACTGGATCCGCGGATATTTTGAGTACAATGGTCCATCCTGCACGGCCGTCATCGGGATCTCCGGAGGAAAGGACTCCAGTGTGGCCGCGGCTCTCTGCGCCAGAGCGCTGGGTCCGGAACGGGTTCTGGGAGTTCTGATGCCGAACGATGTTCAGAGCGATATTGACGATGCGAAGCTGCTTGTTGAATCTCTTGGGATCCCCTGTGTGATCCTGAACATCGGCGATGCGTATCGTGCGATGGAGGGTATGATCTCCGGCAATACCGAGCTGCTCCGGATCACCGGGCAGACGTCGATCAGCCGGGATGCCGCCATCAATCTGCCGCCAAGGCTGCGGATGGCAACTCTCTACGCGGCAGCACAGATGCTGAAAAACGGCGGACGTGTGGTCAATACCTGCAATCTCTCCGAGGACTATGTGGGTTATTCCACAAAGTATGGCGATGCGGCGGGGGATTTCAGTCCTCTTTCCGGACTGCTGGTGCATGAAGTGCTTCAGATCGGTGACCTTCTGGGACTGCCGGAAAAACTGGTCCACAAGACACCGTCCGATGGCCTGTCCGGCATGAGTGATGAGGACAAGCTCGGCTTTACCTATGCCGAACTGGATCACTATGTACTGACCGGTGAATGTGAAAATGAGGAATCGAAGCGCAGGATCGAACGCCTGCACCGCCTGAACCTGCACAAGCTGCGGCTGATTCCGAAGTACGTGCCGGAAGAGGATGCCGACCGCAGGGATATCGATGAGATCTGAGGCAGGAGGGCTTTTCGCTTTTCTGATATGGAAGCGCACGAGGCGGAAGTGTTTTCCGCCTCGTTTGACTGTGCCGGCATGGATGACTCAGGATCCCGCGCGGGATCCCTTTTCTGAAAACAGTTAAGTGAAAAAATAAAAAAATATCCCCCGCCCCGGCTTATCAGCCTCCACCGATTGTCTTATGATAGGTATCAGAGACATCGACAGGGAGGAATTTAGTGTGAAAGAAAGCAGAGGGCAACCAAAAAATGGCGCACTTAAACAAGCTATTAAGAAATAGCCCTTTAGCGACAAGATTGATTTAT
>OCTX012289575.1_pt1 | contig 19924 bp, 17 predicted proteins | sample 1539691 | NCBI WGS metagenome assembly OCTX01 (sample SAMN02144231, study PRJEB22623) | gut metagenome | biome: sheep rumen | host: Ovis aries | place: New Zealand
TCTTTTAATACATCTTTCTTAATGAAATAATGCTCTAAAGAAAATTCTAATAAACAATTAGTAAATGCAACTGAAAATATTATCATAAGATTACTATATACCGATATATCTAAATCCTTACAAAATATAAAATATATAACTTCAACTACTATTGTTATAAGTTTACATAGTTTTATCGCTTTTATTGGATTATCTTGAATTGTATCAGCGTGAAATCTATATCTAAAACATTCTTGAACAAAACTATAAAATAATATAAATAGCAACATTTGGAAAAACCTATCAAAGAAATATGAGATTACTAATACAATTATGTTATATAATATATAAAATAATAGACCTCTAATTCTAATAAATAATAACTTACTATTTGCTTTCATTTTCTTTTTTCTCGATTGCTTTGTCTATTTCTTTAACTAGTTCTAAATCTGGTTTTTCCTTATTTAGTTCTTTTTCTTTAAGTGCTTTTAATTCAGTAATTGATTTACCGAATAACCAACCAATACTCCAAAGTCCCATAAAACTCACCTCCATCCAATTTGTTAATATGAATACATAATAATCTAACATCAATATTAAACCTATGGTAAACCCATAACTTTCTAAATCAGATAAATTCAATCCTCTAACTAAATAAATTAAAAGTTGCCATAGATTTAATAATACGTAATTTACTAACGGAACTGTAAAACTTTTCCACTTCTTATCAAAATTATGATATATCAAGTTTAATATTATAACCAATATAACACAATAAAACACCTCAAAAACATTACCTATAATACCATTGAAGAATTTTATAACATAAGCACTAATTATTAAAACTTCAAAGATTATAAAGGTAAAAATATTGTTGAATTTCTTTCTACCTAACCCAGTAAGGCAAATAACATTTGCACTAAATGTATAAAATATTGACATTATTCCAATGTTGAGCCATTTGGTATTATCTATAAAATTACAAACGTTTATAAATGTTTCATTTTCAACAACTATGGGATACCAAATACCAAAACAAAATTTTAAAACTAGAAGCATAATTAAAATTACCCATAGTAATATCCAAATTCTTCTAATTAGTTTTGGTAAATCAACAATTTTGTTTATAAAATTTAACATTTTTTACCCCCCTATAACGACTATAATCTGTTCTTATATAATCATAAGTTTATTTTCTATTATGTTTATAATTACAAATACTTTTGAATACTTTTTGGCACATTATTTAACGCTTATATTAAACTATTAAATTCCTAATATTCTTTTTGCTTCTCGTTTACAATACTCACAATAGTTATTGTATTCTTCAAATTCAAGAGGTTTAGTATCTCGTTGTCTTTGAATTGCAAGTTCATCATAAATTGAATATTTTTCATTGATTAACTCTCTTACTAATTTAGGATAAACCTTATCGGCTACTCCATTCTTAATAGCAAGTTCTATTTCTTTCTTATCCATTTTATACCTCCACTAAATAAGTAATTTCACTAGGCACTGCTTGTTCGTATGTGTTTTCAAACACAAGATAGCCACCTTCTTCAACTTCAATATATCTATCAGGTAAATATGCACTTACATTTGTAGTTGAATATGTATCTTTTTCATATTGTAAATTAACTCCATCCATTGCAGTTTTAAAATCACTAGCAGTTGTATAAGATGTATCTTTTATATAAAATTTATTACTTGTTCCTGCACCAACAATAGATTTTTCTGCAATATTCCAAGCACTAGTACTTTCATAATATGTAGTGTATAAATCACATAATAAATTTTTGCCATTTGCTTTATTAGATACTGAACCCTCAAACAACCAACTACTGCTACTTTCAAGTTTATAGTAGATTAATGTCCCCATATCAACTATGCTATCTTTATCAGTAAAATCTCCTGTATCCATATCTAATACATTGTAGCAAGATGTATTTATACCTCTACCCCAACCCTCTAAAGCTTGAACTTCGGCAGGGATTGTTTTTGTTTCAATTAAGCCACGATATGCTTTGTAAGTTCCATTCCCACTACTAGAAAGATTTATACAAATATCATTATTGTAAGTTGTTCCATATACACTTGTAATATAAAATCTTAAATAATGTGCATTTGGTGGTGTTGTAAAAGTAGTATTTATATAATAACTTTGGTCTACATAACTATTGTTTAAACTTCCTACATAATTATAATTTTTATCATAAAAGAAAGGACACCATTTTGCATTTGTATCTCCACAATGAACATAATAAGTTGCATTAGGTATAACACTTATATAATTTGTAGATTTGCTTCTAATTCTATTGTTAAAATTAGCACCATTACCATTTACAAAACTATATCCACCAACTTCCCATTGCTCGTCCCAAACATTCATACCATAACTCTTAACTGATGTCACTGCACTATCTCTTATACCCTCGAAGTATGGTTGAAATTCAGTAGGTGCAGTTGAGCCACTTACTAGCATAGGCATTGAATTTACTAATTGTGCAGTATTTAAAGAAGTTCCTGTGACTGCTAAATATATAGTAGTTGTTTCAGTTAATGTAAGTGGATAAGTAAGTTGTTGATAATTGTTATTTACCAAATTAAATTTAGTTTCACCACTTGTAAAATCTTTAAAATAATAAGTTCCTGCATTTAAAGTAATTGTTATTACTCTTATCCAACCTGTATTACTTGGCGTTCCACTTGAATTACATACTCCATTTACAAAAGTAAATGTTATACTTGAAGATGATTTTGTTCCAGTAGTAATAGGAATTAAGTTTGTTGTCTTATAACTCATTCCACCTGCTTTATCAATGGAAGCATATTTTAAAGCACCACTAGGCACACTCTTTGTGTATGATACATCACTATCAGTTATTGATGTATAACTATCGTGTGCATCTACTAGCACACCATCAAGCACCACTTTACTTAAACCACGATAACCCACATCTGGTATAATCTCTCTTGTATAGTTTTGAGGATTAACAACTTTCTCTTGTGTTGATATATTGATACTATCTATTAAACTAGAATAATCATCTAATTTGTCTGCACTACTTACTACTACGCCTTTATTCTCAATAGAGGTTTTAATATTTGCTTTTGCAGTTTGTAATCTTGTTATTTCACTCGCAATACTCATATTATCCCTCCTTAAATACTAGCAAGTAGTGTTTCAATATCCCCAACAATATCATACACACACTTTGCACTTGGATACTCATTATCTGTTGATGAACTAGAGATTGAAGTCACTTTATTTGATAGGTTTTCTTTGGCAGATAGTAAAGTGTCATCAACATCTTTTGTATAGAAATTATAACTAAAGTCACCAGAAGACCAACCTTGAGTTGATAAAACTATGCTTATATAATAATTAGTTATTTGCTTATAATCTCCACCACCACTTACAATAGGAATTTGTCTAAAAGTTATTCCAGTTGAAGTTACTTGATGTTTATGATAAACTTGATTACCTCGTTTAATAATACAATAAGGCTTTTGCACTTCTGCAAATTCATCGTTTGTTAATGTTCCACTTGTTCCACTTATACCTAATTCTACATAACCTATTTGTGATTTATCAACTTTACCAGCCAAACCACTATATACTGCTTCAGATGTAATAGGGTTTGTTGAGTTTTGAGTTGGTATTGTATCTATATCAAACTTTGTTTCTAGTTTACTAAACATAATTTGGTCGGTTTCGGTATCAATATATGCAACCCATCTATCTGGAACATCAGTTTGAAGTATTGAGATTATATCTCCAACTTTCAAATCACTTAATAATAATTCTTCTTCTTCCGCTAAAGGTTGAATTTTATTGCTACCGATTGATAAAATAATAATATCATTAACTGAAGCAAATGATGTATTAACAACATTAGTTCCAGTTTCACTATCATCAATAACATAGTTTTTGGTTTTACCTTCGGCTACTTCTAAAACATTGTTTATCAAGCCAGTTACGATTGTATTATAAGCGTCTATGAAATCATATACTGCTTTTGCTGTTGATAAATCATTATTAGTTGATGATGAACTGATAGAAGTTGCAACACCTTTCTTTGCTGAAGCACCTAATGTAATATCACTTGAACTTGAATTGCCGATTGCACCATCGTTTTGTGATACACCAGCCTTGATTGTTACGATACCTTCGCTTTCACTAGCGATTGTTGCGCTACTTGTTGGTATAACATTTTGCTTTAACGCTAATAATGCGTCCTCTTTACTTTTTTCATAAAATGAAAAACCATTTTGGCTTACATAAGTTGCTGTCATTTCACTAGTGTTAACTACTATAAATTGAGATACACTTTCACGAATGCCACTATTTAGAATTGTTTGAAAATAATTTTCATATAAGAAATATATTAAATTGTTTTCTTCATTGATTGTTTTCTTATTATAATAATCATTTTCTATTTTTATAACAGCATATTCTTTTTGCATTAACGCTAGTTGGTCGTCAGTAATTTCAATTTCATTATCTACGGCTTCACTAAAATCTAGTTCTATAACACCAACATTATGTGTATCAATATTACCACTACCTAGAATATTTACACCGTTAATTGACTTGATATTTGTTTCATTAACTAATGTTGCTTGTTTAGTATTAACCAAATCTAATAATTTGTTAATTATTTCTATTAAAATAACATTACGCTTATTTATAATTGATACAGCGCCTTTATCTTCGTCTATAACTGTATTTGTCATTCTGTTTTTTAATTCTTGTGCTTTGTCTTTTACAGTGTTAGCCAAAGGTAAAACTGAAACTGAACGAATTTTAGTTAATTCACCTTGTGATACTACGCCTTGTGCTTCAGCAATATCAATCAATTCGTCTAGTGTTGTTTCTGGAGTTATATTTAATTCACTTTTTATATCATTATATGTCTTTGACATTATTTTACCCCCTTGTTGTTTTTACTATATCTATACTTAAACGATAACATTGAAGCAGAACTATCGTATTTATCGTTAGAGTAAATTTTTAATTGTATAAATGAGAAGTTTTTAATCTTCTTCTTACTTGAATAAGTTCTACCAAATTCTCTTTCGCCAAATGTGAAATCATCAAAATCAATATCATTGAAATCAAAACTTTCGCCTTTTGCATTTGTAAAATATTGGTTTTCACGCTTACAAGTTCTATAACCAACATAAGTTTCGCCACCGTGTCTAACTTCTGGAACGAAATACATATTAGTCATTGTCTTTAATGTTGAAATATCGCCTAAACAATTATGTTTAGAATACCAATAAGATTTAACTGGCTCTAAATACTCAAACACAATCTTGTTGTTGTTTTGAGTTGTGTTTTTTATGTATTCAAAGAAATCATTTGCAGTAAAACCTAGAGAAGATACTGATAATGAACTCAAACTATCTAAATCACATACATTTTCTTCGTATCCTTCAAAACATAATTTCATATCAAATGAGTTGAATATTACTTCGTCAATATCGCCCAATTCAACCATATCGTTTAAATAAAACCATTTTTCGCCTTCCAATACACAATCATCGTAATCGTAATATTGACCGTTTACATAGCAATATAATTTGTTAGGTTTGATTGATACCACTTTATGTTCACTATCATTTAAGTAATAATAATATTTATAATATGTCGTTATACTATTATTCATTGAAGCAACAGTTATTGTTTTAAGTTGTGAAGAAAATTGATTTTCATTTTGTAAAATATATTCAAGTATTTCGTTATCTTCGGCTAATTGTAAGTTATCTAAATTGCCAACGCTTTGTGTTCTTCCTATTGGAATATAATACATAGGCGTAATCTTAAAATTTTTCCTAAAATTAGCGTAGAAATCTTTGATATAAGCATAATCATTATTTAACTTGATTTGTGTATAAATTACACTGTCGCTATTTAATATGATTAACTTATTATCGTTTCTATTGCTATCAACAACTAGATTAGTTTTACCAGTATATTGCATTTCAGTTGATATAAACTTTGAAGTGTTTACACCATCATTCACAAATGTTAAATAATCTTCGTGAACTATTTTATCAACAAAATCTTCGCTAAACTTAAATGAACCATACTCATTACTAAATACTAATTCATCATCTATCATATCAACTTTATCGTAGTTCATATTATCTAATACCCACCACTCGAATTGATAGTGTCCTTCTACCAAAGACATTCTATTAACATCTGCTACATATACTCTACGCTTATTATCTTTATTGAAACGAGATAAGTATAAGAAATTATCTTTTACGATATACCACGAACCAGTTAAATCATCGCCTAAATCATTTCTTATAAAATAACTCATTTCAATCATTTCATAAGTTTGAGTTGCTGTTGAAGTTCCAATGTTGATTGTATATATACCTTTTGGAGCATTTATTAACGCATAATTACCGAATTGAATAACATTATCGTATCCTTTCATATTCATTGATACACCACTTTGAGTGATTGGATATGTTATTTTAACTTCTGGCATACCATACTCGTTAGTTGAAGTCGCAGTATTTTTAGTTCTAATAAATACATTTGGCTCGCTATTGTAAAACTCTTTAATTACCATTTGATTACCATTTGGTAAAGTTCCATAGCCAATTATTTTTGAAGCGCTTGAACCAAATGCTTGATATGATGTATCTGGGATATATAGAAAATCTTTTGAACGGTCGTCAGCATATAACGCTGTTTCAGTATGTAAGTCTGTATTAGGATATTTTTCACTACCATAAAACCATAATTTACCATCATAAACTTCAAATCTATTAAAACCATAAAATAATGTTGGCTTACTTGCTAATGATACTAAAAATGTCATATCAATAGTTAGTGGCGTTGATAAATTATCAAATAATGATTTCTTTACTAAAAATTCAATATTAAAATAATTATTTGGGCTAGTATCATAATCATCTAATGGCGTATATGATGAATAATTTACAATATAGTTGCTTATTGTTGGCGAAAATTTATATTCTACATTTTCAACACCACGAAAATTTCCAAGTGAACTAAAATCATATTTTAAATACCATCTATAATATGTTTCGCTATTTTGTGTTGTTTCGTAAGCATTTTCTTTTGTCGCAACAAATGAATTTTTCATATAACAATATCTCGATAAAATATTAAACGCTTCAAATGTTGTGGCAATATCATTTTTAAATTTGTTTCCTAAATAATCTTGATATGGAATTTGTATTGCTGTTGTAGGGATATAACCATTTGAAAAATTATAGCCATTAACAATAATTGATACAACTGGTAATTTAGTATCATTATCAATATTTATATATCCATATAAACCATTTTTATAAACCTCGCCTAAAAAATCAATTGTTACATATCCAGTTATAAAGAATAATTTATTTTCATATTCATATAGTGAAACATAATCGTATGGGTTTCGATATGATTGAATATTTGAAAGCAATTCTACCCATTGGTTGTTATTATAATACTTTATTGACAATTTTTTATATGTTTGGTCTTGGACTGGTATTTTAGAGAACTTAATATAAAAATTTTTAAACTTTGCTAGGTTAATTACTTTTTCGTTAGCCTCATTAGAAGATAAAGAATTATTAAAATTTTCCAAACCTTTTCTTTTAATAATACCTTGACCTTCTGGTAAGTAATTACTCATATCAACTGCTCTTGTTTCGGCTACATTTGTTGGTGTTGTAGTGTAATCTACACCATCAAACTCGTTTACATTGTAAACATTATAAACTGGACTTGATAAATTTGAGTTATTAAAACTAATAGCCATACTTATCACTCCAATCATCAGTAATATTAACCTCATCATTTTGATACTTGTCCCCCCAATCCATTGTTCTTGCTTGGTTTGTATGATTATCTAATTGATTTGCCTTTAATTCGTCTAAATAATTCTCGAAATAGTTTTTGTTAATATTTGCTACTGAAGCATTTTCTTCCATCTTTAAATCGCTATATACTAAATACTTTAAGTTTATAGCCATTTCATCGGTAATACCTAAATCTTCAAGTTCTATATCGTAATATGTAGTCAAATTATTCTTTTGCAAATAATAATCAAAGTTAAATATTGTAGGATGATATAAAACGTGATATGTTAAGCCTTCTTTGTAGTTTTTTACAATGATTTTTTTACCGATAATAATATATTCTATATTAGTAAATACTTCTCCTTTATTATCTAGGGCGAAAATGTCAAAAATACGGTGGAATAATCTTTTTCCGTTAGATTGGTCGTTATCTGTAATAAATGCGTTATTTCCCCCACTAAATTCGTATTCGGCAATCGGTATAACTTCGCTTGAAGCATATCGTGTTAAGCCCATATAAATAGAATGTTCGATATTATTTAAGTATTCAGCAAACTCATCGTTGTTTTCTAAATCAGCCATACTTTCGTCCATTACTTTAGTATCACTTGATTGCTCTAGGTATTGTAAGCAATACTTTACTAATTTCTCTATTGTCATATTGCTTCTCCTTTCTTAAATATAAATAAAGGGCAAGGGATAATTACTACCCCTTACCCCAAATAAGTTTTATAAAACTAAAGGTTTTTCTTGAGTATTGCCTTTTCGTCTATTTGAGTCACTTTCTTTGATGATGTCCTTTACGATAGGGTCAACCATAACTTCTTTATCTTTTTCGATTTGAATACGATTGCCATTTACATAAATTACTTTATACTTATCATCTTTATTTAATTCGCCAAGTGACACATTTAACATTGTTTTTTTATTTTCCATTGTCTAATACTTCCTTTCTTAATTAAGCAACTTTCTTTTTAACATACATTACAGTATCTGCTGTGATTGTAGTTGAAGCAGTGGCTTCAGTTGTGCAAGCAACATCTGTGTAAACAAATGTCTTTGCGCTAGCATTATCAACAGTCTTTGTTTCAAAGTAATCAGCGTTGTTTGCAATATCAGCAAATGCTACTGCTAAATCTTCCTTACCAGCGTCTGTTGAGTTCTTGTTAATTACATATCTAGCAACTACGCCTTGTGCTTTACCGTTGTATGCTTCTTTGATAGTTAAGATATAACCTTCAACCTTATTGAAATTCATAGAATTTCTATTAGTGTATGCTTTAGCGATTGCATTACCGTCCTTATCATAACCACCAATGAATGAACCTCTATTCTTTTCAGTATTTTCTAAATCTTCAGCTGTAACATCGCCAACAATCTTATCAGCAACACATTCATACATTAAAACGGCTTCATCGTATAATACGACACCACCCCAACCTTTACACTTCCAACCAATAGAACCTTTTTGGTTAATTGGGTCTTCAGTTCCAGATGAACCTAATGGCTTAATAATTGTTTCTGGGTCGCCATATCCAGCAAGTTTAACTAATTTAGTTCCCTTTTCGCCACGATACTTACCTAAAATGATAGTTCCGTGAATATACTTTGTTGTTCCACTTGAAGTATATGAATAAGTAGAAGTAATTGCATTATCTACTACAAACTTAAATCCATTCCAACGACCAATTTCGCCATCTAAAATAACTTCTCCTTTTGAATAATTAGCAATTTCAACGAATGTGAACTTCTTATTGTTCTTTGCTAAATCTAATAAATCACTTTCGATTTCTGGTGAGATTAACCAAACATAATCTTTGCCATCATAAGGAGATACTTTATTTCTTCTTAAAAATGCTTTAATCTTTCTAGCGTCATTTAAGTTGAATGAACCAGCACTCTTTCTTGCGTCCTCTAATGAACCATTTAACGCTAAACTAGATGGGTCATCAGCACCATTTGCGTCAACTGGAGTTGCAAACCAACGGTTAGTTGTTGAATAGAAAATATCTCTTGATTTTTCTTGGAACATTTCACCAACTGCATATCCTTGATTTCTTTGTAATCTAGTTGACTCTCCACTATCTAATGAATAAATGTCTAAATCATCTGAATAAGTGATATATCCACCAAAATCATCAATAGAAACTTGATACCAGAATGTTGACATTGGTTCATCTTCTTTTGGTCTAACGCCTTCTACTAATGGCTCTTTGTTAGTAACATATTTGCCACTCTTTCTAAATTTCATAGTCTTACCATTGTTCTTTGGTAATGTAACTACATCGGCATACTTTTCTAATGAGTATTCCTCATATAAAGCGTCCTTTAAAGTCTTGTCATAATAAGCGTATGCTTCAGTTTCTGACATCTTCTTGCCATAAGTTGCAGTATTGTCAGAAATAATCTTTGTTGCTGTTGTTGCAAACATTTGTAAATTTAATCTTTTTCTCATAATTCTTTTCCCTTTCTAATATTTGTTTAATATATTTTTTTGGAACTCACGGAATTTTTCGTCATCATTTAAGATTTCGCTAAAATAACTTTCGTTCCCATTTTTGTTGCCCGGAACACCCGGACTAGATTTTTCGATAGCCTTTTGTTTAATTACGCCTTCTTCTACACCTTCTTTTACTTTTGTTTCGATTTCGGCTTGACTATCAATAAATAGTTGGTAAGTTTCTTCTAGTGTTAATCTTCCTAAAAACTTGCCATATTTTTCTTTGAACTTTTCGTCTTTGAATAAGTTTTCAGCACTTCCTTTGCCGTATTTCTTATCAAAATCGTCTAGTTCTTTTTGAACGGCTTGTTGATTTTGTTCATCTTTAGCCTTTTTCTCTTGTTCGGCTTTTAATTCTTCTCGCCTTTTTTGAGTTTGATACTTTGCAAAATCTTCGATTGGGTCTAAACCTTTTCTCTCCATCTCTTGCATAGTTTTTAAAAGTTCCAAATCTACTTCATCTTTGATTTCTTCGCCAGTGTATGGGTTCTTACCACCTACACCTTGCTTTAAACCTTCCAAGTATGCTCTATCTTTGGCTTCTTTTAACTCACGCTCGTGCTTCTCTTGTATTCTTCTTTGAGCATTTGCACGATTTTTTTGTTTCTCTAACTCTTTAGCCTTTGCTTCTTCGTTAGATTTTTCTTCTTTTGCTTCTTCAGCACCTTCGTCAAATTCAACTTCTTCGTTATCCTCATCAGTTTCTTCGACTTCTTCTTCAACTACTTCTTCAGTAGCCTCTCCAGTTTCTTCGGCAAATAACTGAAGGTTCAATTTTTTTGTTCTTTCCATTTTCCTTTTCTTTCTCCTTACGGGTAATCTCCACTATTTGTGGGTAAATTTAATAACCGAATACTTATCTTTATTGTCCCGTATTGGCTATCTTTTCTTGATTATTTTGGGACATACGCTCATAGCGTTTTGTTTGTCTTTCTAAAGCACTATATCCAGCCTTCATTTCACGGATACTATCATTGTATTGACTAATTCTGCCGTTAAATTCGTCTTGCATTGATTTGTAAGCCATTTGTGCGCCTTGTAATTGTGCTTGTAAATCATTTATTTGTTGTGCTTGCTGTGCAATAATTGAGTTCATCTTCTTTTGAATTAAACGCTTAAATTCGTCCTTCTTTGTAAATGCAAAGTTTGGAACTAATTCAGCCCACATCATTAAGTCCTCTGGACTTAACTTTGATACTGTTCCATTTAAGAATAATGTTTCTAGTGTTGAAACTAACATTAACTCACTTTGTTTTGCTGTTTCACTAACTTCGATTGTTATATTGAATGGTGTATTGATATAATCTTCGCCTTCAAATAAATCATTCTTTGTTCTTGGTAATTTAGTAACATCTTGCTCTTGTGGGTTTTGCTCTAATAACTCTGTATCACTCAACTCATAAGAATAAACTTTGTTGTGGTAATATAACTTGTAATACATTTCAAGAATTCGACCTTCACGACCAATACTTCTTGATAATATTTCTTGTAATTGTGCGATTGGTTTATCTTGAATTGTTTGAAGTTGGCTCATCGCATAACCACTCATATTTTTAGATATGTTTCTACCATCGTCTAAAATATCAGTTGCTTTATATACATCTTTAAGCATTTGAATTAAGTTTTGTGCTAATTCAAAGTGTGTTGTAGGAATTGTTCCAGTTTGAAGTGCTGTAATACCCCAACCATTTTGTCCTACGGTTCTATCTACTAATATTCCACCGGGCTTTGATAAATTAACTTCATTAACACCTAACGCGCCTTGCTTAACTAAAAGTGTTGGCATAGCGCTCTTAACTGCTATCAATACATTAGTTGCAAGTAATTGATTGATTAGTTTTTGTGTAGGTATCATTGAATAAGCCATTGAAATACCAAATATACAATTATTACGCTTAATGAAACTATCAATAACGAATGGGAAGTATTGTGCTTTAAAGACATTGTTATTTGCTGGGTCTTCTTCTTCGACAACCATATTTTGTCTATTAACACTATCATTTTTGATTTCGCTATTTTCGTTTGCTTCGTTTTCTTCTTGTTCTTGCTTTTTCTTTTCTAACCTAATAATCTTTTCGTTGATTAAAGGGTTCATAGCAGTGGGTAATTGATAAACAATGTTTTCAGTTGCTTTTTCAAAATAAACCTCACCGTCTTTTTTAAAGAACTTTAAGTAAGAATAAACATTTGGTTCGTGTGGGTTTTCTTGCTCAACATTATCTGTATATTTACTATTGATTGAGTTTTTAACAATAAACTGGTCTATATCTTCATCTGCTAAAATGTCTTTAGCAATTTCTTTAATAGACTTTAAACTTTCACGAGTTCTTAAAATGATATATTCTTGCTTTTGAACATCTCTTTCATTTGGATTGCATACTGCAATATCTTCGACATCTACTGTAATTGCTTTTAAATTGCCATTATCCCAATAGAAGTAATAAATGTATGTTCCTTTAATTAAGCCATCATAAGTAGCCATAACATTTAAGTCTGGTTGTTCCATTTCTTTCATTTGGAATTCTGCAAATCTAGTAACATTATTAGTAGATACTTGGTCGTCATCTACCAAAAAGTTAATTTTAAATAACTTTTGATTGATTGAAGCAACCTTTGCGTCAATGATTGTTCTAATGACATTCATAGTTGGCTTTTCAAATGGTAAGTTTGCTTTGTTTTCTCCCCATTGTCTACCTTCGTAAAAATCAACTGCCCTTTTGGCTTCAGTTAAGATATGTTTTGCTTCCTTAAAGTTTTGGCAAGCATTAAATTGTTCTTTAATTAGTTCGGCTTCTTTCATTAGTTTTGCAACTTTTTCATCGGCTTTTTCTTTTTGAGATATAGTCGATATTTTTTTACTCATTTACCTCACCTCCACCAAAAATTTTGGACATAGCGTCCTCTTGCATACGCTGATTTATCTTTTCAAGTGCTATAACAAGTTCATTGATTTTTTCGGTTAATAAATCATTGATTTGTGCTTGTGCTAATAATTTCGCTTTTAATTCTTCATTTTCTTTTTTTAAGTCGCCTAATTCGCATAAAATTTCGCCTAAATTATTTATTTTTAAAAGTTGATTAGTGTCTATACCTAAAACACCAAAAATCTTATCTAACATTTTCTTTTCTTTTGTTGTAATAATTTTAGTTTCTATCATATAAACCAACCGTCACTTCCCATTTCTATATAATCTTCACTTTTTTCTGTATGCTCATATTCGCCCATCTCTAATGCGAATGAACCATAATCAAAATTTGATTTAACTGTGCCAGCAACTAATGTATCTGGTGCAAAAGTCCAACTTGTGCAATAGTATCTAATTGCGTCTGCACTATGCGTAATTTCGTGTGGTTCTTTAGCACAATCGTTTGGTTTGTTTTCATCGTGCTGTATCATTTTTAAACTTTCAATTAAATGTGGACAATCTTGACTAATAATTAAGAATGGTTTACCAGTAATAGGATTGACTTTAAGCATTTCTTTTACCATTAACCAACCAATCTCTCTATCGTTATTAGCCTTTGTAGGATATTGATTACACTCTTTAACTAAAATATCTACGGCACTCTTACCAGTTTGTGATTGTCTATTCCATAAATCTGGTGGGACTATATCCAAATAAATATCTTCATCTGGTTTAGTCATTTGATTTATCTTGTTACCACTTGCTGATACACTTAAATTGCTTTCCCATAATTCTCTAAATACATAACTTGTTCCATCACTATCTCTAGCAATCCAATAACAAGCAGTTTTATCCAAACCATAGTCCCTTGCTCTATAAATTCTCCAAGATTGCTCTATCTTTATATCTTTAGGGTCGTAAGTATGGATTGTTTCATCAAACTCATCAAAGAATTGTCCTTCAAATACATCCCAATCGCCATATAACATCGCTTGGCGTAATTTTGGAGGCAACGCTTCAAGTTGTTTGATATAATCTGGGTTATTAGCCATTAAGAACTCGTTATCATATACTAAAGCCTTAATGTAGAAGTAATCGCTAGCATCTTCGCCTTCGCGATACTTCTTATCAATAAATAATCTTTTAACCCATAAATGTCCTACACCACCGGGATTGGCTGTAAGATACATTCTTGGTTTAAAATTCAAACTAGGGTCAACACCACCACTTAAACGCAAACAAGTAGTAAATGCTCTATATTGTTCTTCAGTGAAGTGTGTTGCTTCGTCCATAAAGATAACATCGTAGTTTTGACCTTGATAACGGTCTATATCTCTTGTGGTATCACAATAACCAAATTGAATTGTTGAACCACGATATTGTCCATTAACCATTTGTTTAGGAAATCTCCAAATGTTATCAGTTTGATTGAATTTAGCAATTCCATAAAGCATTGTTTCAAACTCTCTAAAGTGGTTTGCTTTAAGTTCTGGTAAAGTCTTACGCAAGAAAAGTATTGATATACCGGGATAAATAAGTGCTAATTGTATTGCTTTAATTCTTGATACATAAGACTTTCCACCACCTCTTGCGCCACCATAAAGGTTCATCTTATAAGTAGATTGGCAAAATTGTAATTGTTTAGGATATAACTTTGGTATAACAAATTCTTTATCGACTTTTTTAATTTGCGATAATTGATAATCAGTCATACAATCACGCTCCTAAATCTTGTCCGTTAGTATTAAGTATTAAAGTAAATCCACCACGATTATCATCGGTATCATTCTTAATAACCTTTTGTGCTTCATTCAAATCTTTAAATGTAGTCTTATCACTAGACATTAAAGTAGCCGTTGCTTTAGCGACCAATAAATCGTTAATTGTTAAATCAACACCATCGTCTAATTTTACAAACTCACTTTCTAAAAGTTCTTTTGTAACCTCTGCTAAAGTTTTAGCCTTTTCTTTAGCCTCCTTTTTAGATAATTCCCTTTGCTTTATACGAGTTTCTAAAATCTTATAAACATCTGGTTGGTTTTTCTTTAGTTGGGCTAAATAAATGTCTTTTTCGTTTAATACTTCAGCATTATTCTTTTTTTCTTCTTCGATTTCATCTATTAAATCGTCTAATTCATCTTTAGCCATATAAACCACCCTTTCACTTTACAAATACCTCTAATAAATTAAAATGTCAGTTTCTTATCTTTCCCATCATTCCCAAATTATTCCCAAAAATAAAAAAAGCTCTTACCTAGAGCCTTTTTCTACTTAAAACCGTCTTTTTATATTACTATATTATTTATTATTATTATCTAGTATTCCTTACATACGCACTATACTAATGTAACATCTTGTTATACTAAATAAATTTACTATAACTTCGATATTACATAGACCTCTTATTAGTTACTACTGCCTTCGTTTGCTTCGTTTTCCGTTTCTTGCTACCGCAATTCATTTTTTGGCTTCGTTGGCTTATTTATATATAAGGACTTCTAATTTTCACTTTTTTTGCGCGAGGAGGTATTCCCAGCGCGCGGGGGTGGGGTGCATTGGGAGGTGGGGGGGGTGTCTTGTGCCGTTGGGCTAAAAAATACCACCAAAACGCGTTCAATAGTATTATATAACTAATGAAATGGCGTAGGTAAGCCGTTTTTGTAGCGTTGATAACCTATTTGATAACACTTTTATTGAGTTGTCGCGAGGTAGTTGGTTAGTGGTTTATTATAAAATAAAATCGTGTTAGCAAGCGTGCTAGCATATACCTATATAATGCTTTAATGGTGCGAAAACTAAAAAGCCTTAAAGCACACTAAAATTACATAGTAAAGGAGCGTGATAGAAAGCCGAGAAATAACTTATAAATAAGTTAGTATCGGTTTAAAGTGCTATGCTATTGCACCACGAAAAACCGACAAAAAAACTCGTGAAAAATAGCAAAAAACCCGTGAAAAACAACGCAAAAATTAGAAAGAAAAAGGAGAAAATTAAACTATGTTTAAAAACGGAAATGAAATTTTAATCAACTCAGATGGCACATTTACTTTAGTAAAAGGTGCAACATTAAAAACTGCGAAAGGTAGCCTTAATGCTAAAGCATTAGAGTTAAGAAAAGATGCAAGCGCAGTTGATAGCGCAACAAACACAACACTTAAAGATATAATCTTTAACTCAGCAAGTGGACTTGCTTCCTTCGTAGAAGGCTCACAAACAAACGGCAACAAATATTTAGGACTTGCATCTACTACTTCTAGTAGTAGCACAACAACTACAACTGCACCACGAAAAACACCTAGAAAAAAGAGTGCTGTTAACACTGAAAGTGTTAATGAAGAAAACGCTGAAAATACTAACACTGAAAGTGTTAAACCAACGACTGACGAAGAAATCACAAAATATCAAATGTCAGTTGTTGATGAAATCAACAATTTCTGTAAAGATTTCGCATTTCAACTAGATAATCGTATGTTAAATAACTTAGGTTATTTAAACGGAGTTCAAGCAAAGCGTGATTACATTATAAATGTAATGGAGTTAACAAACTACGATGATGGTTTAATCGAGCAGGCTTCATCAAAGATGAAAAATGCTGAATTTAAGAATTTGAGTGATATTATCGATAAAATCGATAAAACACACGGAAAAATCAACAATAGATTAGTAATCTATTTCGGTGTTAGTGGTAGTGGTAAAACCACTAAAGCACACGAGAGATTTGCTAATGCTTATGACTGTGTAGCAAGTGCTACACAAGACCCAGACGACTTGTTTACAGCATTTAATCCGGCAACTAACTCTTATGAGTTAACAACTTTAGGTTATGCTATGGTAAACGGCAAGTATATAGTAGTTAACGAAGTTAACTTCTATAACGAGGCAACTTTAAAAAGATTACAAGGCGTTTTAGATAACACTGAAGTGTTATTAGATAGAGGCATTGAAATCAAAATCCATAAGGATTTTAAAATGATTATGACAATGAATTTGGAAATCCAAAACCAAGGAAAATATCCTTTACCATTCCCTCTTGTATCAAGAGCCGAAGAAATCGAATGTTTTGATAAAGTCCACGACTTCAATGTATGGTAATACATTGAGGCTAGTGAAAACTGAAAATGTAAATTTTAAGAAAATTTAAGGAGCAAAAATTATGGAAAAATTAGAAATTTTAATCAACCAAGCACAAGAAATTTTAGAAACACTTTCTTTAAGTTATTACTTAAAGAGTTCAACTATCAAAGTTGAATTTTCAACTACAGAAATAACAAGTTATTTCTCACCAAGTGAATGGAAAATCGTTGTAGCGTTCAACAACATTTATGATGCCCTAGTAAATGCTGAGGCAAATTCTAAAGAATTTGATATGGAAAAAACTATGAGATGTATGCTATACCACGAAACAAGCCACGCTTTACTAACTCCAAAGGAGTTAATGGAAACTTTAAAATCTAACTTTAGCGTTCCTAACGATATTACTAATATCGTTGAAGATGAGCGTATCGAAAACATTTTAAAACATTATTATTATAATGTTGATTTTCGTGAAAATGTTAAAAATGTTGCTAAAGAAGTTAAAATCAAAGATTTTACAAGTTTTGTATTTATGAGCCTTAGATTTAGAAAATCTAAATGTCAAAACGAAGTAAATTCATTGTTTAAAGAGTTTTTAAACAATACTAAAGATAAAAACGCGCTTTCAAGTGCATACAATTTAAGTTATGGATTTTACGATTTCATTTGTAAAATGAAAGAGTTGTTTGATAAAAATTATGGTAATAACCATAATAACCAAAACCAAAACGAAAATGGTAAAGGCGCTCAAAGTAATGAAAATTCACAAAGTGAAAGCCAAGAAAATTCTAGCAACGATAACGAAAATTCACAAAGTGAAGAAAATCAAACTGAAGAAAACCAAACTGAAGAAAACAACGAAAACGGCAACAACGAAGAAAACGAAAACCAAACTGAAGAAAATTCACAAAGTGAAGAAGAAAATCAAGAAAATGAAAGTGAAGAAAATTCACAAAGTGAAGAAGAAATCGAAGAAAGCCAAGAAGATGAAAATGGCTTTACAAGTAATGAAAGCAAAGATTTAGTTGCTAACATAGTATCTATGTTAGAGGCTGAAAAAGATAGAGCAACTGATTACGGTTATAGTTTATCAAACTATAAACCATTAACAAATTTCAAACTTGATTTAATTAAAATCATTACTAGAAATATCGGCTGTGGCGTTAAAAGTGATAATAATGGTGCGCTTTCTTATAGTGGCAGATTTTCAACTAGAGCATATTTAAAAGATTTCAACAACACAAAAAAGGTTTTTATTAGAAATAATAACCTTAACAACTTAAACAATAACAAAAACTGCGAAAAAGTTTTAAATATATGGCTTGATAATAGTGGCTCATTTAAACCTAATGATTACATCATTAACAAGATTTTAGCAACATTAAACGCTATTGAAAAATCAAGAAAAGATTTCAAATTTAATCTAGTAAAGATTAACTATGCTTTTACACTACTAAAAGGTGATGCGAGATTTTCTTGCAGTGGTGGTGGTAATGCTTTACCAAAAGACCAAATCGAAAAGATTTACAAAGAAATCAACCAAACTCAAAAAGAGTTTAATATCGTATTATTTGATGGTCAATGTGGCTATTATAATAGCCAATGTAGAACAAAAAACGAAAGAGATATGGTATCTTATGATAATCTAAAAGTGTTCGATAACAAGCGTTCAGTATTTATTACTGAATATTCAAATTATGGTGCTATAAAAAGCGTATGTGCTAATTGTAGAGAAGTTATCAATGAAGATAGCGATTATGCAAGCGCACTAATCAAAAACATAACTAAAGCATTTGATTTACTATTCTAATAGTAAAGCCTAAAAATAGGGCGTGTAAAAAGCGCCCTAAATAATGGCTTTTATTACAAAGTAATAAGATTATACTAGAAAACAATAAAAATGAAAATTTAAGGCTAAAAAAGGTAGGTAAAAACAATATGAAAAATAGTAGAAAACAAATAGGAGGTAAAAAATATGTCAACTTTAATGAAATGTAAAGATTATTATGAAGGATGTTTTGAAGAAATCAATGAAAAGAAAATTGATAGTTTAGGAAAAACAATGACTTTAAAAGAGGCTATGGACTTATGGTGGAATAGCGTGAGAGTTGATGGTGGTGTTTACTACAAAAACTGCTACATCAATTATGGCAAATATGACTGCCCTAGAGAATTATTAAATAAGATGGTAAAACTTAACGAAGAATACGATTATGATAATGATGGCTACCCTATCATTTATGGAGAATTTGTAGATTAAGAGGTGAGTATAATGGAAAGTAGAAAAATTAAAACTTGTTTTAATTGTGGCAAAGAACTTAACGAGGAAAATTGCTATATTAGATTTTACAAAGGAAAAAACTATTTTGATAGTTATTGCAAGTGTTGTAAAAGAAAATTGATGCTTTTAAACTATTACGAAAAAATCGAAAAAAGAAAGCAAAGAAAACTTAAAAAATTATTTAATATGAAATAAGATAATAAAAAGAAAGTGTCGATAATATGTCGGCACTTTTTTTATTTTATAATTGTTTTAATTATAAATTAGTGTATAATTATTATGTTATTAAATGTTATCAAATAATGTTATCAAAGCAATTTTATATTAAAAATATATTTTAGGTAA
>OCTX012061793.1_pt1 | contig 19917 bp, 21 predicted proteins | sample 1539691 | NCBI WGS metagenome assembly OCTX01 (sample SAMN02144231, study PRJEB22623) | gut metagenome | biome: sheep rumen | host: Ovis aries | place: New Zealand
TCGCCAAGATCGCGGGGCTGACCGAGAAGGAATTTGTGCAGGCGTGGAGCAACGACCCGGTGCAGGTGTTCCAGCGGTTCATCTCCAATCTGGCCCAGATGAGCGACGAGGGGATCAGTACCATCGCCGTGCTGAACGATATCGGCATCAACGAGATCCGTCTCCGCGACACTCTGCTCCGTACCGTCAACGCTTCTGAACTGTTCAACCAGACCCAGATCACAGCCAACAGGGCATGGAACGCAAACTCCGCTCTGGTAACTGAGGCCAACAAGCGGTACGCCACCACGAGAGCCCGCCTGACCAATCTGAAGAACACGGCGCTCATGTTCGCGCGGCAGATCGGGGACGACCTGAATCCCACCATACAGCAGATTATCGACAAGGTGGGCGACCTGCTCCAGAAGTTTTTGTCTATGGACGAGACCCAGAGACGCGCTATCGTGAAATGGGCCGCGTTTGCCGCCGCTGTGGGCCCTGTGGTGCTCGTGCTGGGCAAGGTGGTGGGTGCCGCCGGTACTGTCGCCGGTGCGCTGGGTAAGACCTTCACGGCCCTGGGCAAATTGTCCGCATCCGCCTCTATGGCGGGTGGCGGTCTGGGCGGGTTCGTCAAGGTGCTGGCGTCCTCCAAGTTGGCCATGGTGGCCCTGTCCGCCGCGCTGGTATACGGCGCGGTGAAGCTGGCCGATTACGCCACTGGCGCGAAGGCCGCCCGGGATGCGCTGGCCGGTATGGCGAGAACAGCCGAGGACTGGAAGAACACCACGGCGGACACTTTCTACGGCAGAAGCAAGGGCCTCGCCGCCTTCGGCATGTCCCGGGAGGACTTCGTGCAGGCCCAGTACACCACCAAGGAGTGGCTGGCGGGAATCATTGCGGAGTGGACGGACGGCCAAAAGGAAACGGACGAGATCATAGATCAGTGGGTTGGTTCCTGGAAAGGCCTGACGGCCTCCACCCGGGAGGAACTCCAAAACCTGAAGGACGCCGCCGACAAAGCCGGGTACGACACCGTTTCCAAGGATTTGGCGGCGGATATACAGCAGTTGGACGCTATGGACAAGGAGATATCCTCCCTGCTCAAAAAGCGCCAGAACGGCACGCTCACCGATCAGGATAAAGTGCGCTTGCAGGAGCTGATCGACACCCGGGAGGCCATCACTGTCAAGTACAATCTTGTGCCGGAAGGCGGCGACACAAAGGGCTTTGAGACCATCGAGAAGAAGGTCGCCGCCGCTGTGGCCCGTGCCCAGGCAACTGGGAAAACGGATGCCGACATATCCGTGTATCAGGATGCTGTGGTGGCCGCGGCGGAGGGTATGGCGGAGATCAATGCCCAGCTGGACGCCCAGTACGACAAAGAGTTTGCCCTGATCAGCCTCATGACCGACGCGGATGAAAAGCAGAAAGCCACGGACGAGCTCAACGCCAAATACGCCGAACAGCGCCGCGCCGCCGCCCAGGAGTACGAGGAAATGCTGACCAAGGTATTGGCCCCGGTGTGGGGGCAGGAGGGAATCAAGCAATCCGAGAAGCAGCTGGGCAGCCTATTCGAGCTTCTGCGGAAATACGACCTCGCCTCGGAATCGGACAAGTCCTCAGTCCTCGCAGATCTGCAGGAGTTGTCCTCGAATATGGACGAAGGGGCCCTGACGGAATATCTCGGTCTGCTGACCCAGATCCAGTCCCTTATGGATAGTGGCCTCCCTAAAGAAAAAATAGACACCATGTTCCCGGATGTGTCCGGTATGCTGGATCAGTATGCAGGAATCGTGGACTATCTCAAAACGTATAAAAAAGATCTTCCCGGTCTGTACAGTATGCTGGGCGAATCCGCGCCGGAAGAAGTGCTCAAGATCGCTACTGACCTGGACATGACCGGAGCCCAGGCAAGGTGGGACGAGTTCGCTGCCAACCCCGGCAAAATCACTACGGAGGCGCTGATCGCAACCTACAAGAAGGCGGAACGGGCCACTGTGGAACAGCCCAAGGTGGATGCCTTTATCAGCAAGTACACGGAAGTGCCGGAAGGTGCGTCCAAGGCCGGGCTCTCTCCGGAGGGCCTTGTTGCCTACGTCAGCACCTATGCCGAAGCTACCACAGGTACGGATGTTTCCGGGCTCACCCCTGAAAATATCACTGCGATGGTATCGGCTTATAAGGAGCTTGCCGAAGGCGTGGACGTGTCCGCCCTTAAGCCGAGTGAGATCACGGCGTACATCTCCAAGTACCTTGAAGGCGCCGAGGTGGATACTACCGGGCTTACCCCGGATGCCATTACAGCGTTTGTCATGGCCTACGAAGAGGTCACGGGTGGGGCTTCTACCGCGGCTTTGTCCCCGGACGGTATTACGGCCATGGTGGCGAAATACCTGCAGGCAGAAAATGTAGACCTGACCGCCATCACTCCTGATCAGATCGAAGCCATTGTGAGCCGGTATGCGGAGGCAACGGGATGCGACAAGTCCCAGCTTCTTACCAGCTTTACCGCCTACATCGCCGGATACCAGGAACAGGCTGGCATCACCGTCCCCAAGCCCCAAACGCGGGTTACGATCACCGGATACGACCTGCTGGGCTACAGAAAGCTGGTCGCCGCGAACCCGAACCTGGCTCCGGAGATCCCCGTCCGCCTGGGCGAGCTGTCCAGCGCCGAATGGGAATCGTTCAAAACCAACGGGAAACTCAAAGTGTGGCAGGACGGCATCGAGGTGCCGGTCACGCCCGAGGTAGTTGCCAGGCTCACTCCTGATCAGGTGGCCGTGGTGGGCGAGGACGGCACGCTCCACGTGGTCGTTACGCCAGAGTTTACCGGTAGTGAGGAAGCCATTTCCGAATTTAGAGATGCTTTCGATGAGATAGACGACACCCCGTTTACCGTTCTCAGTACGGCGGGTGGTGCTCTGCCGTTGAACAATCTGAATCTGATCGAGGCAGCCATCAAGCGCATTTCCCAGTACCAAAGCCCGGACATTTTGGACGGGATCACCGAGCTGTTGGGCGGGGATCGGCGCGGCCTGCTGGATGATACCATGAAGAACGACTTCTCGCCAGAGCGGGTGGCGGAGCTATCCGCGTATGTTGGCGAAGTCGTGACTGCCATCAAGAATAATGAGAAAGTCAGTCAGGAAGACCTTGATAATCTCCAACTGATTCTTACCTTCCTCAATGGCCTGGAACTCACTGATACCGGCGCACACATCCGCGAGGGCATTGCCCAGGGCATGACAGAGGCCGGATGGGATTCCGACGCCACAACCGTGGCTGACGCCCTGCAGGCCGCTCTGAACAAGGCCCTTGAAATCGGCAGCCCGTCTCGGCTCATGGTGCCCATCGGTGGCTATGTGGCCGCGGGTATCGGAGAGGGCATGAAGCAGTACGACGCCACCACGGATGCCGCCGCGGTTTCTGGCAAGTTCAAAAGCGCTGTGGAAGGCAAGCTGAACCGTCTGACCTTGTTTGGCGTGGGCGTAAACGCCATGGCTGGCCTGGCCGCCGGTATCAAACTGGGTCAGTTTGGTGTGGTAACCGCCATGCAGGAGGCCGCCCAGGCCGCCGTGAACGCGGCGAAGGAAACGCTGGACATTCACTCCCCGTCCCGGGTCTTCCGGGATCAGGTGGGCGTCATGACCATGCGGGGCTTCGGCGAAGGCATCCTGCAGGAAACGGTTCGGCAGGGCCGCATCATCGCCAATGCCGCCAGGTATCTGACCGGGGAGGCCAGGGAAGGCGCTGTGGCCTACAACAACGACAACCGGAAAACCTATCAGAGCACCAACACGGTGAACCTGTCCGGGAACACCTTCTACATCCGAGACCAGGCGGACATCCGCTCTCTGGCCACTGAGATTGCGACGCTTACGAAGCGCCAGCAACATGGACGCGGGCTTCGGTTTGCTTGATGCAGGCCGGGGCCCGGTTCGATATTATGCGTTTTTCTTGCGGGAGGGATGCCCATGAACGACTACTTTCTCTGGAACGGCACGGACTGCCGCACGTATGGGATTCATGTGTCCGAGCTGCCGCCGGTGACCATTCCCGTGGAGCGCTCCACCCAGACCAATGTGCCCGGCAGGCCCGGCAGTCTGACCACGCTGGAAGGTCGGGACGTGTACGACGATATGATCCTCACGGCAGAGTGTTTCATTGCCAATCCGGCACAGATTCCCGCCATTGCCGCGTGGCTCAAAGGGGCTGGAACCGTAGTGTTCCCAAACAGGCCGGGTGGGCACTATAAAGCCCGGATCGCCAATCAGATCCCGTTTGAGAAGATTTTGAGGGGCAACCCTTATCGTTCTTTTGCCGTGAACTTCCGGTGCTACCCGTTCTGGTATCAGGATAACGTGGAGGACATCACGGTTACCACGTCCGGCGCCACGATCACCAACCCCGGTTCTGTCTACTCGGAGCCTGTGCTTACGCTCAATGGTTCCGGGGACATCAAGCTCATGGTGGGCCTGACGACCATCGACCTGGCGGACATTGACGGAAGTATCGTCCTTGACAGCGTTTTGCAGGAGGCGTACAAGGGCACCACGCTTCAAAACGAGCGCATGTCCGGCGACTTCCCGATCCTCCTGCCCGGCATGAACGCGATCAGCTGGACGGGGAACGTGACCAGCATCGTGGTTCAGCCCAACTGGAGGTATCTGTAATGATCTGTGTTTATCCTGCCGACTGTACTGATTTTTCCACCAATGGAAACGGTGTGCTTGCGCCCTTGACGGCCCAGGTCACCGAGACCCTGAACGGGGAGTACGAGCTTCAAATCGCGCACCCCATTGATGCCGAGGGAAAATGGCAGAGGCTGGTAGAGGGCTGTATTCTGCGGGCACCGGTGCCTGCCGCCATGACGCCGGAGGTGCGTCTTTCCGCATCGGAGACGACCACCGCTGTGCCCAACAGCCCTGCTGGGCAAATCTATAAGGCGTCGAAGCGGAAAATTCTGCACATCGGCCCAAGTCTTGAAAGTACCATCATCGGGGTCTATCAGACCAACGATCGGGTGGTGGTGCTCAGTCAACCACACGTTCAGTGGTACGAGGTCACCGCTCCGGATGGGAAGCACGGCTATATGGACACCACCGGTTTGAGCTTGGACAAGGACGGCGAGACCGTGGAGGAAGCCGTGGAGGAGGTTGTGGAGCCCCGTCAGCTCCGCGACCAGCCGTTCCGCATTTACCGGGTGGTGCCCGAGCTGGACAAGGTCACGGCCTACGCCCGGCACATCTCCTATGACCTCATGGACAACATGATCCAGACCTACAAACCCGCCGCGACCGACACCGGCGCGACGGTGTTCCAGGGCGTCTCCTCTCACTGCCTATCGGAGCATCCTTTCACCTTCTACTCCGATCTGGACAGCACGGCGGAGGAAGTGGAGTTCACCAACATCAACCCTCTGGACGCGGTCATGGGGGACGAGGGCATCATTGCCAAATACGGCGGAGAGCTTGCCCGGGACTGGTTTGATGTGTTCCTGGTCAAGCGGGTGGGCGTGGACAGCAATGTGCAGATCCGGCAGGGCAAAAATCTGCTGGGTGTGTCCTATGATGTAGACCTGTCAGACGTGGCCACCCGCATCATGCCCACTGGCCAAGACAAGGACGGCAAGGTGCTGTACCTCCCCGAGGTGAGCGTTGACAGCCCGCTTATTGACAGCTATCCCCATCCCCGCTGGATCCATCTGGAGGTCTCGGAGGCCAAAGAGGTCACCAGCGGAGACGATAAGAAAACCAAGGCCCAGTGCTACGAGGCCATGCGGGAAGCCGTTCAAGCACAGTTCGACGCAGGCTGTGACCTGCCGAACGTAACCCTGAACGTGGACTTCATCAACTGTGCGGACACAGAGGAATACCGGGAGTACGGGTTCCTGCAGAACATCTACCTGGGCGACGCTGTGCGCGTTATTGCGCCCCGTATTGGTGTGTGGGTGTCCATGCGGATGACCCAGTACACCTACGACTGCCTGACACGCAAATATACTCAAATGACCCTGGGCACGGCGGCGGACACGGTGGAGGGCAACATGATCTCCGCCCGTCAGCTGCCGACTGGGCTCATTTCGGGCAGTAAGCTGGCCATTGACAGCGTCGGAAGCGGCGCACTGCGGGATGGCTCCGTGGGCTCTGTCCAGATCCAAATGGCGGCCATCCAGACCGCACACATCGAAGACGCGGCCATCACCAGGGCGAAGATCGGGCAGGCCGCTATTGGGACGGCCCAGATCGAGGACGCCCAGATCACCCGGGCGAAGATCGCCGACGCGGCCATAGGGTCGGCTCAGATCGAAGAGGCCTCCATTGACACGGCCCACATAAAGGACGCGGCCATAGAGACCGCCAAGATCGACGATCTGGCCGTCACGGGAGCGAAAATCGCTCAGGCGACCATCACCCAGGCCAAGATGGCACAGGCTTCCATCGGCCTGGCACAGATCATTGACCTGTCTGTGGAGGCGGCGAAAATTGCCGATCTGGCCGTACAGACGGCGAAGATCGCCGATCTGGCTGTGGCGACCGGCAAAATCGCTGACCTGGCCGTGGACACAGGAAAGATAAAAGACTTGGCGGTCACTACGGCGAAGATCGGAAACCTGGCCGTGGACACGGCCAAGATCGCCCAGGCGGCCATCACGGAAGCGAAGATCGGTGAACTGGCCGTGACCTCTGCCAAGATCGCCGACGGCGCTATCACCAACGCGAAGATCGGCAACCTGGCTGTGGACACCGCCAAGATTGCCCTGGGCGCGATCACGACGGCCTTGATAGACTCCGGTGCAGTGGGGGAAGCCCAGATCGCGAACGGCTCCATTACCGACGCGAAGATCGTCACGCTGAATGCCAACAAGATCAACGCAGGCACACTGTCCGTGGAGCGGCTGATCATCAGCGGTTCAGAGCAGAGCCTGGTGTTTGCCATCAATAACATGGGCCAGCTGGTCTCCCAGCAGGTGGACACCATCGACGCCTACGCGCTGACCCCGCGCACCATTACAGCGGATAAGATCGTTGCCGCGGCGATTACAGCCGCCGAAATCGCCAGTGAGACCATTCTGGCGAACAACATCGCCGCCGGGGCGATCACTACGGCGAAGCTGCATGCGGAAGCCGTGACTGCGGACAAGATCAAGGCCGGGGAGATCACTACCGACAAGGTCGCCTCGAACTTCGGGGAGGCTCTGAACCTGTCCAGCAACGAGTCCATTCACTCTGTAGTGCGGGATGCCAAGAGCGACGTGTTGGATACGGCGGATGAACGGTATGCTACCGCGGATGAAGTGGGCGATCTGTCCGACACTGTGACCGACCTCTCGTCCGAGATCACGCAGACCAAAGAGGACGTGGTCATCAAGTTCACCGCCGCGGAGCAGTACACGGACGACTCGGTCAGAGGGGCCAACGATTATATTTCGGAGGCACAGTCCTACTTCCGGTTCTCCGCCGCCGACGGCCTCGAAATCGGTGTGCTGGGGAGCGAGTTCACGGCCAAGTTCACCAACACTCGGCTGTCCTTTTTGCAGAACGGCCAGGAGATCGCCTATGTCTCCAATAAAAAACTGCACATTACCGACGCAGAGGCCACAAAGTTTTCAGCCGGCACAGCTTCAAACGGCTACCTGGACTTTGTTTCCGTGGCTGACGGCGTCGGTTTTGTCTGGCGTGACTGATGATACCAAGGAGGCAGCATGAGCACAACCACTATTTATGCGACCTACGCTAAATCGGGTACGTCGTCCTATAACGCCGACCTGATCACGCTGGGCGCTGGCTCCGGCGCGGCAAAGGGATGCCTGGGCTTTGATCTGAGCGTCCTGAAAAACGCCAAGGTCAATTCCCTGATCCTGTACATGAACAATACGGTCACCAGCGTGGGCGACCGGCAGTACATCAATTTTGGTGTGTCCGCGTCCAACGCCTGGGGAGCGTCCACTACGGCGGCGGTCAAGGTGAGTTCCACCCAGCCCGACACATCCAGCCGGGTGCGGCAGTGGGATCTGACGGATTCCTCGGCGCTGATCAGCGCCATTCAGGCTATATCCGGAACCGCTTACCTGCACCTGACGGACTATACGGGTTCCCGTGTCGTATACGAGGGACTCAACACCAACGGTTCTTCCGCCGCTCCCCGCATCTACGTGGACTACACGCCCAACGCCAGCGGGTTCAGCCTTGGTTCGTCCTCCGTGGCCGCCGGGTCGAACATTTCCATGACCATCACTCCCGCGTCCTCCGCCTACTCTCACAGGGCTGTATGGTCCATGGGCGGGCAGTCGAGCACAGTGAACATCGCCGCGGGCACCACAACTTCTTCCTTTCCAGTGCCGAATAACTGGATGTCCACGATCCCCAACGCTACCTCCGGCACAGCCAGCGTCACGTTGTACACCTTGAGCGGCAGTACGGTGATAGGGAGCGCCAGCAAATCGTTCACTGTGACCGTTCCGGCCTCGGTCAAGCCCACCATTTCCAGCTTCGTGGCGGAGCGGGTCAACGGGGACGTGCCTTCGTCCTGGGGCGTATATGTGCAGGGCAAGAGCAAGGCCAAGCTCACCGTGAGCGCCGCAGGGGTGTACGGCAGTACCATCACCAGCTATGTCATATCCGGCGGGAACTATTCGGGCAACAGCAATCCATTCACCACCGGCTACCTGACCCAGACCGGAACGGTCACCTTTACGGCCACCGTGACGGACAGCCGGGGCCGGACAGGCACGGCCACCGTGAGCATCACCGTATACGCCTATTCCAAGCCGTCTTTCACGTCCACCGAGGCTTGGCGGTGCGACAGCGCGGGCACGGCAAATAACAGCGGCACCTACGCCCGGGCAAAAGCCGTGTGGACATACTCCAACGTCAACGGCAAAAACACCTGCACCTGTACTGTAGGGTACCGGCAGGGCGAGAGCGGCTCCATCGTCGGGGCCACCAGCCTTACGTCCGGAACAGCTGTGACCATAGGCGGAGGCAACCTCCACGCCCAGAACCAGTATTACGCTGTGTTCACGCTGTCTGACTATTTCAACGCCGGCATAAGTGTGGCGGTCAGCATTCCGCCTTCTCTCGCTTACGCACTTTTCATTCACAAGGGCGGCGATGCGGTAGGGATCGGGAAGTACAACAGTGACGCCAACACGCTCAAATCCGCCTGGCCCTTGACCGTGGACGGAGCCGTCAACGCGTCCGGCGACATGACGGGAGCCAACCTTACCGGCGCTGGCTGGATCTGGTCGAAGGGTAACCTGTTCTTCGGCGGTCAATTGCAGTATTATGACGAAGCTAATGGTGAATCGTATACATTTTTCAACCCGTCCACGAAACGGATAGACAGCGAAATCATTAGTTCACACACCTGGATGCAGGCCAAGACAGACCTTTACTTTGGCTCATCCCTTTACGGCTACGACTTCACCACCAACGTCAGCAAGAAGATCGCGGATAAGGACGGTAAGCTGTACGGGACCGACATCACGGCCACAGGAAAAATTACTGCGTCCACTGCGAGCCTTGGCGCTGCCCCTCCGGAGGTCATAAACTCCTCCTTCTGGTCGAGTATCGCGACGGCGAAACTCCTGCGGGCCTTGGGTATAGACGTGTGTGTTGGGACAGTGCCCAGTACGACGACGAGCAACACGGAGTTGGACGTTGTGTTTGCCAGTACCGGCGGACACGAAATGAGCGGTTTTCCGCTCGTTTTTATTATGCAGGACTCCGGTACGCCTACTGCGTTCCGAATCACCAACAGGAGTGCGACAGGATTCCATGTAAAGGCCAACGGTGTGTATACGTTCGGCTTTCAGTATGTGGCCATCTATTTCGGGTACAACACCAATGGAGTTTAAACGGAAAGGGGGATTGACCGGATATGAGACGAGGTACCACACCAGTCCTTGCCCTGCTGGTTAAGGACTGCGACCTGACCGGGAGCACAGTTTTCGTCACCCTGAAACAGCAGTCCAGGATGCTCACCAAGTCCGGCGGCCAGGTGTTCGTGTCCTACGACGAGAGCGTGGGCACACTGCTGGCTGTGCGCCTGGAACAGGAGGACACGCTCCACTTTAAGGACGGTCGGGCAGAAATACAGGTGCGCTGGGTCACGTCGACCGGCGACGCCTGGGGCACGGACGTGGAAAAGATCGACGTGAACAAAGTACTGCTGAACGAGGTGATTGCGTATGGCGGATGAAACCAATGAGGCCAGCATCGAGCTGGTAGGCGGAGGCTCCGCAGACCTTACCATGGTCGCCGACTCCCTCTACGTCAAGGCCTTCAGTCCCCGGGCGTCCGTGGCCCGGAACGAGGACGACGACGGCGTGCTGGTCACGGTCACGGACGTCCGGGGCACGACCTCGGCGGTGATCAAGGACGGCGATCAGCACATCAAAGCCCGGCAGGCCGCGGCGGAGGCGGAGGCCAGCGCAGAGCGGGCAGAGCAGGCCGCGGCGACGGCGGGCTTTATCGACGTGGCCATCATCGACGGCTGCCTGGTGTACATGCGCTCGGACGTCGTGGGTGTGGATTTCGAGCTCTCTGATGGCGATCTGATTATGGAGGTGGAGTAAAATGGCGACCATTGTCAAAAACCTCGGCCCCGTCACCGCCTACGCTTATGCAAAGGCTGGCGGCTATGCCGGGACGGAGGAGGAGTTCCAGGCCCTCCTGGAGCAGGCCCAGAACTTTGAAAACCGGGTGGTGTCCAAGGACGGCACCAAGCTGGTGCGGGGTACCGTGATCGAGGCCGTGGGCATCCCGGTGTACATCTCGGATGTGACGGCGGAGGAGTACGCGGACTACGGCCTGACGGAGACCGGCTGGTATGTGTTCGCACAGATCAACGCAAAGGCCGGTGTCACGGCGGTGAACCCCACTGTGGAGGGCGGTACGCTGATCGAGACCGGTGAAAACTATGTGTGCGTGGCCGTGCGGTTCGAGGTCGCCGCTGAGTCCCAGCCTGTGACTGTCACCTGGGCCGAGGGCATCACCGAGACGTACATCTTCAAGGCCACTGATCTGGCCGTCCGTAACTTGGATTACAGGACGACCTTCTACGTCTACAGCGCCGACCGCTACGCCACCTGGGAATATGCCCTGGCCACCGACACGGCTGTTGTGGCCGATAAAGCCTATTTCGTCAAAAACGGCGACGAGTACACCAAGGTCGAAGTGACCGTGGGTGACCCCCTGCCCACCCTGTACTACGAACACGCATTCGAGCCGACCACCGACGAGACGTTCGTGACCGGCAAAACCTACTACACCCGGGACGGGGACACCTACACCGCCGCCGAGGTGACCGCAGGCGAGGCCGTCACGCCGGACACGTACTACGTGGACAAGTACACCCTCACCGAGGACACCACTTTCGACGCTGGGAAAACCTATTACACCCTGGTCAGCGGTGCCTATACCGCCGCCGAGGTGACCGCGGGTGCGGAGATCCCCGCCCCGTACTACAGCCACAGCAAGGTCATTCTCTCCGGCATGGCCCGGAACATCACCTACCTTCTGGGCACCACTGTGGATTGCCCCATGGAGTTTATCTTGCCCTCGATCGAGGATGAAACGCATGGCTGTTGGTACGAGATCAGATGTGTCCACGCTGGCGAGTACAGCATGACTCTGACTCCGCCCTCTGCCGACGTGAAAATCGGAACCGAGCACACCCAGAAGGAGACCAAGGGCCTTAACTCCATTGTGCTCCACTACAACCACATCAAGGATAAAAAGGTGTGGCGCTTCCTCAACACCCACACGACCATACCCGATTAAGGAGGAAATCGCATGACGCACCATTACGAAAAAATGGACGAGAACCTGAAGCTGGTGAGCTGCCCGCTCGATGATAAGGACGGCTCCATCACCGGCAAAATCGTGCTCAATGTGCCCGCCTACTTCGATGAGAATCCGGAAGAACGGATCCGGTTGGGGTGGACGAAGCACATCTCCTACAGCGACGAGGAGATCAAAGCGCGGTGGCCTCACACGCAGAGCCAGTACCTCGTAAAGACCACGAAACAGGTGGACGAGTACACTGTGGAGGACGAGTACCGGGTGCTCGACAAATCCGAGGAAATGATGCTCTTTGAGGACATGCTGAACACGGTCATGGGTTTCAACGACGGTAGCATCGTTTTCATGTAAGGAGGAATACACATGGATCGCGATCTCGACATCATGGACACCATCCAGACCCAGAAGGAAAAGGACATTGCCGCCTCTACCCTCCAGCCCCTCGACGCCGAAGGAAGGCGCCTTGGGGAGCACAAGCGGTTCACGTTTGACGTGATCGACTTCCCCAGCGACCCTCTCCGCTGATGGAGATCCCGGATTATTGTGAGCGACCGGCGTGCACAACGCCGGTCCTTGATCCGGAGGGCCGGCTGATCGAGTGCGCCGACTGGTGCATCCTGCCGGAGCTGGCCCGAGTGTGGGGCCGGGGCGTCCATACCGTGTGCTCCTGCTGCGGGCACAGCCAGGACGACAAGGCCTACATAAGGGTACGGGCGGAGGACGCGCAGACCATGCGGGACATGGGATATGAGGAGTTCGAGCCGCATCCCTGCCTGATCTACCCCGACACTACGGCCTTCCGGGCCAAGCTGGTGGCCAGAGTGCGGGAGATCAAACCACCCGAGACCAAACCACCGGAAACCCAGCTGGACACTGACTTGATACGCCGCCTATGGCAGAGGGCCAGCGGCCAAGAAAGAGAGATGATTCAGAATGTTTGACGTAACCCCGGTAACCTCTCCGAAACCTACTGATTGCGGAGCGACCTGCCTGAAAATGCTCCTGGCCTACTATGGTCAGGACGTGGATCTGGACGAGCTGGCCAGAAAGTGTAACACCCGGGTGATCGGATGCACCGCCAAGGATATCAACGTGGTGGGCCGGGAATACGGCCTCGACATGAGAGCCTACAAAGAGGATGCCGAATCTCTGATGAAACAGGATCGGCCCGCGATCATCTGGTGGAAATACGCCCACTTCGTGGTGTTCTGCGGCCTGGACGACGAGGGCAAGGTGGTGATCTGCAACCCCGACATCGGCAGATACCGCATGTCCAAAGAGACTTTTGCTTGCTTCTTTACCGAAATTGCCTTGTGCAATGGGGAACCGGAGGATCTGCCGGAGAGTGAGGCCCAGTGAAGTACGACGGCAACAACCTGATTGAGGTCATTGAAGCACACCAGCGATGGCTACATGATGAGACGGACGAGAACGGTGTGGTGCGGGACGACTTGCGGGCCGACTTCTCCGGCGCAGATCTGCGCGGTCACCACCTGGCTAACATCTGTCTCTATGGCGCGATTTTCCGGGGCACCAATCTCTATCAGGCCGATCTGACCCAATGCGATCTGGCCCGGGCCGATCTGACCGGGGCCAATCTGTTCCAGGCCAGGATCGAGCGGGCGTGTCTGCACAGCGCCATAGGTGTGCCGTTCGTCCCCATTGCCTGCCCAGACACCGGGAGCTTCGTGGGCTGGAAACAGGCCGTACTGGCACGGGACGGCGAGGTGACCAAAGAGCCGGTCATACTCAAACTCCTGATCCCGGAGGATGCAGATCGAACCAGCGACACCAAGCGGGAATGCCGGGCCTCGAAGGTGCGGGTACTGGAGATCCAAACCATGGACGGCACTGTGCTGGCCAGCGAAGAGACGGGAGAAACCGTGTACGCGGTGTCCCGAAAGCACCCGGCAGTGGAGTACCACGTGGGCCGAGAGACTGTGGCCGTGAATGCGTACCCAGGAGATTTCCAGCGTTTCGGCAACGGGGCCTGGCACTACAACAACGGCATCTTTTTCTACATCAATCGGCGCGAAGCGGAACTGTATCTGACTGGCGGGGAGGATCCGGACGGAAACCCCATCGACATGACAGAGCAATTCCGCGCCTACGCCATACGGGAGGGATTGGTATATGGGGAAAATACCTGATATAAGTTACTGGCAGGGCTACGTCGCTTTTTCGCAGTCCACCAAGGATGAGACCGACTACATCATACACAGAGCGTCGTGTGGGACGTCTCGGGACACTCGCTTTCCCGAGAACGCCGCGAAAATCTGCGCCCTCAACATTCCCTATGGCGTGTACCACTACGTGATGGCTCTGTCCACCGAGCGGGCACGCTACGAGGCGGAGGTGTTTTACAACAGCGTGGCCAAGGCCAGCCCGGCCTACCCGCCTACGTGGTGGTGGGCTGATGTGGAGGAGCCTGCTTTGGTCTGGGCCAACGGCAAGAGCCTGCCGATGAACCCCAACCTGCACGCCATCGTAAAGGCCTTTTACACCCGGCTCCGTGAGCTGGTGGGAGAGGCGCACATCGGGTTTTATGGTGGGGAGTCGATATACGAACCGTATGGACATCTGTCCGATATAGGGTTCGAGGCCCTGTGGTTTGCCAACTACTCCAAGGATCCCAAGTCTGCTCACCATCTCCACCAGTACACCTCCAAAGGCTCCTGGAATGGCCGGACGCGCATCGACCTGTCTAAGATTGGCCCCAACGGCAGTCTGGAGCTTTTCACCCGCCCCAGCGGGCGTGTTGAGACCGAGCCTGTGGAGCTGGTGGACGACCCCAAGGCCACCGTGGAGCAGGAGCACGTGGAGATCACGACCGGCACCGGCGTGGCCATGGCCACCTGCACCGCCGGGAAGTCCTGGAACATGAGGGCCGGGGACGGCACCAAGTACCCTGCTGTGGCCTACATGCTCTACTCTGAAAAGCTCCCCTACGTGGGCACCAGCGCCACCGGCTGGGTGTGCGTCCGCAAAGGCGCCGACCTGCTCTGGGTGAGCCCCAAAGCGGTGACGATCACGGACGGCGACGGCAAAACCATCTCACCCAAGGCCTCCACGAGGGGTCGCGTCGTGCGGGTGACAGAGCCCTACGCCTGGCATGTCCGGGCCGGAGACGGCACCGGCTACGCCTCCCTGCTGGTCGCCTACCAGGGCTATGAGTGGGAGCACGTGGCCACCAGCGTGAATGGCTGGCTTGGCGTCCGGCTCCAGGATGGCCGCATCGGGTGGATCACGCCCAAGGCGGCGAAGGTGGTGTAAGCCGATGGGGGACGTGATGGAGTGGGCGTTGAGCCATTGGAGCTTTTGTGCGTTCGTGCTGGCCGCTTTCATCCAGCTGACGCCAGGAATTAAGTTGAGTCCGCTGACATGGCTCGGGAATCTGTTTTTGGGTGGTGTCCGTAAGGACATCAAGTCCATCCAACAGACAGTGGATGAGAACGAAAAAGACCGGATCAGATGGGAAGTGCTCGACTTCGCCAACGCCTGTCGAAACGGCCGGAAACACACAAAAGACGAGTTCCAGCATATAATTACGCTCAACGGGAAGTACAAGGCCCTGCTGAAAAAGACAGACGACAAAAATGGTGTCTTTGATGCGGAGTACGAATATGTCCTGAAGCTCTACCGTGACCGGCAAGACAAGAACGATTTTCTATGAGGAGGTTTTGGTCATGAACAGTATCAATCTGACCCCCATCCTGCAGGCGATCATCGCCCTTCTGGCGGCACTGATCACCTACCGCCTGATCCCGTGGATCAAAGCCCGCACCACAGCGACCCAGCAGGACAGCCTGCGCGCTCTGATTAAGGTTCTGGTGTTCGCCGCCGAGCAGATCTTCGGAGCCGGGCACGGCCCTGAAAAGCTCAAGTACGTCCAGAGCAAGCTGGCGGACAAGGGCTTCCTGGTGGACACCGACGAGATCGAGGCCGCCGTGGCCGAGAACCTCAACCTGGCCTTCCGCGTCGACGAGGACTATTATATCGGCGACGGCACCGAAGACGAGGAAGAAGACGAGCCCACCGAACCTGCGGAATAATAAGACATGAGACCTGGCAAACCGCCGGGTCTCTTTTTTCATGCCCCGAATGGGTCCGTGCAACTTTTGTGCAACCTTTTTCTGTGGTGTTTTGTGGTGGATTGTGGCAAAAATGCTTTGTGTTACCGAACATTTTCCCACAATCCATCACAAATATTTAAGCCCAATGAGCAAAGGACTTATTTCCTGCACCTTTTCAAAAAGTCTTTACCGCACAAAGGTTTTTTCTCACTCTCGGGGTGCGTTTTCAGAGGCTTGTGCAACTTCTGTGCAACTTTTGAAAATTGCAACCGCGGCCCCGGCCAAGTCATCCAGTCTGCGCTCCGTGACGTGGGTGTAGATGGACAGGGTGGTCTGGTAGGAGGAGTGCCCCATCAGGTACATCGTGTCCTCTGCCCGAAGCCCTGCGTCTCTGCACATGGTTGCGTAGTTATGCCGGAGCCAGTGCGGGGTGATCTCCTCCGGCAGACCGGCGGCCTCCCTGATCCGGGCCCAACGCCGGGTGGCCATGCTGTCCGTCATAGGAGCGCCTGGGTTTTTGCCCGGCAGGATGTACGCCCCAGGCAGGCCGCGACGGGCCCTCAACATGTCCATGAGCGGCGCGGGAACCGGCAATGTTCTGGCGCTGGCCTGGGTCTTTAGCTCCCCCACCTTGTCACCTGTGGCCTGATCCACATCTCGCTCTACGTGTACCCGGGCATGGGCCCAGTCCACGTCGGCCCACTGCAATCCTCTGGCCTCGCCGGAGCGGACGCCCAGCCAGTACAGGATCGCCGCGAACAGCCCGTCAGGGTGCTCGGCCACTGTGGCCTGCAGTCGCGCTCGTTCAGCCGGCGTGAGGGCCCGCTTGACCCTCGGAGCGGTGGCCCTGGCCTTTACCAGTCCCCGAGTGGGATCAAGGGTAAGAATCTGATCCTGTACGGCGGAGGCAAACACCCCATGCAGGGCCGCGATGCAGGTGTGGATCTGCGTGTCACTCCGCCCCGCCAGCCCGTTGACGAAGGCCTGGATCTCCATGGGCTTTATGGCTCGCAAATTGCGCTCTCCAAACTCCGGCAACAGGTACCGCCGCATGATGGACTTATACCCGGCCAACGTCGCCGGAGACAAATGCGGGGCCTTCCTGACATTCAGCCATTGGATCGCGTAGGTGCCGAAAAGCTGGTCGGTCTCCGAGGCTTCACCGGTGATGTACTTGGCTGTCACCCGGCGGCGCTCCGCTTCGAGCTCTGCCCTGGTGCGCCCGCTGATCCATTTGAACAGGGGCTTCCCGTCTGGCAACATCCCAATCTTGATCTTTGTCCGGTACAAGCCGGATTTTTGTTTTTTCATGCCCATTTTAGCTTGCAATATACCCTCCCTTCTTTGTATAATCAGATTGACCCTTTCCGAAAGACTGTCGAGCGAGGTCTTTTTCACGGGGGTTTCTTCCGGGCCGCTACCCTTCCTGCATGGAGGGGTAGCGGTCTTTTTGGCTTAATGCTGTCGCCTCCCTCTTTTATATATCCGAGTGTATCCGACCGGGACACCGAAGATCCGAATGACGTTGTAATCCTCAAATTCGGCCATGACCGGCGGGCAGGCCCGATTGTCACCGATCAGGGTAAGCCCCGTGGGGCGCTTGTAGACATGCTTAATCACAGCCTCGTCGTCCAGAAACACGACGGCAACCGCGCCATCCGGAACATCGGGACGGCATTTGATGTACACCACATCCCCGTCCAGGTAGGTGGGCTCCATGCTCTCCCCGCTGATGGTGACAGCCGCGTCGGCATCCACCGGGCTGTCCACGTACACTCCGACGTCCTCAGGGTCGTATATCGGCGTTCCGGCGGCCACACTGCCGATCATTGGCACCCTCTGGTGATGCAGTCGGGAGATGGGCCGAACAGCACCAGGGAGAGGCATCTCGGAGCTTGTCTGCTCCTGACCCCTGTCGAGCGCCTGCCTATACTCGTACATCCGGCGCGGGTCGTTCCCAAGCTCCCTGGCCACCTCTGGGTCTATATCCGAAAAGTCCATGCTTTCGTAATCTAAAGGATCGTCAGTCCAGCCCATCAGATACGCGGGAGATGTTTGTAGCGCTGATGCAAGGGCCTCGAGCATCGGTCGCGGGGTTTCGCTGGCCCCAATTTCCCACATCGATACAGCAGACCTGGACACATCCAGTATTTGGGCTAAATCAATCTGGTTCAGGCCCAGTTTCTTTCGCAATGCCTTTATTCGGTCACCACGCATTTCTGTGGCCTCCCTTCTTTTTTTTGCTCAATGTCATTATATCTGACATTTAATACTTTTGTCAAGGTTTTGCAATGCCAAATTTATTGACATTCCCCTCCGTAGGGGTTAAAATGCCAATAAAGTTGACACCTACCAAGAAAGGGGTTGGCAAATTGGCAAACATCGGGAAATTGCGCAAGGCCGCAAACCTGACCCAGGCTCAACTGGCAGAAAGACTCGGGATCAAGCGCTCTGCCCTGGCCATGTGGGAAACCGGGTGCAATAACCCGCCCACGAAGTACCTGCTGGCGCTGGCGAAGAATCTGAACTGCCCGGTCGAGGCCCTGCTGAAAGACGAAGAAGCCTGAAGACTTCGCTCGAGGTGATCTGAATGACCGTTGGGGAACGCATCAAGGCCAGGCGGAAAGAGTTAGAGCTTAGCGCAGAAACCGTTGCAGAGTACGTCGGTAAGGCACCCGCGACGATATACCGATATGAGAGCGGCGGAATAAAGACGGTTGACTCTACCGCCCTCAGGCCTTTGGCCGAGGTACTAAGCACGACTCCTGCTTACCTGATGGGCTGGACAGACGACCCCAAGAACTATGAAGACACGGACTCTTACGAGGAGGAAGAAACCCATGACGAGACTCGACGACATGCTCGCCCGGTACGGCGAGACGGTCAGCCAGGCGAAGGCGGGCCGCATCCTGGGCAAGCACCCCAACACGATCCACAACATGATCGTGGACGGCAGGCTGAAGCTGGTCTGCGGGGGCACCCAGGTGGACGTGAGAAGCATCGCGGAGTACATCGGGGACAGCCGGAGGGCCAACACACTGGCCCGGATCCGGAAGAAAGGAGAAAGGGAATGGCTGGTATGACGGCATTGGCGATCATGTGCGGAGGCCTGCTGATCCAGGTCGGACTGATCATCACCGCAGTGGCGGCAGTACTCACCGAGGGGGACGAGGACGATGGGGAAACCGGTTTGGACGCGTGACCAGAAAGTGACGCTCCGGCACCTGGTGTCAGAGGGGCTCACGGCCCGGGAGATCGCGGCGCGGATGGGCAAAAGCCAGTCCAGCATCAACCAGATGGCGTTCTGGCTTGACCTTCGCCTCCGCGGCAGGGAACTGGGCGTTCGGGATCATCTCGTCGGAAATCCCTTCTACGAGGCCCGACGGAAGGCCGGGTTGAGCCGAGAACAGGCCGCCGGGAAGATCGGGTTGTCCTACCGCGCGCTCCAGAAGTACGAGCTCGGCGAACAGCGGCCCAGCCAAAGGGTGCTTTGGGAGTCCATCGCGCAGGTGTACGGCTGCAGTATCAGCGACCTGCTGGGCGTTGAGGTTTTGGACACGGAAAGAAAGGAGGGTTAAACCCATGGCAACCAAGGAAGAAATCCGCTCGTGCGCATACCGGCTTCACGGCCCGGATGCGGAGAGGGTGATCGAGCTTGCGGATCAGCTCGACGTGACACCGGGCCAAGTGATCCACGAACTGCTGGCCTACGCCCTCGACCACGTCTCCATCGGCCCGGTCACGCGGAACTGGCTGGTGTTCGACGGGGCTCCCCGAAAGGAGGTTTGAGATGGAAAAGCGTGTGCCTGAAAGGCCCTACACACCCGAGGAAGTGGAGCAGATGCGCCGATATGCCGACGCCGGAATGCCCGCGAGGGAAGTGGCGGCTCTGCTGGGCAGATCGTATAACAGCGTGAACTGGAAGTCCCGGCAGAACGGCATCAGCTTCCACAGCCCCCGCACCGAGTTCCTCCGCCGCCATGCGGGAAACAGGTTCGCGGAGGCCCGGATGGCCAAGGGCCTGACCCTACTGGACGTCGAGGCGGACACAGGCA
>OCTX012173777.1_pt1 | contig 19907 bp, 16 predicted proteins | sample 1539691 | NCBI WGS metagenome assembly OCTX01 (sample SAMN02144231, study PRJEB22623) | gut metagenome | biome: sheep rumen | host: Ovis aries | place: New Zealand
TTTACACTTCTTTTGGGTCTCCCCATAATCTCTGGAGAACATCTCACTATACCGGGCGGACAGGACACATTTATAGCAGCGTTTAATAATACTTTCGCGTCTTTCTGCATCATCAAGCGTCTTCAAATACTCTAATAGCACCGATGCTGCGCTCACAATGCCCCGTCCCATGGGAGAATTCGTTGCAGAACCCGGTCGCATATAATAGTAATACAACTTTGTATCAGTCATGCGAAACTTCATGTTGCCTCGGTATAAAAGTTCATTGAAACAAATATCTTCTGCCGGTTCAGTTCCCGAAATATATCTCAATTTGTCTATAACAGACCTCCGAATCAATCTTCCCCATGCATGTGTCCGCGCATGGTGATCCTCAAATACATCTTCAATCGATATACTCTTGAATTCCGCCCTTTTATCGGAATCCCTTACTTTTTCATTCGAAGTGCGAAGAAATCCACTGAGTACAATATCCGAACCCTCTAACGCACCCGACAAAAGGATTTTGAGATAGTCTTTATGAAGCCAATCATCCGAATCAACAAATGCAATCCATTCACCCTTCGCAATATCCAGACCAGAATTTCTGGCAGCAGCTACTTTAGCATTTTTCTGATGGATTACACGAACGCGCGTATCTTCAATTGCATACTCGTCGCATATAATACCACATCTATCCGGGCTGCCATCATCTACAAGTATAAGTTCAAAGTCCGTAATACTCTGCGACAAAATGCTGTCAATGCAGCGAGGGAGATAGCGCTCCACATTATAGATTGGAACAATGATGCTAACACTTTTCATAAATGAACCCCAATCCCTTTTCACTCTTTACTACTATTTTGAACATTCGCGTCGCAGTTCTTTACACATGATCGTCTTCTAATCAATTCTTTATTTTATAATCTATATATCTCAAAAACACTCTGTACTTACAGCAAAAATGAAAGAAAGCTGCTCTTTTCGAATATTTCCAATACCTTAATCCGATATTTTTATAATTGTCGGTTATCAGCGGTAATGACAGTATTCGTCTAAGTCCTTTAATCTTATCCCTCTCACTGCTATTATACAGATTTCGAAACAGCATATCTCTAAAAGCACTGATATAGTACCACGAAAAATCAAAATCCCATCCGGGAGCAGAACGCAGCTCATACTGCTCGATAATTTCAAGCTTCTTATTGTATTGAACAGATAACCGGCTCTCAAGATCCTGCTTGTATCTTTTCCTCATAATACTTTCTGTATTATCAATGCGATACATATAGAGAGCATCTCTCATCACATATATAAGACCGCCTGACAGAAGTGCTCTGGCATTAAATAAGTAATCTTCACCAATAAATACATCTTCGTCAAAAACGAACTTGTTATTTATGATATAGGATCTTTTAATAGCAAAGCGCCAGGAATAGCAAAAGTCATTGTTTCTGTTGATTGCCTGATTTTCCTCCAACAATTCACGTCGTGTCCTTTTAAATCCCTCAGAAAAACCGGGATAAAATACCTGTCCATTAGGAAATGTTTCATATCCGAACATCAGAACATCTATCGCATCTGCATCTTTTAACTTCGAACGTAATAAAGACAAATAATTATTCTTTACCTGATCATCAGAATCAATAAATAAAACATAGTCTTTTTTTGCGGCTGACAGCCCTGTATTTCTTGCTGCAGACAGACCTTTGTTTCTCTGTTCAATATAACGCATGTTTGAGGGATATCTTTCCACTATCTCCTTACATATTCCTCCACTGCTGTCAGTCGATCCGTCATTAACCAGAATTACTTCGTCATCACTTTCAAGCTGGCTGGCTAATGAGTCAATACACCCCTCAACATAACGTTCTGTATTATAAACCGGTATAATAATAGAAAAAGATATTGCCATCTTCTCCCCCTGTCCGTCATACTGAAGAGATCTGCGTATCATCAGAAATGTGACACAAAATCTCTTTCTTGTAACTACTATCTTCAATTTCCGAGACCTTGTCCCCACCCATCGCTTCGCTTACAAACTTTCCTTCTATTTTCTTATGTGTTCTGTCTCCCCTGAGCATCCACTCGTATTCAATATCCAGATGTCCAATATCCAGAGCCTGTATTCCCTTTTTAGCCAAATCATAGGCGAGTACAGTAGCGGTAGGACCCAGAGCAATTAAACACAGTTCATTATCTTTATGCACTTCTAAAACAGTTTTTCTGACTTCGTCATAAACCGAATAGGCACCTTTTGAGGGACAAAGGATCCTCCTTACCGAATTACAGCCCGACAGCAGATCATTACCAACTCCGAAACGTGTTTTCTCACCTTCTACGATCAGGACACTTCTGCCTTCGAATATTTTTTTCCAAAGATTAAAATATATAACTGCATCTGCATCGCTCTCAGATACATAGCAGCGGGTCATCAGTGCGTTTCCATATTCTCTTTTCAAGTCAAAGTATTGATACCATTTTTCTCTTTTTTGGGCGATAATATCGTCTAAATACTTTCTGGCACGTAAAGTACGTCTCCGTTCTTCTTTGCTTCCTTTGCACTCTGGGAAAATACTATGTCTTCTGTCCAGAAAAGTGGGAAGACATACTAGTACTCTCGAATCATATGACTGAATGACTTCTTTAAGTCTCAATGACAGACCCTCACTCTCCTGCTGAAAGAATATCCCGTCACCATCCATGATTTTGAATTCACCATCTCCATATCTGCATACAGATAATGATTTTTCGATAATCATGTCCAATGTCTCTTTTATAGACATGATTTGAGGGAGTCCGAGTTTCCTTTGGAGACGAAGGTCTTTGCGCCATCGAAAAAAAAGCTTTACATCCAGAAAAACATCGTATAATGAATTATACGTATCTACCAGAAATTTCTTAACTTTATTCATTACTGGTTTTCCTTTTTTAATAATGGCTTTAAGATGCAATACACTGCATATTTCGCGTCATGTTTCACTCTGAGTAAATAGTAAGCAGCTGGTCTTCGCGTAAGGCGATTCACAGTCATCAAAAACCCCTGTTGTGATTTTTCTTTCCAAAAATCATCATATTTTTTACTTTTTGGTGATGAAAAGGCAATGCTTGGATTATTGGCAACAATCTGATCAATACTCTCCGCAGGGACCTCAATATATTCTAAACGGTCCTTGACAGCGTCTAACGCATTTCTCCCCTTATCTGTATGTATGAATAGCAAAGATGTTCCAAGACCGTTTGAAAAGCCCGGTTGTATGGTATCAATTCCCCAAAAGTCACCAATCGTAATATCACTTTCGCGATTCACTCCTTTAAAATGACATTGGTAGCACGAGTCATTTAAATAAAGGTTCGCGATGAAGCCTTTTATAAACTCATTCTTTTCATATCTCTGAAAGAATATACGCTTTTCAGTCTGAAACCGCAGTGGAAAATAGTCCCTTTTGTCACCGCGTTTTTTATATCTTAATTTAATATCCTTTATATGATCATCTCCGAATCTTGCCTGTAAGTATTCTTTCCAGATTTTCGGCGACGGTGTTCCGTGACATATCACTTCAACTGTCACAAGATTTTCCCTTGGACCCCCAAGATAAGATAAGAGCCCGCTGATCTGGCATGGCGTACCGGAAAAAACAACTCTTCTGCCGCTTTTAAGCAGCTTGTCTATATTTTGAAAGCTGTCACCAAGATTGCTCTGGACATACTTAGAGCCCCGCTGCTTCTGTAATTCCGAAATCGTCTCTGCCGCTTCATGATTTACAGTGAAGGATTCATCGAAAGCCGCACCGTACACAATTCCCCCTACGTTCAGCACCTTGCAAGCCAGTATATAAAAGAAACCTCCGGATGCACTCTCCTTCTGTATGTTTTCATCTTTAGCACGGCAGGCATATATTGTCGGTATTTCTTTTATATCACTTCTGGTAGTATTCTGTGGACAAACGCGAATACATCGATCACAGTGAGTACACAGTTCAGCATTGATATTGGGCTTATAAAACCCCTTCTCATCAGGTGACATACTGATTGCACCAAAGGAACATGCTGCATAGCAGGCAGTACAGCCGGAACATTCTCCGGCATGTATTATTTCATTTATATTTCTCAGTCCATTTGTCATTTACTCACCTTACTGTATGCAACTCTATATTATTCCGTCATACTCTGTTCTTACGAATTTTCAATCGATTCAACAGTCCATTAAGTAACGTCTTAAGTTTATCAAGCACATATCTGTATTCTTCCGTTTTTCCGCAGGTAATAAACAGGAACAAATTCGGGACAGCCGAGCATATTATCATTTTTAATATAATCCGCAAAAATATCGGGCAGTGAACAATCCTGCAGATAACAAAGCAGGTAAAACCGTCCAAAAGAAAAATCACCAGGTATTTAAGGTAGATAAACAAATAATCAATCGGATTTCTGTGGAATCCATGTTTAAAAACAGCATACGGAAAATACCAGACAATAGTCAGAGTTCTTGCGACAGCTGTCGCAAGATAGATGCCAAAAAGCCCCCATAGCTGGCCAAACCACATTGAGCATATTAAATTGATTACAGCGGTGAATATTAAAGTATACTGTCCGTAACGGAACAATCCCAATGTTGCTCTAAATGTACGGATCGCTGACTGCATAGTAACAAGATAAAAATTGAGCGCAAGGATAAAGGGAATGGATATTGGCAATACATAACTCTCTCCAAAACATAACTCGACTAGATCCGAAGAAACAAACATGATGCCGATTGTTGCCCATCCAAAAATCAAAAAATTAGCAAGCTGCAATTTTTTGAAAAAAGAGTATTGCTCTTCCTGAGCATTGAGAGCGTTAAAGTTACCCACACTCGCCGTCATACTATTAAATATCTGATTTGTCAGCGTAGATAATGTCCCCGAAAGCAGCGTGTAGTTAGATGCCGCACCTACAGTCACTATACCTTTAAAGTACGTAATTATTATGTTGTCAATCCCATTTACCAGATATTCAGATAATCTGGCAACTGTAAGCGCTTTTATGTTGATAAAAAGAGCCCTTTTCTCGCTTTTATCAAGTTTTTCCCCTGCTCTATCTTTAATGTAGGGATATTGTTTAACGGCTATATGGGTGATTATTATATTATAGCTTAAAGATCCTAGCGTCTGAATCGCAATATAAATCAAATAATTCTTTGTCAGAACCAGAAAGACGATCTGAATGATACTTTGAACCGTTGTTATTATGTAATTAATACCGATACAAATGTAATTTTTCTGATCGGCAAAAAGCAGAGTAGCTCTATAGCTAAAGAAATATGTTAGACAAGTGTTGAAGAGATACACAAAATATATTATGTGTATGCTTTCCCTGATATAAGTCGTATCTCCGATCAGCTGCCTTAAAAAAGGAAGAAGTGCAAGCCCGATAAAGGCTACAACAGTACCGATAGTTCTGTACGCTGAGCCATAATACCTCATCAGAGCAGCGATCTTTTTCTCATCTCTGTTCGCCAACGGTTTATAAAGTGCATAACCGATTGCTGTTCCGATTCCGAGCTCAGCCAGTGACAACATAGAGAGAATGTTAGAAAACAGACCGCTGATTCCAAGGTACTCGGCCGGAAGGCATCTTACGAACACCATCCTGCAGACAAAACCGGTTATAGTGTTAATAAAATATCCGGCAAATCCAACGCCCATATTTATTACTGAATTCTGTGTTCTGCTTCTGCTATTCATTGCTTACCCTCAGAGTACGCATGAGTTTATTATCCAAGTTAAAGAATTCTCTTCATCCCTGGGATTGATATTAAAGTTCTGGCTACAAGGTAACATACAAAAAAAACTATAATTTCATATATAAACACTGCAGGAATACCCGAGATAAGGCCTCGTAATCCCATATATATAAATTTCAATTTATATATTACAGCATCAGATACCAGATACATTGCGAAAGTACATCGACCAATTATAGAAACCAAATTCCCTTCTTCTATTCCATAACCAAACATAAATATATTTCTTGCAAGCACAAAGATGCAACAAGAAGGAACAGCGGTAGTTGCCAGTGCCACATTATCAAGCAGAAAAAAATTCTGCTTATGTACCATGAATATTTTTGATGTAATTACTGTACACAAGGCAACAGCTAATATGAATATTATAGCCGCATAAATAGAATGTTTCTTCATAGAAAACTTATCATATCGCACAATATAATCGCCCCAGAATAGGTATCCGATATAACTGTCAAATATTGCCAAATTCACATTTGCTTCGGTATTAAGAAACGGACAAACTAAAATCATTAAAGGGTATAGTCCATTAACAAAAAACACAATTATCAGAAAATACAGATAATCCCTTTCCTGCATATTAGCGCGCATATTTCTGAGCAACGGCAACATCAATAGAATACCAATATATAAATACAAATACCAAAACTCGTTGCTTATTCCATCTTGATAAATATTAAGAACAGCCGTCCTGATTGATGTGAGGAAACCTGCTTTTAAGCCAGAATATACAGCTTGATATGGAATCGAAACACAGCATAATACCACAACTATCCGTCCGATGCGAGCAATTGTTCTGGCATATGGCTCTTCTTTCTGAAGAAGTAGAGCTCCCGTAATCATAACAAAAATCGGAACCGCTGTTTTGCTCAGGAAAAACCATGTTACAAGTATTATCCACGAACAACCAAAATCATGATAAGAAATCTCTGTGCTTACTGTGTGATTAACAATGACAAAAAAACATGCTAAACATCTTAACACATCAATATATACTACTCGTTTATTACTATTAACCATTATTTCCTTTTTAACTTGTGACAACTAAGGTGTAATTGCCTATCGATTATAGCAAATATCCACTTCCACTTTTTTTCAATCTGACAATGCTTTCCTGATGCTGCATAATCTGATGTGGATACTCGTCTAAAACAGGTTTTTCTTTCATTTGCTGTCTGTTTTTTTCAATGTAATCATCAAAGCTGCCTATGACTCTTATCGGATTCCCCACTGCGACTGTATTAGATGGAATATCTTTCGCTACAACACTTCCGGCTCCAATTATGACGTTGTCTCCTATTACTGTGTCCGGAAGAATGATTGCTCCGTTTCCGATAAAAACATGACTCCCAATAACCACTTTTCCGGTTTTTGTGTATCCCAGAAATCGTTTTGTGCTCGCGTCATGCGTCAAAATCCGAATTCCTGTCAGTGTAACATCAGAACCGATCGTAATCAGATACGGCTCTCCCATGTCAATAAAGCTGTTGAGGATTGCCACATTCTCACCGACCGTCCCTCCGCCGCTGCGAATTTCCTGTATAATTTTCTCACTTTTTTCATGGTCGGTAAGCGGCCTTCCCTTTATAAGATAATATATCTTTCGCGCAATTTTTCTAATCAAATTCATATTGCTTCTCTCTTAAATTAAGAAATCATTTCACTTCAGATTGTTGATTATCTGGCGGGTCTTTTGGAGTTCGCTGAGATACTCGGGAATCTTTTGACCCAGACATTTCTTTATGCTCTGCTCATTGGTCAAAAGCCAGTCAAACTCCTTCAGCATATCACTGTCCGTTTCAAATGCTTTGACCGGCATCACAAAATGCTCCTCTGACCCAAACAGATCTCGGGCTATTCCAACAGATTTCGTAGAATATCCCGCCACAAGCGTCGGGACATTCTGTGAATATGCGGCTATTGTTGCATGTGTCCGAGCACCTATAAAAAACCTGCATTTCCCGATTACCGACTTTATCCGCATGCAATTTTCATCCGGAAGCAGCTTCACCCTGTCAGGGTTCGCAAGTTCGTCCATCAGAGTCATCATTATGGTTCTGTCGTCATTACCGCTCTTTACGACATGAGGGATCAAAACGACATTGAAATCAGTGGCAGATAAAATATATTGTATCAACTTGTGGTAGTTCTCTTTTATTACATGTCCGTTTCCGTATTGTAAAATCAGCGGACTGAGATTAATGCCGACCAGGTTATCCGGCTGAAATCCGTCGGGAAGAGGCATATCTTCCGCATCCAGACAAAACGCCGGGTCAGGAAGCAATACTGTGTTAGGATTAATGCTTCTCAGCGCACTGTAGCTGATACTCTCCCTGGCTGTAATCAGATCATATTGAGACAGATCTTTTCGAATGCGCTGGGTTAATTCATCCGGGTTGATCGAACATCCCCAAAGGACGGTTTTTGCGCCCTTTTTGTGAATGCTTCGATTATAATACTCGAGTATATCCTGCCCTTTATAACAATAATTGTCCCCACCAATAGATAAATAAAAATCCCCTTTTTCGACAGCATTAAAAAAACTTTGATGCATTTTATATGTAAACAGATAATCGTCCTTATGCAGTTTATGAGATAAAGCCGCCTGAATCTGGGCAATACTGCCCTTTTTCAGGGTCTTAGGTATATCTCCATATACGGAGACGATCTCATCTACTTTGTATTGAAAGTCTTCTTCGACACTTGACGAATAGAGGGATAATTTACCTCCCAATAGTTTTGCGGTAGAACGCACAATAGCTTCACATCCATGATTCGCGGATCCTCCGTGAAAATACATTGCTGTCTTCGGCATTTTGCAGCTCACCTCCTGCAGATGCGGGTTTTATTTCACACTGAAATATGCACTCAATAAGAACGCCATCCTTTTTTTATACAGCAGCTCGTAGATTTTATTCTTTGAGCCAACGCCGGCATGGCATATACTCCTGTATACTTCGCAGGACATTGTGCGGCGAATTCTACGATATCTTTCGACAAACCCGACATCTCTGTTTCCGGCGTCGGAAATGATAAGTTTTTCAAAATCCAGCATGCAGGATCGGTCACGGATAAAGAGTGACTTCGAATCGCTGATTTTCAGGTTCTTTATAGCCAGAGATAACTGGTCGTAAAAAAAAGAAGTCTGCTCACATGTAGGTATCTTTTTTGAAAGAGATTCATTCTCTTGTATCTCATAATGATACGCGGAGTATTCCAGGCGGATCAAATCGCCTGTTATACAGGATAAATAGCGCAAAACAAATATAAAATCTTCTCCGAGAGACAGTCTCTCCGGGAAACGAATGAACCCTCTCTTGATAACGGCCGCTTCAAATAGTTTTGAACAGGGTGATTCAATTCCTGTACCTCTCAGAAGAAGAGCCTCTTTGCGATTCATTCTCATAATACTGTCAGTTTTCATCGACACGGCAGATGGATTGCTAAAAATCAATGATTCCTTCTCAAAATGCCTTACAAAAAGATCGCAATACTCTGGATCGACCCAATCGTCACTGTCGACAAACATGATAAAATCGCCCGATGCCTTGTCTATCCCTGCGTTCCGCGCGCTGGAAACGCCTCCGTTTTCCTTATCTACAACAATGATGTTGCCATAGTCTCTTTCATAGACGCGGCATATCCGAACCGAGTCGTCTGTTGATCCGTCATTAACAAGAATTATTTCAATTTTGGAATACGTCTGGCTGAGCAATGAGTCAACGCATCTGAGAAGCGTTTCGCTGCTGTTATAGACAGGAATGATTATACTGACTTTCTTTTCAGTTTTTGTGCCTGAATTATCCATAAATCATATACTCTCTGTCCGCGAGGTGTATATGAACTGCATTGCAAAACGCATAAAGCAGTTCACGAATTAAAAAGGTCATAGTGACACTGCAGGTCTTTATTCTCCATGCAACTTTTATTGTGTAAATTGTTATGCAGCCGCTGTCTTTCTTCCGGGTGCTGAGCCAGATAAAGCACCGCTTGAAAAACTTCTTCCACGTTCACGTCTGTCATAATACAATCCTCACCGGGCACAAACTGATCCCTCATTCCGCCTACATCTGTTACGACAATCGGTTTTTCCAGAATCTTCGCTTCACGCGTAGTAGTGCAGAAGGCTTCATATTCTGAAGGCTGTACATAGATATCACAATTATAGATATAGGGATAAGGATTCTCTTTATCACCAAGCAGCTTTACCTGCTCTGACAGACCATATGTCTGTACAAGTTCACGGATTTGATTTTCCAGTTCTCCTCCACCGACCCAATACCAGCAGAAAATAAGTCCCTCTTTCTTTAACATATCAGCAATCTGAACCACGTATTCGGGGTTTTTTTCACTGCACAGTCTCCCTACTGTCACAATATTAATTCTATCATTAATAAACGCTTCTTCGGGCTTCTCCTGCGCTTTTCTCTTTATTTCTTCAGGAAGGATCACATTATGTATGACTTTTATTCTCTCCTCAATTGACAGAAATGCCTGCGTCAATTCCTTTCGGCTATCCTCTGACACCGAGATTATGGCATTAAACTTGGGGTAGTATTCCAAATCCAGCTTATAATTCTTTCCCTTAACATATCTGCCGTGATGATACCACATATACTTACGATCCGCTTTGACACGATCTATGACATAATAAGGGGAAAAAGGAATATGGGCATAGGCTACTGCTATATCGTAGTGCTTATCAGGTACTCGGAAAAGTTTCCAGGGCCTTCCTCCCCATTTATTTAAAATGCGAAATACCGCATACCTCACATATTCTCTCAGGCCTGCCTTTCTTTTTTTCAGCTCCTGATACGTATCTGTAGTGTTCATAGCATATTCATAAGGATCCAATATGTTACAGTCTGCTTTTAGAGAATCTGCGAGATCATATATCGGGTTCAGCGGAAGAACATCCACTGAGTATTTACCCATATCCATTGCATTAAGAAGACTGATCAAACATTTCTCAATCCCACCTATTCCAAGGCCATAACAGACAAACAACAGTCTTTTTTTATCAATCATACTTTATCTATCCTAACCGCTGCATCACATTGCCATCTTCAACTTATATTTCGACCGGCAGCATATTCGTGTCATACTGATCTCAAACTACAAAAACCCATCCCCACAATTACTCATAAACCTTCTTTTGGAAATACTTCTCATAAACGGTGTAAAGAAATCGATAAAGATGAGGAGCTCTCACAATCATGACAAGACGCAGATACTCTTTCTTGCTGAACCTCTTCCATAGGGTTTTGCGGGCTTCCATGCTTCGCTTAAGATCTTTTGTTATTTCCTTCTGCCCAGGCATATCGAGCAGTGTGATGTATGCCCTCATCTCTGCAACCAGCAGCTTTTCTTCACACAGAGGCTTTAAGTCTGCCTCTGCCGATTCGAAAATGATCTGTCTGACACGCAAAGGATCCAGCACTCTTCTGATGCGTACTGTGTCATCCGCTTTTTTTCTTGTTGCAGAGTCACTGTTCGCTATATATTGATACGGACAAAAATCCTCATAAACTACCTTTTTGGCTTCACTAAAAAGACAGTAGTTCACTAAAAGATCTTCCGTGTACTTTATAGAGAAGTCCATCCTGCTGTCATGCAGCAAACTACAGAAAAGAGATCTGCGGAAGAGCTTAGTACACAGGCTGGGTTCAATAAATGTCCCTCGGAGCAGATCTTTCAACGCTTCCTGGCGGCTCTGGGGAACCAATCGACCTGTATTATAAAAATAATGGATCCTTTCTCCTCCGTTGACAATGGAGCGGTAGCCACAATGCGAAATATCTGCATCATATTTAACAGCATTTCTGAGCAGTCGCTCATACATATCCGAATCGATCTGATCATCACTGTCAACAAAGCCGATCCATTCACCTCTTGCGGCATCCACTCCGGTGAAACGTGCTTTTGATACACCGCTATTAGGTTGATGAATGCATATAATTCTGTCTGGATACAGCTTCCTTAGCTGTTTTGCCAGCTCCCATGTACCGTCTGTTGACCCATCATCTACCAGAATAATCTCCACATTTGAATATGTCTGATTCAAGATGCTGTCTACGCATTTTTCAAACCATGCTTCGGCATTATAAGCCGGAACAATAACAGATATCAATTCATTCATGTCCAATTTTTAGTTACCATTACCTCTATTTGAAACAGTGTTTTATCTCAGCTGCACAATGTTCCACTGGAGCATTGCTACGAATGCTTAGGCACGCGAGGATGCGCATACTTCATTGAAATGCGGACGCAAGCTTCCACAAAGCTATATCCCTTGTCTCAAGCGCTCTTTCTGCTACGCGCAGCATGTAAGGCAGCCTGAATTTTTTTCTCCATACTGCTCGAACAGATCGCAGCCCAATGAGAACAGATCTGCAACAACTGATTCGTCCAGTCCTTCAATCTTTCTCAGATAATATGCACTGAGATGCTTTACTAGCGCCGTATAGTAGCATTCGTCATAGACCGCATCGGGCAATAATTCATAATCCTTCAATATTCTCCTCAGCAGCCAGTAATAGTCAATGCATTTTACGTCTGTCTTTTTTCCCTGCGTATGAGAAAAATTATTCTCATACCAACGATATTGGTAGGCCACCTTTGGTATATACTTAAAGCTCCTGCATCGTGTAAAAATAAGCAGATGGATAATCGTATCTTCGTACCAATATCTCGGATAATAACGGACAGTTTGAAATAAATCCCGCTTATATACTTTACACCACGGCAAGCCGGCATAGTTCAGGATTTTGGCACGCCCGGAATATCCCAGCAGGTTATATGGCGGATAAATATTCGACAAAATATAGTATGCGACCCCATCCTGCTCTTTGACCAGATTATGCGCGCACATCACCAGATCATGGTTTTCCTGCAGTGCAGCGTCCATAAGAATCTCAATAAGATTGCTATCTGCTATGTCATCACAGTCTACAAACATGACATATTTCCCCTTGGCATGGTTCAGACCTGTATTCCGCGCTCCTGCAATCCCCTGATTTTTCTGGAAGATTGCTTTTACACGCGGTTCTTCCACATATTTTCTGACGATATCTGCTGCGCCATCCGTCGAGCCGTCATCCACAAGAATCAGCTCAAAACAATATTTTGTTTTCTGACCCAAAATTGACTGAATATTTTTCTCTATCTTGTCCACATAATTGTATATGGGAATAATAACAGATAAGTCAATTCCCGGATCTTCCGGCTGATTGACTATATCAGCTTTTCCAGCGGGGTCCGGATGTATCGCACTGATTCGTGCAACAGCTTCGTCATGGGAGATTTCGACAATATGCGGCTTGCAAAAAAGGCATTTCACTTGAAATTGTATCAGAGAAAGCAATCTCAGCATCGATGCCCCGCAGGCACAGAGCAGGACATTATGCAGATACCTGTAAAGATAAAAAAAATACCCCTGAATCATATTGCCTTATCCTTTCAAGATGTCCTCCACCGCTTTCACAGTATGCTCTGTGCTAAAAGACTTACCTCTCTTCTCAGCCTGTTGCCGATAGTAAGCAAGCAGCCCCGGATCTTTCAATAACCTCATAATTCCTTCATATAACGAGTTCTCATCATTCTCCGTCACAATGCCGTACTCATCATGTTCGCCAAGCATCTCTCTCATACCGGAAACCTCTACAGTACAGACAGGAGTTCCGACAATTAAAGCCTCCGTTGCAGCGGTAGAAAAGCCTTCCGCAAGAGACGCACATACAAAGAGATCACATTTTGCCACATACTTATAAGGATTGATCCGGTAACCAAGGAATGTGAAATAATCGGTCAAATTATTGTTGCGAAGCCAAGTTTCAATTTCTGCCTGATCCTCACCAACGCCAAGAGCATAGAGGTGTACAGGCAGACCAGCATCCCGCAACCGCTTTACTATCCGCGCCAGACGATCAACACCCTTGTTTTTGCTGATTTTCCCCACCGCGACAAGATTCATCTCGGCTTTACGAAAAATCACATCCTCAATAGCCTCCTGTTTCATCGACTGAATTTTATCTGTCTCGATGGTGTTATACCGCACCGCAACGTTCCGGACACCCGGGTAGATCCTTAAGAAGTCCTGCCTTACCGTTTCAGAAACACAGATAATCTGATCAAAACGTTCATAACATCGCTCCGATTCCGCAAAACTCCGAAATGCCCTTGCAGCGCATTCTTCCGTGTGTTGTTCTATGTGAATCCAGCCAAACAGTTTCGTTTTCGGATCACTGCAGCCACTGATTATGCGAGCGGAAGGTCCTTCAAGATAAGCCACCTCCACATCGTAGTGTTTCTTAACGCAGAGCCGATGGAGCTGTTGTGGTGTCAACAGCTTCATGATCTTACTGTTCCCCGGGATAGTCTTTTTCCATACCGCATGATAATGGATATGCGGAGCAAGAAACTGCTCATTGACTCCCCCACCAAAAAGCGCAATAACAGAAATGTCATATTTCGACCGGTCCATGTGGTTGACAAGACTGACAAGGACCTTCTCCGCGCCGCCAACACCGAGGTCATGGATGAGAAATAATACTTTTATCGCCGTCTCTTTTATCATATCTTTTCATGTTCTAAGACAAACATACATAGCCAGCAAAGCCCCCAGCGGATATGCAAGAGCAGCAAGCCACCACTGCTTTATATATATAAATGGTCCCAGTGGTTTGCCGGCTAAAAGGCAGCTTGAAACAAGATGAATAGAATGCCGCATACGGAAACGAAAAGATGTTCCGGGGAATAAAAGATAAAGCTTTCTTATTTCAATAAAGCTGTTCGGACTATTCCTATACTGTTTCAAAATCGAATCCGTCATTCCACCAGGTTGATAATCCACATATCGTAAGTTTTCATTTAATACCAGAAAGTCATATTCCTGACTGATCTGAAGGTGCATATAGTGAGGATTAAAAAACTTTTCGCCCGGAAAGCTTTTCATCGGAGCGTATTTCTTATAAAGCTCCGTCCTGACAACATTCGTCCGATCGCCGTTATTGATCGGATATCTCCCAACCAGCAGATCTATCAGGTTTACGCTATGCCGATTCGGCAATGGGTCTCCTATACACTTATTATCCGTGTCATAATCCAGGCCAACTATGCCAGCATATTCGTTTGATCCTTCCGAATGCCAATAGGATAGAATCTTTTCCACTGCATCTTCCGGCATATAATCGTCCGAATCGATACATACACATAGCGGCGTTTCTATTACATCTATTGCACAGTTATATGCTGTATGCAGGCCTCCGTTCTCCTTATATACATACTGAATCTGAAACTCCGATGTTTCACTAATCCACGTATCAATCTCCTGCTTGGTATTATCTGTTGAGCCGTCATCAATGATCAGCCATATAAAATTTTTGTTAGTCTGCCGCTTCATACTCTCAAAACATCGCCTCAAAAGACCTGCACGATTATATGTCGGCGTAAAAACAGTCAGCTCAATCATCAGCAATCACCTAAAAAGATTTATGAGTTTTTAACAGTAAACTAAATCCTGTTATACAACAACCTCATGTATAATCCGGAAGCATAATAAAGCCCTTTGAAGCCAATTATTCTTCTTATCACATTGAACAGAATTACTTTGCTGTTATGTGAATATCGAAGGACATAAGCATATTTTCTCATTTCACGAATTTCCGGATACATGTCCTCTTGTACATTGTGAGCACAAAGAAGCAATGTTGCGAGCTGATATGCCATGTAAGCCATATATGTAGTATACAACCTATCTGTTTTATTCAATATCCCTTCCGCATTTTTGATACTGTTTATAATATTTTTCTTCAGGTCCTGAACATTTCTCTTTGTCATTGTTGATGTTATAGAATTCTCTCTCTGCCTGTATATATAACCGGAGACATCCACAAAAGCTACTGATCTGGAGTACAGTAATACTTTTCCGCTCCATTCAATATCCTCAGATGTAACTCCTTCCCTAAAGAAAATATTGTTTTCTAACAGAAGTTCTCTTTTCACCATCTTTGTGCAAGCGCTGGCAATAAACTGCCCATGATTTACCACATAGTCAAGTAGTTTATCCTTTTCCTTTGGAATTTCGCCTTTTATCGGTGGTATTGACTCTATCAGCCTGCCGGAGCGTTCTACATATTTTTTCAGTCTGAGTAAAATTAGATCATTTCCGGATGCACCTTTCATCAGCTCAGACAAAAAATATTTGTCTTCCCAATAATCGTCACTATCAAGGAAGCATACATATGTACCCACTGCCTCCTTAATGCCTCGATTCCTCGCTCTAGATAAGCCTCCGTTCAATTGATGCACTACTTTTATGCGCGTATCCCTGCTGGCATATTCGTCACATATTCCTGCGCTCGCGTCTGTTGATCCATCATCGACCAACACTATTTCAAATTCCGAAAAACTCTGGCATACTACACTGTTTATACACTGATGAAGATATTTTTCAACATTATAAACAGGTATTATTATACTGGCTTTTGGATACTCATTGTCCATACTGTCTTACCTTCACGATATCACGCTATACCCCTATACTGTATAATATAATAAATCATATAACCTACAATCAGTCCTCCTCGCAGAATCATGTTATAATCTCGCCAGTCTATACTGTACACCAGATATGGAAGCAGAATATAGGTATATAACGATACATATAACGGCAGGCGTCCGACCATCATTCCACTGGTAACCATGGCAATCAAGTAAATACCAAGATTTATTATTGCCATATTGACGCATATATTGAGTACCGGGTCATTCTTTCTATTAATTGGGCGACGGGCATAGAATGCAAGTATTACAGGGATTGCATTCACCAACACTCTGATTGGATTCACTCCCTCATCTCCCAGATTCTGCCATGCTTCCACTGCTCCTTCATATTCTGTTCCTTGAAGCAGCATATCAATCAGATCCGCTCTTCTTGAAAATACAAACATAGCAATGATTGCCACAGCAATATAGAGCATCGTCTTTTTATTCCAGGCTTTCCCCTGAACAATAAAAATAACCGGCAGCATAACCAAAGCGGATGTATGAACAGTAGCTGCAACCAGAATCAAAGTGATTGCCGGGACCAGGCGTTTTCTCAATATGAATCCGGTGCCGGCAAATACAATTGCAGCCGCTAAAAACTGCCGAAGTCCGTTCATCATCCATGCAATATGATTTCCAGCAGCCACGAAGAGAAATGCGCTGACCATGTAAGAAGTAGAATACTTCCTGTAAACCAGTATAACCGGAAGAATCTGACATAAGGCTAATATGGCACGGAATGCAGCCACGCTTCCTCCGGACAGTATTTTAATAGTATCCCGAAATACGATAAACCCAAAGCCGCTCTCATGCTGTCTGATTGTCTGTATGATAGACTGCCAGCTCGCTTCAGATGCTGTATATCCGTTTATATACACACTCGTATCGCCAATCGGAGTTCCCATACTCGCAAGATGAATCACAGGTATAAAAACAATAATAGCCATAAGGATATTCCATCGCCACTCCATTTTCCCTAAGACCATTATTCTTTCTTTTACCTGCATACTCATCGAAACGTATGCAATTATTGCCATCCAGACAAATATAAAATAGTATTCGCTCATACGTTATATATGCTCTTCAGCTCTTTCTCCACATTTCGATTCAGATATGGGTCGACAGCTCTGCGCCCGCATTCCCCCAACTGCTTTCTGAGATTGCTGTCATGTATCAGCCGTTCTATAAGGCCGGCAAGGGCATCGGCATCGTCAGGTCTGAACAGGAAACCCGTTCTTCCCTGGCGCACCAGTTCTCTGTGCCCACGGTTACAGGACGCAACGACCGGCTTTCCGCACATCATTGCCTCCATAATGTTGAGGGGCATCCCCTCGCGGAAGCTGGCAGAGACCAGAATGTCACAGGCATTCGTATGCTTTTCCAGATCGGTACGGTACCCAAGCATCCTGACATAATCCTGCATATTAAGGGACTCTATCTGTTCTCTCAGTTCTTTCTCCGTCGGTCCGTTTCCCGCCAGAAGAAGCAGTACTTCAGGATGAGTCTTCGACATCTTTTCGACTGCATCAATCACCGTTCTTTGATTCTTGTTCCTTCTCAGCTCCCCTACGCACAGAATTACGAATCTCTCATCATATCCCTGTTCATGCCTGAACAGGCGGTTATCTTCAGGGGAAACCGACAGAAATTTTCCCTCGTCTGCTCCAACTCCGTGAATGTGCACTACATTCGTCCTGAAATTTGACTTCGCGAGCCTGTAATCCTCTTTAGTAATCGTAATCAGGGTATCCGTAAAATGTGCCATCAGGCGCTCAATCGGATAATACAGCAGCCAATTGATTTTGGGAGCTCCTTTATAAAAATGGAACCCATGTGCTGTATAGTATACTTTTGTCCCCTGCTTTCTTACGTCACGCGCCGCAAGTCTTGCACAGACCCCTGCAGCCGGCGTATTACAGCTGATAAAATCATAGCTCTCTGACCCGAGAATTTTTCTAAGTTCAACGTAGGCTTTTATATTTCTCGAATCCAGGGGATTTCTCTGAAACGGCAAATCATATATTTTATCAACATTATTTATAGCAAGTCCGTTCTTCTCATCCAGATTATTTCTGGCGGCAACATGTATCTCATATCCGCACTCATTAAGTACCTTAATGAGCGGTCTGTGGAACTGTGCTATATGGCTTTGGACGCTGGCTACGAGCAGTGCTCTCTTCATTTCTTTTCTCATCTGTAAAGATGTTTCCCTGTCTTTATTTCTGACTTACAATTGCTGACTGCCTGATTCTTATCTTAACTGACACCGCTAAATCCCTCCGGGTATCGGGGAGGAACTTGAATTCAGAACGGCAGATGTGAATTAAATTCAAGATACAGCCGTTCCAAGACCGCTCTCATCGCTGTGTGATTAACATCCACGATATGGATATCCAACTGCGAGAGGGTCTTATTATTTCTTCTGGTCACATCCAGCTGAAGCCTGTCCTCAATACGGCTCTTTTGCGGTGCTCTGAGGAGAAGTTCAACAATTCGTCTGCTGTTATACGGAATCGTTATATCATACGCGAACAGATGCTCGCTTGTCATCGATACCCCCTCTCCTGCCGACCAGCTGAACTCCCAATAAAACGCATCAAGCCAATTTATCACATCAGTCGTATCTTTGCCCAGGTATTTCTGAATATATTCGCCGAACAAAGCATCTGTCTTTTTTACCAGTCCGCGATTGTGGACAAAGACTTTATAAAGGCTCGTACAAAGTCTTGGGTCCGGTTTTTTCGGAAAATGTCTTTTTGCATAATAGCGCTTATAGTATCGCGCTCTGCCAATTTCATCTACCCACGATTTCACTTCTACAGTAAACTGCGGATGCTGATGGAAAAACGCCCGCTTGCGTACATCGTTGCTGCGGTTTCCCCCGATATTTCCTCCGTTCTGAGCCAGTATTGCTCTATAGACTTCAATATCCTCAATCTCTTCGTCCGATGAGGGGATTTCGTAAATCTCATGCGGAAGATCAAGGGCACCGCAGATATCCCGTGCCGCATAGGCGTCAACAGCCTCCGCGCTGTTAGAAATATAGCTGAAATACTTAAAAGAATTATATTCCCCTGCCGCGGACGCCAGTGTCATGCCGCTATCCACTCCGCCGGTAACAGATATGGCAGCCTCTCGGTCCGGCCATTTCAGGGCAATTGCTTTCATGCTTTTCCGCATTATATATGCTGTGCGGGAAACCAATTTCTTATATTCTTCTCTGTTTCTGCATTCTCTGACACGCTTGTATGGAAAAAATCTCTTGAACTGTATCTCGCGCCGATCATGATCATATACATATCGGAAATTCGGCACACCTCTTTTTACTTCAGTAAAAGGGGAGATATCTGCCGGCAGATTGTATCCAAAATAAGAATAAAACCTGTAATTCCTGAGTTCTGTTACATACGAATCTTCAGTCAATCCGCACACTTCAGCGACCAACATACTGTGCGAAGTACAGTAAAACTCACCGTCAACGATTCCATAATAGCAGGCAAGCATGCCGGTACAGTCAGTCCAATAGATAACTGTGTCCCGGGCAATCATTCCCATCACATATATTCCTGTCAGGCATGATTCATATCGCCAGAAATCA
>OCTX012263774.1_pt1 | contig 19906 bp, 18 predicted proteins | sample 1539691 | NCBI WGS metagenome assembly OCTX01 (sample SAMN02144231, study PRJEB22623) | gut metagenome | biome: sheep rumen | host: Ovis aries | place: New Zealand
GGCGAGTTCGACCTGAGCCAGTTTAAATTGATGGACGAAGACTCTGTCAGTGTTGACTCCACCCTGAACCGCTACCAGAACATGGTAGAGATTAAAGGTGCAGTATTCCGTCCTGGTATGTATCATGTTGGTGGAAACATCAGTACTGTCAAGGCGTTAGTAGAGGCAGCAGCAGGACTGACAGAGGGAGCCATCTCACAACATGCCGTCATGCACCGCATGAGAGCAGACCGCACGCTGGAAGTATTGAGCGTGGATGTTCGTGGTATATTGGAAGGCACTGCCCCTGATGTTCCCCTCCGTAACGAAGATGTTCTTTACATTGCTAGTCGCGAAGAGAAAAACCAAAAACAAACAGTAACTATCAATGGCGAAGTACTTTATCCTGGCACCTATAAATATGCTGCCAATGAGAGTGTCGAAGACCTCATCCTGCAGGCTGGAGGTCCAACCGATGCCGCCTCACTCGTCAAAGTAGACGTATCTCGTCGAATCACTAATCCAAATGCCACAGAGGCCGACGACCAAATAGCTCAGACCTTCAGTTTTAAACTGACTCCTGATTTTTCGATAGCAGACCAGCCTGATTTCAGACTGATGCCTTTTGATGAGGTCTATGTTCGTCGTAGTCCTAACTATACCGAGCAACAGAATATTACCATCGAAGGCGAGGTCCAGTTTGAAGGTACCTATACCCTATCCAACAAAGGACAGCGTCTGAGCGATGTCATCAAATTGGCAGGAGGACTGACCAAGCGAGCATATCCGGAAGGCACCAAACTGCTGCGACTGATGACTCCAGAGGAACGCGAACAGATGGAAACCATGCTTCGCACTGCCCAGCGTAACTCGGGTCGCGACTCTATCGATGTCAAGAAACTGATGGTTAATGCCAACTATCCTGTAGGTATCGAGCTCGACAAGGCCCTCAAGAATCCAGGCAGTGAGGACGACCCCATTCTTCGTGAAGGCGACCGCATCGTCGTTCCACGCTATGATGGTACTGTCAAAATCAATGGTGAGGTGCTCTATCCCAACACCGTTTATTTCAAGGACGGCAAAAATGCAGACTACTATATCGACTTGGCAGGAGGAACAACATCGTCTGCCAAGAAGTCTCGAACTATTATTATCTATATGAATGGTATGGTGGCTCGTGCAGATCATAAACATAAGCCACGTCCTGGTTGCCAGATTGTAGTGCCCACCAAGCGTAGAGGTCGTGCTATGGGTCTGACAGAATGGCTCAGCATCGGAACCAGCGCTGCTTCTCTCGGCACCATGTTTGCCACTATTGCCAATCTGCTGAAGTAAATTAGAAGATTATGGGTACATATATTAATAAGACTAGGGACGATGAGTCTGAAAAAGAACTTCTTATACAGTAGTGTACTAACATTATCAAACTATGTTTTTCCGCTAATAGTATACCCATATGTATCAAGAACACTTGGTTTATCTAATATTGGTATAGTTTATTTTGTCGATAACCTGGTAAACTATTTTGTGCTCATCTCACAAATGGGCATAACAACGGTTGGCATTCGTGAAATAGCATCGGCAAGAAATGACAAGACAAAGTTATCCAAAACATTTAATTCATTATTGGCTTTAACTACCATTTCTACTATCGTGGCCATCATTGTCCTTTGGATTGCCATGTATACCATACCAACACTAACACCTTATCAAGATTTACTCTATGTAGGCCTCATCAAACTCTTTTTCAATCTCTTCCTAATTGAATGGTTTTTCATGGGAATGGAAAATTTCAAATACATTACTAACCGTTCTCTTATTATAAGATGCTTGTATGTATTATGCGTATTCATACTTGTCAAGGACATTCAGGACTATAAAATATATTATGTGCTTTCTGTTGCCGTCGTTGTGGCTAATGCAACCATCAACACACTTTATAGCAGAAAGTTTATACACTACTCATTAAAAGCTATCAATATCCGTCCGTTCTACAGACCTTTTCTGATTATGGGTGCCTATGCATTACTTACCAATGTATATCTTTATTTAAATTCTGTATGGTTAGGATTTGCAGCCGACACCAATGAGGTAGGATTCTTCACTACTGCGACAAAATTGCATACTATCATCATGTCCATTCTGTTGGCTTTTACTAATATTCTATTCCCACACATGTCAAATCTTCTATCAGAAGGAAGGAATAAGGAATTTTGGGAAAAAATAAACATCTCTTTTGATGCCATATTCTTATTCGCTTTTCCATCCTGCATATATATGCTCATTGCTGGACCAGAATTATTACACTTGGTTGTTGGAAACGGTTTTGAAGGTTCCTATCTTCCATTAAGAATTATATCTCCATTAATTCTTGTTATCGGAATAGAGCAAATATTAGTTATCCAAATTCTGATGGCAACTCATTGCGACAGCATTGTATTAAGGAACACATTCATTGGAGCAGTGGTGTCAATCATCTTCAACATTCCATTAGCACATACTCTTGGAGCTGTAGGTTCTGCAATAGTATGGGTTATTGCTGAGAGTACAATCATGTGCCTTTCCATTATTTCCATCTACAAAAAACACAAATACTCTTTTCCATACGAAAGATTAGTCACATACATCACATCCTATATTCCTCTTTTAGTAGTATTACTCTTCGTCTACGACTATTTAGAGAACAATTATGCTATCATAACAGTACTTGCCATCATTACGGTAGTTTATGCTCTAACCAACGAAATATTCATTATTAAAAACAATATAGCACAGCAACTCGTTCAGTCCATTCATTCTTATATAAAAAATTTCATTTGACAAATACTTCTATATGCAGACCCAAGAACGTTTCCTTCATTTAGATGCTGTATGCGGACTCTTAATTATCTACATGATAATGGGGCACGCTTTTCAGTGGTCTCATACTACAGATGACTTTTTCTATATTGGATGCAACCGCTTTCTTTTTTTCTTTATGGCCTGGTTTTTCTATAAATCTGGCATGTTCCATAAAGAAAAGGAACTAAAAGAAATTTGGAGACTTGATTTTCAGAAACTAATCTTTCCATATATTCTTTATTCAATTATGGGAGAATTTACCTTATGGTATGAACTGTTTTTTATTAAAGGGGATTATAACATCATACATTACACCTTATCTCCCCTAAAAGAAATAGTCATGTTCGGAGCATGTATTGGGAATCTCCCTCTATGGTTTCTGCCTGCATTGTTTTTTGTTAAATTATCATACGGTATTATTGACAGATACAAAATGTCTAAATGGTTCTTATGTGCTGTAGGTATATTCATTGCCTATATGGGAAACATGGCAAATACTGATAACGACAACAACTGGATTCCGTATACACTTATAAACACTTCTTTGGGAATAGTCTTTTATTATGGAGGATATCAATTAAGAGAACTTCAGTATGACAAAAGAATAATAACACTTGCATTTGTATTGTATATGGCTACCATCGTTGTCCTACCTTCTTCTGTTGATTTTAGAACTGGTGTAACAACATATGGCAGTTGGATAATCTATCTTTTATCTTCATTTTCTGGCATTATAATCATCAACAACCTACTAAAGATTAAATTCTTGCAAATCAAGTTCATAAAGCAAATTGGAAAGAATTCTCTCTCCTATTTTTGTTTCCACTGGATTCTATTCAAACTAATTGATCTCTCACTCGGTTTCGCTAACCTTCATTATAATAATTATAAAGAACTATACGCTTTATTAGTTGGAAGCATCTTCATTTTACCCGTTTACTCTTATTGCATACAATTCATCAAAGAAAAAAGATTATGGATTGGAAGATTCATATAGTTTATAGTCATTGGAAGACAAGTAGCTGCTATTTTGCACAATAAAATAAAAAAAGAAACGTTTATAATATAATTATTAAGATTGATATGGAAGAAACCAAAAACTCAACAATAAAAGAAATTGACTTTGTCAATATAACAAAGAGAGTTCTGGCAGAGAAAAAAACTCTTGGATATTTTATTCTCACTTTTGCTGTTATAGGTATTATTTATGCCATTAACCAGCAAAAGACATATACTTCAACTGTAACTTTGGCTCCTGAAGCATCTGGAATGGGAATGTCTGAAAGCATTAGCGACCTTGCTAATATTGTAGGAGTGACTCTTGGAGGAAATAATGGCTCTGTTGATGCCATCTATCCGGATATTTATCCTGAAGTCATTTCATCTTCCACATTCCTTGTTAATTTGTTTGATGTTCAAGTAAAGCCTTCAAAGAGTTCTAATTATAAATCTTACTACAACCATATCATAGAAGATCAGAAAATTCCATTTTGGAGTTATCCAGGTATTTGGATAGGAGAATTCTTTGATAAGTTGACAACATCAGATGAAGACAATCAAGTTACAGGTAAAGCAGTTAACATTCATCACCTTACCAAAAAGCAAGACGATGTTTGCAAATCTCTTAGGAAACTTATCGGATGTCAGCTCAATTCTGGCACCAATATCATTTCCATCTCTGTAGAAGACGTTGATCCTGTCATTGCAGCCACAATGGTTGATACTATTCAAAAACGACTGCAAGATTATATCATCCAATATCGTACTCATAAAGCTCGTGTAGATCTTGAATATGCTCAGAAAATAAACAAAGAAGCAGAAGATGATTATCTTGAAGCCCAAAGGAGATACATTGTTTTCGCTGAAGGGCATACCAATAGTATACTTTCATCGTATCAAACAAAGATGTCTGCCTTAGAGGATGACATGGAATTAAAGCACAACACTTTTGGTCAAACTTCTCAACAGGTTCAACAGGCAAGAGCCAAAGTTCAGGAACGAACACCAGCCTTTACTGTCATACAAGAGGCATGTGTTCCGCTTAAGCCATCTAGTACACCTCGTTCTTTCATGGTTTTAGGATTTATCATCCTTGGATGTCTGGCAGATGCTGCCTGGGTTCTTTATCTTCGTAGTATCTTCAAGAAATACCACAGATAATGCAACATGCTCTACCATATATCGTTTTGGTCATCTTATATGGAGGGCTTGCGGTCATCTATCACCAAACCGAAGATGCACGTAAGCGTTCGCATTTAGAAATTGCATGTATCACAATTTTCCTGTTCTTTTTCGGATTACGCGGTTTTGTATTCTATGATTGGTTAGGCTATTATCCAAACTTCTATGCAGTTCCTGATATTACAGATTTTTCAACTGCAGACCTAACAAAGTGGTATTCTGAGCCAGGTCTTGTCGTGCTGATGTCACTTTGCAAGACTCTATTCCCAAACTACCATTTTTTTGTGTTTGTATGTACCGCTATTAATCTTATCCTTCTTCTGCGTTTCTTTAGGCGGTATTCTGACAATCTCCCACTTGGGTTTGTGTTATTTCTCTGCTTCAACGGAATTGTCATTAGCACAGACCTCATGCGAAATAGCATTTCCCTACTCTTATATATAAACTCGTTAGAATACATTGAAGAGCGACGTCCGATTCCATTTTTTGCCATCAATCTCCTTGGATTGATATTCCATAAGACAGCACTATTATTTCTCCCTTTGTATTTTATAATTAACCGCAAATGGAATAAATGGATTGTGGCTGTTATTTTCATTGTGGCAAATGGAATGTTCCTTCTACACATTCCTATTCTAAAATCCATCATTAGCGTCATTGCTAATTTTGTTGATCCCAGTATAAAACTCTATTTTGATTTCTATACTAAAATTGATATTGGCAAAAGTGTTGCTTTTGGCATTGGAATTGGCTATTTAGAGCGTTTGTTTACGTCTTTATTAATTATCTGTTATATTGACAAGCTAAGAAGCATCCGCCCTGCAAATAACATTTTTATCAACAGCGTTATTCTTTACCTTGTATTATTCCTCGTCTTCAGCGAATTCAGAACTGTCAGCACCCGTCTTTCACTCATTTTTAGTTATGGCTATTGGATTATCTGGGCCGACCTTATTAAATGTATTACATTCCGCAACAATCGTCTCCTTTTCGTAGCCTACATAGGGATTTATTGTATCTTGAGAGTTTATGGCAGTTGTAATTTTGCCCTTGCCGATTATGAGAACATTCTATTGGGTTCTCAATCATACAATGAGCGCCTTCTCATTTTCCGGCAACATTTCAATGACAAGACAGGAATATAAGCACCATTCAATATGAAATTCTCAATTATCATACCAGCTTACAAATCAATCTATCTTAATGAAGCCATTAAGAGCGTAACCAGCCAGAACTACAAAGAATGGGAATTGATTATTGTAGATGACTGTTCACCAGAAGATATCAGAGATATCGTTAAGCCTTATCTAACAGACAGTCGCATACACTATTTTTATAATGAGAATAATTGTGGTGCAATCAATGTGGTGGATAACTGGAACAACTGCCTCTCACATTGTAGTGGAGACTATGTCATCTGCATAGGCGATGACGACTGTCTTCTGCCCAACTGCCTAGAAGAATACGCTAGGCTTATCAAGAAATATCCAGGACTAAGCGTTTATCATACTAGGACAGAGATTATCAATGAGGATGGGGTTGTAACAGATGTACAGGAAGAACGTCCCGAATGGGAATCCGTTCTCTCATTAATCTGGAATCGGTGGGATCATCGAAACAAGCAATTCATAGGAGACTTCTGCTATGCCTCAGGTTATTTAAAAAGAGCTGGGGGATACCACAAGCTTCCTCTGGCATGGGGATCAGACGACATCACAGCAGTAAAAGCCGCTAAGGAAAAAGGTATTGCAAACACACAATCCTTTGGATTCCAATACAGAGTAAGCTCTAAAACCATTACTAGTTCTTTGCAACACGCAAGGATAAAATTGGATGCCTCCCTTATGCAATATCTATGGTTTGACAAACTGTTGAAAGAACTTTCTGCAACAAGCCTTTCAGAAGAGGATACCCGTCTTCTTTCAACCATCGAAGGACCACGTAAGGACTACTATTTCAAGTCAATGGGTAAAGAATGTACGAACTATATCAAAGGAAATCCCATACGACTTCTTGAATGTTATCGTCTGCTTAAACCTGTCAAATTCTCTCCTTTTGCATTCCTCAAATGGTACATCAGTTCAATCTATCACACTCTTATTTAAAAAAAACAATTATGTCAAAAAGACTTTTGATTATCACACGCCATCGGTTAAACGAGAATAATGGAGGAGCAAATGGTTCAAAAGGATTCATTCGTTGCTTCGCAGAACTATTTGATGACTGTTCGATCATATATCCTGAATTTGATAACCCTGCCGCTTATATTCCCTTGAAATACAAGCTCATCCCTTGTCATGATAGCAGATCAAAGATAAGGAAAGGCTTGGATTGCTATCGAGGTGTACTCAGTCCTTTAGCATCGTTTTCCAAGACACATCTCTCAGATCACAAATATGACATAATCGTCATAGACCATAGTTTTATAGCAACAGGCCTAATCAAAACCATCAAACAAACAGGAGCCAAGATAATCACCATCCACCATAACGTTGAGAGTGATTATCTAAACGATAACCGACAACAATTTTCACTGTCTTTTCGAATTCCTTATATATATTATGCAAAAAAGGCTGAAAGAGATTGTTTGCAAGGAAGCGATATCAACTTAACAGTCACAGAGAAGGATGCAATAAAATTCAAAACATGGTATAAAGACATTCATATATACAACTGGGGGAACTTCGAATACAAGCCTATTCCCCCAAAAACATTCACTGCTAGAGAGAGGAATATGACGTTCATCATAACAGGGTCACTCTGTTTCATACAGTCTCTCCAACCCATCTTGGAATTTATCCATAAATATTGGCCTATTGCCACCTCCCTATATCCTGATGCAAAACTTATCATTGCAGGGAGAGAGCCTTCAAGTTCCCTCTTACAGGCATGCGAGAAAATCAAGAGCATCGCTGTGATTCCAAATCCAAAGGACATCTCTTCCTTAGTACAACAAGCGAGCTATTACGTTTGTCCCATTAATGCCGGAAGCGGTCGTAAACTTCGTGTTTTGGACGGGCTGAAGCAGGGGCTTCCTGTACTATGCCATCTTATTTCCATGTCTGGTTATGAATGCATGGCCGACAACCATTGCATGTTTACCTATCATGACGAACAAAGCTTTGAAGTATCTCTTAAAAAAATTTTGGCGTCAAATGCTTCTGCAGAATTCATATATCAAACATACAGGACGAATTTCTCTATTCAAGCAGGAGTTGAGAAACTTCGTATTATTTTAAAACAGGAAGCATTATTGCCTTAAAATTTTTGTTTTTTCATAAAACATTTGTACCTTTGCACCTAATATACATGAAGGCTATTGCCAACAAAGAATACATATTATCTGATATGAAGATAGCATATTTAGGGAAGATACAGTTATCGGATACAGACCTGCCATATTTACACGAAGCACAAAAAATGGCAGACATAACTTACATCCTAGAAATCAATCCTCGTTTCATGCAGGGTCCTGCATTCAATATACGCCAATTATATACAAAGTCAGGGCTTTTCAAAGCAAAAGACATCTATCCAGAATTCAACAAATTAGATGGTTTTATAGACCTTGACAAATGTTATGTCCTCAACACATGTGGCAAACTATGGATTCTGAAATCATTTTGGACACATATTCTACTGCTTGTTTTCCTGTTACACAAACAGTTTGAAGTCATACACTTAGCTTGGCCGCCTAACATCTATGAATTCATTCTTTATGTTCTCAGGAAGAAAATGATACTCACCGTTCACGACCCCATCCCACATTCTGGATTAAACACCTTTATAGTAAAATTAAGGCGCAAATTCTCTTTTCGTCTCATTCCACGATTTATTCTGTTAAACAAAGCACAACGGAAAGAATTCCTATCTGTTTATAACCTTCGTGAAGACCAAGTTTTAGATAGTCATTTGAGCAGTTGCACATATCTTCATACGGTTACTCCTGCATCAAACAACATTCCTCCTCATAATAGTTTTGTGCTATTCTTAGGAAAAATTTCTCCCTATAAAGGATTGGACTATCTGTTACCTGCTATAATAATTGTACATAAACAGTGTCCTGACTGTAAACTGATTGTAGCAGGGAACGGAAAGTTCCACTTTGACATTTCAACATACTCGTCTTTTGACTTTATTGACCTGCGAAATCGCTTTATACCTGAAAACGAGCTAGTAGCACTTATCAAAAACTGTGCTTTTATGGTTTGTCCATATACGGATGCCACCCAAAGTGGCGTCATTATGTCTGCATTTGCTTTTAATAAGCCAGTAATAGCAACAAATGTCGGTGGATTGCCTGAAATGGTCAAGAATCAGCATTATGGAATTATTATCAATGAAAAAGATACAGACGCGTTGGCGGAAAGTATAATAACACTTTGGACAAATCCTAAAAAGAAAGATTTCTTCGCTGAGAACATAGAATCTGATTATGGAAAAGGTGATTTATCTTGGAAAAAAATAGCAAGAGATGTTTCTGCTTTGTATTTCAAAAGCATACAATAATCCCATGCAATTTACGTTATTATAGATATAATTAGTAAAGAATGAATATATTTATTTCTGTTGTTATCATTGAATATCACAGTTATTTAGAAATAAAGGAATGTATCGCTTCACTTAAAGCACATCTCAGCATTCCTTATGAGATTATTGTATCCTCTAATTCTTGTTATAGTGAGGAGCAAAAAGAAAACATAGATAAGAACGAAGAGAATGTCCGTTGGATTTTCAACGAAGCAAACAACGGTTTTGCATATGCCTTAGATAATGGACTACAAATTGCCAAAGGAGATTTCATCCTGACCATGAATAGTGATTGTATTTTAACATCATCTATTGACGATATGATTGATTTTATGGTCCACCATCCAGAAATAGGGTGTATTGCCCCACAAATTATTGACAAGGAGGGAAATATCCAAGACACCGCAAGACCTTATGTGTCCCTGCCGAGATATATTGAACGACAGATCAGACGCATTTTAGGAAGAAAGACGAGTATACTTGACAACAAAATGGACTACACCCAGATTCAAACAGTGGATTGGGTTATCGGTGCCTTTATGATAGTTTCACGAAAAGCTTATCAGTTGACAGGAGGTCTTGACAGAAGATACTTTATGTATGCAGAAGATTTGGACTGGTGTACAAGGATACGACAACAAGGACTTGAAATAGTTTATTACCCCAAGACTATTATTATTTTCAAAGGAACCCGTCGAGCAAGAAACAGTTTAAAATTTGCCAAAATCTTTATTTTGAGTCACATCAAGTATTGGCTAAAATTTGGATTTTTTTACGGATATCCCCATAGAAAGCAAACCACATATTGAACACTTTCAGACAATGATTATACGAAGCAAAGCACCGCTTAGGTTAGGGTTGGCAGGAGGAGGATCTGATGTAGCTCCTTATTGTGACATTTATGGTGGTCTCGTACTGAACGCCACTATCAATCTATATGCTTACTGCACTATAGAGGAAACAGACGATGAACAGATCACCATTCGCTCTTATGACACAGATGTTTTTGAGAAACATACACTAACTCCACATCTAGAGATTGACGGAAAAGCCAGTCTTATCAAAGGAGTATTCAATCGTGTGAACAAAGACTTCAATCTAAGTCCCACTTCATTTCGGATTACCACCTATAACGATGCGCCTGCCGGCTCAGGACTAGGAACATCGTCTACCATGGTTGTATGCATTCTAAAAGCATTCGTAGAATGGAAGAGTTTGCCTTTAGGAGACTACGAGATAGCAAAAATGGCTTACGAGATAGAACGTAAGGACTTAGCACTTAGCGGTGGGAAACAAGACCAATATGCGGCCTCATTTGGAGGGTTTAACTATATTGAGTTTTTGAAAGATGATATAGCAATCGTTAATCCACTGAAAATCAAACGCTGGATTATTGACGAGATGGAAGCCTCTATGTTGCTCTACTTCACGGGACGTTCTCGCTCTTCTGCTGCAATTATTGACGAACAGAAGAAAAACACCGAACAAGGGAATGCCGATGCCATTGAAGCCATGCACCGCATCAAGCAGAGTGCTATCGATACAAAACTGGCTTTGCTTAAGGGCGACATCAATGCCTTTGCCGAGATTCTAAAAGATGCTTGGGAAAACAAAAAACGCATGGCTTCCCACATAACAAATCCTGTCATACAGGAAGCTATGGAAGTAGCTTTGAAAGCAGGAGCCAAATCAGGCAAGGTGTCAGGAGCTGGCGGTGGTGGCTTTATTATGTTCGTGGTTGAGCCTACCCGTAAGAAAGATGTGGAACTAGCTTTATCAAAGCTGGGAGGACATGTGATGCCATTTAATTTCAGCGATGGTGGTGCTCATGGCTGGAAAATATATGAAACAGACAAAGTTTATGCTTTCTGATATGATGGAGAACAAAATCAACAAACATATTGACATACTGATAGAGCGACATCCTTCCCTCAATGTATGTAAGAATGATATTCAGACAGCCTTTAATATACTACGCCAAGCATACTTAGAAGGTCGCAAGTTATTGGTATGTGGTAATGGAGGCTCGGCATCTGACAGTGAACACATCGTTGGTGAACTAATGAAAGAGTTCAAACTGAAGCGCGAAATCTACAAGAATCAAGCAGATGCCATGAAGCGTATAGACCCAGAACTGGGCAATATATTGGCAGAACACTTGCAGGGTGCATTGCCCGCTATCACACTGACAGGACATTCTTCACTGACAACAGCATTCATGAACGACAGCAACCCAGAATTGGTATTTGCCCAACAAGTTAATGGCTATGGGAAGCCAAATGACGTATTTCTTGGTATTTCAACCTCAGGAAATAGTAAAAACGTTCTCTACGCTGCTGTAGCAGCTAAGGCAAAAGGAATGAATGTCATCGGACTTACGGGACAGCGTCCATGCAGACTAAAAGATTTGTCGGATGTATGTATCCAAGTGCCTGAGACCGAGACTTATAAAATTCAAGAACTACACCTGCCTGTCTATCACTGCCTATGCATGATGTTAGAGGAATATTTCTTCGGAAAAAGGTAATAATAAACTGAGAACGACATGAAAGTAGTCATAATGGCAGGAGGAAAAGGCACAAGGATTTCCTCTATCAATAGCGATTTACCCAAACCAATGATTGAGCTTTGCGGAAAGCCAATTCTGATGTGGCAGATTGAGAACCTGCGAACCTGTGGCCTGACAGAAATCATAATGGTTATCGGTCATTTAGGGCATATCATCCAAGACTATTTTAAGGATGGTTCTGACTTTGGCGTACATATTACATATTTTATAGAAGACCATCCCCTTGGTACAGCTGGTGCATTGTTCAAGATGCCAGAACTATCAGAAGACTTTCTGTTGTTATGCGGCGATGTGATTCTTGACGTGGATTTCCAACGATTCATCCGGTTCCATCAAGAGCATAAGGCTTGGGCTAGCCTGATGGTTCATCCTAACGGGCATCCATACGATAGTTCCTTGTTAGTTACAGAGACACTTCCACCGATAAAGAAAGGGGCGCTACCATTTGATACACATCGGGTATTAAAATGGATTAACAAGGAGGATAAGCGCCTCTATTACAAAAATATGGTAAATGCCGGTATTGAAATCATTTCTCCTGAATTGCTACGTACTACCATAAAACATTTTGTGCCTCGGCATCCAGAAACACCGGACAAAATTGATCTTGATCGTGACGTTTTGAAACCAAACATAACTTCAGGAAAGATTTATGCATACAACACTTCTGAATACATCAAGGACATGGGAACACCTGAAAGATATTACGAAGTGGAAAAAGACATTAAAAACGGAAAGACAAAATCTCGCAATCTATCGCAAAAACAAAAAGCAATCTTTTTAGATAGAGACGGCACTATCAATAAATATGTAGGATTCCTTACCAAGCCAGAAGATTTTGAGTTAGTCCCAGGAACAGCAGAGGCCATCCGCATGATTAACAATTCAGGTTATCTGACCATTGTTGTTAGCAACCAGCCCGTCATAGCCCGTGGCGATTGTTCTTTTGAAGAACTTCAGATCATCCACAACAAGATGGAGACACTATTGGGCAATGAGGGTGCTTTTGTTGATGCGATCTATTACTGCCCTCACCACCCGGATAAAGGTTTTGAAGGTGAGCGCCCTGACTATAAGTTCGAATGCAGTTGCCGTAAGCCCATGCCAGGACTGCTGCTCCAAGCTGCCAAGGATTGGAATATTGATTTATCACAATCTTACATGATTGGCGATAGTGAAAGGGATGTAAAAGCTGGCGAAGCTGCCAAATGCAAGAAATCGTTGATCATAACCAGAAACTGTAATTATGCACTACTAGATGTGATTACAAATGAAGTGCTTAAATAATATTCAACACAAATTTCACCACACCCATTCCTCCTGTTTACCATCATAGACCTGCTGACCTTTCCATCTGCAGTCGCGACAGACGATGGCAATATGTTCCAAATCGGAGGGAGAGATGAGGAGTTCGTTCTTGCGCATTTCGAAATACTGACGGCATCCGAAGTGGACGATGAGAGTGCGACGGATGGCGCATTCCACATAACCAGATATTTTGTGGTAGAAGCAAAGTAAACTTGCCACCACTGGTATCAAGTATTGGGTGATATAACGAGGATAAACTTTTGTCATTTTATGATGCATCACACAATAAAAGCCGTTTTTGCAAGTTATTTATATAATAATATGTATTTAACGACCAACTGCGTATGATAATATATCTACTCGTTGTTTTCTTATTAAGTTTAATCTGCGGGCTGGTGTTTACGCCTCTTATCCTTGATTTCTGCAAGCGTAAGAGACTATACGACATACCCAACGAACGCAAGATACATCGCAACGCCACACCAAGATTAGGGGGAATATCTTTCTTTCCCAGCATGTTGACGGCTTTTTTTATCGTGCTACTTTTCACACCCGTTGTGGAGAAAAACACCCTACCCGTCAATGTATGGAGTGCAGTATTCCTGATAGGATTGCTTGTTATATATTTCATTGGTATCATTGACGACCTTGTAGGTCTGAATGCCACCACAAAATTTATCATCCAGATAGCAACGGCCTGTCTATTGCCGTTTGCTGGACTATACGTCAACAATCTATATGGTTTATTCGGTATCTACGAAATTCCTTATTGGGTGGGCGTTCCGCTGACCGTTTTTATTATCGTCTTCATCGATAATGCTCTCAACCTCATTGATGGTATTGATGGCCTTGCCGCAGGATTGTCATTACTGGCGTTAGCAGGTTTTTTAGTCTACTTTGTATATTACAATGTCTTTGTATATACCTATTCTATTATAGTAGCTGGTATGATGGGAACATTGGTAGCTTTCGCATATTTCAACCTATTTGGAAAGAATGAGCGGAACACCAAGATATTCATGGGTGACTCAGGCAGTCTTTCTTTAGGTTTTACCTTGGGATTCCTGGCTGTCAAATGTGCCATGTGCAATACGAATATATGGCCCATTCGCGATGAGGCAATTCTCGTACCATTAACCTTGCTCTTCGTACCTGTTGCCGATGTGGTAAGGGTAACTTTATATCGGTTACGTCATCACAAGCCATTATTCGATGCTGACAAGAATCACATCCACCACAAACTGATGCGAACAGGAATGAGCCAGCATCAAGCATTAGGTGCTATCCTCGTATTGGCTATATTGTATATGGTGATGAATAGTCTGCTTTACACTGTAATGTCGTCAACGCTCATCGTCATTATTGATATTGTGCTATATTGTATCATCAATATTGGCATCAATCAGAAAATGAAAGTCAGTATATGAAACGCATCTTTGACATTATCATAGCAGTCTTATGCCTTGTGCTGTTCTCACCTTTGATACTGGTGTGTTGGTTAGCCATCAAACTGGGTGGTGGACCAGCTATCTACAAACAGGAGCGCATTGGCAAAGGAGGACGACCTTTCTATATTTACAAGTTCCGTAGTATGGTAATTGATGCAGAAAAAGAAGGAGACGAGTTGTTGCAAATGGAAAACGACCCCAGGCTAACCAAGATAGGCCATTTTCTACGCAACCATCATTTAGATGAACTACCCCAGCTATGGAATGTTTTGCGAGGTGATATGTCGTTCGTGGGCTATCGTCCAGAACGTAAATTCTATATTGACCAGATTATGCAACACGATCCGCGTTACGAAAGGCTCTATGCCATTCGTCCTGGCGTTACTTCCTACGCCACCTTATATAATGGTTATACGGACACGATGGAGAAGATGTTGCGCAGACTGGAACTTGACCTCTATTATCTGGAGCATCGCTCTTTGTGGTTTGATGCCAAGCTGTTGGCATTGACCTTCCTCAACATTGCATTTGGAAAGAAATTCTAAGGTATTATCAACAAAACACTATTACGGGTATGATGAAACGAATATTAGTGACGGGTGGAGCAGGTTTTATTGGTTCCCACCTCTGTGAACGATTGGTGAACGAAGGCAACGATGTGATATGTCTGGACAACTTCTATACAGGATCGAAAGAGAATGTATGGCACTTGATAGGACGACCGAATTTCGAAATCGTAAGACATGATGTTTGCCAACCCTATTGGGCAGAGGTGGATGAGATTTATAATCTGGCATGTCCTGCATCTCCAGTATATTATCAGAACGACCCTATACAAACTACCAAGACATCTGTTTTTGGAGCCTACCACATGCTGGGATTGGCACGCAGAACTAAGTGTAAAATTCTACAGACCTCAACCAGCGAGGTGTATGGCGACCCTTCCGTTCATCCTCAGCCAGAGAGCTATTGGGGCAATGTGAATACCATCGGAATACGTTCGTGCTATGACGAGGGAAAGCGTTGTGCAGAGACAATGTTCTTCGATTATCATCGTCTGCATGGTGTCCGCATCAAGGTGATTCGTATCTTCAACACTTATGGCCCCCGTATGGCTCAGAATGACGGACGTGTTGTTTCCAACTTCATCATGCAGGCACTTCGAGGAGAGGATATCACCATTTATGGCGACGGACAGCAGACTCGCTCTTTCCAGTACGTTACCGACTTGATAGAAGGTATGGTACGCATGATGAATAGCGGCGACGACTTCCTAGGTCCTGTGAACATTGGCAATCCAGGAGAGTTTACCATGTTGGAATTGGCTGAAAAGGTAATCGCAATGACCGGTTCAAAAAGCAAGATAGTATTCCGTCCACTACCCTCTGACGATCCAAAGATGCGACGTCCTGACATCACATTGGCAAAGTCAAAGTTAGATTGGGCGCCAAAAGTTCCGCTTGACGAAGGCTTGGCAAAGACAATTGAGTATTTCAGAGGAACAATTAAGTAAACTGTGAATATGTATAAGGTTTCTGTTGTCACACCGTTCCACAACGTGGACATGGGCATGTTTCAGAAATGTTACATGTCCTACCATCTGACACGAGAGGTGCTTTCTAACCCTGTGAATCCGATGAACAGCCCTTCATTGATGGAGGCCAGGAACGGATGGTTGGACATGATGGGAATACTGCGCGACAACGTGACTACCGACTATGGTCGTCGCTACCACTTCGACCAGATAGAAACGCTGGCAGATTATCAGCAATGGTTCCCATGACCAACTATGAACATTACAAACGACTGATTGACTTGCAGACAAACATTGGCGAGAGCGGGATACTGACCACGGAGCCTACACGTCTATATCTCGTAAATGCCAAGCCACTGAACGATAACGACATGGCTACCCTCCTCTCTACAGAGACTAAGCCAGGAGAGCCCTATCAGCTGGTGGTCACCAATAGTGCTGGTCTATATCGTTATGTTACTGATCATATTGTTAGAATACAAGAAAGACAGATAGACAAAATATTATTTACCATCTATTGATTTCATGAACTATCGACATTTCATAATCCCCACTCTACTCTTATGTCTCACAACCCATGCTGAGACACAAGACTCGCTGTCGACACGAGTCAGTTACGACCTGACGGCAGAGACCGCTGTTGGAACGGGCGACTTTACTGCCTACCAACTGTCTGCGAATCGCCATCATGTGTTGGCAACTCGTTCGAATACGGCTTATCTGCGTGGAGCCGTCAATGTGGAGCACGCCTTCAACAAAGACTGGACGCTATCTGGATCTGTTGACGTGATAGGTTCTGTTCATGCCGACCATAAGGTGTATTTGCAGCAATGCTTTGCCAACCTGAGTTGGAAACACTTCTTCCTGGAGGTGGGAAGTAGGGAACAGCCTTTGGTGATGCGCGACAATTTGCTCTCCATCGGTTCGTTTGTCAAAGGCACCAATGCCAAGCCCATCCCCCAGATTCATTTGGGTACCAACGGTTTCTGGACCGTTCCCTACACGAAGGGTTGGGTACAGATTAACTTCGACTTCGGCTATGGCAAATTCCTGGATAACAGTTATCGCGAGGACCATTTCAAAAAAGGAAATGAGAATGGCATGAAGAACGTCCTATATGCCACTGGAGCCTATTACCATCAGAAGCACCTGTATATCCGAAGTAATCCTGAGAAGCCTATCTTCGTAACGGTGGGTATTGAACATGTAGCCCAGTTTGGAGGTACAAGCTATAACTATGAGACAGGTGAACTGGTTGTGAAAAGCAAACCTGCCAACCTAAAAGCTATCTGGAACGTTATCCTGCCTTTGGGCGATAGCAACTACTTTGAAAACGAGGCGCTGGAGGACTGGGTATATGGTAACCATGTGGGTGTGATGACCTATCAGATAGGATGGAACATCAACCAGAACCATCAGCTACAGGCTTATCTGGACAATCCCTTCGAGGATGGCTCAGGTATCCGTAAGGGTAACGGATGGGACGGACTCTGGGGATTGCAGTACACTAACAAGACTCCAGGGAAACAATATGTTCGTGGTGCCGTAGTGGAATATTTCCAGAGCACCAACCAGTCGGGACCGTTACATTGGGACAGTGGCGATTATCCAGAGCCTATCCGCAATCAGATTACCGACCTTGTGACAGGTAACGACAACTATTACAACCACATGTTCTACGATACTTATTCACACTACGGCATGACACCTGGTATCGGACTTATTACTTCACCTATATATAATAAGGAGGGATATACCCAATTCCGCAACAATCGTGTCAAGGCTTGGCATGTGGGTATCAATGGAGAGATTACCGACCGTATATCCTATCTGGTCAAAGGCTCTTATCAAGAAGGATGGGGTACCTATAGTGCTCCTGCTCCCCAAAAGTTGCATTCTTTTGACGCCATGCTACAAGGCATCTACACCTTAGGTTCCTGGCAGTTCTCAGCTGCCTATGCCATCGATAAAGGAAATGTCTTCGGCGACTGTAATACGTTCAACTTAAAAATAGGTTATCATGGCAAAATACTATAAAATCCTCCTACTTTTTGCATCATACATCTTCCTTCTTACATCATGTCAAGAAGGCAAAGATGCAGGCGACTTGTTAGGCCAGTGGCGTTTGGACAATTATGATTCGAAATATATTAGTTTCTCTGGTTCTGTCTCTTTGATCAAAGACATGAACACAGGTGCTGTATATGGTAATTTCCAACATTTAGGCGACAGTCTGTTTATCCAGTGTTATTCGGAAAAGGAACAAAAGTCTGACACCATCACCGTTGAAGAGTCCTTTGGTTTCAAGCCTTTCAACAACATCAGGGTAAAGATAGCTGCCTTGGATAACGACCAACTCGTCATTACCAAAGGCAGCCAAACATGGAGTTTCCACAAATACTGATTTATTTCTTGATGCGGTAGATACGGAACGACATGGCGGGAATCTGGTCGTTGATGACCGACTGTTTCTTGCCTGCCTTGACTGCAACACTACCCTTCTTCGGTGTGATGAGTTCAGGCTGCTGGATGCTATTCTCGTCATCGAGGCCCTGATGACTCAGGGTAAGCGTTTGTGCGGTTTCAGCACCAGCCATATCTTTCAGATTCAGTGTGATGGGCTGTGCGCTCTTCGATGTGTTGACCACTTTGACAATGACCTCGTTGGCTTCCTTGTCAAAGGCTGCTGACGCAAAGAGTCCGTTTTGGCCTTCCTGGTTGGCTACAGGCTGGGGCTTGCCTTTCTTCGTCTTGGCTGGTGTAGTCAGCGACAGCACATGCGTACCCTTGTTGGTAGCATACATCTGCTGAACGTAGTAGCTCACAGTCTTGAACATCTGTGTCTGGTCGTACCAAATCTGGTCAGGACGCCACTGCCATCCGTCGACATGGGCGAAGAGAGGAGCGGGCGTCGTCATGTGTACAATGTCGGCATTACGCTCGAAGCCCGTCATGTGACCAGCCTCCAAGATAGCGGCCTCGTAGTGGTTCCACTTTTTGCCCTTTCCATGACAAGCATACTCACCGGCAAACACTTTCGGGCCCTTGCGGTCGTAAGCGTCGTAGCGCAGGCCGTGACTCAGGAACCATGCCTCGTCACGATAATAGTGCTCGTCGTAGAGGTCCACCTTCAGTTCCTTCATGCGGGGCTGTAGCAGGTCGAAATCCCATCCCTCAGAGTTAGGTCCAGTGGTACCTATCAGTTTCAGTGTTGGGTATTTGGCACGGAGGGCATCGCTGAACTTCTTCAGTCGCTCAGTAAATACAGGACCAAAACCGCCATGAGCCTCGTCGTAGTCCCACTGCTCGTTACCGACACCCAGGAACTTTAGGTTAAAAGGAGCAGGGTGTCCCATATCGGCACGTACCTTACCCCACTTCGTAGTTACATCACCATTGGCAAACTCCACGAGGTCGAGAGCGTCTTGGATATAGGAATCCAGGTCATCAAGGGCAACATGTACGCCAGGCTTGGTGGGATCGGGATTCTGGAACTGACAGCTCAGTCCACACGAG